>Ga0070707_100001023_pt1 | contig 27722 bp, 24 predicted proteins | sample KBSK5502metaG_FD_65468 | JGI IMG/M metagenome (GOLD analysis project Ga0070707, IMG submission 65468) | Corn, switchgrass and miscanthus rhizosphere microbial communities from Kellogg Biological Station, Michigan, USA - KBS K5-50-2 metaG | ecosystem: Host-associated > Plants > Roots >...
CGCCTCTTGTCGGCTGCGCCCGCCGCGCAGCCCGCTTAGGGTGCGGGCGGAGGTAAGTGGCGCAGCTTGGGAAACTGATGTTTGCCAGAAACTTTTTAAGCGGTCTCCTTGGATCCTTTGCGTTGAAATTCCCCGTCCACGCAATAGCACACCGCTTTAGTCAAACTCTTTTCTCCAGAGCACTGACCACCAGCATGACGACTGCGCCGGCCGCTACGCCCCAGACTGACGGCGGCAAGCCCCACGGCCCTCGCCCTTGAGTGGCGACTTCAAGCCCGAAGGTGACTGCAACCGAAACCAGCATCGTCGCAGTGGCGGCGCGCGCCGTCACTCGCTTTGAATAGAGGCCCGCGAGCAGCGGCAGGAGCAGCGCCGCGGTGAGCAGGCTGTAGAAGATCTTCAAGGCCGAGATCACCGTCGGGAGCCAGATGCCGAGCAGCGCCGCGAGCGTCCCGCAAGCTACCGCCGTGCCGCGCGCGACCTGCATCAACCGCCGGTCATCGGACTGCGGCCGGATGAAGGGCTGATATAAATCCTTGCTCAGCGAAGTGCTCAGCATAAACAGCGCCGCATCGGCCGCGCTCAGCTCGGCTGAGAAGATCGCCCCTAGCAGCAGCCCGCCGAGCCACACCGGCAGCGCCTCGGTCAAGAGCGTCGGCAGCGCCAATTCAGGGTTGGTGAGGGCGGGGAATCGCCCGCGGGCGATGATCCCCATCCACGCCGGCATGACAGCGAAGGCGAGCAGGCCCGCCGCGTTCAGCGCCACCCCAATACGTACCGCCCGCTCATCACGCGCGCCAAAAACCTTTTGCAGCAAACCCGGCGAGATGACGAAAGACGGGGTGAGGATCGCGAGGTAACTCAGCACTGCCGCCGCGCCGATCCCCGTGAAGCCGAAATACGCTTCGGCTTGGCCGACTCCCAACCCTGGCGTGATCGCACTCCGCATGCCTGCCAATCCGCCGCCGCTATGGAGCAGATAGGCCAGGGCGAGGGTGAAACCGATCAGCTTCACCGCCAATTGCAACACGTTGACGCGTGCCGCCGCGTGCAGCCCGCCCAGGGTAAAGTAAGTGGTGATGATCGCTGCGGCAATCGCGCAGCCTATGGGTTTGCTCGTCCCGGAGATGACGTTGAGAATCCAGGCCACCGCGATCAATTGGCCGGCCAGGATCGAGAGTGAGCCGAACCAGAGCAGCAGCGCCACCAGCCCGCGGACGCCGCGGTGATAGCGGAATTCCAAATAGTCGCCGACGGTGTAGAGGTTATATTGGCGGGCGACGCCCCAGATTTTCGGCCCGACCGTCAGGGCGAGCACCGCCGAGCCTATCCCCGCCGACCCGACCCACCACCAGGCTGATAACCCGTCGCGGTAGCCGAGCCCCGTTGCCCCAACCGTTGAGCCGGCGCCGATATTGGCTGCAAGGAGTGTGGAGAAGATCAGACCGGCGCCAAGCCCGCGCCCGGCGACGAAGAAATCGCTCGACCCTTGCACGCGCCGCGAGACGAGCGCCCCGAGCGCGATCATCAGTGCTGCATAGCCAATCAGGATGGCAAGGAAGGTCATCAGGCGTCAGGCGGCAGTAAGGCGGCCCTATCTTTTTCGGCCCTTGCTCTGTTGCTTGGCCCGCGTGGCCAGAAACTTCGAACTGTCACCGTGGTGAATTTTGATCTTGCCTTTGATCTGGTCTTTGTCTACCCACTTAATCCAGCCGCTGCCGGAAGCCTCGTCCATTTCAGCGCTGCCTGCCCAGGTGAAATCGATCCTCTGACCGTCGCCGTCTTCACTCTCTACATCGATCTGGCCTGAGACCAGGCCGAATTGAAACTCACCGCTACCCTGCGAGTTGATTTTGATGTAAGCCTGGACTTCCATGTTGAAGTAATCTTCGTCCCAGGTTTCCATCTCTTGAATGTGCCAGGTGCCGGCGAATTTCTTCATGATCCCCCCTCGATTAGCTGAAGAATGTGCATAAAACAGAAAGTTGGTCACGCCTGGGTACGCACGCTTCCAGCGTGCCAACTCCGCCGCAGGACACCCCACGCGGACAAGCACGCTGGAAGCGTGCGCACCCAGGGCGGTGCCCGTCTTTAGATTCTTCAACTCAGATCGGCGGCACTCGGCAGTCCGGCGATCCCGCGGGCCGCCCGCACCGCCCGCACCACCGCCTGCGCTATCGCTTCGGCCGCGAGCGCACCGACGAGCGTGACACTGGCGGGCCGCGATGACTTGCCGGTCGAGAGCGCGAAGACCGTGTCGCCGTCGGCCGCTGTATGCGAGGGGTTGATCGTGCGGGCCAGCCCGTCGTGCGCCATTTGCGCCACCTTGGTCGCCTGCGCTTTGTTGAGCGCTACGTCGGTGGCGACGACGCCGAGAGTGGTGGCCGTCCCTCCGAGCAGCGGCGGCAGCGGTTCGCCGCGCAGGATCGCGGCCATCGCGCCCATTAACGCCTTACCGTCAGTCGTGCGCACGCCAGCGATGAGCTTCGCGGTGCGCGGATCGAAGACATCGCCCACCGCATTGACGGCGACGATGGCTCCGACGGTGACTCCGGAGTCGAGCTTGATTGCGGCCGTGCCGATGCCGCCCTTCATTGCGCGCTGCATGCCGAAGATTTTGCCGACCGTGGCCCCGGCGCCGGCGCCGACGTTGCCTTCGGCAGGCGCTGTTGAGACGGCCGCCTTGCAGGCTTTGTACCCCGCCTCCGCGTCCGGCCGAATCTTCGGGTCGCCGACGCCGAGGTCGAACAGGATCGCGGCCGGCACGATCGGCACGTGCGCGACGCCGACGTTGAAGCCGATGCCACGCTCTTCGAGGTAGCGCACCACGCCGGTCGCCGTGTCGAGGCCGAAGGCGCTGCCGCCGGAGAGCACAACTGCATGGACCGCCTGCACGGTGTTGATTGGGTTGAGGAGGTCGGTCTCTCTGGTTCCCGGCGCGGCTCCGCGTACGTCGACGCCCGCGACCGCGCCCTCTTCGGCGAGGATGACGGTGCAACCGGTCGGCCGCCGCGTGTCGGTGAAGTGGCCGACTTTGAGGCCCGCGATGTCGGTGATCGCGCCCCGCTCACTTTTTTCGACGAAGTGAGCAGGCTGGTCTGATGAGTGATCTCCGGGCATGAGCCCAAGATAAGCGGCAGCGAGCCCGCCGCGCAAGAGTTCGCGGCGGGTTGGCCGCCAGAATGATGACCGGTCTTCTCTTGCTTCAGGGGGCACGTGACTCACCTCCTCTTCGAATGCTCTCGAGTTTCAAATCGATGTCCGGAACGCGGCAGATGCAGTACGGGGAGCGTGAGCGACCTGGGCTTTGCCGATGAGGCTCCTGACGGAAGCATCAGGTCGCTCACGCTCCCCGTACTGCACCATTCAATCGTCATCTGTTTTAGCTTCCTACGCCGAGCAGGCGGAGCGCAGCGAGAGCCATCGCTTGACAGGCTAGCGACAAATGCTCAAGCTCGCAATACTCGTCCGGCTGGTGCGCCAGCTTGAGAATGCCTGGCCCGTAGGCGATGCAGTGCTCGATGCCAGCGAGCCGCGCGAAATGCTTCTGATCGTAAGTGCCGGGGCTGGCGATGAGCGGCGGGCGGTAGCCGACCGCATCCGCTACGGACTCCGCCATCGTCGCCACGAGCGGCGACTCGGGGGCGGTCATCGTGGGCTGGACGACCATCAAATCCTTCAGCTCGTAGCGCAGCTCATCGTCCTCGGCGCGCAACCGCTCCAGCAGTTCGCTCAGCTCGGCGCGCACGTCGTTCAAGTTTTCTTCGATCAGAAAGCGCCGGTCAAAGATCGCCCGGCAGAGGTCGGCCACGCAGGGCGTCTGCGGCGCATCGGGCGCCTGGCCGCCGAAGATGGAATTGACGTTGATGGTTGCGTGACGCGCGCTGGCGGGCTCGACCGGCATGCGCGTGCATCGTTCAGCCAGTTTTGGTTTGAGTGTGCGTTCGACGCTTTCGATGAAGCGGGCCATCCGATCAATCGCGCTGGCGCCGAGGAAGGGCATGCTGCCGTGCGCGATCCGCCCGTGCATGACGACCTCGAACCAATAGACGCCGCGGTGGCCGAGACAGATGCGGTCGTGATCCAGCGGCTCGGTGATGATGACGTAATCAACCGCACTGCGACTGATGTCGCCGCGCTCGGCCAGGTACGCCACGCCCGCGAAACCGCCGCTCTCCTCATCCACCGTGGCGCTCTGTTCGACCGACCCGCTGAGCCGCACTCCGGCGCGGCGGATGGCTTCGATGGCGAAGATGGAGGCCGCGATCCCAGCCTTCTGGTCCGTCACGCCGCGGCCGTAGATGCGCCCGTCCCGCACTACCGCCGCGAATGGGTCCACCGTCCACGCCTCGCCCGGCGGGACGACATCCAGGTGGCCGTTGAAGTGAAGTGTGGGGTGTGGGTGAGACCCCGCGAGGCGACCGATGGCATTGAGCCGCGGGAACTCTCGCGTGCATTCAGGCCGCCCGGTGGCTTCAACGTAGCTGACCTCGTAGCCGAACTCTTTGAGCTTTTCACCGATGAGCGTGGCGCAGGGCACGTAGTTAGCGCCCGGCGGGTTGACGGTCGGAATGCGGACGAGTTGCCGGAGGAACTCGACCATCTCGGAGGTGAGTTCATCGACCCGCCCCAGGACTGCTGTCTCCACCGAACTGAGCATACATATTCCCGCGCCGCGCGCGTCCCCACCGTAGGCAAAGGGGCGGCCCAGATCAAAGACCGCCCCCCCTCATTCGCAAGTTGTGAGTCTTGAGTGGCCAGCGCCCGGCTGGCCTCAATCATGCACCGTTCAGCCGCGGCCTTCCCAGCCGATCTGTTTGAGCTTACCGTCCACCACGATCACCGGCACGGTCGGGTCGTTGTTGGAGAATCGAAACATCTCTTTGCGGTATCCGCGGTTGTCTTGGGCGTTCTTTTCCGCGAACGGGATGCCCTGCGCGGTGTACCACTCCTTCGCCTTCGCGCAGTAGGGGCAGCCCGGTTTGGTATACATCACGACGTTAGACATGAATTTACTTCTCCTCACTAAATCAAACCACGCAACCTTGGTACAGTACGGGGAGCGTCAGCGACCTGGCGCTGGCTGAACGGATCTTTCCGGAAGCGCCAGGTCGCTGACGCTCCCCGTACCGTCTCGCAACTCACTACCGCCGATCAATCGGGACGTAATCCTGGTGCTCCTCGCCGGTGTATTCGGCCCGCGGGCGGATGAGGCGGTTATTGGCGTACTGCTCGAGCACGTGCGCGGTCCAGCCCGAAATCCGGCTGATGGCGAAGACCGGGGTGAAGAGGTCGATCGGGATGCCGAGCATGTAATAGGTCGAAGCGGAATAAAAATCGACGTTCGCGTTGAGCTTCTTCTCGCGCTTGACGAGTTCTTCGACGCAGCGCGACATCTCGAACCACTTGGTATTGCCCTGGCGCTCGCCGATCTCCCGCGACATGCGGCGGAGGTGCGTGGCGCGCGGATCCTCGGTCGTGTAGACGCGGTGGCCGAAGCCCATGATCTTCTTCTTGGCGGCCAGGGCGTCGCGCACATATTTCTCCGCCCCTTCCGGCGTGCCGGCCTCCAGCAGCATCCTCATGACCTGTTCGTTGGCCCCGCCGTGCAGCGGCCCCGCGAGCGTCCCCATCGCCGAGGTGATGTCCGCATACATATCCGAGAGCGTTGCCGCCGTCACCCGCGCCGCGAAGGTCGAGGCGTTGAATTCGTGGTCGGCGTGCAGGATGAGCGCGATGTCCAGGGCGCGGGCTTCGACTTCGTTCGGCTCCTTGCCGTTGAGCAGGTATAAGAAGTTGGCCGCGTGACTGAGGTCCTTCTTCGACTTCAGCAACTCACGGCCGTTGCGGATGCGGTCGAAGGCCGCGACGAGGGTGGCCATTTGAGCGGTCACGCGGAGGGCTTTGCGCTGGTTGGCTTCGAGCGAGTTGTGGCCCTGGTCCGGGTCGTAGAAGGCGAGCGCTGAGATGGCCGTGCGCAAGGCGTCCATCGGCACGGCCGAGCGGGGGAACATCCTCATCAACTCGATCACCTCGGGTGGCACTTCGCGGTTGGCGGCAAGCTCAGCACTCAGTTTATCGAGCTCATCGCGCTTGGGCAGGCGGCCGTACCAGAGGAGATAGACGACCTCCTCGAAGGTCGATTGCTCGGCCAAGTCATGGATATTGTAGCCGCGGTAGGCGAGGATGCCTTTATCTCCGTCGATGAAGCAGATGCTGCTCGGCGCGGCGACGACGTCTTCGAGCCCGGCGTTGAAAACTGGTTTAGTCATAAGCGGCGGTCCTGGGTTGAAATTCGGTCTTGAAAGATCGGCCTTAAACCTCTGGGGAGCGGCAAGACTACAAACCACCCTCTGCCTCGGCTGGCGCGGTGCGCCAACTGAAGCGGGAGCGATTGGTTCAGGGCACTGTGGTCTGATCTGAAGACCAAAGATAACAAACGGAAATCGAGACTGTCAATTAAACGCTGAAACTGGATACTAAAAGGCTGTCCAGTTGTCCCGCGACCTGTCAGGTTGCGGCAGTGCGCGACATTAGCCCTTTGATCACCACCAGCCCGCTCAATGAAAGCTTCCGCAACCTGACAGGTCGCGGGACATGTTTTTCTTGAACTCTATAGCTTGGCGGGTCGCGCCCCTCAGGGCGTCGCGCCGGGCTTTGCCGCAGCGGTCGACTCAGGTACTATCTTCGGCACACGGTCAATCAACAAATTCTCGAACGAAAGGGAGGAGTATGCCGAAGATCGAAGTGGAAGGGTTGAAGACTTTTGAGGCTGAAGTCGGGAAGAAGCTGGTGCTCGCGATTGAGGATGCCGGCATCGACATCTCGCACCGCTGCGGCGGCAACGCGCGCTGCACGACCTGCCGCGTCGAGGTGCTCGAAGGCACGCTTCCGCCGATGGGCGAGGCGGAAAAGGTCAGGCTGGAGCGTGAAATCGGCCTGGCGCCTAACATCCGCCTCTCCTGCCAGAACCGCGTGCCGGATCACGACCTGAAACTGCGGGTCTTGATCCGGGCCTCGGAGCGTGGCTGGGATCCGGGGCCGCGGCCAGCGGACTAGGAGCAGGCGGGGGAAGAAGGGCAGGGGAAAGGGCAGTCATTGTTCCTCTCTTTGTCCCCCGTCCTTCTTCCTCTTTAACAGCGAGGTCAGGAATCCCGTGTGCCTTGAGAGATGTGCTTCCTACTGGCAGCAATTTTAGTGCTTTCGGTTTCAGCCACTGATCACACGGAACAGAAATGTCAGTGTGATCCGGCCTCTACGCAGGAGGTGGCCGAATGGTCATTTGAGACAATCCAACTTCTGAAGAGGCGCCCGCTCAAAAAGATTTACGGAAAGGTTCATGACAGTGCTGGCGCGCCAATTCAGAAGGCTTTGATTGAGATCTACCCTCTTGAGACAGCGGGCCTTTCTCGTGGGAAACCGGCGCTCGGGGCAAAGCCTCCACGGACAAGAGTGGCGGCTTGTAGGGCTGACGGTGGCGGCAACTTCTGCTTCCCGGGCCTCAAACCGGGGAAGTATATCGTTGCCGTCACTGGGGGGCCGGGCTTTTGCAAAACGGAACTCATCGTGCGCCTAAAGCCGGGGGGCAAGGGAGTGAAAGACAGAGCCATAGATGTGGCCTTAGAAGTCGGCAAGTAATCTGAAACACCGGCCCAGAAGGATATTAAGCTCTTTGCAAAAAAGGATTGAAGCGCTTCTCGCGCCCGATAGTCGTCGCCGGCCCGTGGCCGGGAATGACGATAGTTTCGCCGGGGAGAGTCATGACCTTACTCCTCAGCGACTGCATGATCTCTTCGAATGACCCGCCCCACAGGTCTGTGCGGCCGATGCTGCCCATAAAGAGCGTGTCGCCCGCGAACAGCCGCGACTGCTCGCTCGGCGTGTAGAAACAGAGGCTGCCTGGGGTATGCCCCGGCGTATGGTAGACCGTTACCTTGACCTCTCCGGCGCCAAGCTCATCCCCCTCATCGAGGTGGGCATCGATCTCGGTCTGGGGCGGGGCAGTGATTCCTAACAACCCGGCCTGCATCGGCAATGCTTCGTAAAGAAACAGGTCGCCGCGGTGGAGGTAGACCGGGGCGCCCGTTGCCTCCTTCATCTCCTTGAGCCCGCCGACGTGGTCGATGTGCCCGTGTGTGGCGATGACGTATTTGGCCGTGAGCCGGTGACGGCCGAGGCGTTCGAGCACCTTCGGCACTTCGTCACCCGGATCGATCACGATCGCCTCACCCGTCTGCTCCGACCCGAGGATCGTGCAGTTGCACTGTAACAGCCCGACTGGAAAAGTCTCAATAATCATAAAAACAGGGGTTAGGGGCTAGGGGTTAGGGACTAGGGGAGAAGCTTGTCGCTAGCCCCTAGTCCCTAGCCCCTACCCCTGATTTCTATCCATCTTTGCTCGGCGTGCGAGCGGATCACGGCGTCGATTACTTCTTGACAGCGCAGGCCGTCGGTGAAGGTGGCGGCGTGCGGAATCTCCGTCTGCCCCGTGCGCAGCGCGTGAATTACCTCATTGGCCAAGTGGTAGAAGGCCCGCGCCCATAGGTTGTCGGGCAGCCACGACACTTCGAGCGCCCGGTCGGTGAGTGAAAAGTCCTCGAACGGAGTATTGAATCCGCGGGCGCCGAGCAGCGTCTCATCTCCGTCAAGCACGAGCGTCCCCCGCTCCCCGACCGCCGTCATCTGGTTCTTGCCGCCACTCCCGTAGACGGCCGAGAGCAGCACCATTCCTTGCGCCCTCCGGCCGCGTCGCGGGGCGAAGCGCAACAGGAACGAGCAGTAGTCGTCAGTCTCGACCGCCCGCATCTCCCCCGTCGTCGGGTCCTCGCGCGCCGGGACCATCGTCGCCACCGTCCCGCAGACGGCCTCGATCTCGCCGAACACCCAGCGCAACTGGTCGATGACGTGTGAGCCGAGGGCGCCGAGCAGCCCCCCGCCGGCTGACCTCTGCGCCCACCAGTTCCAGGGGCGCTGGGCCGAGTGGCGGAAGCCGGAGGCGACGGTGACCGTGATGTGGTAAAGCTCGCCGAGGAACCCCTCATCGACCAATTCTTTCATCCGCCGGCGGGTCGGGTTGAAGCGCAATTCGTGGTCGATGATCGCCAGTTGAGCGGGCCGGGCGGCGGCCCGCTCTGCCATCTCGCGCGCCTCGCCTGCATGCAGGGCCATCGGTTTCTCACAAATGACGTGCTTGCCGGCTTCGAGCGCGGCGAGGGTGACGGGGTGGTGGAGCGAAGGAGGCGCTGCCACGACGACCAGCGAGACCTCATCAAGCGCGATCAACTGCCGAAAGTCTTCGCACGCGTGCGCGATCTTAAACTCTTCGGCCATCCGGGCGGCATGCTCATAACGGCCGCTGCAAACGGCGACCAACTCCGCCCCCCCGCAGGCGCGAAAGGCCGGAGCCTGCGTGCTCCGCGCGAAGCCTGTGCCCACTAGTCCGACGCCGATTTTTTCGCCTTTCATGCCTTCTCCTTAGTAGTCTGGAATTGCGAGCCATTGTAACAGAGGAAGCGATCAGCCGTCAGTAGAGAGTCTGGAGAGTTTGATGAGTTGAGGCGCGGCTACGGGAGCCCGGGTGTGACTTCAGGCTCTGTACTCTAAGTCGAAGCCTGCAACAATGTGACAGATTAAGGTTGACCAGAGAGGTGGTCTCAGCATCAAGCCCTCTGTGTAACAAGTCCGTAATTTCTTGTTTTTTGGCAAGAAATTCTTTCGCCCTGTCGCCCCGTCGCCTCGTCGCTTGCGGCTCGGCCGCGCTGTGTCCTCTGTGGTCAGCATCTGTCCCAATATCTCGTGCTCTGATTTGGATTCTCTAGACTCTTTTTTGTGTGACTTGCCTGCATTTTATCCTAGCGTATTTACGAGCACGTGCTATAATCCGGCCAAAATTTCGCCAGCAGTTACAACGAGTTCATTGCATCATTAAATCCAACACTGGAGGAAACTATGAGCAACCAGGACAAACTGAAGGCATGGTCTGACGAGGAGGAGGGACCGGTGCCTGAAAGGTATCCGATAGAAACCGATGAGTTTAGCCAGAGCCGGTACGCGGCTGTCGGGGAGGAAGAGGAGGGCGGCTACCACCTCCAATATGATCGAAAGGGGGATAAGGAGCGAGATCCGTGGGACGAGGATGAGGATCTGAAAGACGAGCTGAGGGACGAGGATTTGGAAGGCGAAGACGATGAGGGCCTCTTCGGCGGGACTGAGGATTTAGGCGATGAAGAGGAGGAGTTCGCTATCCGAGAAGGGCCCGCTCCTATCTCCCCAAGCTTGATCACCGAGCCACCTGCACCGCCGATTCCCGCACCTACCCCGGCTCCACCGGCTGCTCCGCCAGCGGCGGCTAAGGGTGGCGCGAAGAAGGCCGCGGCAAAAGGCGGCGCCAAGAAGGCCGCGGCCAAGAAAGGCGGGGCCAAGAAAGCGGCAGCCAAGGGCGGCGCCAAGAAGGCCGCCGCGAAAGGTGGCGCCAAGAAGGCTGGCGCCAAGAAGGGCGGCGCCAAGAAGGCCGCGGCCAAGAAAGGCGGGGCCAAGAAAGCGGCAGCTAAGGGTGGCGCGAAGAAGGCCGCCGCGAAAGGTGGCGCCAAGAAGGCTGGCGCGAAGAAGGGTGGCGCCAAGAAGGCCGCGGCCAAGAAAGGCGGCGCGGCTAAGAAGGGTGGCGCGAAGAAGACGGCGAAAGGCGGCGCCAAGAAAGGCGGCCGTCGCTAGGAATCAGTCCCTCTCCACCGAGCGATACTTTAGCAAGCTACGAAACCAGACGAAGTGGCTGCCAGTTAAAAGAGCCACTTCGCATGGTTTTGTGTCTTCAATACCCTGGCGTTGATCACGCTCCGGTGACTTGAGGCGGAGTCAGGCTCTCTCCCGTATGCCCGATCTACTTAGCTGCGGGTTACCGCGTCGCTGATCAAGCGAATCTCTTCTTGGATGGCCCGCCATTTTTTCTCCAGTTCGTCGCTCAGCCGGAGGCCGGGCCACAGCCGGTTGACCTCTTGGGCGCTGAATGAGAGTCGGAGGGCACCGCCGCGAAGGCCCTCAGCGCTCAGCCGCGAGCCTGCCAAACTGCGAAACAAGCGTGCCGAGTCGGCCAAGTTGCTCAGCGCGAAGAGGAGGCCGACTTCGCTTTCACTCGGGCGGCGCTCCCCAGTAAACTCGAAGGTCTCCCCGGTTCGCGTCGCGCCGACTGAGGCGGCATAATCCGTCAGCAGGACATCGAGCTTATCAGCTACCCGCGCCGTGAGTTCAGGGAATGAACTCGCGCTGAGGCCCGGCCGGGCAGGAAGGTCCTCCGCCCGGTCGCCATCGGCGCCGTGAACCAGGACGCGTCGGATGGCGCCCGCTTCATCCGGCACGCTCAGCGTCACCGTCGGGTGCGAAATGACTTGGGCTGCCATCCCCTTCGGCCGGACGCCGCGCAGCCAAATTTCCAACGTGTCGCGATCAATCGAGTGATCCGCGTAGACACGCCATCCGGCCGTCTCTGTCTCGGCCGTAATCAGCACCCGCACGGACCCGTCTGCCGCACGCCCGACCTGGAGGTTGGTGACACGCACCGGCACGGCCGCCTCCAATTGTTGGATGTCATCTCTCTCAGTACGTTGATTGCCCACTTCGCTGCCTCCAGGCTCTCCAGGCTCAAGGCGGATGATCCCGCCACGCGCACCCAGGCTGAGATCGAGCGGCTGCAAAAGCTTGAGCCCGATCTGTGTGCCGGGCTCGACCACGGCCTCTTTGCCTTTGGCTAAAAGTGCTCCGACCACGCCCGCCGCGGCGCCAACGCCCGCGCCCACCAGGGCGCTGCCCGCAATCGTCCCGATCACTGCCCCCGACGTCGCCCCGCCGCCGATAAAGACGACGCTACTGCCGAGCGTCGAGCCGCCCGCGAGATTGCCCTCCTCGTCGATCCGCTGACGCTCACGCGAGTCGGCGCTCGTCAGCATCCCGCTGACGGGGAAGACCCGCCCGTCGGCCAGGCGCAACCGATCGAAGCTCACCGCGATGATGCCTGATCGGCGGCGATACTGGGCCGGCGTCACCGCGGCGACGTGGCCCTCGATCAGACTGGTGACGGGGACAAGCATCCTCCCGCTCTGATCCAGGAGGGGCTCGGCCACCTGGGCCGTGAAGCGGTCGCTCACGCGTGACGAGCCCGAATTGAGGCGCGTCTTCATCCGCAAAATAAACAGGGTTCCTTCGGGCAGCGTCTGCGAGCCGGCCGGCGCTTGGGAACTTACCTTCGTGCTGCGGTCATAGGGTTGACCTGTGCGTTGCTGTGTCAGGGGAGTGGCGGGTTCAGAGGCTAGGGCGGGCCAAAAATTGATGATCAGGGTCAAGGTGACCCCGGCGAGTTGCCAACTCTTCAGGCGTAGATTCATAGGCTCGCTCCTTCTCATTCCGGCTGTACCCGCCGCTCCGCCGCAGGTATGCCCTGCAATTGAAGTCAACCCGCAGTTGGGCCGCGCAATCAATTTTTTCAATGGGGGTGAAGCTATCATGCCTGACGGCCAGTGGTGGTTGCAACTCTCACTAAAGCAGTCTGGAGTCTGGAGTCTGGAGTTCGGAGGTCTTGACCTAGAGCCCAAAAGCTGGAAACCTTTTCTTGACTCCGGACTCCAGACTATTCGAAGTACTTCTTACACAGCCGCCGGAAGGTGCGGTGGACCGGAGGAGCCTGGTCGCTCTTGAGCGAGACCAACCCGAGTTCCCAGTAGACTTTCAGGTTGCGGACCGTAAGCGCGCAGAGCTTGCCGGCCGTGATCTCGTCACGCGCCGAGGAGCGGGGCACGATGCTCACCCCGAGGTCGTGTTCGACCATCCGCTTGATGGCCGTCATGCTCCCCAACTCCATCGCCACTTGCGGCCGCAGGCTGGCCTTCTCAAAGAAGAGGTTGATCAGGCGCCGCGTGTTGCCGCCCTCCTCGCCCAGAATCAAGGGCTCGGCGGCCAACTGCTGCGCGGTGATGATGCGCTGGCGCGCCAGCCGGTGGCCGGGCGGGACGATGGCGATGAGCATGTCGCGGCGCAGCACCTCGGCCCGAATGTCTGAGGCCTCGACCGGGAGCGAGACCAGCCCCAGGTCGAGGTCGCTCTTCAAGATTTTCGCCACGATTTCCGCACTCGTCCCGCGGTAGACTGTGAGCTGTGCCCGCGGGTGCTCGCGCTTGAGTTCGGCCAGGATCGCCGGCAGCGGGTGAGTGCTCGCCATCGTCGAAGCGGTCCCGATGCGCAGCCGCCCGCGCTCGGCTTGGCTCAGTTCCGTGAGCGCGAAGAGGGCCTCGTCGTGCTCACGCAGCAGGCGCTGCGCGCGACGCAGCAGCACCTCGCCGGCCTCCGTCAGGAAGACCTTCTTGTTGACGCGGGCGAAGAGCGGAGTGCCCGTCTCCCCTTCGAGCGCTTTGATCTGTGCGCTCACGGCCGCTTGCGTCAGATGGACGCGCTGCGCCGCCTTGGTGAAGCTGCGCGTCTCGGCGATCGCCTGAAAGGTCCTTAGTTGCCTGAACTCCATATTGAGAGCGAAGTTCAAATCAAAGTATGGGAGGCGGCTGGTGCAGTACGGGGAGCGTCAGCGACCTGAGGCTCCGTCATGGACCTGCCCTACGAAGCCCAGGTCGCTGACGCTCCCCGTACTGCACCCTGCGTTCAGTTGGCCACTAACAATAAAAATACTAACAATAAAAAATAGTTATCGTTATGATCAGAACTTTTAGTTTTATTTATCATCCCGGGGAGTGTATGCTGAGACTGCGGAATTGTCAAAGCCAGCGCCAGCACGGGTTCGAAGCTTTGCCCAATCGACTGAATTACGGAAGCGAAAGAGAGACCATTATGAGCCCCCTGATCGAAGATTTAGGCTTTGCTGGGATTGACATCAAAGGCGAGAGCGGCGGGCCGTTCTGGTTAGGCGTCGATGGCGGTGGGACCCACACGCGGGCTGAGGTCCTCGACTCCTCCGGGCGTGTGTGCGGCGAGGGCCATGCCGACGCGGCGAACTTCTTGCGCGTCGGGCTGGCCGCGGCCCTCAACTCGATCAAGCGCGCCGTCAATGAGGCGTGCGCACGGGCTGGTATGACCCCCGAGCGCATCACCGCGGCCTGCGTCGGGCTGGCCGGGGTGCAGCACCCGAAGCATCATCATCAAATGTTGGAGGCGCTCAAGGCGGCTTTCAAGTTTCCGGTGCTGAGCCTGGAGACCGATGCGCGGATCGCGCTGGCCGGGGCGACCGACTTGCAGCCGGGCGTGGTCATCATCGCCGGCACCGGTTCCATCTCTTGCGGCATTAACTCGCGCGGCGAGTTCGTGCGGGCCGGGGGCTGGGGGCCGGTGATGGGCGATGAAGGGAGCGGGACATATATCGGCCGCCGCGCCTTGGAGACAGTCGTCTCGGCCTACGACCACCGCTCGCCGCCCACCGGTCTGACCGAGAAGGTCTGCCGCTACTTCGGCATCTCCTCGCCGCCCGAATTGCCGTCGGTCATCTATAATTCATCACCGAAGGTCAACCGCGAGATCGCGCAGCTCTCAAAACTCGTCGTCGAGGCGGCGCGTGAAGCCGACGCCGCCGCGCTCGGGATTCTCACGGACGCGGCCCTGGAGTTGGCGCGCGCGGTCGTCGCCGTCATCGAGCGCCTGAAGATGCAGGACGAGCGCTTCCGCGTCGCCTACGTCGGTGGCGTCTTCGAGGCGGGGGAACTGATCCTTTCACCTCTGCGGGAATCGATTGCCGTCCTCGCGCCGCACGCCTTTCTCGCGCCGCCGCTTCACCCGCCGGTCATCGGCGCGGTCAAGCTGGCGCAGGCCAATTACGCGAAGAAGGAGCAGTTGGTCAGATAAAGTGATGAGTGATGAGTGATGAGTGATGAGTAAGAACATTTTTTACTCATCACTCATCACTCATCACTCATCACTTGGCTTTGTCTATGTCGTTCACCGAACAGGCCAACCCGCGGACGGCCGAGATCGACCGCCTGCCGACGCTCGAAGCCTTGCGCGTGATCAACGCCGAGGACCAGCGAGTGGCGGAGGCGGTCGAGCGCGTGCTCCCGGCCGTGGCGCGGGCGGTGGACGAGATCGCGGCGCGGCTCGGACGTGGCGGGCGCCTCTTCTACGTCGGCACTGGGACGAGTGGCCGGCTCGGAGTGCTCGACGCCTCTGAATGCCCGCCGACCTTCGGCGTCTCGCCAGATTTGGTGCAGGGTATTATCGCCGGCGGCTATGACGCGTGTTATCGCGCGGTCGAGGCTTCGGAAGATGATCGCGGGGCCGGGGCGAGGGATTTAGAGGCGCGGGGTGTGGGAGAGCGAGACGCCGTCGTCGGGCTCACCGCGAGCGGGCGGACGCCTTATACACTCGGCGCCATCGAGCATGCGCGGCGGATGGGCGCGCTCACCATCGGCATCACTTGCAACCCAGAGACAGAACTCGCCCGCGCCGCGGAGATTGCAATTGAGCCAATCGTCGGCCCGGAAGTCATCGCCGGTTCGACGCGATTGAAGTCAGGGACCGCGCAGAAGCTGGTCTTGAATATGCTCTCGACGATGGTGATGGTGCGCTTGGGCTACGTCTCCGGCAACCGCATGTCGAATCTCCAGGCGCGCAACACAAAGCTGCGCGAGCGGGCCGTGGGCATCGTCATGGCCGAGTGCGGGCTGGATGAGGCCGGCGCCCGGGCGGCGCTCGATGAGGCGAACTGGGATTTGCGCGTGGCCTTGGTCATGCGTCAGGCCCGGGTCACTCATGAGCGGGCGGAGGAGGCGCTCCGCCGCGCTGACTTCTCGATCCACCGCGCGCTGGCTTCGCTCCGCCCTTGATCACTTGCATCGCCCCGCGCTCGGGAAATACAATTCTCGCAGGTGACTGACAAACTATGGAATTCAAGAAAACCTGTCCCGCGACCTGTCAGGTTGCGGAAGCTGTCATTGAGCGGGCTGGTAGTGATCAAAGGGCTGGTAGCGCCAGCCGCCGCAACCTGACAGGTCGCGGGACAAGATAACTCGGAACCAGGTCTTCAGATCATTCAGACTTTTCGTAACTACTCCTCCGCGGTGCCGGCACCAGAAGAAATTTATTTTGCACCGCGGTCTGAAACGCTTCTCTTTCTCTGGGCACGTTTGCTGGGTAAATTAGGGCGCAGATAACGCATCTACGCCGGCCAAACTCCATCGGCGGTCGTGGAGATTTTAGCGACCACGAGAACACTATCTTTACTAAGGCATAGGAGGTCCAAATGAATGCTCAGGTTATGAGAGTCACGGCCCTGCGGCTGTGGGCTTGCCTGTTGGTCATTGGGTTGTTTGCCGGCCTGATCTCGACAGCCTCGGCGCAGACTTATACCGCGACCTTGACGGGGACGGTGTCCGACCCGAACGGCGCCGCGCTGCCCAACGTGAAGGTGACGGCCACCAACCAAGGCACGAAGCTCGAACACACGGCCCAAACCAGTGATTCAGGCGTCTACACGATTCCCTTTCTCCCCGTCGGGGAGTATGTCATTACGGTTGAGGCCACCGGGTTCAGGCGGCTGGTCTCGAATCCGATTACGCTGGAGGTCAATCAGACCGCCCGCGTCGATCTCAAACTCCAGGTCGGAGAAGTCTCCCAGGAAGTGACTGTCGAAGGCATCGCGCCGATCCTGCAAACCGAGAACGTCACGGTCGGCCAGGTGATCACTGGCAACACGACGGTCAACCTGCCTTTGAACGGGCGCAGCTTCCAGCAACTGACATTGCTCGTGCCGGGCACGATTACGCCGAACCCCGGCGGCTTCACGACGCCGCGGCCGAACACGGGCAGCGGCCGGCCTTTCGTCAACGGCAACCGCGAGCAAGGCAACGCCTTCCTGCTCGACGGCGTTCCGGTCGACGAGACGCTCGACAACCTGATCGGCTACAAGCCGAGCGTCGACGCCATCGCCGAGTTCCGGGTCGAGACCAGCAACTCGTCGTCCGAGTTCGGCAACGTCACCGGCGCGACCGTCAACGCCACGATCAAATCGGGGACCAACGCTTTCCGCGGCAATCTCTTTGAATTCATCCGCAACGATGCGCTCGACGCCCAGAGTTGGGGGAATAAGCGCTCCGGGGTGACGGCTAAGCCGAAGCTGCGCCAGAATATTTTCGGCGGGACGCTGGGCGGCCCCGTCGTCAAAGAGAAGCTCTTCTTCTTCGTCGATTACCAGGGCGCGATTCAGCGCACCGGCGGCGGCGGCTCGATCCGAGTGGCCTCCCCGGCGTGGCGCACGGGGAATCTCTCCGACCTGGGCGTCGCCATCCGCGACCCGCAGACCTGTACCAACCCGCGCGACCTGACCACCTGTCAGAACTTCCCCGGCGGCATCATCCCGCAGAACCGCATCGTCAACCCGGTGGCGAAGGCGCTGTTTGCGGACCCCACGCTGTATCCGCTGCCGAACCGCATCGACGCCTCGAACAAGACCGGCATCCTCGACGTCGTGACGGCGACCAAGTTCGATGGGCACCAGTTCGACGTCCGGATGGATTCCCGCTTGAGCGACAAGGATAACTTCTCGGGCCGCTACTCGTTCGGCACCTATGAGACGCTCGACATCAAAGGCACGATCCCGGTGATCCCGACCGGCAAGTCTTTCAGCCGTCCGCAGAACATCGCGCTCAACTGGACGCACACCTTCAGCCCCACAGTCATCAACGAGGCTCGTGTGGGTTTGAACCGCGCGGTCTTTATCAACGAGATCAATGATTGGGCGGGGATCGGCAATGGCAACGCCAAGCTCGGCATCCCCGGCGGTCAGATCCGCACCGGTGTGAGTTCGGTCGCGCTCGGGAACGGCCTGAGCGGCATCGGCTCGGCCGCCTCGGACTCGAACAACGCGACCAACACCTTCCAGTACGGCGACAACCTCACGCTCCTGCGCGGGCGCCACTCGTTCAAGATGGGAGGCCAGTTGCAGCACTACCAGCAGAACCGCTTCTACGCCGGCAATAACGGGCGGCTGGGCTTCTTCACCTACAGCTCGACCTTTACGGGGCAGACGTTCGCCGACTTCCTGCTCGATCAGTTGAGTGGCAAAGGGATCGGCGGCGGCATCAGCGGGACGAATAAAGGCACGTGGGGACACCGCCAGAACCGCATCGGCATCTTCTTCCAGGATGACTTCAAAGTCCGCAACAACCTGACCCTCAACCTCGGCGTGCGCTGGGAGTACACCTCGCCGGTCTATGAGGTCAAGGACCGCCAGGCGAACTTCGACATCGTCACCGGCAAGGAGTTCTTCGCGGGCAAAGACGGCAACAGTCGCGCGCTCTACCGCCCCTACCACAAAGGCTTCGAGCCGCGCATCGGTTTCGCCTGGACGCCGCAAGCCTTCGATGGCAAGTTCGTAGTGCGCGCCGGGTACGGCATCACGCAGTATATGGAAGGGACGGGGTCGAACCTGCGCCTGCCTTTGAACCCGCCGTTCTTCTCCGAAGTCGACGTGCCGTATGACACCAGCAGCGGCGCTGGCACAATCACCAAAGGCTTTACCGATGTGATCGTGCCCAATGTCATCGCGGGCCAGCTCCGCATCTGGAACCCCGACCTGCGCCCGCAGTTCACGCAGCAGTGGAACCTGACGCTGGAGTATCAGGTGCTGAAGAACACTTCGCTCTCGGCGGCCTATGTCGGCCACCGGGCGACGCACCTGGTGGCGCCGACCGACGTCAACCAGCCGCTGCCGGGCACGGGGCCGGCTTCGACTTGGATCCCGGCTCAGAACCGCCGCCCGCTCTTCAGCGTCTACCCGCTGGTGACCCAGACCAGCGTCACCGACTCATGGGCGGTCAGCAACTATCATTCGTTGCAGATGAGTGCGCGCCAGCGTTACGCGCGGGGCCTGGAGTTCCTCGCCTCCTACACGCTCTCGAAGACCTTGACCGACAACCTCGGCTACTACGGCAGTGCTGGCGTGGCGGCGCAGGGCGCCTATTCAGGCAACGCCTACAACCGCCACGGCTACAACTACGGCCCGGCGTTCTTCGACGCCCGCCACAACTTCATCATCTCGGGCACCTATGAGCTGCCGTTCGGTAAGGGCCGGAGTTTCGGCGGCAACGTGCACCCGGCCGTGAACGCGCTCTTGGGCGGCTGGAACATCGGCAGCATCGTCCAGTATCACACCGGCTTCCCCGTCACCGTCACGCTCGGGCAGGCAAGGTCATTGCAGGCCCCGCGCGGCTCAGAGCGCCCGAACCTGATTGGGACACAGGCCATCTTCTCGGACATTCCCGACTGCTACTTCTACAATCCGAACAATCGGTTCTGTCCCACGGGTGGCACGGTCGCCTTCGCGTTGCCTGATTTAGGCACCTTCGGCAGTGCTGGTGTCGGTGTCGTCCGTGCGCCCCGCTACTTCAACACGGATTTCAGCCTGGGCAAGAAGTTCTACCTGACGGAGCACAAGTACTTCGACTTCCGGGCGGAGTTCTTCAATTTCACAAACACGCCCAGCTTCAGTCCGCCGTCCGCGTCGTGGACCCCGACCTCGACGACGTTCGGGCAGATCACCGGGACGGTCAGCTCGTCCAGGAACGTCGAATTCGCTTTGAAGTTCCACTTCTAAGCGGTTCCGGCTAACCTCAGGGGGCTCGACAGAGCCCCCTTTCAATGTTCCGAACTGATGCCTTACCGCTCGGGTAGTCGTGCTGATGGCCACTTTCTTGCTTGAGACTCACGCAGCCGATAAGATAGCAGTGAAGACCTGGCAGGATCGTGACTATGAACATCGGTTTAATCGAACTCTTGATCTTGCTCATTCTGGTGATGGGTGCCTCGGTGGCCGTCATCGGCGCGTTGCTCGTCTTGACGGGCCGGCTGCAAGTCGGGGATTACAAGGTGTGCCCGCACTGCGCCGAGCGCATTCGGCGGGCGGCGCGCATCTGCCGCTACTGTCAGCGTGAGGTGACGGGCGGCGATCCCGAGCATCGGCCGAAAGGTCTTTTTCAGTGACTGTGAATACTTCATCCGATCAACCTTCTTGGGCCATCCCCAATTACTTAACCGTCCGCGACCATCACCTGCACATCAACGGGGTAGATGGCGTGCAACTGGCGCGCGAGTTTGACACCCCGCTCTTCGTCGCCTCGGCCCCGCGCGTCCGCGAGAACATCGCGCGCCTCTCGGAGGCCGCGCGCCATCACCCACGCATCAAGCTCTGTTTTGCCTCCAAAGCCAACAACCTCCTTGGCGTGTTGCGCGTCGTGCGCGAGGCCGGTATCGACATCGAAGTCAATTCGGGCGGTGAGCTGTTCCGCGCCTTGCGCGCCGGCTTCCGCCCCGACCAGATCGAATTCAACGGCCTGGCCAAGACCCAACAGGAGGTCGCCGAGGCGATTGAGGCCGGCATCTACGCCATCAACGTCGATTCGCCGTACGAGCTGGAGTTGATCGAGCAGGTGGCCGCGCGAATGAAGAAACGTGCGAACGTGACGCTGCGGTTGGTGGCCGGCGTCGGCACGCGCTCGCACGCCGGCTTGCAGACGGCGCTCTACACCTCGAAGTTCGGCATCTCGCCCGCGCAGGCCCGCGAGGCGATGCTACGCTCACGAACGCGGCCCGACCTCGTCAACTTGGCCGGCATCCACATCCACGTCGGCTCGCAGACGCCGGACGTCGAGCCCTACGCCCAAGCCTTCGCCGCGATGTGGGAGCACCTCCTCTGGCTGCACCGGGAGACGGGACACCGGCTCGGGCACATCAACATCGGCGGCGGCATCCCGGTCAACTACCTGCGCGACCCCGTGCACGCCGGAGAGATCCGGGAGCAGGAGCGCGCGATGCTCAGCGCCGATCTTTCGGCCGCCGAGATGATGGAGGGCTCGATCCGGGCCGTCCGCGCTGCGGCGCGGGAAGCGGGCGCCGAGCACCTGCTCGAAAATCTCGAAATCGTCCTGGAGCCGGGCCGCAGCGTGATCGCCGATGCCTGCACGATTTTGACTTCGGTGCGCAACGTCAAAGAGCGGCCCGAGACCGGCGAGCATTGGGTGCTCACGGATGCCGGTTACAACCTCATGCTCTCGATGGTCATGTACCAGTGGTACTACCACGCGGTCGACGCCTCGCGGGCCGCGGAGCCGCACGACACGCGTTACCGGATGGCCGGGCCGCTGTGCGATGGCGGCGACGTCTACTTCGATCTGCACGGCGAGGGGCGGCTGCCTGACTACCGCCTGCTGCCTGAGAACGTGCAGGTGGGCGAAGTGATCGCGATGCTCAACACCGGCGCTTACACGATGTCGCAGATGACGGCTTACAACGGGCGGCCGTTTCCGGCGGCGGTGATGATTGACGAGGGCGGCAGAGTTGAAGTGATCCGGCGGCGCGACAGCTACGAAGATTTGCTGATCAATGAGGTCGGGTAGTCAGCCGCAAGTGCCGGGCAGGTCGTGCTAGAATCAGCCCGGCTTCAAGCCGCAAAGGAGGCATTATGACGACAGTGATTGAGGCGGTGTATGAAGACGGGGTGCTCAAACCGCTCGCCCCGTCTGACCTCAAAGAACAACAGCGTTACCGGCTGATCTTGCAAGAAATCGCACCAGCGGAGCCGGACATGGATCCGGAGTTGGCGGCAGAGCTTGAGCGCCGCACGACGATCTTGCCCGACGGCCGGAAGATCGTAAATATGGACGGCATCCTCGCCCCGTATTTGCAGATCAACGCAGACGACGAGGGAGACCCGGTTGCAGAGGCGCTGGAAGAACTGCGCCGGGAGCGGGAAAAACATTTTGAGGAAGAGCTGGATGAATTTTTCCCGCTGTCGCCGGAAGCTTGATGGATTACGTTGCTGATGCTCATGCCGTGGTCTGGCGCTTCTTTGCCCCACAGCGAGTTGGCCAGGCAGCACACGCCGCTTTTGATGCCGCTAATGCTGGCGCCGCACTCATCCACTTGCCAGCCGTGGCGCTTGCTGAAGTCATTATGGTGATCGAGAAGAAGCGCCTGCCCGGAGTTTCGATGGCACAACTGATGGATAGAATTCAGTGGATGCAAGGCAGCGCCAACTACGAATTGCTCCCGCTGCTTCCCGAAACCGTGATCGCGAGCCACAAGCTCACCGCCATTCCCGATATTTTTGACCGGCTGATCGTGGCTGAAGCGCAAAGGCTGGGATTGCCGCTCATCACCGACGATACTCTTATCCGCGCATCAGGTTTGGCGAACGTTGTGTGGGATTAACGCAAAGGGGCAGACCATGAAGGAGTTTCAGTCATGCTGACTTCGGTCGAAGGCGTTTACCGCAACGGCAAAGTAGAGCTTTCAGAAGTGCCGCCGCAGGTCGGCGAGAACGCCCGTGTGATCGTGACGTTTCTAAAGGCGGGAGAGGTTGATCTGACGGCGCAGGGGATGAACAGGGAACAGGCCGCAGAACTACGGGCCAGGATGGAGACTTTCGCTGAAGATTGGGAAAGTGAGGAGATGAGTGTCTACGACGATTACGATGCCGCCAAATCCCGGCTGTAATCGTGGCGATGTCGCTCTTCCCACTCCCCCAACTCTAATCTGAAATGACTGAAGAAAAACAACAGCTCATCCGCGGCCTCACGCTCACCGACACGACTGCACTCGTCATCGGCACCGTCATCGGCACCGGCGTCTTCATCAAGACGGCAATCATGGCGCAGGATGTCGGCACGCCTACGCTCGTTTTGGCCGCGTGGGTGGCGGCCGGGGTGCTCTCGCTCGCCGGGGCGCTGACCTACGCGGAACTCGGGGCGCTGCTGCCGCACGCGGGTGGGGAGTACATCTACCTGCGCCACGCCTACGGGGATGCGCCGGCGTTTATGTACGGCTGGATGCGGTTGGTGGTCGGCTCGACCGGCTCGATTGCGATCCTCGGGGTCGGGTTTGCTACCTTCCTCTCGGCCATCTTCCCGCTCACCGGCGTGTGGGCCTCCTCAACGTTCACTCTGCTCGGGCAGACGATCAACTGGCAGTTCGGCGCGAAACAAATCGTCGCGGTCGCGGTGATCTTGTTCTTTTCGGCGATCAACTGTCTGACGGTGGCCTTCGGCGGGCGCGTGCAGTCGGCGCTGACGGTGCTCAAAGTCTTGGGCATCGCCGTAGTCATCGGCGGCGTCTTCTTCCTCTCCAAAGACGCGGCGTGGGCGCACCTGGCGACCTCGGCGGGTAAGGCGAATTGGAGCGGGATGTCGGCCTTCGGCACGGCCATGCTCGCGGCCCTATGGGCTTACGACGGGTGGAACAACATGCCGATGGCTGCGGGCGAAGTGCAGAATCCGGGGCGCAACGTGCCGCGCGCTCTGATCTTCGGCATGGTCGTCGTGACGTTGATCTACTGCCTGGCGAACCTCGCTTACTTTTACGCGCTGCCGTTCGCCGACGTCGTCACCTCGAACTCGACCAAGTTTCGCGACGCGCTGCCGGTGGCGACCAAGGCGGCGCAGACGTTTCTCGGCTCGTTCGGCGGAAGGTTGGTTTCGGTCGCGTTTATTCTCTCGGCGCTCGGCGCGCTGAACGGCTCGATCCTGACGGGGGCGCGAGTGCCGTTTGCGATGGCGCGCGACGGGCTGTTCTTCTCTCGGATTGCCAAGCTGAGTGAGCGCACGCGCGTGCCGGTCTACTCGATCCTGCTGCAAGCGGCGTGGGCGAGCGTGCTGGCGGTCTCGGGCACCTTCGACCAACTGACCGATTATGTGATCTTCGCCTCGTGGATTTTTTACGGGCTGGTGACCTCCTCAGTCTTCGTGCTGCGGCGCAAGCTGGCCGACGTGCCGCGCCCGTACCGCACGCTCGGCTACCCGGTGATGCCGCTGGTCTTCGTGCTGGTGGCGGCGTGGCTAGTGATCAATACGTTGCTGGCGCGGCCCGTGGAGGCGGTGGCCGGGCTGGTGCTGATCGCGCTTGGGCTGCCGCTCTACTTTTATTATGCCGCGGTGCAGCGGCGTGCGGGGCGAAAGGTCGCGGCGGCGGAGAGTAGCGACTAACTTAAGATGTTCGATCTGAAATTTGAGATTTGAGATGGGAGATTGAGAGGCCCGGCATGGGATTTTCAGCTATTGATTACCTGGTCTTGTTGCTCTACCTGGTGGGCATCACCGTCTTCGGCACGCTCTTCCGGCGTTCGCAGAAGACGGTCAAGGACTATTTCCTCGGGGCCAAGAACATCTCCTGGGTCGTCATCAGCCTCTCGATTGTCGCGACCGAGACGAGCACCCTGACGCTAGTGGGCGTGCCGGCCATGGCCTATGCGATCTATAAGCAGCCTGGGGTCTATCTGCGGCCTGAGGAGGGAGGCAACTTTACCTATTTGCAGGTGGTCTTAGGTTATATCATCGCGCGGATCATCATTAGCCTGCTTTTCATCCCGGCTTATTTTCAGGGTGAGTTGCTGACGGCTTATGAACTGCTCAAGCGGAGGTTCGGCCCGCAGACGAAGAATTTCGCGGCCTCGCTGTTTCTGGTCATGCGGGCATTGGCGGAAGGCGTGCGCGTGTTTGCGGCCTCGCTTGTGCTGAGCGCCGTGCTGAGCGCAAGCATGCCGGGGTTGCCGCACCTCTGGCTCTGGTCGATCGTCATCGTCGGCCTGCTCACGCTCGTCTACACCTTCGAGGGTGGCATCGCGGCGGTCATTTGGACGGACTTGATTCAACTAATCATCTACATCGGCGGCTCGCTGCTGGCCGCATATCAACTGCTGCGCCTGGTGCCGGGCGGTTGGAGCGAGATTGCGGCTCAAGCATCGGCGGCCCACAAGTTTCAGGTCCTCTCTTTCTCGTGGGACTTCAGCGTGCCGCACACCTTTTGGGCGGGGCTGCTCGGCGGCACGTTTTTGACGATGGCTTCGCACGGCACGGACCAATTGCTCGTGCAGCGGTTGTTCACCTGCCGCAATCAGCGCGACAGCCAGAAGGCGCTGATCTTCAGCGGCTTCGTGGTCCTGTTTCAGTTCGCGCTCTTTCTGCTGATCGGAGTCATGCTCTTTGCCTATTACAAGTTTTATCCGCTCACGACCGAACTCGCGAGCAACGACGAGATCTTCCCGACCTTCATCGTGCACCGCCTGCCGCACGGGATTTCAGGCCTCGTCATTGCCGCGATCTTTGCTGCTGCGATGTCGAACCTGAGCGGGTCGCTCAATTCGCTCGCGTCAACCACGGTGCTCGACTTCTACAAGCCGCTCGTCAACCCGCGGGCGAGCGACGAGAACTTATTGAAGCTGTCGCGCTGGCTGACGGCCGCCTGGGGCGTGGTGCTGATTGTGATCGCCGTGGCCGCGCGCGGTTGGGGCTCGGTCTTCACCGTCGGCCTGACCATTGCCTCACTCGTTTATGGGCCGATGCTCGGGGCTTTTCTGCTCGGGGTGTTGACCAGGCGGGCCAATCAGCGCGGAGTGATCGCCGGGATGGGCGTGTCGCTCGCTTTCATGTTACTGGTCAAATTTTATACCCCTCTCGCCTGGACGTGGTATGTGCTGGTCGGGGCGGTGGTATGTTCGGTTGTTGGTTACACGGTCAGCGTGCTGGCTCCGGCCAAGGCCAGAGACGTCACGCAAGCAGAGGTTGTGTCGGAATGAGAGGTTTGGAGGTTGTAGTCGGAAGACAGATGGGGACGGAAGGGCACAGGTCAAAGTCGGTCTCGAACCACGCTCGGCGGTTCACGTCTGTGGTTGCTATTCTGCTCGCGCTGGCGCTGCTTTCGCAGTCGTTCATCTTCGCGCAGCATCAGACTCACGCGCGCTTCGACCAGCCGCTCACCGAGAAGGCAGAGAAGTGGGTCTGCCAGACACTCGCCTCGCTCTCGCTCGATGAGAAGATCGGGCAGATGATCACCGTCGACACCAACGCCGTGTTTATGAATCGCGAGAGCGACGAGTACAAGCGGCTGCGCCATCACGTGGTGGATAACAAAGTCGGCGGCGTGATCCTCTTTCGCAGCCAGGTCTGGGCGACGGCGATGCTCACCAATCGCTTGCAGGAGATGGCGAGGGTGCCGCTGCTCGTCTCGGCCGACCTGGAGATGGGGCCTGGGATGCGGCTCGATGACACGATGTGGTGGGCGCCGAATATGGCGGTGGCGGCGACGGGCGACCCCAGGTATGCGCGCCTCCAGGGCGAGGCCACCGCACGCGAGGCCCGCGCCGCCGGGATCAATTGGCTCTATGCCCCGGTAGCCGACGTGAACAACAACCCGGAGAACCCGGTCATCAACGTGCGCTCCTACGGCGAAGACCCGCAGATGGTCGCTTCGTTCGTGAGCGCTTTCATCGAAGGGGCGCAAGGGGCGGGTGCCCTCGCCACGGCCAAGCACTTCCCCGGTCACGGCGACACCGCGACCGACTCACACATCGGGTTGCCGGTCGTAGACGTGAGTAAGGAGCGGCTGGAGCGGCTCGAACTCGTGCCCTTCCGCGCAGCCATCGCGAGCGGCGTCGGCGCGGTCATGACGGCGCACATCTCGCTCCCGCAAATCGAGCCGGAGCCGGCCGCGCCGGTGCGCGCACTGAGCGAAGCCGAGCGCTCGGCCGCCGAGTTCCTTTCGGTCACCGAGAGCCAGGCCCCGCGCGTAACTTTGCCGGCCACGCTGTCGTCAAAAGTGTTGACCGGCATGCTGCGCGACGAACTAAAATTCAAAGGCTTGATCGTCACTGACGCGATGTCGATGGCGGGCGTCGCCGCCCGCTACGATGCGGCCACTTCCGCGGTGCAGGCCGTCAAGGCGGGCGCCGACATGGTGCTCAAGTCGCCCGACATCGACGCGGCCGTCAAGGCCATCAAGCAGGCGGTCGAGCGCGGCGAGATCAGCGTCGAGCGCCTCAACGCTTCGGCCGAGCGCATCTTGCGGGTGAAGGCGGCGCTCGGCTTGAACGACCGGCGCACGGTTGATCTCAACGAGGTTGACCAGGTCGTCTCCAATCCGCAGTTCATCGCCACGGCGCAGGAGATCGCCGACCGCTCGATCACGCTCGTGCGCGACGAGAAGAAGTTGCTCCCGCTGAGCATCGATCAGAACCGCGGCCAGCATGAGGCGACACCGCCGCGTCTGCTCAACGTCACCTTCACCGACGAGCCGGACCGCGCGATCACGCAGCCGTTTGTCACAGAACTCCGCCGCCGCTTCCCGCAGCTTGAGAGCGTCACCTTCGATCTGCGCGCGACCCAGGAAGACCTCAAGCGGGCGCTCACGCGCTTGGAGGCGGCGAAATATGCGGCGGTTATTTACTCGGTCGCCGTCCGGGCGCAGAGTGGGAAGGGGAACGTCAGCATGCCGGCGGCGGGGCTGCGCCTGGCTGAAGAGTTGATCAAGCGCAACCTGTCGCTCATCGTCGTCTCCCTGGGCAATCCTTACCTGCTCGCGGCAATTCCGAAGGCGCCGACTTATGTCGCGGCTTACAGTTCGGTCCCGGTGAGCCAGCGGGCCGCGGCCCGCGCCCTGCTGGGTGAGATCGAGATCACCGGCAAACTCCCGATCAGCATTCCGGGCTTTTACTCGCGCGGGCACGGCTTGGAGGTGCGGAAGAAGGAGGCGGGGGATTAGGTGAAGGGTGCGCAGTCTGTGGAGTGCTGCGACCTGGCGCAGCTTTGGTAGTCTCTCGGCCTTCGCTGCTAGGGAAAACTACCACAGCGGTGACAGGTGATACTGCTGGCGAATTCAGTCAGGGCGCTGAATCAGTACCGCGAGCGGTAGCGAGCGTGGCTCCCGAACTTGGTTCATGGCGGGAAGCACGCTCGCTACCGCTCGCGGTACTGATTCGC
>Ga0070707_100001025_pt1 | contig 27692 bp, 39 predicted proteins | sample KBSK5502metaG_FD_65468 | JGI IMG/M metagenome (GOLD analysis project Ga0070707, IMG submission 65468) | Corn, switchgrass and miscanthus rhizosphere microbial communities from Kellogg Biological Station, Michigan, USA - KBS K5-50-2 metaG | ecosystem: Host-associated > Plants > Roots >...
GGTCCACCTCGACGGGGCGCCCGGCTACAACCCCACGACGATCCCGCAGTACGGTGACGCCACAAACTGGGTGCTTTATCAGTACGCCGGCGACGCGACGGGAATGCCTGGCTTCTCACCCGGCGCCACGGACACGAACCGAGTGAACGTCGTCAAGAGGGGCGCAGCTGGCACGATCGTCGAGTGGATCCAGAGACGAGCCGGCAACATCGCCGTCGACGGAAACTTCGGCACCAAGACCGAGGAGCGGATCAAAGCACTCCAGGCGCAGTACACGCTGTCAGCGGACGGGATCGTCGGGATTGACACGTTTACGCTTCTCAGCTGGCTGAACCCGGCGCCGCTCTGCTGATCGACGAGCCCAACATCAAGTGCGGCGGAGTGACGCTCGCAACGGTCTGATCGGCCGCTTCACCGGCCTCCACTCTTCACCTCGCGGACGTTCTCGTCGCCCCAGTCAGCCGCGACGAGGCGACGGGCCTGGAGCGCGGAGGTCGCCTCGACGGCGATCAGGTGGCGCTTGCCGGCGGGAGACTCGACGAGCACGTGGTACCAGCGTTTCCACATGCCGCCATAGTAGATCGCCGCTACGACACGATCGCGCAACCGGAGTCGATCGGAAGCACGCGGCGACCGCCACCGTCAACGGCGGTTCCGACCAACGCCGCGGTGAACCTCGCCCCGCCCGGATCGGTCCCCACGTAGCGGACGCGGAAGCGGATCTCGGTGCCGCCTGGCGCCGCATCGAGCCGCATGGCCATGTCTATAGCGTCCGCAGAAAACAACTCAGCCGGGATCGGGCCGCCCTCAGCGACGAACTGCGACGCCGAGCCGACGCGGATGTCCTCGATCGCGAACAGCGGAGCGACTTCCGCGGCGACGACGAGCCGCTCGGCACGGAACGCGACGTCGGGCACGACGATGACCTCGGCCGCGGACGGCTGCTGACCTTCCGCCTGCTGCTCGGCGACGAGGTCTTCTTCGAGGCTCTCGAGGACACGGTCGAGCCTGCGCGCGAACAGGAGCCCGACCGTTACCGATCCGAGTCCCGCGAGGAACGAGCGGCGTGTGATCTCCATGTTCACCCTACGGCGTGCAAAGGTTCCGCACGGACGAGGCGCAGGCTTCCCGCTCCGTGTCCGATGCGACCTCGAAGAGCTCGACCACGGGCACGCCGTCTCTCTCGACGAAGGCAAGGCACCCGGTTTTGTCGCCAAGCCCGAAAGCCTCGCTAGCCAGCAAGAAGGAAGTCCCCACGTCGGCACCGGCGCGACACTGGACGCTCGTGCTGTCGAACTCCACGAGCAGCCCGTGGAGCGGCCCCCATTCCTGGATCGCCGTCGCGTAGTGGTCGTCGCACGGGCACTGGGGAGCCTGACACGTACCGCCGACGCACGCGAGCCCGTCACAGCACGGCAGCGTCGCGTCGCACGGCGCGTTGGTCGGCAGGCATCCTCCGCCGCCGCAGGTCGGATCGTCGACGGCGATGTAGTCGCCGGCATGGTCGGAATGGGCCGCGACGCAAGCGTCTTCGGAGACGTTCAAGATCGTGTACGGATGCGTGGCCGACGCCGTCGCGTGACAGATCTGCGTCTTGCCGTCGACGGCGAAGTAATCGCATTGCTCCCCGCTGAGCTTTGCCTCGATGGTGGCCAGAGACGGATCTGACGGTTCACATCCCACGGCCAAATAGACGAGAGCAAACAAGATTAGGCAGGTCAATTTTACGGGCTGTCTCATTGTGGCGGACATTATAACGGGATGAGCCCGTGCGGGCTCGCAACTGCGAGTCGAATCGGCGACCTTTCTCGTGTTCGCGGTAACTAACCGTCACTTGAACGCCGACGAGAACGGACGCGCGCCCTGCCGGCGCAGATCTCGAAACACGTCGTCCGCCTGCTTCTTCCGGTCGCTCGGCAACCGGTCGCCGACCTTGCGCAGCAAGTCTTTATCATGATGCCAGCGCTCGGTGTCGATAAAGGCGATCCTGCCGTCCTCGGTGTACGGCAGGTTCGCCGCCGTCGAATTGAGGCCGCGGAAGTGGTAGAGAATCGTCGCCAGCTCGCGCATCTGCTCGCTGCCGATGCGGCCGTAGGCCCGCTCGGTGTCGCTCCTCGACACGAGGTCGACCTTCTCCGCGACGACCAGGTAGCGCTCGGGGAAGGAGGACGGCAGCTCGTAGAGCCACTTCCTCGGCGCGACGACGCGGGAGAAGCCGCGCTCGGCGATGAAGGCACGGATCAGCCGCGAACCCTCGACCCGGTGCATGTAGTTGCGCAGCTGCTTCTTGCCAGGCTTATCGTTGTCGTACTTTTTGAAGAAATAGCCCCGCGCTCGCTTGTGGCTACCGGTCATGATCTTGTGCGGGGCGTGATCGACGAGCGAGAAACCAGCCTTCTCGAAGCGGCCGTACGACTCGAACGTCTTCGGATCGGTGAACAGCTCTCCCATAAGCGCGAAGATCGGCAGGCTCGATTGCGTGTCGTCGAGCTCGCGCTGGACCAGTTCGGGCGAAAGCGGCGTACGGCTCTTGGTCATGGCAAAATCCTCCGGTCGTTTTTAAGTGCGCTCAAGATGACGTGGAGGAGCTGGTGTCCTCCTCGCGCGCGAAGTCGTCATCCGAGCTGACGCTGCTGCTGGTGTCTTCCTCGTCATCGAAGTCACGGCGCGCGAAGCTGCCCACGTCGACGGCGTCCCCGTCTTCGAGCTGGTCGAAGAATTTCTCTGCGAGACTCCGACGATCCTTCGACAGGTGCTCGCCGATCCGATGCAGGTAGGGCTTGCTGGTCGCGCGGTCCCAGTGCTCGGTGTCGATGAGACCGATCCTTCCGTCCGAGACGAACGGCAGGTTCTTGGCGATGGAATCCATGCCGCGGAAGCGGTGGAGCACCGTGCACAGCTCGGCGAGAAGGGCCGGATCGATGGTGCGGTAGGCCGCTTTCGTCTGGCGGTCGTCCAGGAGGTCGAGCTGCTCGACGACGAGCACGCGCGCACCGCGGGAAAACGGGCGGGGCAGCTCCAGGATCCACTTGCGCGGGACGGCAACGCGCGAGAGCTGCCTCGAGTCGGCGAACGATCTGAGGCGGTGCGCGCCCTCGCGACGCCGCTCGTAGTTCTTGTCCTGCTCCTTCTCGTCGACGTCGTCTGCGTACTTCTTGAAGAGCAGCCCCGCTACGTGCGGGTGGTGCGCGACCATGATCTTGCCGCTACTCGCGACGACCCGGAAGCCCGCGTCGCTCCAGGCCCGCCGCGAGTCGAACATGTCCTCGTCGCGGAACAGCGCCCCAAGATCGAGCCGCGATGGATCGTCGAACGCCATCGGCTCGACACTAGCCGATTTTGAGCCAGCGGAGATCTTGGTCAGATCGTCGGCGGGCGCACGAGATCGAACAGCGCGGCGATCTTGAGCGCATGGGTCGGATCGCCGGAGAGGCGGAGCCTCTTCTGGAAGTAGAGCTGCATGCCGACGTTCGGGTCCGACAGCATCGCCGCGAAATCTCCGCTGGCAATCTCGACGGTGCACCGCGCTCTGGCCGAGCTTTCCTTCACGCACGTCGGCGGGGTCGCCTCGCGAGAGCAGTCGATCGTCCAGTCGCCGCTGCCCTCGATCTTGAAGCACAGGATCGTGTCGATCGCGCGCGCCTTCTCGGGGCTGCGCGCGAGCGCTGCGGGCACGAGTCGATCGAAGAGATCCGAGGCGTCGGTGGGAACAGTCATCTGTGACCGATGTACCGCTTCGGCCGCAGTCAGGTCAACAGAGGCGTCTTGATGCGTATGTTCTACATGTAGTTTGCGATTAGCGCAGACAAGCGACAGAACCCTAGATAATTAACCCTATAATTATAATAATAACAATAGCTTATCTTAGGGTCAGGCTTTATAGAGAAGCCGATAAAATCGCCAGCCTTTGGTGAAACCATTTACACCGACCCGGTAATTAAATAAGTTTTGTTTGCTGCGGTGATTTTATTTTCCGGGTCCGTGTAATGTGCGCGCTGGTTTCCTAGCGACTAGAGGGCTTGCAGCGTTGTCCATTTAGGCCCTATAACGTCTTGTTTATATTGCATTGCTGGGTCTACGCAGTGCCTCTCGCTGGTCATGTCCGCAGGGTCGTGGTATTCAAAACACCTACATAGTTACTAGCGTTAATGCATGTATTATCAGCTTGTTGTGGATTTGGTGGAGGTTAGCGGATTACCGTAGCACTTACCCTGTGGTAATTGATTTTCGTGCCGAAAAGATATGATCCGAACGCACTCCTGTACCGCTGGAGCTTCCGAGAGGACGATAACTTGCCGCGCCTGATCGGCACGGATCCCGCTCTCTCCGATCGTTCCAAGTTCTTTCGGTGGATTAACGAGCCGGGAGGCTGGGATCGTCGGGAGCCGTGGCCGCACGGTGCGACCAACGTCGAGGCGCTCGACAACTCGGCGGGGGTCGCGAGCGGTTGGCCAGGAGCGCAGCCGCTACCTCCTAGACCGCGTGGTAGACCGGTAAAGGAAGTCGCCGAAGACGACCGTCCCGTGACGGTGAGCTTCTCGATCCGGCGTGCGGCGATGTTCGAGATCCAGCGCCGCGCGAGCGACGGTCGTCAGACCGTGGGCGAGTGGATCGCCGGCGTGGTCCGTGCCGAGCTGGAGCGGGCCGCGAAGACTGAGCAGAGGTCACCGTGACGTCGTCTGGATGTCATGCTCTGGCCGTAGCCTCAGGATAGCCGTGCCGCGGTTGAGAGCAAAAATCGACTGGGACACGGTCGAGCTGGTGGGAGCCTTGGAGCCAACGCTTCCATCGGTTTCCAAGGCAGCTGCCAAGGCGGCTGAACGCACGCGCCTGTTTCCAGATCGACGCGGTCGCTCGAGCGTGAAGCAGATCTTGTCCGGTGCCGCCGCGAAGGCCCGCGCCCGCGGTGCTGCTTATACGCACACGCAGTTGCGCAAGCTCCTTCCGGCGGGGCTGGAGATGCTCGCGTACGGTTGGTGGTTGGTCGCGGCTGCGGTGGAGGGCGAGCGCGACGTCTCGCGCGGCGTCGAGCTGGCGGCGCACGCGATCTGCGTGGCCGCGCGAGGTGTCGCGGAGCGCGTCTCGTGATCACGGCAACGATCTTGTACCCTGTCGCCCGCGGTCAGGACGGTGAGACCGTCCACATCGAGACGTGGGAGCGCGGTCAGGTCGTCACGTGCTTCGGCTGCGGGCAGGAGCTCGTTGGCCGCCTGCCGCACGACGGTATCAAGCCGACGGCGCACTTCGCGCACAGGGCCGACGTCGTCGCGGCGTGCAGCGGAGAGACCGCACTGCACAAGGCTGCGAAGTCGGCGATCGTGCACGCGCACGCGAGGGGCGCCTTGCAGTCCCTCGCGTGGGAGTGTCCCCTCTGTCGGCGGTGTCGGCATCTGACGGACCTGCGGTCCCTCGCGCTCCGCGCGGAGGCGCGCCCGTGCGAAGGCGTCGTGAGCGACGTGCTCGGTGAAGACTCGGCTGGCGAGCCGCGCGTTGCGATCGAGGTCGTCGTCACGCACGACCTGGAAGCCGAGACGTCGGAGCGCTACCGCGCGCGCGGGATCCGTGTGTTCGTGCTGCGTCCGAGCTGGGGGATCGTCGGCGACCTCGTGCGCGGCGTCGATCCGCTTCTCGTCGACCATCGCGCGGGACTCGTCGACGCGTCCTCGTGCGAGGGTTGCCAGCAGGTGCTCCGCGAGCGCGCGGAGTGGGCTGCCCGGGAACGCAGGCAGAAGATTTCGGCGTGGTGGGCCGCCTGGGGCGAGGCGTGGCGAGGCGCCTCCAGGGAAGCCCACATCGCCTGCCGCCTGCGGACCGAGGAAGATCGGGCGCGGCACCTCCGTGTAGAGACGTGGTGGAAGGCGTGGTCGGGATCGTGGCGGCGGACCGCAGAGCACGTCGTGGGTTCGTGGTGGATCGAGTGGCAGCGATCGTGGCGCGAGGTCGGCGGGCAGTACGCGCGGCCGTACAGCTGGCACCGCGATTGGCGATCTGCCTGGGGAGCCGTCGGCGATCAGCACGCGCTGGAGGAGGCGAGGATCGACAAGCTACGCGCCGAAGCTGCCGCGCGCGAGCGCGCGCTCCGCCGCGACTGGTGGATCGCGTGGATCCGCGTGTGGCCGGACATCGCGCAGCGCGAGTCGGGCGTGATGGCGGCGTGGCGTCCGATTTGTAGGCACTGCCGGCAGGATCTGACCGCCGACCATCGGTGCCCCTGATGGTATGCGCGAGGCGGCGCGACCGCCTCAGAGGTTGCGCGGGGCAGGCCCGAACTTCGCGAGTAGGTCGGTTACGTGATCGACCTCGTCTCGCCAGACCTCGACGCACGTCTTCTCCATCGGAGAGGACATCGATCCCATGAACTCGCGGTACTTGAAGGTGAGCACTCGGTCGCTCGGCGGCGGCTTCTCGTTGACGTCGCGGAAGTCCACCTTCTCGCTTCCGCGTTCCCATCCGCGCGGCGTTAGGTGCCAGAGCGTCCACTCGTTGCTCGCCGACATTTGCGCGGAACTATCCTTCGTGTCGGCGAGCGGATCAACTCAGCATGGGCACGTCTTGAGCGGATCCTGGTCGCCCCCCTGTCGCCGGACTCTCACGGACCTCGATCGTTGGCCACTCGATGGGCAAACCGCCGATGTGCCGCTCGAAACCTGATCGGCACGCGCTGAGGGTTGGAAACTCCCACCAGATGGTGCTGCCGTTTTGCGGGTTGCCGTTCGTGTCGCGCCCGCGGAACGCCCCCGAGAACGCGTGCAGCCCGGGCGCGCAGCACTTCTCCAGGAAGCGCGCGAGGCGCGTCGCGCTCGTGCGTCGGCTGGCGGAGATGCGCTGGGCGTAGGTCAGGTAGTCGTCGACGAGGGCGTCTTTGGGAATCGGGCTCGTCCAGTTTGGGTGGGCGGGACGCAGGTGACCGTCGCGGAGCTTGCCGTACCACCACTCTTCGTGCGGCTCCATCGAGTGGAGCTTCTGGTCTTGCAGGGCGTCGGTCGCGGGCACGTCGCGGTGGTTGAAGTGGCTTAGGTCCATTGTCTGGAGCATGTAGAGGAGGTTCGCGAACCCGCCGTCTTCCAGCTCCTTCATGATCGCGTTGAAGTACGACTTGTCGCCCTGGCGCGTCTTCGCGACGTCGAGCACCAGGAACCGGCGCTCGTCGTAGCTCGCTGGGACGACCCACTCGGCGTTGCTCGCCATGATGAGGTGGACGTTGTTGCTGGCGGTCTCGGCGTCGACGCCTTTGGATTCGATCACGAGGGTCCTGCCCGTGATCAGCGCCTTGAGGACGCTCTCGTGCTTTCTGTCTCCGGCCCAAAATGCCTCGTCGCCGAACAGGACGACGCAGTCGCGCAGGTGCGCGTTGAAGTTTCCGACGATGTACTTGGCGTCTGCCACGGCCCAGTAGTGCCGCCCGAACAGTCTTCCAAACACGTCGGCAAACACGGTCTTGCCGGTGCCCTTGCCGCCGCGCAGGACGATCGCGACCTCGCCGGGCGCGTTCGGCTTCTGGACGCAGCGGGCCATCCAGCAGAGCAGGTACGTGAGCACCTTCTCGTCGTCGCTACAGATGTTGGTCTTGATGTGCTCGAGGTAGCGGAGGTGGCGCTCTCCCGGGGCGGGCTTCATCGCGAAGCCCCGCCAGAGGTTGTACACGCCGGGTTTCTCGTCCCTGCCGGGTGAGAACGTGATGCTGTGGTACTGCCGGCGCGCGGCGTGATCGAGCCACCATGTTCCGAGAGGTTTTTCGATCGGGTTGCCGTTCTTGTCATAGCCCACCAGGACCTTCCTGTTGTTGTAGCGGTTCTTGAAGTCTTCGAACGTCTGGAGTGCGATCTCGTTGTGGCCGTCTCCCGTCTCCCCGTCGCCGCTCTCCTCGTTGCCTGGATCTTCCATCACGCGGCAGCGTCCGCCGTGGTTCTCGATGACGGCGTGCTTCTCGTTGAGCTCCAGGAGGCGCTTGTCCTGGGCGTACTCGTGGGCCCTCCGGATCTGGCGCAGCACGTAGCGCTCGATCTCGTCTTGTGCCAGGACGTGCTTGGAGATCTCGAAGCGGTCGTCGACGAGGATGCCGTAGATCAGCTCGTCGCTGACGTTTGACCGGATCAGGTTGATGCAGACGCGTACGACCAGTTTGTCGGGATCAGCGATCTCGTTGGTTGGATCTCGTCCTTGGACGATGTAGACGCGCGTGCGCTCGCTGATGGTCTCGGGCAGCGCGCCGATCGACGGGAGGCGCTCGGTGCCGCTTTTGACCTTCGGGATCGCCGGCGACTCGCGGTTCACCGCGGACATGCGGCGGATCTCTTCGCGGATGCGGTCGACGGGACTCGTGTCCTCGACCGGCTTCTTCGAGGAGGAGCTGCCGTTGGCGCCGTTGCCGTTCGTCGTCCCGTTCGTCGTCACGCGGTCTCGCCCTCCGGCCACCGCCACCGCCACCGGCTGTGTCCCCACGCGTCGGCGAGATCGTGGTGACGCTGGTCGGCTAGGTTCTTGCCCAGGTCGACGATCTGCACTTTGGCCTCGTCGCTCTCCTGCACGCGGTCTACCAGCTCGAGACCCGCGGCAGTCGCCGCGATCACCGCGCGCGCCGTGTTCTTGACGCCGACGTCATCGTCGTCTGGGACGATCAGCAGGATCCCTCGACGCCGTGCAACAGCAGCACCTACGGCAGCGCCGAGGGCTTCGAGCTGCTCCGCCCCGGGCGCTCCGAACACCGCGGCCTCGGGCCAGAGCAGGTGTGCAACCAAGGTGTCGGCGAGACCCTCGACGATGACGGCGACGCGCCTTTGCTCCAGCGTGGCCAGCCGTCCTAGCAAGCTCGCTCCAGCGGTCTGGGATCCGGGGTGTGCCAGTAGCTTGGCGTCGCCGCGCAGCATCCGGTACTGGATCCCCGTGAGGTTGCCGGTGGTGAGATCGTGGAGGCGCACTGCCGGATCGCCGAGCTTCGAGTAGCGGACGGCGTCGCGCTCGAACAGTGCGGCGGGATCGATGTTTCGACCGCGGAGGTAGCTCTCGCCCGTGGCGTGCCGACGATCGAGGGCTTTCCAGACCGAGGGCATGCGCGCGCGGACGCGGTCGCGGCGAGCCGCTTCGGCGGCGTTCTGCGCGGCGCGCTGCGCGCGGTGCTCCTCCAGGAGCTTCGCGTATTCCTCGTCCGGCACGCCGTGGGGGACGCCCGCGATCGTGGCGGCGACGCCGAGTGTGCGCTGGAAGTCCTGCTTAGGATCGATCCCTGCGTAGCCGGCGACGAGGTCGAACAGACCGCCGTGGGCGCCGCAGTGGAAACATTTCCAGAGGCCCGTCTCGGAATGGATTGACACGCTTCCGCGCTTGAGCTGTCCGCAGCGCGGACAGAGCTGCACGGCCCATTGTGCGTTCCCGCGCCGCTTGATCTCGAAGTAGTCGAGCACCATGGCAGGCGTGAGCAGCGCGCGTATGGAGGAGGAGTCGAGCTTCATGGACAGCTGTGCAAACGTGAAGAAACGTTCACACGTAAAAAAGGCAGCAAGTGCGAACGCAGCTACCGTTGGACGAAATACAGCTGTCCGTTGACCTTGATCAGAATCATCAGCTCTCCGCCGATTGCGGCGACATATCGGTCGAGTGTCGAAAGGAGGTAGTCATCACGCAGCTCAGTGCGTGAGACCTCGCTCTGCGTGATCTTGGCGCGTTTTGCAACCTTCTCCTGCGTGAGTCCTTGCTCCTCACGGATGTCAGCAAGAGGCAGCTCTTTCGGTTCCCAACGATCCGTACGTGTGTCCTTCATCGAGATCGCCACCATGCTTTTTAAGTTCTATGCAGTCAAGATTCTGGTCGAGGCGTCCGAGATCTTTTCGCGGGCGCGATCTTACTTCCGGAGCGGGAGTTCGACACGTGACAACTCTGTAGTGGTCCGTGAAATCCTAGACCCCCATCGGTAGCGCATGCGCTGGCACGCCAAGCGGATGCGATGAAGTTGGTGGATTTGGCGCCGTGCCGTAGTTACACATCGACATGTGACGTCAGACCTGCGGGCCAAAATCGATCGCTACCTGCGCGATTTAAAGAAGGGGCCGTGTGCGGACTGCGGGACAACTCTTTCAGCGAGAAGGATGCATTTTGATCATCGCGATCCTTCTACCAAGGCGTTCAGTATTTCTGCGTGGGCATCCAACGTTGATGATCTTGACGACCTTATTGAAGAGTTGGCGAAATGCGATCTTGTGTGTCTCGTCTGCCATGGAAAGCGCACCGCGCGCCAAGTCTTCAACGGAACCTTCAACCACTATGATCCAAGACCGCGGCACGTTAAAACGCGATCATTCAAGCAAGGCGTCGAACCAAACAGTCGCGACGCTGCCGCAGCTCTTAAGCGCGAATGGAGATCTGCCCAAGATCTGCGCCGGTTCGATCCGGGATCTATTCCTCTTGCGTCTTTGATCTTGCGTTTGCTAATGGTGCTTCTGCGTGGACGGTCGGGACAAAGACATCGCGCGGGTGCTCAAGCGGCTCCGCGCTTCGATCGGCGATGCCTGTGGCAAGTTGCGCGCGACGGACGCGCTCCTGCTGGCTGGTTTCTCATCGCCCAGTAATCACCGTCGGCAGATCGTTAGCGCTGCGTTGCGTGAGCTAGGCTTCGAGCGCGGTCGTTTCCGCGTCAACGGCGAGATGCTCTACGCGTATGCGCGCGGCACGCCGCTTGAGCGCGAGGCGATGCTGGAGGTCATGCAGGGACCAGATGGGACACCCTTCGTGAAGCGGAGGGAAACGTGATTGAGCTCATCGAGATGAAGAAAGCCAAGTCCAAGCAGAAGCGCCTCATCAAGGCTCCCATGCTCGCGATGCACAGTGCCGGGTCACCTGACTGGGGAACGCCGATGCTCCTGCGTCGGTTCGCGCAGCGCGTCCTGCGTCCCGCGGCGCTGTCGGCAGGATCCATCGACCTTGACTACGCGACGTCCGCCTACTGGCAGTCGTGGTGGCCCGACGACGATCGTCCGCGCGTTTTCCTCGACGGTAGGAGAGGGCGCGACGTGCTCGTGGAGGCCGACCGTCGTGCCGTGGCCCCGTGCCTAGGGACGGGCTTCTTGAACACGCCCGGTCTCAACGGTGGCGATATGGTCCAGCAGTGTTGGGGCCTGTTCGAACAGGACCATCGCGAGCAGAAGCTCGGATCGGGCTGCTGGGTTGGCTTTTCGGTCGAGCAATTCGGCTCCTTGCAGAACGTGGGCGAGCGGAACCCGCTCACGTGCGGCGCCGACGACCTCGTCACGACGATCGTGCCGAGCCGCCGCGCGCACTACGTTGTCCACCCCGAGCAGCTCATCGCGATCACGAAGAAGAAGCAGAAGCGCCGCGACAGGAAGAGCAAGGAGTGGCAGCGCGAGCAGAAGCTGCTTCTGCGCCTCCGGGAGCGGACCGACGACGCTCCGGTCGACGCCGGTGCTCCTTCTCATCTCTCTTACGTAAGTCTGCTTTGGGCGCATGATCGTTCTGTGCGTCGTGCTCAGATGGAAGCGGCCAGCGCGTTCCTGGCGGAGCAGCAGACCGACAAGAAGTCGCTGCTCTATAGGTTCGAGGTGATCGGCCCGCTGGAGCTAGGGGCCCGCAAGTGATCAAGCCGAACATTACTCGGGCGCAGATCCGCCAGCTGCACAACAGCTTCCGCGACGGTACCGCGACGGATGCTGTCGGCCGGCACCTCTGTCGCGTCGCACTCGGTGAGTGTTGTGTCGGCGACGAAGGAATCCCGGGCGGACATCGATACCCGACCGACGACGAGATCGCCGAGGCGAAACGTCGTTTAGCGGGACGGTTCTCGCAAGGAGAAGGAGCGTGACTCTCTTGCGCAGGCTATTCATCTACCTCGCTGAGGCGTACGCGGTCTGGGCGTTTCGGCGGCGGATGCGCCGCTCTCCGCAGCAGGAGATGTTCGCGTGAAGATTCGCATCTCAGACGACCTCGTGCTTGGCGCCGAGTTCGTGACGGCGACGGCCGGCATCTTCGCGACCAAGGGCATGGGCAAGAGCTTCTTGGCCCAGGTCATTGGCGAGGAGCTGCTGGAGCACCGCCAGGTTATCGTCGTGATCGATCCTACCGACGTGTGGAGCGGCTTGCTCTCGAGCACGGACGGCAAGAGCGACGGATACCCGATTCTTGTCATCGGCGGCGATCGTGGACACCTCAAGCTTGACCCGGAGCCAGGAGCGGGCACGCGCCTGGCCGAGGCGATTGTTGCGGAGCGCTTCTCGTGTGTGATCTGTACCGACGGTCTCGACGACACGGCAGCGATCCGCTACGTGCGCGAGGTTCTCCAGACCATCTTCCGCAAGAACCGAAAGCCGATCCACGTCTTCGTCGATGAAGCCGACATCTACGCCCCGCAGCAACCCAAGGAAGAAGAGGACAACCGGTGCATCCGCGCGATGTCTCACATCGTGCGCCGCGGGCGCAGGAAGGGTATCGGCTCGACCCTCATCACGCAGCGACCGTCTGAGCTCAACGCGAGCGTGCGCAGCCAGGTCGAGATGCTGTTCGTTCTCGGTATGCTGCACAACCTCGACATCGACGCTGTCGAGAAATGGTTGCGCCTGCGCAAGAAGAAGAAGGGGGACAATGCCGCGTTCGCCTTACAGGAGGAGATGATCGACTCGCTCGACACCCTCCAGTGCGGCGACGCGTGGGTATGGGCCCCGCGCCTGAAGATCCACAAGCGTTTTCGCGCGCGAGCCAAGCGCACGTTCGACTCGGGCGCTACGCCCAAGGCCGGTCAGAAGGCGCTCAAGGCCAAGAAGCTCGCCGCTGTTGACATTGCCCGCCTTGGCGCGGTGATCGCCGAGGCGGCCAAGCGCCAGAAGGACAACGACCCGACCGAGCTAAGGAAGCAGGTCGCGGCGTTAAAGAAGGAACTGGCCAACGTCGGCAAGGGTTACGACCGCGCCGAGGCGAACGAGAAGGAGCTGCACGCGGAGAGCTACGAGCTACGCTCTCGCGTCGCCGATCTGGAGAAGCAGCTCGCGGCAACCAAGAAGCTCAAGCAGACGACCGTGGAGGTCGTCAATCCCGCCGACCTGCGGCGGCTGGAGGAGCTCGTGAAGAAGATCGACAAGCTGGTCCTCCGCATCACCGGTACCCACGCAGACTTGGAGCTGCACCTGTCCGGGCTGCGCGCCGAGGCGGTCAAGCTCCAGGAGGTCGCTGCCCGTGTGTCCCAGGCCCGCGGCAAGAAGGCGGGCGCGATCGTCGGCGAGGTCCTCGCCATGGTGGATGACCAGGCGATCGAGAAGTCGTGGTCTAAGGGAGATCCCCTGCACCACGCGTACGTCTCGCATCCGCCGAAGCCCGCGAAGGCAAAGCCCGTCGCCGTCACTTCGTCGTCGCCTGCGGCGGAGGGAGCGGTTGCCGACGCCGCGCTCTCGAAGTGCGAACGCTCCATGCTGGCCGCGCTGGCGCAGCACCCGCGGGGCTTGACGCGCAAGCAGGTCCTGATCTTCTCCGGCTACCGGCACAGCGGGACGACGACGTCGGCGTTCGCGCGCCTGATCGCCGATGGTTTCGCCGTGTCTGGCGCCGGGCTGCTCACCGCGACGTCCGCGGGGCTCTCCAAGCTCGGCGATTACGATCCTCTTCCGACCGGCGACGCGCTGCGCACTCAGCTTCTGAACGGGTCGGGGGATCTTTCGCAGATGGAGAAGGAGATCCTGCGCCGCGTATGCGACGCTTATCCAGAGATCGTCGATCGTACGACCGCGCGCGGCAACTACGCCCACAGCGGTTCGACGACATCGGCGTTCGCGCGGCTCATCGCGATGAACTACGTCAAGAAGGTCCGCGGCGGAGTGCTCGCGGCAGAGGAGCTGTTCGGATGACGACTTCCATGGACGCCCGCGTCGAAGGTGCTCTCGCGGCGTGCGGTCGCGATCGTGTGCTCCACCGCGATGGCGCCGCGCCGTCGGTGGCGATCCGTTACGACGTTCCGTCCGGCGCGTCTTCGCCAGACGGCGTCCAGCGCTTCCTCGTGCGCGACGGCGCGACACTCGACGATGCCGGCAGGCAGGCGGCAACCGCGTTCGCGGCACACCTCCGTGTCCGGGCGCGCGAGATCGTGGAGTGGGCCGACCGGATCGAACGTGCGCTCTTGCGCGGGGAGGCGCTGTGAAGGGTGCTGACCAGCACGCGGTCGTCGTCGACGCAGCGCTGGAGCGCCAGCGCGACCAGCGCGTCGCGGCGCACGAGGCGATTGGCTGCGCGCTGGCGTCCCTGCGGCGGACGGACTACATCTGGTGCGACGATGACGTCCGCGACGCTCTTGCGCGGGCACGCGCGACGCTGTCGGTCGCGCAGTCGACGATCAAGGAGCGGATCGACGGATGACAACGATCATCACTGAAGAGCACCTGAATCACATGGCGGAGCGCCATCGCAAGACGATGGAGAAGCTCGCCGCGCTCAAGTCGCGATTCTCTGGTGTCGCCGAGGCTGCCCCTTCTGCGAGCCGCAGCGACTTATTTGCTGCGGCTAGTGCCGATGGCACATTAGACGCGCAGCGTGTCGCTGAACTTCGCAACGCAGCACTGCGCGACGAAGCGCTGCGGGCTCGTGAAGATCTGAAGGAGGCGATGCAGGTGATTCACGTGCTCGAGAAGCACCTCGAAGAAGTCGAAGTCGAACTCGCGCAGAGGACTTCTCTGCTGCGTGCGTACAACCGGGAAGCAAGCGTCGCACGCATTGAAGCTCGTGTCGCTGAGGCGCGAGAAGTAGAGCGCGCGAGTCTCGGCAAAGAGCTCGAAGAACTCCGCGGCGAATGCATGCGTTTACGTTCAGAGAACGGTGAGCTGCGCGCCAGTAAAAAGAAGCTTCGTGAAGCGCTTGAGCGTCTAAAGGAAAAACAATGAAGATCCTCTCCATCGAGGTCGTTACCGATCTCGGTCGCCGCGTCGTGCAACTCTCCGCTCCGCTCGACGTCGATCCGACCGGCGACATGCCGGCGTCGTTCCGGTCGCTCACCGAGGTCTTGTGGGACGTCGCGCGCGAGGTCGCTGTGCACGGCGACGAGTTGTCCGCCGCGGCCCCGAAGGCGGAAGCGTAGATGGCGCCGGTTGGATACCAGGAGGGCGGCGAGAAGGCGTGGTGGTGGAAAGTCGCGCTGCACCTCGACGAAGCTCAGCTCGCGCTCGCCAACGCGATGGCGCACAACCTCGACGATCCCCGCCCGGTCTTTGCCCTCCAGGACAAGCTCCGTGAGGCGCAGGCGACCCTGCTCGAGATCTTTCGCGCGAAGGGCTTGCTCCCCAGAGCGCCGAACGGCAAGCACGACGACGCTTCTCCGATGTCGGGACCCGCTGTGCCGGAGGAGATAGTCGCCGAGGCCGCAATCGTCGCCGATCCGGCGGCTGACGACGTCGGGCAGGGCCCTCCTGCCGAGCTCCGAGAACCTTTAGCCACGGAGCAGACCTCCGAGGCCGGCGAGCAGCCGCCGGAGCCGACGACGAACCCTTCTGATCTTTCGCCGGAACCAATCTCGACGGAGCCCGGCGGAGGTGCGGTCGGATGAAGTCCTCGCCCGACGATCTCGGCGACGATCTCGGCGACGTCGTCGACGTCGCCCGTGACTTCATCCGGAGCTGCGGTGCGGAGCCCGGGGAGGTCGCGGGGGACTTCGCTGAAGCGCTGGTCAAGCTGGCGGACTCTTGCGTCGTTGGTGCGCCGTGCGTGCGGCACTATGGTTCCGTGCACGGCCAGGAGGCCGAGGAGCTGCGTCGCGGCATCGAGAGGCTCATCAGGGACGCCGAGTCTGACGCTATCGGTTCGCGGACCGTCAGCGTGTTCTCCTTGCAGCGCTTGCTGGACGAGGTGAACGCGCGCGATAGCCTCGCGTTCCTGGAGGCGACAGACGGCGAGGACGACGACGAAGACGATGGCGAAGATCGCGCGATTTGGGACGCCGAGCTGGCGGTCCGCGCCGAGGCAGCGCGGCAGGCGCTGGTGGCACAAGGGATCGACCTCTATCAGATCGTCGCCGATGCGTTCGGCCTTTCCCGCGGAGAGGCCGAGCGGCGTTTCTGCGGCGTGAATTCAGTGACGGCAGCGACGTGACGATCTCCGTGCACGCCGCCGCATCCAACCAACGACAGGAGCAAGTGACAGATGGCACAGACACAAGCGACGACGACGACCACCACCGAGACTTCCACCAACGGCACTGGCAAGGCGAAGACCAAGCAGCAGCCAGCGATCGAGGCGATCAAGAAGATCAGCAACATCCTAGACCAGCTGACGACCGCCGACCGCAAGCGCGTCCTGGCCTTCGTCAACGAGAGCGAGAACAGCGGGAACGGCGAGTAGGCGCGCTGCTGGGCGCGCGGGAGAGCCGCACATGATGGATTTCGGGTGGAAGAAGAAGGCCGAGCACCTGCGGATGGTGATCGTCTCCGGTGCGCACCAGATCGCGAAGGATTTGCCGCCCGGCGTGGTGCGGACTCTCGATGTTTTTCAGCGCGTGTCTCAGAGCGGTGACGCGCGGGATCTCCAGGAGGAGCTGAGCGGGATCCCGCCGCCCTCCGAAGACGAGAAGCTGCTATGGGAGCCGGCCGTGATCCACGGCTGGAAGTTCCAGGCCACGCTCTACAAAAAGGACGGCCAACTTTGGTGGCTCGTCCGTGCTGCTCGGCGCAGTGACCGGGAACCGAGCGACAAGGACCTCGTGTTTCTCGATAAGGTTCTTGACCACCTCGGCGCCGTCCCGCGGCGGCATGCGATCATCGAGCCTCTGAGCAGTCCGCCTGGTGAGCCGCGGCTGCCGTTTGGCTGGTGGACGTGGCAGAACCGGTGGCCGCTCTTCGAGGTCCAGGCGAAAGGTAGGGGCAAGGGCGCGTCGATTCGCGTCGTCCCGCTCGGGACGCGTGCGACCGATGGCTACGCGTCTGTCGACCTTTCTGGCCGCGCCGACGAGGAGACCGTCGAGGAGACCGACGAGGAGAAACCATGAGCGGCGCGGGGGACGAGGCGAGCGAGCGTGGTCGGTTCGCGGCGCGCGAGTTCCTCGCGCGCTGGCGCCGCGAGACCGGCGAAGTTCTGTCGCCTACTGCCACGGATCGGCTCCTGTTCACGTACGAGATGGGCTACCTGCGCGGACGGAGTGACGCCACGCGAGAGGCTAGCGAGATGTTCGACGAGATCGCGCGATCGCGCGAGGCCAGCGAGATGTACGACGAGATCGCGCGATCGCGCGAGCAAGAGAGGAAGGACAGCGATGACGACCCCGAGTGATGCTCCCAAGCCCCTGAGCCCCGACGGTTTGGCTAACCAGCTTTTCGACGCCGCGCTCTCGCAGGGTGTGGCTGACCCGCGCGAGGCTGCGCGCCGGGTCGTCGAGTTCTTGACCTCGGCGCTCTTCTACGCGATCTCGTCGTCGAAGAACGACGTGGTCGTGTTCCTGACCGAGACGATCATCTACGTCGTCTCGTCGTCGGCGCCCGACGAGAACGCCCGCAAGGAGCTGCTCAAAAAGATCGGGGACACGATCGCCAATGCGCCGCCGATCCCGGTCAACCAGCCCGCGGTCGGCAAGCCCTGAGCGTCGTGATGAAGAAGGGTAGAGACCAGCCCGAGCCCGCTCGGCCGCTCTGCATGTGCGGATCTCCGGGTGCCTTCCAGGTCCAGATCGACGTCCAGGAACTGGTGCTCGATCGCGAGGCCGGCATCTCGTCGCGCCCGTACTGGACCGCGAAGTATCGGACCGGGACGAGGATCGAGTCGATCATGTGCGGCCAGTGCGTGCGGGCGAACGTGCAGATCCAGGTCGCCGCATCCGCGAAGATCGAGAAGGCGAAAGAGTCGTGACCTGCGTCCCTGTTCGCCGCTGGACTGGGCCGCGCGAACACGAGGTAGATAATCTCGGCCGGCTGCGTGCGGTCGTGCCGCCGGAGCGCTGGCCGTATGGTCCGCCGGAGGCGCACGAGGACTCTTGCCTTCTCCACGCGCGCGGCCTGTGGTGCGACTGCAAGGCGAGCGAGGCTGCCGATTTGTACGGGATGGTCGAGTGACGGCTCACGAAAAGGACGTCGTCGCGCTCCTCCGTCAGATCGGTGACTGTGCGCCTGACGACGCGACGATCCGCATCGTTGACTGCGGCCTGCACAGCGGTTTCCCCGCGTGCTGCGTCGCCTTCTTCGCCAAGGTGTGGTGGCCACTGCACGTGGCCCAGCGGTCGTCCCACGCTCGCCGCAAGACGCGGAAACAAGCTGCGGCACTGATCGACAACTACCATCGAGCGCTCGGGCAGCTGCGCGCGGATCGCCCGCATCTGGAGTACGTGCCGTGTCCGCGCTGCCTCCGCTCGGGTGACTTCGTCTCGATGAGACCATGCGGTCGGCACCTCTCGAAACGTCAGTGCGATCAGGTACGGAAGATCTTGGCAGCATGAGCATGCAGCACAGAGAGCCGCCGCCGCTGTTTCGGCATCAGCAAGAGATCCTCGACCGCACGTGGGAGCTTCCCGCGTGGGCGATCTTCTTCCAAACGGGTTGCGGCAAGACCTCTCCGACGATCCACACGGCGGCACGCCTGTACCAGGGCGGACGTATCGGGGGTGTGATCGTCGTCGCTCCGAACATGGTGCACCGCAACTGGATCACTGACGAGATCCCGAAGCACTCGCCGATCAGCTGGCGTGGCCTTGACTGGCATAGCTCGCGGGCCAAGGCGCAAGATCGCGCGTTCGCCCGTCTCCTCGAGACGCCGAATGGCGTCCTGCCGTGGTTCGCGATCACGTACGACGGACTCATAACGCCGCGCGGGCGGAAGGCGGCCATCGACTTCCTGGTGCGGTTCTCACAGGTCGACGCGTCCGTTGTTTCGCGGGGAGAGAAGGCCGTGCTCGATTCCCTGGCGCGTCATCCTCACGTCATGCTCGTCGTCGACGAGGGGTCGCGCATCAAGAACCCCGAGGCGCAGCGGACCAAGAAGGTAGCCGCGCTCCGCAAGCTCTCGTCGCACGTTCGTTTGCTCAACGGCACGCCGACGACGCAGGCGGCAACCGAGATTTACGCGCAGATGAAGCTCCTCGACGAGATGTACTGGGTCAGGCACGGCATTGGGTCGTTCACGTCGTTCGAGTCTCGCTTCTGCGTGTTCAAGAAGATCGTGGTCGGCGGCGACGACGATCGAGATGATCGCGATGAGGTGCCTAGCGACAGGCAAAAGTGGTCGCCGATCGTGCCTCACGATGCAGATCCGGACGGCGTTGCCGCGTACGAGCAGCTCGATCTGACGGGAATCATCGACGAGACGCCGGTCGAGGCCAAAGCACCGGCAGCTCAGAATCAAGCTAGTGCTTCGGTCACGACCGGACGGACGATCGAGATCGTCGTCGGCTACCGCGAGCTGGACAAGCTCCACGACATGATCCAGCCGCTCTCGACGCGACTCACCAAGGAGCAGGCGGGCTTGAACCTCCCGCCCAAGCTCTACCAGCGGCTCGTGTTCGATTTGCAGCCCGAGCAGCGGCGCATCTACGACCAGCTCCGCAAGGAGTACATGGTCGAGCTGGAGAACGGCACCTTGATCACCGCTGCGATGGCGATGGTGCGGATTCTCCGGCTCCAGCAGGTTGCGTGTGGCTACCTGCCGAACCCCGACGATCCTGAGGGCGAGCCGATCCTCGTCACGAAGGGAACGAACCCACGCCTGGAGGCATTTAAGGACTGGCTCGAGGACATCGGCAAGCAACAGATGATCGTGTGGTGCCGTTTCACGCGCGACGTAGATCTGATCACGCGCGAGCTCGGCCCGCCCCGCTGCGTGCGCTTCGATGGTGAGGTGAACGAGAAGCAAAAGACCGAAGCACTCGATCTGTTTATGAGCGGCAAGCGGCAGATCTGCGTCGCGAAGGCGGCGAGTATGGGTATGGGCCTGACGCTCGTGAACAGCTCGATCTCGTTCTACTACTCGAATACGTTCTCGCTCCTGGAACGGCTCCAGAGCGAAGATCGGCAGCACCGGCCCGGGCAGCACAACCCGGTCACGTACGTCGACCTAGTGGCCGATAAGACGGTAGACGACATGATCTTGAAGTCGCTGCGCGAGAACAATGAGATGGCCCGGAAGGTCGTCGGCGACGAGTACCGGGAGTGGCTCGCGGCCTGAGAGGTAACCGCAACGAAACGTCAGACCTGCCGGTTATCGTGGTGTCATGAACGCAGCTAAGAGCGAAGCCAAGAGCGACGTCAAAGATGAGTTTTTTGCTGCGACGAAGGCGACGACCCTCGAAGAAGCGAAGAAGTGGCTGCGGGCGCGTTTCGGCAAAGGCGCTACGTGCCCCTGTTGCAACCAGTTCGTGAAGCTTTACAAGCGCAGCTTGTCGAAGAGCAGTGCCTACGTGTTGCTCCTCATCGCGCGTTACTACCGGCGTGTGGAAGTTCGTTCTGACGATTGGCTGCACGTGCCGAGCTACATCGCGGAAGTCGCCGTCGGCAACCCGCGCCGTGCCGCGGCTGTGCGCGGCGACTGGGCGAAAATGAAGTTCTGGGGACTTATCGAAGAAAAGCCTGGGACGCGCGACGATGGCAGTCCGCGCGTCGGCTACTGGCGCCTAACTCCACTCGGTCGCCAGTTCGTCAATCGCGAGGTGAAGGTCCCGTCGCACATCTACATCTACAACGGCCAGCCGCTCCAGCGCTCGGTCGAAGAGCAGATCACGATCGACGACGCGCTCACCACCGAGTTCAGCTACGCCGAGATCATGGGTGAAGCGTAAGAGAGATAAGCCGTGCCCAGCATGACGCAGATCCGGTCGATCGTCCGCCGCCAGATCCTCCTCGCCCTTGAAGACGATTACGACGCAGGAGGCGACTAGCGTGCGCGTCGAGATCGAGTTCGACGACGAGCGCGGTATGCGCGGTACGCTCACGTTGCGCCCCTCGTGGATCGGGCGCCTGTTCGGACGACGCACGCGCGTTGCTCGCGTCTTCTTGTCGGATCAGACCAGGGACTGGCACTTCGCGTACGACGGCGAGTGGGTCGGATCTGATCTGGAAGCGCGCATCAAGCAGGAGCGGCGCTGGCGGACGGTAAGCGAACTGCCACCTGCTCACGCTCTGGAACCGTCGAAGACACTATGATCGACGCAGCGACACTACGCGACGCGTTTCACGCCGCCAACATGATCGCGTCGCAGCGCGCCCTCTGGTGCCGGGACTACCCGGGCGCCGAGCCGAACACGTGCCGCTACTGCGGTCGGTACTGGCGGCAGTGGACCGGCAGCAAGCTCGACGGCCATGCCGCGTGCATCGTGACCGGCGACTTCAAGCGCCGCCTTAGCGAGCTCCTTCGCGACTCGCGTGTGACCTATAAGGCGATTGCGGACGCGATCGGCGTGACGCCGTCGGTCGTCCGCTCGTGGACGTTCCCGATCAGGAGCGGGGCGTGACCGTCGATCTCGATGCTCTGCGTGTGGCGTTCGCCGCTGCTAGGTCGTCGGCGTCGCTGCGCGCCCGCTGGAGCGCCGACGATCCGTCTCTGCCGTCGGACACGTGCCGCTACTGTGGGAAGTTTTGGCGGCAGCGTTTCGGGAGCCAGCTTGACGGTCATGCGGCATGCCTCGTGACCGAGGACTTTAAGCACCGCGTCGGTGCGGTCCTCCGGTCGTCTCCACAGATGACTTATGCGCTTGTCGCCGAGATTATCGGTGTGACGCCTGGCTGCGTTCGCTCGTGGGCGTTCTCGGCTGGTATTGCGGGCCCGACAGGACACGCGCTACGTCGTATTGGGAACGAGCAGTGATCGTCGATCTCGATGTTCTACGCGACGAGTTCCGTGCCGCCATGTCGCTTGCTTCACAGCGCGCCCACTGGACCGCCGACGATCCGTCGCTTCCGCCGGACACGTGCCGTTACTGCGGGCGTCGCTGGCAGCGTTGGGCTGGCGCGCAGTTCGACGGCCATACCGCGTGCGTCGTTCCCGGCGAGTTCAAGCAGCGCCTCCGCGAGCTGCTGCAATCGTCGACGGTGACCTACGAGATGGTAGCGAAGGCGATCGGCGTGCCGGATCCCGTCTTGCGATCGTGGACCTTTCCAGCGCGGAGATCATGATCACGTACGCCGAACGCGCTTGCTTCCGCGTCGAGCACCTGCGGCTGCTAGCCAGTGTCGAGGCGCTCGTCGCGCGTGTGCCGGACGCATGGGGCAACGAGCTGCGCTGCCACGAGTTGGCGCGTGCGATCTGCCGCGTCGTCGGCGACAGAGCGCTCGCCGTCGTCGACGGGCACTGCGGACCCGTCGAGCACAGCTGGCTCAGACTCTCTGACGGCGTGATCCTCGACGCGTACGCTCCGGGCCCCTTGCCGGCAGTCCAGCTCGTCGATCCGATCGTCGGTGCGGCGTACCGCCCGGGCGATCCGCGGACCGACATCCGCCGGGCGATCATCGAGCAGCTCTCGCGCGAGATGCGCGGCGGCGGCTCCGCTTGAGCGGCAACTGCAAGCGCGCTCGTAGCTTCTTCGCACCGAGCATAGGTATATTGCGTGCAGTTGCAGTGCAACTTTGGCGTGGTGCTGCACCCGAGTCGCAGCGGCACAAAGAAAGTTAGAGCCGGGATCACTCCGCGGTCGCTCGGCGGGACGCACAGCTTGTCCACAAGGGCTGTGGACAAACGTCGCGCATCTTGAGCGTTCGTGTTCTCGACGAAGTTCTTGGCTCCGCGCGCGTTTCGTCCACAGATGTCCACAGGGTCGATTGCTCTCGTCTGATTGGGCGAATTGTCGATCAGTCTCCGCACCTGTCGTGTCGGCGTCGTCCTCTCCCGCTTGACGGATCGATTGCAGATTCGCTACGAGTGCGTGCCGTGTCGGATCTCTCGAGCACTGATGTCAGAGCCGCGTGCGAGGGTCTCCCAATGGACCGCTCCACTGACATCGACCGCCTCGCCGAACTCGCCATCCCGTCCGTCGGCTCGGGCTCGACCGTTCTGTCGACCGCTCCGTCGACGATGCCTGTCGTGCCTCCGGCAGCGGTCGCTGCCGACGATCAGTACGACTATGGCACCGACGCGATCCCCGACGACGCGTCGGTCGCGCGCGCGTTCGCCGACCTGGATCGCCTGACGCTCCAAGCCGAGCGCCTGACCGAGCAGCGCAAGAAGGCCGAGGAGCAACTCGATAAGATTAAAAAGGCCGAAGAGCAGCTGCTCAACAAGGACATCCCCGAACTGCTGGCCAAGATGCGGCTGGACGAATGCGTCACCGCCTCTGGCGTCCAGGTCAAAGTCAAGCGCGAGATCAAGGTGTCGCTGCCAGGTCACGAGCGGGTCGAGGCGCGCATGGGTGCGCTGCGCTGGCTCGTCGATCACGGCCATGGCGGTGTGATCAAGAACCAGGTGTCCGTCGCGCTCGATCGCGGCGAGGACACCCGCGCTGACGATCTGATCGTGAAGCTTCGTGCAGAAGGCTTCGAGGTCGAGGCGAAGAAGGACGTGCACGCCGCGACGCTCAGCGCACTTTTCCGCGAGCTGGTGGCTGACGGGAAGATTGTTCCTCGCGACAAGTTTAACTACTTCGATATGCGGATTGCGAAGCTCACGAGGAAGTAGCTCTCACTATTTTGGCAGCGCTTCGGCGCGGCCCCGAACCAACGAACGCTAGAAACCAGGAAGGAACGAACGACAATGGGGAACGAAACGACGACGACGAAGGAAGACGGCAAGGGCAAGAAGAACGCGGCGCCGCCCCCGGGCACCACGACGGCGATGACGCCTCCGCCTGAGACTCAGGCGCTGGTCGAGTTCGACTACGGCGACGACGCCGGGCAGGGCTTCGAGAACCAGGACATGTCCGACCGGAAGCTGCCGCTCATCGAGCTGCTCCAGTCGAACTCCCCCGAGGTCGCCGAGAGCAAGGGCAAGGTGTGGGCGGGCCAGTTCCGCAACACCGTGACCGGTGAGATCTACGACGAGGTCCTGTTCACGCCGGCCGTCACCGACCACTGCTGGACGGAGTGGATCCCGCGCGACGACGGCGGCGGATTCCGCGGTCGTCACCGTAAGGATGCCAAGATCGTCGCCGACGCCGTCGCACGCAACGATGGGCGCGCGATTGGCAAGCTCAAGGTGCCCCAGCCCAAGGACGACAAGGGCAAGCCGCAGCCCGACCATGAACTGGTCGAGGGCTTCGAGATCTACGGCATCCTCTGGAACAAGGAAGGCGAGGTCATGGGCTTCGCGATGATTCCGTTCACGTCGACGAAGATCAAGGTCTATCGCGCGTGGAACTCCGCGATCGGCAACTTCGCACCGACGATCAACGGCAAGAAGCTCGCGCCCGGCCAGGTGCCGATCTTCGCGCACCGCGTGAAGATGACCTCCGAGTCCGAGACCAAGAACGGCAACACGTACATGATCCCGGTGCTCTCGCCGGCCGATGGCGGCGACGACCTCAAGAACTCGCTCCTGCCCAAGAACGATCCGCGCTACGTCGCCGCCAAGAAGCTCCACGACGATGTGCTCGCCGGCCTCGCGAAGGCGGCCTACGAGACGACGAAGCAGGAGCCGGGCGTCGACCCGGAGAGCGGCGTCCCGTTCTAACGCTCAGTTCCGAGCGTCTCACGGGCAAAAACATTGTCCGCCCTGAGCGCACGAATGATCGTCCATCACTGAAAACGCGACACGCCAACGAAGGCTGCTCGATCGCCTGACGATCGAGACAAAGGAACGGATTTGTGAACACGTCCAAGTACGACCCCGAGACCCGCAAGCAACTCAAGCGCTTCCAGCGCTCGCCTGGCTACCAGGCGATGAGGAAGGAGCACCTCGCCGAGCGCGAGCGGCTCGAGACCAAGATCCGCGAGCGCAACGAGGTGATCGATCGCCTCAAGACGAAGCTCCTCGCGGCGGGCTTTCCCGCCGACGAGGTCGCCAAGCTCGCGGCCTGACATCGTCTTGGCAGCGTAGATCTCGCGACTAGATCGACGTCTTTCACCCTAGGGTGACGTCGCACGCACGAGAGTTCTCCGGTGCCATGCAGGTCCCGCCGCCGTTACAGGGTGGCGGCGGGACCATGTTCGTTCCCTGTGGCCTCATTTTCCTGTGCTTGAGGTGTCCGTGAATGTGACGTCAGCGTCTGATCGCGTTTTGCGACTTCATCCAGCTGTTGCTGTCGTGTGTCCCGGTTGTGGCGCACGCACCGGCAAACCGTGCGTGTCGACTGTGCCAACGTTTGGCTCAGGCGCGATTGGCGTGCCGATCGAAGGCGTGCATGTGGAGCGGATCGCTGCTGCGCGCGAGGAGGGGCGCGCGTGAAGTTCTCGCCGAAGCAGGCGCAAGCGCTCGACGCGATTGCGGCGTGGCTTGCAGATCCGAACGCCAAGCAGACGTTCTACCTCGCTGGTGCCGCCGGCAGCGGCAAGAGCACGATTACCAAGTACGCCGTCGGAGACGTGCGCGGTCGCGTGGTTTGTTGTGCGCCGACTGGCAAGGCTGCCCTCGTGATGCGTCGCAAGGGCGCCAACGGAGCAAAAACAATTCACCAAGTTATCTATCGTCCGGCTGGCGATCCACCGTCACCCGAGGTGATCGAGAGGTTGCGCGAAGAGATCAAGCGCCTCTACGCGGCGAACGAGCCTGGCGCGCGCGCGACGGCCGATAAGCTCGTCGAGCAGCTCAAGCGCGCGGAAGACGAGTCCAAGCGCAAGGGTCCGCGGTTCTCGTTGAACCTGGAGAGCGCGGTGAAGGGAGCGGCAGTCTGCGTGGTCGATGAATGCTCGATGGTGGATCGTTTCGTGGGTCAGGATCTGGAGTCATTTGGCACTAAGCTCCTCGTGATCGGCGATCCGAATCAGTTGCCGCCGGTCTACGGATCGGGCTACTTCACGAGTCGCGAGCCCGACGCGTATCTCGACGAGATTCATCGCCAGGCTCTCGACAGTCCGATCTTGCGTCTCGCCGATCTCGCGCGGTACGGCAAGCCGTTGCCCGTTGGATCTGCTGGCGAGGGCGTTGACGTGCGCCGCTACGGCGATCCGACGCTAGAGCAGCGTGCGATGGACGCGGAGATGATCATCGTTGGTCGCAACCGCACGCGCCACGCGTCGAACGCGAAGATTCGGCGTCTGCTCGGTCGCGGTAATGAGCCAGCACCTGTGTCGGGCGATCGTGTGATCTGTCGCCGCAACAATCACGAGCTGGGTCTGCTCAACGGCTCATCGTGGACGGTTGACCGTTGCGTGTCCGACCTGGAGAGGATGACAGCGAAGATTGAGGTTGTCTCCGTCGAGGACGCACGTGATCGCGTTGAGTGTTCGACGTGGCTCCATCATTTCATGGCCCGTGAGGAGGAGCTGCTTGGTCATCAGCGGCGCGAGCATGATGAATTTTCGTGGGGATGGGCAATAACCGCACATTCTGCACAAGGGAGCCAGTACGACGACGTGCTGGTCTTCGATGAGTCCAAGCAGTTCGGCAAGGATGCGCCCAAACATCTTTATACAGCGATCACGAGGGCAGCACGCACCCTCACCGTTGTCGTCTAAGGGATCTAATGCAGTCTTCCGTCAAAGAAACCAGGTTTTGCAAACGATGCGAGAAGCATAAACCCAAGGCTCGTTTTCTGGCCTGGGCTACGCGAGGTGGCGCTATCCAGCATCGCGGACACTGCCTCGATTGTCGAGAGACTTACGCGGAAGAGCGCGCTGTCGAACTCGTTGAGTACCGTCGGCAGTATAACGCGGCGAAGCGATCGGTTAAACGTGAGCGAGACCATCAGCGGCGCGCAGAGGTGAAGGCGGCTGTTGACAAGCTGAAGGATGTGCCTTGCTTGGATTGTGACAAACGCTTTCCTCCTGTCGCGATGGACTTCGACCATCTTGGAGGCAAGACGAAGTCGATCGCGACTATGGTCAGCCAGGGCTACAAGCTCGACTTAATCCTGGAGGAGATCAAGCTCTGCGAGATTGTGTGTGCCTGCTGTCATCGCATCCGAACGGAGAAGCGGAAGCAGAATCTTGCACCACTGGGCACGCAGCCCAAGATGAGACCCGAGACGGCGGTGCTGGCGGATGATGTGATCGCTATTTTGGCAGATATGCGATCTTCGTTGTCCGTAGCAGACGTCTGCGCGAAGCTCGGCGCACGTTATGGCGCAGTCAGCAAATTGCTTCGTCAGCTGGCCGCTGATGGACAGCTGGTGGTTGTCGGTCGTGGTGTCTATCGGCTGCCGACTGATGAATTAATCGCTCCGCGTGTCAGCGATCTTACCGCGACAGATCGCGCGTTGGCCTCTATGTCCGTGCGCAACCGGATTCTTGCTTGGTTTGCGATGAACCCGACGACCGTTTTGACGACCGCAGACGTGATCTTTCGCGTGGGCTTCGGCGACAAGCCAAGTTCCGTGGGCGTCATTATGTGGCGTCTCTGTGAAGAGGGTCGTCTGGTTAAGGTCGGTTCACGGCGGGGTTCTTATCGTCTTCCGACGGAAGACGAAGCTGCTCGTCCTATAGAACGCAAGATCACTCCGAGCATGCAGCGTGAACGTGCGCGTTTAACGCGGATGTTGGAGGCTGCATGACCGGACGCGTGCTCCTGCTCGGTGAGGACAACCCATACGGGTCGGATCCCGAGTTCGCCCTCTACTGCTACCCGCCGGGTTGCGCGGGCTACCGCCTGCGCCGCATCCTCGGCCTGCCGCAGCACCAGTACCTCGCGCTGCACAGGAAGAACCTCTGCGACGACGCGTGGTC
>Ga0070707_100001026_pt1 | contig 27678 bp, 16 predicted proteins | sample KBSK5502metaG_FD_65468 | JGI IMG/M metagenome (GOLD analysis project Ga0070707, IMG submission 65468) | Corn, switchgrass and miscanthus rhizosphere microbial communities from Kellogg Biological Station, Michigan, USA - KBS K5-50-2 metaG | ecosystem: Host-associated > Plants > Roots >...
TGACCGACGGGGTCGAGGGGACGCCGACGACCCTCTGCGCGGTCGTTGCGGGCGTCGTGCCGGAATATCGCGGCTTCGGCGTCGCCGAGACGATTCTGCGGCGGCTCGCAGCAATCGGCGCGGGCCACGGCCTCGACGCCCTCGTGGCGCCGGTACGTCCGACGTGGAAGGACCGCTATCCACTCGTCGCGCTCGACAAGTACGCAGGCTGGCGCCGCGGTGACGGTCTCCCGTACGACCCGTGGTTACGCACGCACGAGCGTCTCGGCGGCGAACTCCTGGCGACGGCGCCGCGCTCGATGACGATCTCGGGCACCCGTGCGGACTGGGAGGAGTGGACGGGGATGGTCTTCCCCGCGGACGGCAACTACGTCGTGCCAGGGGCACTCGTCCCGGTGCACTTCAAGAACGGCCGCGGCGTCTACGTCGAGCCCAACGTCTGGGTTCGACACCCGTTCTAGCCGGCTAGCGCCGCTTCTGCTGCTTCTCGAGCCGGCGGCGCATCTGCCGGTTCATGGTCTCGAGCTCCGGGCCTCCCTGTTGCTCCTGCATCTCCAGCAGCGCTGCGCGCTCCTCGCGCGTGAGGCGCGACATCGCCTTTTGCGCCTGCTGGGGATCGTGGAGCTGCTTCGCGTGCGGCTCGAGCTTCCGCATCGCGCTCGCGAGCTCAGGATTGGTGCGCTCGATCGCCGCCTTCGACGCCTTCTCCATCTGCCGCTTCAGGAACGGCACCTTGGCCATCAGCCCAAGGAGCGGCTTCAGGTAGCGGCCGCCCTGGATCCGCCCCAGCAGCATGAGGATCCCGAGCACCAGGACAAGTCCGAGCGCGATCCAGAGCGGAATCAGGAGGACGGCGAAGTCAGTGGCGAGCATCGGCCGGATGGTACCCGGCTACTCGGGCAGCGACACGGCCTCTCCGTCCACCCGCACGAGCCCATCGCGCGCGAGAGACGCGACCGCCTCGGCATCCAGCGGCTGCGAGCCGGCGAGGACTGCACGGAGAGCTGCCGCCCGCCGCTGGCGGAACGAGCCCTCGAACGGGCCTTGCCGACGGGTCGGCTCGAAGCGGAGACCACGCGACGGGCACGCGGCCGAGAGCGGGCAGATGCTGCAGCGCGGAACTCGCGCGAGACAGACCGTCTTTCCGAGATCCATCAGCGCCTGTCCGGCCGCGGGAGAGAAGTCGTGCCCCGTGCGTTCCGAGACTCGCCGCACGTTGACGTCGACGGGCAGGACCGGGCGGCCGAACGCGAAGCTCGACACTGCGTCGGCGGTGTAGCGGCCCACGCCCGGCAGCTCGGTCAGATCGCCGGGCCAGCCGTCGGCCGCGACCTGCCGAGCTGCGCGGTGAAGCGCAAGGGCTCGCCGGTTGTAGCCGAGGCCCTGCCATTCTCGGATGACGTCGGAGGCCGGCGCAGCCGCCAGCGCTTCGACCGTCGGCCAGTGGTCGAGCCAGCGCTGCCAGCGAGGCACGACACGTTCCACCTGCGTTTGCTGCGACATGACCTCGCTCACGAGGATCGCGTACGGATCGCGCGTTTTGCGCCAGGGCAGATCCCTTCCGTTTTGGCTGAACCAAGCCAAAAGTTCGGCTTCCATCCCCGAGAGCCTAGATGAGCGCCTTAACGGTTCAAAGCCGGAAAACCGGCCGTGCGAACAGCCGTGCGAACAAACGGCCGTCCGATGCGTCCAATCCGGCCAGTCCGCTCTGTTTTCGCTAGAGCGCGCGAACGCCAGAGATCGAGCGGCTGCCGAGCCGGTCGAGAGTAGGTGGATGCGGCGATGGCAAGCCCCGCCCCCACCCGGATCTCGAAGAAGGAAGCCGCCGAGCGACTCGGCTGCTCCACCAGGAAGATCGACCGCCTGCGCGCGGCCGGAGAGCTGGTCGCGGTGAAGAGCAGCCGCGAGCAGCAGGGGCACGTCGCGATCACGCTCGACTCGCTGCAGGCCCACGAGCAACGCCAGCTGGAGGCCGCCCAGCCGCGCCCGGCCCGCGACGACATCAAGGCCCGCTTCCCGATCCCCGAACAAGACCGCGAGCGCGAGGCCAAGAACCTGCAGCCCTGGTCGCGCGCAGCCGCCGCGCCTCCCCAGCCGCACCCGAACGCTCCAACGGCCCAGAAGCCGCTGCGATCCCCCAACCGCATCGGCCCGCAGCCCTCCGCTGCTCCGAGCGAACGCCAGCTCGCCCAGGCCGAGCGGGCGCTCAGGAAGCGGCCGCTCGGCGCGTCGAAGGCTGTCGGCGGCGGCATCCACATGCGCCTCGACCGCGAAGGCCGCCGCCGCTTCCAGTTTCGGCTCAGAAGCAGCGGCCACGGCTGCCGCTCCGGCCAGCCCGGCGGCACCTACGACAGTTGGCAGGCCGCCTGCGAGGCGCGCCTCGCCTTCGAGCTAGTCGAGGCCGAGGCCGCGCTCGGAATCACCGCCAGCGCTGCCGCGATGCGCAACTTCGAAATCGACCTCTACGCCGAGAAGGTCTGGTGGCCCGACTGCACGATCCATCTCGCCGTCGAAACCCGGCTCAGCTACCGGGGATACCTGAAGAACCTGCTCCCGCACATCAAGGGAATCACGCTCGCCCAACTCGAAAACGACCGCCAACTCGTCACCCAGATCACGCACGCCCTCGTCGCCGACAAGACCTACATCCCCGGCGACGGCGAGAAGCCCGACGTGTACAAGTCCGCGGTCGACCACGCGCTGCAGGTGCTGAGCGTCATCTACGAACACGCCGTCGAGGCCGAAGTCATCGCCCTCAACCCGCTCGCTGGACGCCGCCGCCTCAACCGCCGCCGCGGCACCGCCAGCAAATCCGCACCCAGCCACCGGCCGATCCTGAAGAGCGAAGTCAAGCTGCCGCACACCGCCGCCCTCGTCGGCAGCGGCATGCGCGGCGACCCCGTCCTCATACTCCAACGCCGCCTGATCCCCGAACTGATCGTGATGGGCATGCGGCCCAGCGACATCCTCGCCATGCGCCCCCGCTGGTGGCGCGACAAGCACGGCCCCAGACAACTCCTACACATCGACTCCTCCGTCAAGGACCTGGCCGGACACTTGATCGAAGACGAACCCAAGACCGGCGAACGCGACCTCTACCTCATCCCCGCGGTCGCCGAATGGCTCGAACTGCTCTACCAACTCCAGGACTGCCCCGACTTAGACAGCCTCAACTTCCCCAACCGAAACGGCGGCCTGCTCGACTGGGGCAACTTCCGCAGCGGCGTCTGGTACCCCGCCCTGCACAGGGCCGGGATCACCGACACCCCCAAGGCGTCGGACCCCGAAGCCTTCTACCCCTATCTGCTCCGCCACGTCGGCGTAACCCTGATGGCCCGCGCCGAACGCCCCGAAGGCGGAACCTACGCCCGGGACGAAGTCGCCGACCAGTTCGGCCACACCGTTCCCACCCTCGACCGGGTCTACAACCACGTCCTCAAGAACCTGGACGGAGTCGGCGGCCTCACCATGGACCAGATCATCCGCAACGCCCGCCGTCACGTCTGGGGACCCCTCCCTGGAGACCTGGACTACCAAGAGGACGAATACGACCTGCTCGAAGCAGCGGAGCTGACCGGGAAAAGTCGCAACGCCCTCGCAGCACAAATCCAACGCGGCTCCATCCCCGGAACGAAGCGCAAATGCAAGCTCTATGTCACCAAGTTCGACCTCGCCTGGCACGGCCTCATCGGGACTGACCTCGGCTGTCCACCGCCTAGCCGGGCCAGCGGCCGATCGCGCTGCGATTATCTGGTGAGTGGCGCTTCCGGACTCGATCGGTGTTCAGAAGGAAGTCGTCGCGCTGAGGCGGTGCGGAAAAGTGGTGATCCTTAGCACCGCTGGCTCGGGTAAGGCTGCGATCAAGGCAGCCAATCCGGCCGGACCTAAATCACTCCAGGCACGGGTTGAGCCCACGTGAGCACCGATGGTGGGGCCAACTTCTCGGTTGCCGGTCGGCTGCGTAACGTTCCGGTGACGATGTCATTCGAGGTCGGCCAGCGCCTTCACATCCCTGACAAGGACATGCCCGAGTGGGTGACTATTGACTTTGCCCACGAACTCGCGTCAGGTTGGAAGCTTTACGTCAAGGACGAGAGGGGAGTCCTCCATCAGCTTGATCTGACGGACTCCGAGGCCCAGAACGTCACCGTCCTCGCACCGGATGGGACGGCAGACTCCGCTCGTGTACTTGGCGGCGTGTGGACGCGCTGGATGGCCGCTGCCGGGGCGAATGCTGACTCGACGGTTCTTGCTTCGATGCCGCTGCGCCCATACGTGCATCAGTCGAACGCGGTCTACGGCGCGATGCTGCCGCAACCGCGGCTGCGTTTCTTGCTCGCCGATGAGCCCGGGACGGGCAAGACGATCATGGCCGGTCTTTACCTACGGGAGATGCAGAAGCTTGGCTTCGTGAAGCGCGCGCTCGTGGTCGCTCCGGCCGGGCTCGTGACCAAGTGGCAAGCCGACTTCAGACGCTTCTTCGGAGGCGAGCTTCGTCGGATTACGAACGAGACGATCCAGCAGCACGGCCTTGCTGTCCCCCATGACATGTGGGTCGTGTCTCTTGAGTTGGCGTCAATCAACCCTGCGGTGCAAGACGCGATCCGCACGGACCGGGCAGGTTGGGATGTCGTCGTGTTCGACGAAGCGCATCGGCTCACTCCAACGGCAGAGACGTTCCATCAAGTCGGGCGTCTCCTAGCGAGGGCTACAGAACGTGTGCTCCTCATGACAGCGACGCCACATCGGGGTTCGGAATGGCTCTTTCGCCATCTGCTTCACCTGGTCGACTCGGATGTCTATCCCGACCCGGGCACCGAGCCAACGGCGAATCTACGCCCGATCAAGCCGGGGCCAGTGCATTTCCTGCGGCGGATGAAAGAAGACCTCGTCGATTACGACGGGAAGACCCCGTTGTTCAAAGGCCGGACAGCGCACAACAGATTTGTCCCGCTTAACCTCGTTGAGCACTCCTACTACACAGAGGCCCTCGGCCTGGTGGATGCCTATTTCTTGCCCGCCGCTGCACCGCTTGCGCGCATCGTTTACGGAAAGCGCGCCGCGTCGACGCTTTACGCACTGGCCGAGACCCTGAAGCGTCGCCGGGAGCGGATGGGAAGCGAGTCGCCAGTTGAGGCCGCCGCCCGGGAGGACCCCTTCGAGGATGACCCCACCGCCCGCGACGAGGCGCGCGTTGTCACCGAGGGGTCGAAGTCGGCGCGTGCAGAGAAGAAGGCGATTACCGAACTGCTTGACCGGTTGGAGCCACTTCTTGCGGGCCGAGACTTGCCTGTCTCCAAGTGGGACCCTCTGCTCCACGAGTGTTTGGCAGCCAACGGCGTCAGACCTGGAAGCGACGAGCAGGTCGTGATCTTTACCGAGTTCACTGACTCTGCTGACTGGATCGTCAAGCGGCTCGAAGAGGACGGGTTCACGGCGTCCCGGTACTCAGGTCGCGACAACCCCTCGATTCGCGACCGGGTACGAGCCGACTTCATGGCGCGGCGATTCCAGGTGATCGTCTCCACCGACGCTGGCAACGAGGGGATCGACCTTCAATCCGCCCACGTGCTCGTCAACTACGACATCCCCTGGAGCCTCGTTCGACTTGAACAGCGCATGGGCCGCATCCACCGGATCGGCCAGGCGCGCGATGTCGAGCTTTACAACCTCATAGCTCAAGGAACCCGTGAAGGAGATGTGCTTCGGGTTCTCCTGGAAAATTTCGTGACCGCAGCGAACCAGCTATCTGGCCAGATGTTCGACTCGCTCTCGTTGGTAGCCGAAGTCTTGGGCATGAAAGACGACAGGCTCTCTGGGCTACTCGCCGACACATACACCGACGATCAAGAGAAACGGGCTGCTGCGCTGAATGCAGTAAGCGCGATCACGAGCGCTCAGCTGCAGTCGGCGGCCGCTCAGACGAGGAGGACCGAGGCTGCGCTCGCCTCGACTGTGGATGTTGCCTCAGCCATTCAGCAACTCAACGTAGACACCCTGGCCCGAATCAACCCGGCGATTGTCGAGGCGTACCTAACTAGGCTGGCCGACGCGAACGTGCTGGCGGTGACCAAGACCGCGGCTGGAGAGGGCATCTTTCGGCTAGCCAGCAGAAACGGATCTTTCCCAGCGAGCCTCGGCAGCAGTCGAGCGGTATCGGTCGCAACGAGCAGCAAAGCGCTGACCGATGCTGAGGAGACTGGTGCAACGCTTACAAACGTCGTCTCGCTTGGTCCAGGCGATCCCGCTTTTCATGACCTCGTCGCTTACGCAGAACGCAACCTTGCCTCCGACGTCTTCCGGGGAGGGCTTGTCACCGACCCGACCTCCATCGCGGACTACGAGCTATTCGTCTTCGAAGGCCGACTCGCCGAGGGCGATGAGCGTCGAGCAAGCGCCTGGGCCACCCTGATCCGCGTTGATGACACTGGCGCTCGGAAGGTCGCCTGGGAGACTCTCGCAAACCTTGAGCCCGGCGCGGGAGTTGCCGGACCGGCCCACCCCGCGCGAATGGCGGACGCCGAATCGCGAGCCGGTCAACTCGCGGCTGAGGAGTCCGAGCACCGTCGGCAGGCCATGCAGGCTTGGCTTGCCAAAGCAGAGCGAGAGATCCGCGATCTACCCAGCAAGATCTCCCGAGACTTTGGTGACCGAGATGAGCGAGTTGCTGCTCGCGCTCGACTTGAAGAGATGGTCAACGAACGACTTGCCCAACTGCGTCGCATGGCGGAGGTGACGATTAGCGACCTCCAACTTGTTGCTCGCGTCGTGGTGCGTGCAGTGGGTGTGCCACCTGATCCAACCGAGAAGGACAGCGAGGCTATCGCGATGCGTCATGTCCACGACCAACTCGCCGCCGAAGGCTTTGCGGTTGCGGACGTTCACCTTGAAGGACGCGGTTACGACCTTTACGCCGCGCGAGGCCAAACCCAGCGGTGCATTGAGGTCAAGGGAGTCTGGAACTCGGCCGCGAGCCAAGGGATCCGGTTGACCGGTAACGAGATCCTCATCGCGACCCAGCAGCGAGGCGACTATTGGCTCTACGTCGTTGACGAGTGCTCAGATGGAGCGGGCAAGAGCTTCGGGATCTACCGCGATCCAATATCTACGTTCGGAGGATTGATCAAGCAGGAGGCAATATTCAAAGTGCCTGGCTCGGCGCTCAGCGCGGCGCGCGAGGAGAGGTTGCTCTCGTGACCCGGATGATCGAGCGCTGGTTTCCTTGTGCGGAGGTCAGCGCCGCGTCGTCTGCGGGCTGGGGGAGTGGGAATAGTGAGAAAGCTCTCTTCACGTGGTTTGCGGCACGTCCGCTCGCCCAGGCCAAAGCGGCTGTACTGACGAGTCTCCTGGCGTGGCCGGATGATGAGGTGGAGCAGCGCCGTTTGCGCGATCTCGTTTCCGAGGCTATGCAGGGACGAGACAACGCCTGGGAGAAGGTGGTTGCCGAGCTACAAGCTCAATACCCAGATGGCGCCTCGATGCTTGACCCCTTCTCAGGGCGCGCGATGATCCCGCTCGAAGCGGCACGACTCGGAGTCAAGGCATTCGGTTTGGATTACTCCCCGGTCGCCGTTCTCGCCGGACAGCTCCTTGCCACCTTCCCACTACAGGACTGGTCAGGCGAGCCCGAGCTTCCGTTCGGCAACGCTGCCGATCTAGCGCCAAATCGGCTACCAAGTGACGTGCGACGTGTGCTTGAAGAGATTGGCCGCCGCTTCGACGCTTCAATGGCGCAGTTCTACCCTACTCCGAACGCCAAACAGCCGATGGCCTATCTTTGGGCGATCACACTTCCGTGTCAGGAATGCGGAAACCGCTTCCCTCTTACAGGCTCCCTGGTGCTCCGTCGTCCGAACTCCGGAAAAGGCGACGAAGGACAGAGCTACGAAGTCGTGCCGAATCGGGACGAGGGCTCCTTCTCCATTGACGTACACAGTGGCCCCCCCAGAGGTCAGCCGACGATGGTCGCACCGATGCGCGGAGGAAAACGTTTACAGGGCAAGCATGCGGTTTGCCCTTTCTGTGGGCATCCCCACCCCAAAGCAGTTCATACGCGTCTTGCTGCTGCAGGTGACGGGAGGGATGCGCTTTTGGTGGTTGTCGAGCAGGACGAGAATGTAGGTCGCCTGTTTCGCGTCCCGACTGAGGATGAACTTACGTCTGCAGCACTCGCCGAGGCTGAGTTGGGGAAAGAGCGCGAGTTCGATATGGGCGTTTCGGCCGTCCCGCACGAGATCATCCCCGAAGGTAACAGCGACACGATCCGCGCATCAATCTACGGCGCTGAAGCGTACGGAGACCTCTGTAACGCCCGGCAAACGCTTGGCCTCATTCGTCTGTGTCGGGCCATTGGCCAAGTATCACGAGACCTCGAAAATGCCGGGCTTTCGAAAGACTATGTTGGCGCGCTAGCCGGGTATGCGGGCGCCGCCTTGGTTCGAAAGTTGAAGTTCAGCACGCGGGGCGCGCGTCTCCGAAGCACTCCGGGGGCGGGAATGGTCGACCACGTTTTCAGCAACGAGGCCAGTCTCGGCTTCTCCTACGACTACCTGGAGACCGGTCTGGGAGATGGTCCTGCCTCGTGGAACTTGTTGTCGAGAGGGATCGTGTCGGCCGTCGAGACGCAGGTAGCAATTCAGCGTGGCACTCCAGCCTCGATCACTACTGGATCGGCTGTAACCCTGCCCATGAGAGATGCCTCAGTCTCGGCGGTTGTCACAGACCCGCCGTACGACGAGATGATCGCCTACGCGGACGCCTCCGATCTCTTCTATGTCTGGCTCAAGCGAGCCCTATCTAGCACGCACCCTTGGCTGGCGTTTACGACCGAGCCGAATGGCCTTCAAGAGAAGACTGAGGAAATCATCGTCAAGCGATTCCGTGCGAAGCGAACTGCTGTGAAGCTCGACCATCGGACTCGTGAGTTTTACGACAAGATGATCGCTCGTGCATTTACGGAGGCTCGCCGGGTCGTGGAGCCAGACGGAGTCGTCACCATTGTGTTCGGTCACGGCGATCCCGAAGTGTGGCACCGCCTACTCAAGGCGATCACAAAGGCTGGACTGGTATTGACTGGGTCATGGCCCGCCAAAACTGAGTCTGGCGGGAGCGCGGGGTCGGCGAACATTGTGACCACACTCACGATGTCGTGCCGCCCGGCTCCCCAAAACAGGGCGCCTGGAAGAGCGAACCACGTCGAGGAAGAAGTCAAGCGTGAGGTGGAAGCACGCGTTCCGATGTGGGAGGCCGCCGGACTGGCACCTACGGATCAGCTGATGGCCTCAGCGGGACCAGCGATGGAGGTTGTGGGGCGGTATAGCGAGGTGCGCGATCAACACGCCGACCCGGTCGAACCTGATCGGTACTTGATCGTTGCCCGCCGAGCAGTAGAAGAGGTTGCCGCGGTCGAGATCGATCATCTGCCCCTGGAGACATTCGATGCTCGCACGCGCTTTGCACTGTCATGGGTTCGACTGTATGGGCGCAGCGTCGCACCGAAGTCAGAGGCGCGGTGGCAGGCGCTTGCATCTGACCTGGAGATGGACAAGCTCAAGGGGGTGCTCATCGAGGCTGAGAAGGGCGTGCGCTTTGCTGCGGTCAGCGATTTCACGGGCGACGTCGACGAAACGTCTTCGGTGATTGATGTCGCGATGGCAATGGCGAAGGCGTGGCCGAACGGCTTGGACGTAGTCGGCGAGGTGCTGGCCTTGTCACAGCGCGACCTTGACGACCCATATCTTTGGGCAGCGATGACGTTCCTGTCATCGAGGCTCCCGGAGGGTGACGAGGACGCGCTTGCCTGGACTGGACTCGTTCGGAACAAGCGTGGGATCGGCACCGCAAGCCGGGAGATACACGCGATCAAGAAGCGCGCGGCCGAAGACGCGGACCTTCTTGGGCGGCAGGGAAGTCTGTTCGACCACGTCGATGCTGGAGTCGAGTCTTGATAACTGCAGTGACGCCTTGGTGGGAGACCCTCAAGCTCAGGCAGGAGGTGGTCCGCTCCGCTGGTCAGATCGACGACGTTCAAATGTCGCTCTTCCAAGCGGTCTATGGGGAAAGTACTAGCCGACCCGCGTACGCAGACGCTGGTTACTACGGTGAGATTACCCACCCTTCGCCGCAGTTCATTCAACTTATGGCGAACGTGGCAGTCCGGTTGGGCGGCGGCGAGAACTACACTGCCGCGCCCGCGTTGTGGCGGCTCGATCAGGCGATGGGCGGAGGAAAGTCTCATGGCCTCATTGGCCTCTACCATCTCGCGGCGAGCCCGGCGAATCTGAGGAAGACGGATGTTGGGCGACAGGCGTTTAAAGAGGCCGAGCAAATCTCGGGCGGTAAGGTCGCCGCCGACCTAGACCGTCCCCAGGTAGTCGTTCTCGCCTGCGACAATATGACCGCCGGGGCCGGGGTCTACGACCACGATGGTCCGGCAACGACGCTGCACGAGCGGTTCCTTTGGCGATTGTTCGGTGGCGACCGTGCGCTCTATGACCGGTATCAGCCATACCACGCCGACAAGAGCAAGCTGGTTGACGCGCTGAAGGCGATAGATCGACCTGTCCTGATTCTCGTCGACGAGATCATGGACTACATTCGGCAGCTATCGGATAGCGCGCTCCATGATCTCGCCGTAAAGGACATGGCGTTCCTGCGGGCGCTTCTCGACTCGGTCAACGACGTGCCACACGCCGCGATGGTCGTGGTCATGATCGCCTCCGAAAAGAGCAACATGGACCTCGACGCAGAGGGAGAGTCGCGACAAAGCGAACTTGACCAGTTGCTTGTCCGTAACGGCAAACCCGCGACGATCAACGACAACACGGATTTTGCCGACATTCTTCGCAGGCGCTTGTTTGAGTCCAAGCCACCCGAAGAGGTCGTAGCGGCGACGGCGAAGGTCTTTGCGCAGTCGATGACCGGGCCGTGGCGCACAAAGGTATTCGACGCGCTTGGCGCGCGCTGGCCGCGCGAGTTGGAGGACGGCGTTGCTCGCTGCTACCCATTCCATCCGCAGCTGATCGCGCTGGCCGAACAGGAATGGGCCAAACTCTCCGGATTCCAGCGGGTGCGTTCGACGATCCGAATATTCGCCGCCACCGTCTACACCCTGGCTCGACGCGGAGAAGCAGGAGCGTGGGCACCGCTCCTTGTCGGTCCGGGGGATCTTCCACTCTCCGAGGCATCGGTCCGGGAGGCTGTAATCGGCTCCGGGCTCATCACCGACGCACGCACTCAGGCGAACTACCGCAGTCTTGCCTCGGCCGACATAGTCGGAGGGGATGACGAAACGGGCGCAGCGCGGCTCCTTGACCGTGAGCGGAAGGGTGGAACTTTTGCCGAGGTCAACCCTCGGGCTGCGGAGCGTGGAGCAACCTGCCTCTTTCTGTGCTCCATCGTCGGCTCACGAGGTGGAGGTCGGCAAGGCGCTAGCGAGCCGGAGATGAAAGCCGCGATGTTCGTTCCCGATGCGGCATTCGGCCTCGCTGATGCTGATGAGGTCCTCAGTGAGTTGAAGGACATTGACGGCGGAGGTCTAGCGTCCGTCGAAGTCATTCCTGGCAAGGGCGGGCAGCCACCCCGTCTACTGATGTCCACGCGGCAAACCTTGAACATGCTTGTGCGGGCAGCCCGCAGCACCATTGGCGACGATGAGCGAGACGCGGAAGTCGTCCGCGTGGCAGAACGGTTGACAAATACCGGTCCATTCAAGAGGCCCGTCTTCGTGGAAGCGGATTCCGACCGGGGCCTCCGTGAGGTGCTTGAGACAGCGGGGGTCGATGATGCTCGCGCCACCCGCCTCGTGGTGCTAGACCCGAGACGTTTCTCGCTGCTAAACGGAATGGACAAGGAGACACGCCTTGCGATTCGAGCAGCGATGGGTGTCGGCCCAGAGAAGCTGCCCGTTCAGTGGGCGTCTTCGGCCGTCTACGCCATTGTCAATACTCAGCGTCGCAGCGTTGCTCGCGGCGCGGCTGGCAACTATCTCGCCTGGGACCGCGTCGCTCAAATGGTGGACGTTCAGTCAGATGAGGATCTTTCTGAGAAGGCGAAGACAGAAAGGGCTGAAGCTCGCCGGAATCTGGAAACGGCCGTCCGGCGCGCCTACCAACACGTCATGTACCTCGCCCACGGCGACGAGACGGCAGACGAGCCGCGCGAGGAACGCATCATTACTTTCGAGCAGGAGAACCAAACGGCTCTTGACGGAACGACCGTCTGGAAGGCCCTTGTCGATGCAGGGAAGGCGTTCGATGTCGGGACTTTTTCGGGGAAGGCCCTTCTGCACAACCTCCGCGATGAGGATCTGGGCAGACCGCTCGATGAGGTTCGCGATCTCTTTTGGAACGCGCCACGGATGCCGCTCCTCCCCAACGGCGAGACCGACCTGCAGCGCGCAATCTACGAGGCCGTCACCGACGGATCGCTTCGACTGGTTGGGAACGATGGGATCGAGCGTCAGGTAACCAGCGCCAGCGAGATAGGAGTCGGCCAATCCAGCGTGCGGCTGGCTGAACCCGTCCCTGAGGAGACCGGCGACACTGGCGGCGACGAAGCAACTGGTAACGACGCCACCCGGCCCGAGGACGGTCACGGACCTGACGTGCCAGTTGTCGAGAAGCAGGTCACGTTTTCGCTCCGCACAAGCCTTAGTGCCGACGACAGTCGTGACGCTCTCTATGCATTGTTGACGGCACTTGCTGACCGCGTCGATGAGCGTGCCGTCTCATACGCTGAGGTCATGGTCAAGTTAAGGGTCGCGGAAGGTGCCGCGAAGGTCATCGCCGACCTGGCTAAGGCGACCGGCGCCCAGCCTGACGTTCGAGATGTGTAGCTTCGAGGCAGAGGACTCACGTGCCTCCTCTGATCCGCGAGCTACTCACGAGTCTCCGCCAACTGACCGTTGGCAGCGTCAGCCAAGAGCCCTTCGTCCTTGCGTGGGGCGATCCGAGGGGGCCTCAGTTCTTCTTCGCCCACGCGAGTACCGAAGGATTCACTCAGCTGCCCGTGCGTACCGGTAGATCAATTGATCGAATTGTCGACACCCTGGAACTGGAAGGCGTCAGCGACTGGGACTCGGCTCCCAACGGACGCCCGATCATGGTTGACGACCTAGTTGCCCGCGACGCTCCGCTCTTCTCGTTGTTGCCAAGGCTTTCAGAGCGCGACCTGCTGCTCTGCCTAGGAGGCGACGGCGTAGACGGCGTCGTCACGGTCTACGATCTGAATCAGCCCGCGGCGCACATGTTCGCGTTGGGGCTCGCCCTGGTGATCGAGGCGGAGATGAGCGCCGCCATCACAGCTTGCTTTGCCACACAGCGGGCGCTGGAGTCGTATGTGATCTCCGTCCTTGGGGCCAAGAACGGGCAAGTCAAACGTTGGCATCGTGCCACTGAGAGGGACCAGCAAGTCGAAATCCTGAACTACCTAACCTTCTCCGAGAAGATGCGCTGTCTGACGCAAGATGCTCTAGAGCGGCTTTCGGTTCCCGCGAAGACGGATGCGGCGGACCTACGGCGGAAGCTGCGCGAGGTTCAACTGTTCCGTAACAGCATCGCGCACTATGCAGTCTTCGAACTAGCTGATTACCGGAGTGCAGTCGCCCACATGCGGACGGCGTACACGCTGGCCCGCCGCCTGAGCAGACCGAGCACGTAGTCGAGCCCGATGCGGAGATCAACATGTGTCGCTCGGCCTGGCGCAAAGGGCACGATCGCGAGTCTTGACTTCAGTGCTTCCTGGCCTTGAAGGTTGAAGCATGATCTATTGGAGTCTTGTCCTGAACCCCGTTGACTGGCGGGCGATGCTGAAAGCCGGGGCTACGGAGCATCGAATCGATCTACAGTCGCCACGTCTGCAGGAGCTGGCGAGGCAGGTCCAAGAAGGTGACCGATTCGCCGTCTACGTAACCTACGCCGGTCTCTGGGTCGCGGTCTTGCAGGCCGACCGAGTCAAAGCCGATGAACAATCGCTCTCGCTCGCGACCAGTCCGCTCGCGGCGGTGGACATAAGTGTCGGCCTTCCGACTGCTGCTGTTCGTGAGCAGCTGTCCTTCCTACGGCATACACGCATGGTCTCCTTTTCGCGATCCCCGCTCCGATCGTTGCCATCGAGGGACGGTGAGCGCCTGGGGCGCTTACTCGATGAGTTACCGCAGGGAATCGATGAGGGTCTGCTCGCCCGACGCATTGCGGAATCATGGGAGGAGCGCCTGTCTCTCAGGGACCGCCTCTCTGACAGAGAGGTTGCACGTTCTGGCCCGACGGGTGGCTCAGCTGAATTTCGCAGGCGGGCAGAGTCGGTCATTCGCGTGCCGCATCTCAGCGTGACCCAAAACGAACTCTTGCCTGGCCAGTCTGCGGGTGTGCAGTTCCGGCTCGACGTTGGGCTGCCCGATCAGACTGATCAGTTCGCACCTGCCGTCCTTGACGTTCCCTTGCGCAAGGCTCGGTTTGACGTTGGCGTCTGGCTAGCTGCGACGGTGCCACTCTCCATCGAGGGCGAAGCTCTTCGAACCGTCGAAGTGGACGCCCGACAACCTCGAAGCAGCTTGGCTGACTACGTAGTGACGGTGAATGAGGCCCTTCCCGAGAACGTCGAGTCAGCCTCGCTCCTAGCTCTGGTCACTCAGAAGGGGCGCCCGCGTGGCTTCGTGAGCCGGGCGTTTGACATCGTGCGAGGGGGAGGAGGGCGTGGAGGAGGTCGAGGAGGTTGGATTCTCCGCGCGGCCCGCGGCGACGACGGCTTTGACGCGTTCCGCTCGATCACTACAGAACTTGAACCTGACTTGACGGTCTTTGTTCGCTCGACCGAACCCGAACTCCGAGATTTCAGTTGTGTGGTCCAGACCCCACATCTCGGCGCGAACGAACGGCGCGGGATTGAGGGAGAGTGGCGACTCCCACAAAGCTCATCGAGTCTTGTCGAGCAGTACATGGGTGACTTTATCGACGACAAATCCACGGACTTTCTGCGCCGCTCTGCGCTGGTCGGTGCGGGGATTCAGCTCTTTCGCGCGGCGCCTGACGTCTTCCGAGAGGTGTTCTGGAGACTCATCGATGAGGCTGCACCGATAGCGACTGTCTTCATCATCTCCGAGGAGCCGTACCTGCCGTGGGAGCTGATGATCCCCAACAGGATCAGCGAAGGTGTTTCGCAGCGCCGCGACCCGCTAGGAGTCGAGTTCGCACTGGGGCGTTGGACGGGGCGGCGATGGGGAGGGCCTCCGGCAGAGATCAGAATCAACCGGAGTCTCGCGGTCGCCCCGGAGGTCCCATCAGTTGCACATGGAGCGGACGAGGCCGCGTATGTTGCCGGGCTGTTTAGGGGCACTGCTCTCGATCCAGCATCCATCGAGAACCTGGACAACACGATGCGTGATAGCGAAGCGCAGCTCGTGCACTTCGCTTGCCACGGCTCGGCCGACGGTCGATTCGCAAACCAGGAACTACGGCTGGAAGGCGACGAGTCACTTGCCGCGTATCTCCTTGAGGCTTTGAGCGGAGTTCGAGACGGCCTCGCACGCGATCGACCGTTTGTCTTTCTCAATGCATGTGAGTGTGGTCGTAGTGGTGTCGCGCTCGCCGACGCCCGAGGGTTTCCGCAGGTTCTGCTCAATCTTCAGGCAGTGGGCGTGATCGCTCCTCTCTGGGGCATCTTGGACACGACAGCATTCGAGATCGCGAGGGACATTTATGACACTGCTTTGGGTGATCCGACCGCGCGTCTCGGGGAGATCATGGCCCGCGTTCGGCGTCGCGCCTACGAAGATGATCCGTTCGATGACACGTTCGCCGCATACGCGTACTACGGCGATCCATTGGCGAGGATCTCGGTCGGATAGCTGAAGAGGGGGCTCCGCGATGCGAGGCGTCGCGAGCGGCAAGGGCTTGCTAGCGTCGCTGACGTGGATCGCGACGAAAATGCCACCGTCGAGCCAGCCTCGCGTCGCCTTGACGATTTACACCCGCGGATCGTGAGCGGCTGTGGCCAGCTGTACCGAGACGGCCATCTGGGACTCGCGGTGGAAGAGGGCTTCAAGATAGTGCGCGCACGGCTACGGCAGCTAACCGGCCACGAGACTGGGTCGGAGGCGTTTGGCCGAGGAAACCTCCGAGTTCGCGGCTCAATCGATGAGTTTGTGGAAGAGGACTTCAACGAGGCCGTCAAGTTCCTGACGATGGCGATCGACCGGTTCCGCAATGAGAAGGCGCACACGACTGCCGACGCACACATCGACGAGCCGGTTCGAGCGGCCGAGTACCTCGCGATGAGCAGCCTTGCGATGCGTTTGCTCGACGAGGGATACCTCAGCCCCTGAACCTGCGCAGGCCGGACGTCAGTAGGCGCAGTGACTGGTGAAGGGGCCTGGCCGCCGACTTACTCAGTCGAACTGTCGTCGGCCGCGGCTGCTGGCATGCGACCAGTGCTCTCGATCGCTTCCTCAAGTGCGCGCTCCGCGCGCGAGATGGCAGCGACGAGTTCGCCGCGGCGTTCACGAACGTCGGCGATCTCGGCGATCGTCTGCTGGCCATGATGGAGTGCGAGTAACTCTGCGTTCAGTTCATCGAGTTGCGCGCGTAGGCGTTCGGGAGCGTCGAGGTCGAGCACGTAGAGCCCCGCGTCGCTCCCCTTGCTGACGACTGGCGAGCGGCCGATCTGCGTGAGGAAGGTTGCGAGGGGATCGCGAGCAGCGATGTCGTACCCGGCGTCGCGTAAGAACGAGAACCAGTCGCTGTAGTGGATCGGCTGTCCTTCGACGCCGTGTTCGATGAGGAGTCGGACGGCGACGCGCCTGATCTCGTGTCCCCTCAGATAGCCGTTTGGTGGCTCGGCTGACGCTTCGGGGAAGACAACAACGTTGTCGGGGGCGGCCCGCTCTGCCTGCGCTTCCTCTCCAACGGTAAAAGCAGAGAGGAGAGAGAGCCGCTCGCGGAGTTGCTCTGACCTCTGCTCTGCCTCGGCGAGTGTTCGCCGGAGGTGCGTGATGTTCTCTGTTTCTCGGCGTAGCTCCCGCTCTAGCCGCGCACGCTCTGCTTGGGCCGCCTTAACGAGGCGACGGGAGTGCTCCAGCGGTTCGGGAGTCGCCACGGGTCGATCCTTCCTTCTTCTGCCGCGGGCGTCCACCCGCAGCTGCCCAAGGCCTGTGGAGAACACGTGTACTCGCGGCTTCGGACGGACCCGGCGACCCCCTGAAGGCGGTGTGAGTGGGGATCTTCTTGTGGATTGGGCACGAAGTCTTCGCTCAGAGCGTGAACTTCCGTCTGCGGAAAACGCTGTAGCTGTGGATACAGCGGATTTCGTAGCTCGGGAAGTGCCTACGCGGCTGCCCGTTCCGTCCGACCCGGCCAGTAGCTTGAGCGCGGATGACCTACGACGCGCCAAGAGGAGGTGATGGCATGGCCAAGTTCGAAGTCTTCGCGGACGCTGCTGGCAAGTACCGCTGGCGGCTGGTGGCGTCCAACGGCGAGAAGATCGCGACGAGCGGCGAGAGCTTCGCGCGGCACGAGAGCGCTTCGCGCGCTGCGCAGACTGTGAGGCGGGAGGCTCCTGGAGCCACCGGCCCCTAGAGCTGAGGAGACGAGTCGCCTTGGGCGGCGTTGGCGCGCCCGCCCGAGGCTCACCTACTAGCGAAAGGCACGTTACTCAAGATGAGCCCCAAACAAGAAGTCCTTCCGCTCCTGATGGGAGCGAGTGGCCCGATTGTCGACCGCAACAAGCGCGACATCCGCACACCGGGCCAGTGGCTGCGCGAACTGAAGGAGAATGCCGACGAGGCAGGCGCCTCGAACATCCATTTCGGGATCGAGTGGCAAGGCGTCACCAACCGCGGCGTCTTTCGCCGCTACGTCGCTGACGACGGCAGCGGCATGGACGAGCAGGAGATCAACCAGTTCATGCGCACCTACGGCGGCGGAGGTAAGCCGATAGGCGCCGAGCACGAGAACTTCGGTATCGGCGCCAAGGTGACCCTTTTGCCCTGGAACCGGGAGGGGATCATCGTCATCGCCTACAAGCAAGGGATCGCCAGCATGATCCGGCTCAAGCACGACGCCGCCACCAACGAATACGGCGCCTACGTCTGGACGACCGAGAACGAGTTCGGCGGCGAGGAGAAGTTAACCGTGATCTCCCCGGAGGAGTTTGGGATGCCGGAGTGGGGGATCGCCGACTTCGGCGCAATCTGGAAGCAGGTGCCCTTCTGGGCGGACAAGCTGACCCCGCCCGAGCAGGGGACGATCGTCCTTCTGATCGGCAACGACCCGCTGGAGGACACGATCCTCGGGGACCCCGACCGGCCGGAAGAGCGCGCGCCGCACTTCCCTGCCCGCTACCTGAACACGCGCATCTGGCAGGTCTCCGAAGAGATGACGATCACGGTCGACGTGCCGACATCACCGGACAAGAACAACTGGCCCGACCAAGAGCCACAGACAATCGACCTGCTGGGCACGAACGGGATCACCCGGCGTCCGGTGCGAGGTGCACACCACTACATCCACAACGTCGGCGGCGAAGTCGCCATCTCCTCCGAGTTCCAAGGCGAAGCGCCCGTCGATCTTGGGCACAACGTCCGCGTCCACTGGTTCCTCCGCACGGCAAACGGAAAGCGCGCTAACCCATACGGCCCCCGCGACGGCATGGTCGCCGTGCTCTACGACAACGAGCTGTACGACATCTCCTCCGAGCAGTGGCGCTTCCGCCAGTTCGGGATCCGCTGGCGCGAAGTCCAGCGCGACACCTACCTGGTGATCGAGCCACCCGCTTCGGACGGCAATGAAAAGCACGGCATCTATCCGCTGGGCGGCCGCGACGCGCTCAACCTCTATGGCGGCAAAGAACTGCCCTTCAGCGACTGGGGACTGACCTTCGTAGGCGCAATGCCCGGACCAATCGCAAAGCGACTCCAAGAGGCCCAGCCGGAAGAAGAAGAGGTCGACCGCTCTTGGAAGGAGCGCTTCGCCGAGCGCTACCTGCAGCGTTGGCGCCAGCCCCGCCTCCGGGCAGCCGACTCAGGCGACACGGCGATCGATCCAGCAGCTCGCGCACCTCGTGTCGATGTCGACCGCAAGGCGGACCGCGACGAACGCGAGCCTAAGCCACGCCCGCCTCGCAACACGCAGCCGCGGCTCCTCCGGCAGAAGACCACCGCCGACCGCATCGGTAAAACCCGTTCGGCACGCAAGGTCGAGCTGGCGGCCGCCATCCCCGATTGGATTCGCGCCTCGGCCGACGACATGGACGAGCCCTACTACGTCGCCGCCTACGACCCCACCCGCGAGAACCCCGACGGCTCACGCGGCGTCGTCCTCCTGAACGCCGAACACGACGCCGTCGTCCAATTCGTACGGGACTTCCAAGACAAGTACCCGCCGCAGGTCGCTGAGCAGGTCGAGGCCGAGTGCCTCAACATCCTCGGGCAGTCGCTCGTAGCGAAAGTCGTGCACGCACAGTCGCTCTCTGCCCATGTCCCGCGCGAGGAGGTCGAGGAACGCTTCCTCTCCCCAGTAGCGCTTACCACCGCGGCCCTCGGAATGGTCTTCGAAACCGAGGGAGCCGGTGGACGCATCGGCGGCGCCCTCGGTGTCAGGAAGGCGGGATAGTTGGACTCGGCCGGGGTTGGCACCGAGAGCTTGATCGTCCACAGTGCTAGGCATGTCGCGGCAGCGTGATCCTCTAGCGCCAGTCCTCGCGAACATCCGCGAGTGGCTGGAACACGAGCGCACCGGCTCGCACGCGGTGCAAAAGCGGACGCTCGCCCTGCTGGCGAGCCACGCGGCGGCCGAAGACCGCGTAAAGCAGGACTACACCGGCCGTTACCTGATGGAGCTTCTTCAGAATGCGCACGACGCCTGTGCTGAAGCGAACCATGTGGGCAGCGTCCATTTCGTCCTCACGGATACCGCCCTCCTCGTCGCGAATGAGGGCGTTGAGTTCGACGACGTGCACATCGAGTCGCTTGTCCAGCTCGGCATCTCCGAGAAAGCCGAACCTGGCAGGAAGCGGCAGACGATCGGCTACAAGGGCATCGGCTTCAGCTCCGTCTTTGAGGTCACCGAGACACCGCAGGTAATCGGTCGGAAAGTCGCCTTCTCCTTCGACCGCGAACGAGCATGGCGTCTCGCGATTGAGCACTTCACGATTGAACCGACCGCCGTCCCAATCCGTCCATTCCCCTTCCGGATCGACGAACAGGCGTGGAGCGAGGACGCCAAGGCCGTTGAGAAGCTCCTCAAGCGAGGTGCAGTCACGGTCATCCGCCTGCCTCTGAAGAGCGCTGAGCTTCGACCCGAAGTCGCGGTGAGCCTGCGAGAGTCGCTGGCGCCTGAGGTGCTCCTCTTCTCCCCGGCGCTGAACCTGATTACCGTCGCCGGTCAGGGCGTAGAGCCAACTTCGTGGCGACGCACCGGGTTGCGGCGCCACGCGGGCGGCGAGCTGATGACGTTACGCAGTGCGGAAGGCGACACTCACCGTTGGCTCGTCGCGCGCGGGCAAGCGCCGGTCGACCACGCGTTGATCGAACGCCTGGAGGACCCGCTCTGGCAGGACGTCGACGAGCTGTCATTCGCGGTGGCTCTGCCCTGGCGGGGAGGAATCGATCCGAGCAAGCGCGAGCTAAACGTGCATGTCTACTACCCGACAGACGACGTTCTGGACCGAGCCGTCCTCATACACGGTGACTTCTTTGTCAGCTCGAATCGCCGCCGGGTGGAGACGGCAGGCGCCGGAGGAAAGATCAGCCAGTTGGTGGCGCGGGCTGCCGCAGAGGCTCTGGCACGCCTCGCCGAGTCAGTCGCACCCGTCCAAGGAAGCGCGCTCCTCCGCGCCCTAGCCCCGACCGGGTCGAGTACTGGCTTCGGGCGCCAGCTCGGCGAGGCGATCGACGCAGCGCTTCGCGAGGCGAGCATCGTCCGCACCGCCGACGGCAAGACAGCTCGGCCGCTAGATGTCTGCGTGTTCGACGGCAGCGGATTGGAAGCATCCGCATGCGACGAGTTCGCGCGAATGTTCGGCAAGATAAGCGACCTCGCGAAGGTGAGTGATGGCGACACCATCACGATCGAGTTTCTGGAGTCACTGGGGGCGTCAGTGCTCGATCCGCCCGCCGCCGCCGAACGGATCGCACAGATGCCCGTTTCGCGCTACAGGCAACGTGTCGCTGCGCTCGGAGAATGGCTCAACAGCGCTCCAGATCGCCGCGCCTCGGTGATGGATCGCGCACTGAAGGTACTGAAAGGGAAACCTCTCCTAGTTGATACAGCCGGGCAGTCGCTTGCGCCTTCTGAAGCGGTTCTTCAGATCGGCGACGTACCCCATCTCCCAAAGAAGCTTCAGCGGCGCGAAGTGAAGCCGCTCCGCGCGAAGAGTGCGCGAGGCGTGCTCACGAAGCTCGGCGTCGAAGAACTCACACTTGAGTCTGCGACCGCGCTGGTCCTTGGAGCCATCGAAAATGGGCAAGGCCGGTACGGCGACGAGGCGATGGAGTTCCTCGACTTCTTCCGCGCCGTCTGGCGGAAGAAGCCGAGCGCACTGGAGAAGGCCGAGGGCCTTGAGCGAGTGCGAGTGCCCGCTCGGACGGCGTCAAGGGAAGATTTGATGTGGGTCAACGCCGACGAGGCCTATTTCAGCAAGGCCTGGCTCAGCAACGACAACCTGGAGCGGGTCTACGGCCCATTCGCCGAGTCCGAGTTCCTCGCTGTCGATCCGCCGAAGAGGGGTATCACACGTGACCGCCAGTTCTTCAAGACGCTCGGCGTCTGGGATGAGGCCGCTCGGGTTGATTACGAGCGGATGCCATGGCACCAAGGAGCGAACCTCTACGACTACTACACGTGGAAGAACGAGGTGGACCCCAACGATGAAGGAGCATGCCCGGATCATCGAGGGCAGGTGATCACCTTCAGCCACCTCCATCGGATCGACGACGTACTCCATGAGGAGCTTTCAATGCGCCGCGCGACAGCCCTCGCGGCGCTGCTTGCCCGCTCTTCCACCCGACTCTATGACGAGGCTGTCCTCGAATGTGGTGCACGGACACACAATCGCCGTCCGCGAAAACCCGTTCGCGGCTACCAGTCCTGGTTGCTGTCGAACAGGAACTGGGTGCCAACTAAAGACATCGATGGCAAAACAGTCCTTGCGCCGCCGCTCGGGAGCTGGCGGAATGTCTCGCGGGACTACGCGTCCTACGCGATACCGCGCACCTTACTCTCGGGGAAAATTGCGCAGGAGCTGGGACTACCCGCGCCGACCGCACCCCAGCTGGACGCGATCAAGTATCTGATCCGCCAACTCGCTGCACGCTATCCGACCCTTTCAGAGGCGCCACAGAACATCGCCGAAACGGCGCGATGGGCGCAGCAGCAACTTGATCGCCTGGTCCGCTCGCACGCAGCACGCCGACTCGACGTGCCCTTGGTCGCAAAAAGCGACGGGGAGTTCGTTTGGAGCAAGGAGCCCTGGGTGCCGGATGCGCCTGGTGTCGAGGGCGTTCCGGGAATCCCACTCATCGTGGGTCGCTACGGCAACCTAGCGAGCGTCTACCGGCTTCGCTCCGCACGTGAAGACCTACAAATCGTGGTCGGGCCAGCGCGACGAATCCGCCGACCTCCCTATCTCGATCGTTTCGTGAAGGCAGCGCTTCTCGCGTTCCTCGACGCGCGCAACGTCGATCGTGATCAGGCGGCAGTCAGGCTGGCAAGGCTCGACGATTGCGCGCTCGACCACCTCACACTGCGCGTGACCTACGACCGTCGAAATGTCGACGTAGCGCGCGAGACCTACGTCGAGATTCGCCGCAACCGTAAGGGCGCGATCATCGGGGGCACGCACTACTGGGACGCCGAGGCAGAGGTTAACCCACTGTTTCTCGCCGAAGAGCTGGCCTTCTACCTCGGCGATCCAGAGCTGGCCGAGCCGATCGCCCTGCTTCTCTCAAACCGCACTTTCGTACTCGACAAATACCGCATTAGCGACGCCGACCTCAATCTCGCGGGCGGCGTCCTTGCCGAGGCGCTACGTCGAGCCGGAAAGGATGAGGCCAAGGACGAGGAACTCGTGCAAACAGAGCTTGAAGACGAGATGGGGGACGAAGAATCCGAGGAGGAGGACGCTGCCACGAAAGGAGCGCCTCGCGAGGCAGCCGAGGCTACCGCCCAAGCTGCGAACGCCCAGCGCACGACTGCCGGGTCCGATAATGGCCAGACGCGTTCACCGAACGGTCAGTCAGAGCAGATTGACGCCTCGCGGATCCGAAAGGCCCTGGGCTCGCTAGCGGCAGGCCTTCGGGAAACGCCATCGGCCAGCACAATTCCGTTCGATCGGCTGGAGTTCGGCGAACCAATCGCTCCGAGTGCAAAACAGAGGGATGCGCCCGAGAGAGCTGGGCGACAGAGGCGAAAGCAGCAGACGTCCGAATCGAGCGGTGGCGGTACCAGGGGCGGCGGATTCATCGAGTCCGACGAGCAAGTGGAGGCCGACGCCATCAAGATCGTCACGCATTACGCGCCAAGCTTCGGCGCCGTTCGCGTCAACGACGTGCAGCGCGAGAATCGCGGCTGGGATCTCGAATTCGTGCTCGCGGACGGCCAGATCATCCCGGTCGAGGTTAAGGGGAGCCGAGGCGACACCGCCTTCATGATCACGCGGCGTGAGCGTAAAGCCGCGATGCTGGACGAGTACTGGCTTCTCTGGGTCATCAACATTCGCAACCCGGCAGCCACTCGCATCCGCCGCTTCCGCGCACCCGGTAAATCACTCACCGACGACGACCTAACCCCGCTGTCGTGGGTGGTCGATGGCTGGCAGAACCTTGACTACGACGAGGTGCCGGTCAAAGTTTCTGACCCGAAGCCGTCTGAACCAGCTGAAGCCGGTAGCTGACGTGCTTCGGAAATTTCGAGGGGCAGCCCCGGCGACCAGTTCAGTGTGAGCGGCGGGTCTGGATGACGACCGGCATGACGCGGCTCCCTCCCTAACAATCCCCAGCTTCGATAAGGAGGCTAAATGGCTCTCGTACAGGACTTCGTCCACACTCCGAAGGATGAGAACCGAATCCACGAGGAGGTGGAGTGCGGATATCTGTCCTTCACGGCCCGCGGTAAGACCTACCTCCAGCTCGATACCTACGGCTCGAAGCTTCGCAAGAATCCCGGCAAGGTGAGCCAGTCCATCCAGATAGACGACGACGGCGCCCGCGAGCTAATGCGACTCCTTCGAAAGACGTTTCCCGGGCTCGCATAGCCCGGTTCCGGCAGGAATCGTTCCTTATACGTTCGCGCGTTACGCGTCGATGCGTAACGCGACCGTCCTCCAGGATGGCCCAGCCAGTGGGTCCCAAAAGGTGTAAAGCAGCTAGCTTCGGTGGATTGTGGACGCTGCATCGTAAGCTCCCCGAGCCAGTCGATCCAATTCGACGTGCGGTCGGCGGCTGAGCTGGTTGGACTTATCCGGCCGCGTGTTTCCCAGCCTCTGGCCGAAACGCGGTTGAGAGTTCTTCGCCCGACACTCAGGTCACACGCGTTAGGCCCGGCAAGCCACAGCCCTCAGGCTGAGACATGAGCCAGCGGAGCCGCTGGATGGCCTCAGTTGGGTAGCGTCCCAAGGGCAACTCGTCGAACGCGAAGCGCGCCTTGTTCCGACTCGGCCGCTCGACCCCACGCGGATATGGGCCACCAGAATCGTCGTCGAAGAACGCGCGCCAGGCGCTGTTCTTCAGCACAAACCGACGCACCTGAGACTCCGACATCCCGATGGCCCATGCAAACTCCTTCAGCGTGAAGGTGCGTCTGAGGATCGCGATCCCGCCTTCCTCATCGGAGTCCTGTTGCTTCTCAGCCATGGCTCTGAGATCGGAAACCTCCTCCGTCGACAAGAAGTCATCGAGTGGCACCCGGCTCCGCTCCGCATCGACGAGATCCCGTCGGGCGCGCTCCAGCGCGACCTCAGCCTCAACCATCTCTTCCCGAGCTACGTCCATCTCTCCGCGAAGAACGTCGAGACCATGGTCGAGCCGCTGAAGGTCAAAGAGCGCCCGAATTAGCGCCTCGGTCTCATGGCACGGGCGACTGAAGACGAGCGTCTTTTCCTCCCGGACCGCCGTCTCCCGCGCTTGCAAGCCCTGAACCTGACTCTCGATCAGGCGGACGTCGACTTCGCGATCCACGAGGGTTTCGCGAGCAGCTTCGATCGCCTCGACGTCAGGCCCCTTGCGTGCGCCGCGGTCTCCACGCACGTACTCCCACACGCCGAGTGCCGCCAGCCGACCCCATTTCTCGTGTGCGCTCGTGTTCTTGAGGCCCTTGTACAGCACGCTCATAGAACCAGCGGCCTCATGGTCAAGCAAGAAGTTGGCCCAGCATTGCGGGTCGATCGGGAGGCCGTCGACGAGGTGCGCCAGTTCCTCCTCGTGTTCCTGGATCCACGCTGCCCCGTAGAGACAGGCTTTCTCCTCGCACAGGCGGCGGAGGGTGTGCGGGCTATATGTACGCGGGTCATCCGGTGGCGTGTACCGACGCATCGCCGCCTGGCACGAACTCGTGATCGCGGCGCTGTTCTGGCAGTCGTTCTCTCCATAGGGAGAACGAGAGTTCCACCAAAGCGAGACCGTCGACCGTCTGTCCATCCCCATGTACTCCATGTATTCCTCGATCCACTCCGCAAGCTCCTGGGGGATGCCCTGGATTCGCGACACTCCCGGCTGCCCTTTCAGGTGCGTGTAGCGCAGGGCAGGACCTCTCACCCCGTCAGGAAAGGTGTGGCACGGGATGTAATCGCACACTCGAAGGGCCGCGACCGTTCCGGCGCGCGGCCCAAGCACCAAAATCCCGATCAGGATCCGTTGCCGCTGAACCAACTGCCGCGACCCACTCCTCCGCTTCTTCACACGATTGTTACGACGCGTGAGATCACTCAATGCGCGGCGTACGACGATGAGGGGAGGTGCAGGCTTGTCTCGGTTGGCATGTACCGCATAGAAGTCCGTGGCTGGATCCTTGTCAGGAGGAAGCGGAACGAGCGACCATTGATGGAACTCCTCCGGGAGGTTGACGCCAATCAGGCTTGAGGCGCTCAAGGTGTCCAGGATCAGACGTGCGAAGCGGCGACGCGCGGTGAGGAACTGCTTGACGCTCGCAACCGACTGAGGGCGACGGGTTGTGCCATCAAGGTCGAGACCGTTTGCCCAGCAGGCAAGAAGTGCGTCTGTCGTCCTGAAAGCCATGGCAGGCCCATCGGCAACGAACCTCCAAAGCGGCTCCCACGCCGCTCGTGGGATGAAGTCGTCAATTACGTCCAGGGGAAGGAGTCCGTCGGAGTTGTCCGCCACGATCCAGAGCCGATTCACTTCCGCATGACGGGGGCGCTCGCGAACCAGATTGTCGGTTACGCGCCAGCGGACGTCGCTTCCGTAAGCCGCGGTGACGTGCCTGAGGCAATAGATCAGGGGGCGCCCCTTTCGAATGCCAACGACGCGGGAGAGGAGGAGGTGCATTGCTGTTTGCTGCTCGCTCCGCAGGCATTCGAAGACATCCGGGGCCGGGTACACGCCGCCGATCGTCCCCGTCGCCGAAACCCGGTCGATCACCAGACTGTCCATGCCTCGCGATCGTTGCGTACACCGCGAGCGGAACGCAACACCCCGACATGTCCAGGATCCGCCCAGACCTCGCAACTGCGCGACCTGCGTGACGCGGTGCGCGGAACGAACCGGGCACGCTGCCGCGGCTGTGTAACACCCGCAAGTGTTTGGCCTTGGTGGACCCCGGCTGCGCGTTTCATCAGAACTGCATCGCCTTCGTCTCGTGCGCAGTCGTCCCGCGAAGGTCGATCTCGCCCCGCTGCCACCTCTCCCACCGGATCCGACCCTCCTTATCGAGCCGGGAGTGAATCTTGAGGGCGCTCAGCCAGACACCGGTCCCGACTCGCCACTGTTCGCCCGCTGCGGTGCGAACGACAAGATCCTCGTAGAGACCCGATCGATACCGACTCTTCGTGGTCGAGTATGAGAGACCAAGAAGGGCCGCTGCCTGGGCCAGTGTGCAGTACGGCCAGCGGAGACTCACGACTGAGTGGCCCTTGCAGACGGTCGCCTCGAACGTCGCGGCGGCCTCGGTCGCGGCCGGGCGAACCTGTTGCCCGGACCGCACTAGCTCACGCTCCCGACCGCCGCCGCCCGGGACAGGAGCCTCAAAGCAACCCCCAGCCGCGTCAGGCGGTCGAGCCGATCAGCGCAACGCCGAGCGGCGAAGGGGTGTGGCGGTTCTGAGGGAGCGCCGTCGCGTCGCGACGACGAGCGTGCGCCAGGCCGTGCACGACGGCGAGTGCGCCGAACCGGCCTCCTGCCGCCGCAGCGACAGCACTGCCAAACGCGCGGACGGTGTCCGGTTCCGGCGACCAGACGACTTCGTAGCACGCAGCGAGGCAAGAGGCGGGGCGGATCCGTCTTCAAATGAACGCGCAGTACGGGGCCGCCGACGTCGCGGAACGCCACGAGATCAGCGGCCGAAGGCTTGGCCCCGATCCCGCTGAGGACCGCAGGCCGGGTGGCCCGACCCTCGAAATCCCGGTCGTCTTCCACGTCGACACGTGTTGACCAATCATCGAGAGGCTTAAACCTTTCGGACGGACGACGGCTGTTCTAGCGCAGTTCGCGTGTCGCTCGCGGCGCGATTGGGAAGG
>Ga0070707_100001027_pt1 | contig 27658 bp, 18 predicted proteins | sample KBSK5502metaG_FD_65468 | JGI IMG/M metagenome (GOLD analysis project Ga0070707, IMG submission 65468) | Corn, switchgrass and miscanthus rhizosphere microbial communities from Kellogg Biological Station, Michigan, USA - KBS K5-50-2 metaG | ecosystem: Host-associated > Plants > Roots >...
GTCTCAATGTAATAGCCCGGCGCAACGCGCCGGGTTAACCACGTGCGCGCCCGCCAGCCCTGAAAGGGCGCGATCACACCGCGCAATCACGCCCCTTCAGGGCTTGCGGGGCGGTCGGTCACAGTTCCCAGGGCGGTGCCCTGGGCTATTACATCATGCCCCGTTGGGGCTGTGAGCGACCAAGCTCAAACTTTTCAGAAATGCTCTCAGAGCAAACTCTATGACGGGCTCGGCGAGCAGCGACCGGCGCCAGACACTTCCGATTTTCTTCCCACCCTGACCGGAGGTAGCTTATAACGTCCTGCTTCAGTTTTCATCTTCGGTGGTGAGCCGAAGGATCATGAACAACTCGGTGGTGAGTCTGTGTTCTATTGGGCGGTGCTTCGATTTAGCTGCCGAAGACCAGTCGCGTCCGATTTCCAGAGACGCCATTGATAATGACCTGGACTTCTACCTCACCGGCATTGCGCAGGGCCTGCGGCAGCGGAAGGTTGATCTGGTCGAGCCCCGCGTAAGCAGGCTGCGGCCCGGCATAAGTCGGCTGGCAATAGATGCCGTTGATCAAGACCACCACGTCCTGCATTCGGCCCCGCCCTCGCACCCCGGTGGCGAACAGCACGAGGTAGTCAGGCTGTTCCGCCGTCCCGACACTGAGCGGGCGCGGCGTGGCGTCGGGGTTGATCGCCGGCTGGTAATAGACGCCGTCGTAGGTGGTGAGCGCGGCGGCGATGCCGCTCCCGTTAGCGTTAGTGGAGAAGACGCCGGGCGCGACCGGCTGGACCGTGATCGAGCCGGCTGTGACGCGCCCGTCTGACCCCGTGATTACAACCGGCGCGCGGCCACTCGGCAGGCCGTCGGGAATGACCAGGTTGATTTGCGTGGGCGAGACGTAGAGCAGTTGAGCAGCCACGCCGCTGATGCTCACGCGCGCGCCCATCAGCACCGTAGGCAGCGGCTGAAGGCTGGCTTGCCCACTCGTCGTGGTGAGGTTGGTTCCGAAGACGGCTGCAATCGAGCCGGGGGCCACCGCTGCGTTGAAGGAGGCCGCGTTGATACAACTGACCTGCGCGCCAGGCCCGGACGGAGTCGTCCAGTCGTCGCGCGTCAGAGAACTCGCCAACTGGCTAAAGGACATTTGACTCTGTGCCCGCTCCACTTGTGCCAGAGCCCCCGCTTTTGGGGGCGGCACAAGCTCACGTAGGCTGATCGCCGCTCTCCAGCCGCCTTGATACGGCTTCCCCGCAGGTCAGCTAGGCCAGTCCTGCTAAATCAAACCAAGCGAGATCGGGACATCGCGGGCGCTGCGAACTCGAACCACTGTCCACTGTCCACTGTCCACTGTCCACTGTTAAGCAGAAGGACTAGGCATTCCTCTTTGCAAATCAGTGGACAATTGACAATGGATAATGGACAGTGGAGCCCGCTCAGCGCCCTGCGGGAAATCCGTGTGGTTAGCTCCCGGCACTCACGGGCCTTGCTTATAAATCTTTCCTTCCTTCATGACGAAAGTGACCTGCTTGAGCGTCAGGATGTTGTCGAGCGGGTTTTCATTCGTGGCGATCAGGTCGGCCGCCAGGCCGGCTTTGACCGCGCCGCGCTCTTGCTCCACGCCGAGCAGTCGCGCGGCGTTGGTGGTCATCATCCGAAGGATCGCCTGCGCGGGGATGCCTGCGTCGAGGTAGGTGTCGATGAAAGAGATTGCCATGCGGCCGTAATTCTGGCCGGGCGTGACGAAGACCACGTCGGTGCCGTAGGCGAGGGTGACTCCGAGCTTGTATGCGCGCCTCAGAAAATCAAGGTACGACCGGCGCATCTCAACCGGGATGCCCCCTTCACGCCAGACCGTCTCCGGCGGGACATTGATGATCAGGGTGACGTGGTTCCGCTTCGCCACCTCATAATCCTCATCGGTCATCCCGGCCCCGTGTTCGATGGAGGCTAGACCAGCCTCGGCCGCGTTGCGCGACCCCGCCCGCGTCGCGCAGTCCGCCGCGACCTTCAGGCCGGCCTTCGCCGCCTCGGCGACGATGAACTTGATGTCGTCCACCGAGTAGATGTAAGGCTGGCCGGCGACGATGATCTTGATCACCTTGGCGCCGTAGTGAATGTTCTCGCGGACGGCTTTCACCATCTCGTCCCGCGTGTCGGCGAAGATGTAGTCGGGGGCCAGGAGGTCTCGGCGCTCGGGCTGGAGTTGGAATTGGCCGCCGTAGGGCGAGATTTTCCGGCCTGAGTTGATGATGGTCGGGCCGGGCACCAGGCCCTCTTCAATCGCGCGGCGCAGGTCGGTATCGGCGTAGTTCCCGGCATGCCCCAGGTCGCGGACCGTCGTGAAACCCGCTTCGAGCATCGAGCGGGCGTTCGCCGCGCCTCGAAGCGCGCGGTAGCCGGTCGAATTCAGGGTGATGGCCTGGAAGAATGAGTCGCGCAGGTCGCCAAAGCCCAGGCCGCGCAATGTGACGGGCAAATTACACAGGTGCGTGTGGGCGTCAAACAAGCCTGGCATGACAGTCGAGCGGGATAAGTCAATCACGGCGGCGCCAGCCGGGATCGTCAGGCCAGCGCCGACGGCCTGGATCTGCTTACCCTCGACGAGGATGATTTGATTGATCGAGGCGGCGCCCGTCTCCGGGTCAATCAGCTTACCGGCTTTGATGGCCGTGACCTGCGCCTGGCCGGGTAGGGAGGCGAGGCCGAGCAACACAATTGCGAACAAGAGATTCTTCTTCATAAGTTGGCTCTCCTTTTTTATCAGTTGTCTTTGGGTCGATTTTTAAGGGGTGGCGGGATGAGCGATGCAGGCGGAACGAGGGATTCCGCGGCGTGATCATTGAGGTCGCCAGGCGCGATGACCGGCTACGCTCAGGGCACTGATCATACTCAGCGCCGCCAAGGATGGCAAGTTGCAGCAGCCGGTCGGAAAAAGAAACACGCCATCTTTCGATGATCGGCGGCCGGATGGTAACTCTCCTCACGTCGAAAGTCATGTCAACACCAGCGGGAATTGAATAAACGAGTGTTTCCTGGCACATTGTACGACACGATCACTGGCTATTCGGATGAGCAAGACGGCAGGCCGGGTGGTTAGAGCCGGTAAGGGAATCTAAAGCAGCACGTGAAATCGAAGGCGGGAAAGGAGCAGTCGGCCGGATGAAAACTTCATGCTTGTTACTCGTCTCGTTAGTCGCTTCATTAGCCTGGCTCGGCATGGCTTCACCCCAGGCCGGGGCCGCCAGGCCACGCCTGCCCAACATCGTCATCATCCTCACCGACGACCAGGGCTACGCTGACGTCGGCGTCTTCGGCGCGAAGGGATTTACGACGCCGAACCTCGACCGCCTGGCGCGAGAGGGGAGGCGGTTCACCAACTTCCACGTGGCGCAGCCGGTGTGCTCGGCCTCACGCGCAGCGCTGCTGACCGGCTGCTACCCGAACCGCATCGGCATCCACGGCGCGCTCGGCCCGTCAGCCAGTCACGGCATTAACCGTAGTGAGATGACGCTGGCGGAACTGGTGAAGCAGCGCGGCTATGCCACGGCCATCTTTGGCAAGTGGCACCTCGGTCACCACCCGGAGTTCCTGCCGACGCGCCACGGCTTCGACGAATACTTTGGCCTGCCTTACTCGAACGACATGTGGCCGAACCACCCGACGGCAAAACCGGGCACCTATCCGCCGCTGCCGCTCATCGAAGGCGAGCAGGTCGTCCAACTGATGCCCGACCAGACGCAGCTCACGACCTGGTACACCGAGCGGGCGGTGAAGTTCATCGAGAAGAATAAAGACCGCCCCTTCTTCCTCTACCTGGCGCATAACATGCCGCACGTGCCGCTGCACGTGAGCGACAAGTTCAAGGGCAAGTCGCAGCAGGGCCTCTACGGCGACGTCATCATGGAGATCGACTGGTCGGTCGGCGAGATTCTCAGGGCGCTGAAGAACAACCGTCTCGACGATCAGACCTTCGTCGTCTTCACCTCCGACAACGGGCCGTGGCTCTCTTACGGCAATCACGCCGGTTCGGCCTACCCGTTGCGCGAAGGGAAATTGACTTCCTGGGAGGGTGGCACGCGCGAGCCGTGCATCATGCGCTGGCCGGGCCAGATTCCCGCGGGCAGCGTCTCCCGTGAGCCGCTCATGACGATCGACCTCTTCCCGACTATCGCGCGGCTGATCGGCGCCCAACTGCCCCAGCACAAGATCGACGGCCTGGACGTCTGGCCGATCATCGCCGGCGGCCCGAAGGCGAAGAATCCGCACGAGGCTTACTATTTTTATTACGAGAACAATCAACTCCAAGCCGTGACGAGCGGGCGCTGGAAGCTCTACCTGCCGCACACCTACCGCACCCTCGCGGGCCAGCCCGGCGGGCGTGACGGCCTGCCGGCCCCTTACCAGCCGCGCAAGATCGGAACGGAGCTTTACGATTTAGAGAATGACGTGAGCGAAACGACCGACGTCGCCGCCCGGCACCCTGACGTGGTACGACGCCTTGAGGCGCTGGCGGAGAAGGCGCGCGAAGATTTGGGTGATTCGCTGACCAATCGGGTCGGCAAAGGCATTCGTGAGCCGGGCCGGGTGGCAGCGGCGAAGTGAGCAGCGACGGCCTGAGGTTCACATTATTTCCCCTCAGTGTCTATTCCTGTCAGGTTGCTGTTGCTTCCGACACTAGCCACTGCGAAGTCATCAACAACCTGACAGGAATAGACATTTTCTGGTCTACAACGGCACGGCGTTCCGCTTGATGTAATCATCAAGCATCGACGGCTTGGGGCCGATGTAATGGAACGGCTCGGCGTAGGCCAGCCCGTAACGGCGGCCCAACTCGGCGTCCTCGCGCAAGACGATATGCTTGGTGTACTGACGATTCGCCGTCGCGTCGTCGTCGCCCAGAATCGGCAGCCTCAGCTTCTGGGCCGCCAGGCGCTGGCGCAACGCCGCCCCGCTCTCTCCGGCCGGCCCTTGCGTGATGTTAGCCAGGTTGACCTCGACCTTCTGATCGAAGACTGAGCTGATGTCCACCACTCGGTTGACCAATTGCGGCCCGCGCGCGAAGTAGTATTTCTCTTTCACGGCCTGCGGCCCGAGTCCCGCCTCGAAATGTTCGGGCAGGTCCCACTGCCCGCCAGCCATCCAGCAGGCCGCCTCCACGCACCGGGCCGTGACGTAGTGATCGGGGTTCTCTTCGTAGTGGCCCCAGGGGTCGTAGCAGACGACCGTATCGACCTTCATCAGCCGGAAGATGAAGATCAACCGGTGGCGCAGCTCGGCCGCCGCGACGGCGTCGAATTCATGGTTGCGGTAGTGGAGGTCGAAGACTTTCTTCAGGCCCAGGCGGCGGGCGACCTCAAAGTTGTCGCGCTCGTTGTTGAGCACGACCTCGCCCACGGTGGCGCCCCGCCCGGCCATCTCGTCGTTGCTCGTGCGGACGAGGATGCCGGTGTAGCCTTCGCCGATGAGCTTGAGGACGGTGCCGCCAGCGAACAGCGGCAGGTCGTCGCAGTGGGGCTGGATGGCGGCGAGCACCTTGCCTCGATGCGGCTGGCCCGGCTGATCGCGCTCGATGAACACGTCGGCCTGCTGGGCGGGCTCGCGCATCGGGGTCTGCGCTGAGGCGGCGCCATTCACGCCCAGCCAGGCGCTGCCGGAGAGGGTTCGACCAAGGAATCTTCGTCGGTCCATGCACAAGCTCCTTTCCAAGACATCTGCTTCAACTCATCAGCCTCGTGCAGCATCACTACTGAATCAACCGGGAAAGAAGGTTTGGAGTACCGGAGGCGGGTTTTTCAGCACCGCCAAAACCCGCCTCCGATACTCCAAACGCCCTCTTGCTCACGGCATTTTCTCGAATGCTATAGCAGCGGTTCAGAACGGCTATTGCGATGCACTATCCTTACCTCCGGCCTTCGGGTTGTAATCCGGGTTCGGCGTCGGCATCAAGGCATCCACCCTCTTTCGCCAATCGCGCAGCAACTGCCGGAGCGCGGCGGCCTTCTCGGGCATCTTCGCCGCGAGGTCGTGCTGCTCGCCGAGGTCTTCCCGGAGGTTGAAGAGTTCGATGCGGTCGTCCTCATACCACTCGATGAGCTTGTAATCACCGAGCCGCACCGCGCCGCCGGGCCTGCCGCCCTGGTTGCCGTAATGCGGATAATGCCAGAACAGCGGGCGCTCGGGCAGCCGCCCCCCTTTGAGCAGCGGCGCAATACTCCTGCCATCTACATGCTGCTGCGGGCGCCGCGGCAGACCAACCATCTCCAGGAAAGTCGGGTAGTAGTCGGTGCTCGTCATCGACTCGCGGCAGACGCTGCCCGGCTTGGTCACGCCGGGCCACTTCACGACGAGCGGCTCGCGCACACCGCCCTCATACAGCCAGCCCTTGCCCGCGCGCAAGGGCACGTTGGAGGTCGGGGACCCTTCGGAAGTTGACAGCCCGCCGTTGTCTGAGGTGAAGACAACGATCGTCTCTTTCTCCAGCCCGAGCTCGGTGAGCTTCTTCATGACGCGCCCGATGCTTTCATCGAGGCTCTCGACCATCGCGGCGTAAACGGGCTGGTTCTGAATCTGCCGCGCCTGGCGTTCTCTCTCGGGCAAAAACTCCGGGCCGGCGGGCGGCGGGAGCGAGGCGAGCTTGGCTTTGTACTTCGCGATCAACTCCGCCTTGGCTTGCTGCGGGTTGTGCACCGCGTAGTGAGAGAGGTAGAGGAAGAAGGGGCTCCCCTTGGCACCCTCGATGAACTTGAGCGCCTCGTCGGTGAGCCGGTCGGTGAGATATTCGCCCGTGGGGCCGTCGGGCAAGGTCGGGATTTTGTAAGGGCTGAAGTAGGACGGCGGGTGGCCCTTCTCGCAACCGCCAAGGTTCACATCGAAGCCCTGCCGCTCCGGATAAAATTCAGTTTCGCCCAGGTGCCACTTGCCGATGAACGCGGTCGCGTACCCCGCCTCTTTCAAAGCCTCGGCGACGGTGAATTCTTCCAGCGGCAGGTGGTGCAGGTAAGGCGCGGGGTTGAGTCTCCCGCGCCGCGCCCCGGGGATGTAGTCGGTCAGATGCAGGCGGGCCGGGTATTTCCCGGTGAGAATGCTCGCCCGCGTCGGCGAACAGACCGGGCACGCGGCATGCGCGTCGGTAAAGCGCATGCCTTGCGCCGCGAGCCGGTCGAGATGCGGCGTCTCGTAAAACGCGCTGCCGTAGCAGCCGAGGTCTCGCCAGCCGAGGTCGTCGGCGAGGATCAAGATGATGTTGGGCTTCGATGCCGCCGTGCCACCAGGGCCTGAGACGGCGAGGCCAAAGGCCAGGGCGAAAACAAACATCCATGCGCTGAGCTTCTTCATGGCGAAGTAACCCTTCAGTCGCTTCCAGCCTTGTTGGCTGGCGTCATTTCTTTAACTCCGCCGTCCAGTTTTGGACGAGGGTGATGGGCGCGGAGATCTTCTGCTCCATTACCGTATTGACCAGGAAGCGCTCTCCGTCCGCCGTCACGTCATAAAAATAGCCCAGCCCGGACGGACGAATCTCGAACAGTGGTCGCACCGCCCCGACCTCCACCCATGTGACTCTCCGGTGGAGAGTCACCCCTAGGCCATTGACCTCTGCCGCCATCAACTTGTTGTCCGAGGAGAGATAGAAAATCTCTTTCCCGTCGCCACGCCATCTCGGCTCTATGCCGCCGGAGGTGGAGACCTGCCGCTTGCCTGAAGGCCCCGGAAAGGGCGCCACATAAATCTCAGACCTGCCAGTTTCATCAGAGTTGTACGCGACCCAGCGCCCGTCAGGGGAAAATTGACAGCCGCTCTCACTGAACTCCGTCTGTAAAAACGGGAACGGCTTCCGATCTCCCTCCAGCGGTAAGACCCACAAATCCGTCTTGGTCTTGGGATCACCGGAGGTGTAATAGAGGAGGAAGCGCCCATCCGGAGAGAAACTGGTCGGATATTTATCAAGGTTGGATTCCAGGAGCAGTTCGTCGCTGCCGGCCCCGCTCGCCGCCTTTTGATAAATATCGAAATGGCTTTTGCGGTTGGCGTTGAACACAATGCGGTCCCCATCAGGCGACCACGCGATGACTCTCTCTTCTGCCAGGTCGAAGGTAAAGCGCGTCCGGAGGCCGCGCGCCACATCAATGAGCCAGATGTCCGGACGCCTGGTCTGAGGGTCGTGGATGATCACCGCCGCCCTCTTCCCGTCGGGCGAGAGTTGAGGGCTACTGTAAGGGGCTAGATCGCCGAGCACGCCTTGCGGCTGGCCGCTGCGGTCGAACCAGGTGAGTTGCGACCCAATCGCCCCAGCGCCCGTATGGTACGCGAGAACGCCCTGCTCCGAGACCGAAAAGACTCCTCGCGTTAGACCCAGTAAGCTTTGAATCTGTTCGGCAATCGGGAAAGCACCGCCTGTCGTTTCCAGGCGTGTGGCGTCGAAGGGCTGGGCCATCAGCGTCCGCTCGCGCAAGTAGAGCAGGTACCCTTGAGCGTACTCCACATTTGAATCAACGTGCAGCAGCAGTTTTCGCTCATGAGACGCGAGCGAGGCCACGTAAATCGCTGCCGTCTCGCTGGCGGTGCCGCTCCAACGGAGATACAGAAAGTGCTCTCCGTCAGGCAGGAAGCAGGGCCAGCGGTGAGAGGCTTCACCTTGCGTCTCATCGAGCTTGGTGACGGGGCTGGAAGCGCCGCCCGAGGCCGAGACCCGATGGAGCTCACCATTCTTAGGGGCGAAGACGATCACCCCGTCGCGGTTCCAGGTGCCGCCACGACCTAAGGGTGCGTCGCACAGCGTGAGTGGCGGCCCGCCCGAGGCGTCGATTTTTTTGAGCTTGCCCTGGACGAAAAATCCCAGAAAGCGGCTGTCCGGCGACCAGAAGGGGTAAGCGGCGCCCTCGGTGCCGGTGAGCGGCTGCGCCGAGAGCGCATCGAGGGGGCGCACCCAGAGGAGAACTCTGCCCTCCACCGACGGTGCGACGAAAGCCAGGCGACGGCCATCGGGCGAGAGAGCGATGGCTGCTCCATTTCTGCCGCTGAAATTGAAGCTCGACTTCTCCGGCGGGAAAATGAAAGAGCGCACGACACGTTCGTTCACCGGCGCGTGGCGCAGATAGGCAATGGTGAAAGGCAATGACGCCAGCAGCCCAAGCAGAAGTATTCCTGCAGCCACTATCCAGGCCAACCGCTCGCGGTCGAGGAAGCGCGGCCCGCGAGCTTTGGCCTGTGACTCCGTCACCGCCGGCAATGCCGCCGCCGTTGCCAGCCGCGAGGGGTTGGCCTGGCTGGCCGCAGAACCGAGGCTCAGCGCTGTCGGCGTCATTTCCCCCTCGCCGACCGGAGTTACCGACTCCTCGACCACCGGCTTCGCCCCCACGCCATGTTGCTCCTTCACTTCGGCCATAAACCGGTAGCCGCGTTTGGGCACCGTTTCGACATACGGTTGCCCGTCCCCGTTCTCACCCAGTGCCTTGCGGATCAGTGACACGGTGTAAGACAGGTTGGCCTCCTCGACGAAGGCGTCGGGCCAGACCAGCTTCATCAGCTCGTCCTTGTCCAGCAGGTGACCGTGGTTGCGAACCAGCGCGAGCAGGAGATCGAAGGCTTTAGGCGGGAGCGGGACGACCTCCCCGGAACGCAATAAGAGACGCTCGGCTGGCTCCAGCCAGAAGGGGCCGAATTCGTAGAAGAGCTTTGTCTGCTGGCTCATGGCTGCCCCAAGAACTTCCCCATTGTTTCCTTAGACCTTCCTGCGCGTCCCCAAAGGACATTGCTGAGGTCACGGGATTACCGTCCGAAGCACAATGAGCCGGAAGGAAAACGCAAAGTGACCGGCTCATTCTAAGGTGAGGAGGCGGCCCACAGCAACCACCGCCGGCTTCCCGATCACCAATCACAAACCCCAGCAGTCGAGCACGCGGCGCCAGGCCGGTTGGCAAGTAGGGATTCGTGTGTCTACTAACCGGTCGCGCGGAGCTGACTGCGGTGAGAGGTCAGAACATGCTCCAGCCAGGTATCCGACATTTGATGTGCCTCGCAGTTCTTTCCCTTGGTCTGACGCCCATGATCAAGGGGCAGCCTGCTGCCACAGATGAAGTAGGCCTAGCACTCGCGGCCATTGGCAGCGGCTCAGTTGATGAAATGAAAGGCCGCCTGATCACTGACCGCATCACCGTGCTTGGTAAAAAGGACCGCGCTCAAGCAGTGGCCGCACTCCCGGCACCGATTCTGCGCCATCGCCTCACCGAGGGCAAACTCTTCCGCCGCGCCGAGACAATTTTGAACCAGGTACTCCAAGTACACGGCCGTGGCGGGGAGGTCGAGTTGTTTCTGTTTCAGGATGATGTCCCCTCGGCGACGCTTTGGAAAGGCTGTGTGCTGGCGCTCTCCGACGGCCTCGCCGATCCGCTCTATGATGGCGAATTAGCGGGTATCTTCAGGCACGAACTGGGCCATTCCTACTTTGAAGACGAGATGGCGGCAGCCAGTCGGGCGAAAGATGCCCGCGCCATGAGAGTAGTCGAGTTGAAATGCGATGCGGTCGCCATCGTCTCGCTGAAACTGTTGGACTACGCCCCCACCCTTTACCTCAAAGGGCTGCAACGCATCCAGGTCATTAAGCGCCGGAAAAGTTTGTCGAGCGGCATCCTTCAGTCGCACCCGGAACCGGTTGTGCGCGCACTGTTCTCACAACGTTTCATCAGGTTCATGAGCTGAGCTGCGCTCGACTATCTGACGAAGGCCCGCGCTGCTAGGCTGGCACACGTTCAACCTCTCTGCCTGTTGCTGTAGATAAGCTTGTTTTACCCTCACCCACCTGAGCAGTTACCTACGGTTTAGAGGGACCCCGCATTTTGTCGGCAGGGTTAGCCCCCGTGACTTCGATAAAATGCTCCAAGAGCCTGGGGACGTACTCGTTGGCTCGTTGGACTGCAGCCGGATCTTTGGTGGGCATGGCCTTGAGTGTCTCAACCAAACTGGCTGCCTTGCTGCCCAACGCGTCAATCGCGTTCATCGCTTCGATTGAGACATAGGCGCCGTGATGATCCGGCGGAGCGAGTTCTTTGAGTACCGGCAAAGCCAGGTTCAGGTCAGCGTCGTTGCCGTATTGACCCAAAGCCCTGGCCGCCACAATGCGGACGCTTGCGCGTTCGTCTTTCAGGGCCGCGCGCAAGTCGCCGCGCCCGGACTCAACCGCCGATTTCCCGCGCATGAGCAACCCCATGGCCGCCCAGTAACGCACGGCGCTGTCGCCGTCTTTTAAGCCTCGCTTGAGTGGGGACACCACGTCCGGCTTGAGTGACGACGCAAGGGCCGCCATCGCCAGGATTTTTTCGAGCGGGTACTTCTTCGGGTCGCGCCCCAGCTCATACATCGTCGTGCCGGCCGAGCGGAGGTGCTGTTCCGCCTCAGAGAGAAATCCGACGTCGCGAATCTTCAGCGCGAGCGACTGCTGCGCCTCTCGCAGCGCTGTGAGCGTAGCCCGGTGCGCAGGGGCATGGGCGAGGTTCTTCACCTCGTCCGGGTCGGTCTGCAAGTCGTAGAGCTCTTCAGGCGGCTTGGGCTGCCAGAAATAGGTCTGCGGCGGTTTGAGCTTGCCTGCGTCGTAGAGCCGCTTCCACACCCGCGTCGTCGGCGTCTGGAACATGTAGTCCAGGTACTGCCCATAGATCAGGTGCGGCATGTAGTTGCGGATGTAAACGTAACGCCCGTCGGTCGCGCTGCGGACGAGATCATAGCGCTCGTCCATGCGGCCGCGGAAGCCGTAAAGGTAAGGCTGCGGCGGCTCCTCGTATCGGCCCATGAAGGCGTGGCCCTGCATCCACTCCGGCGGCTTGAGGGAGGCCAGGCTCAAGATCGTGGGCGCGAGGTCAACGAAGCTGACGAGGCGGTCGGACCGGCCGCCGGGTCTGTACTCCGGCGGCGCGAGCTGCTTGAATTTTTCCGGGATGTAAACCACCAGCGGCACCTGCAAGCCTGAATTGTAAGGCCAGCGCTTGCTGCGCGGCATCCCCGAGCCGTGGTCGGCGTAATAGAAGACGATAGTGTCTTCACTGAGGCCGGCATCCTCCAACTCTTTCAGACGCCTGCCCGCGTCCGCGTCCGCCTCGCTCACAACATCGTAGTATTGCGCCCAATCCTGCCGCACCTCCGGCGTGTCGGGATGATAAGCCGGCACACGCACCTTGGCCGGGTCGTGGACCTGTCGATGCGGGCGCACGCGGATTTGGCTCTCGTGACTCTTCTCCGAGTTGAAGACCGCGAAGAAGGGCTGCCCCGGCTGGCGGTTCTTCCAGTGCCCGTTGCGTGAAGAATCGTCCCAGACCTGACCGGGCTTCTCCAGGTTGTAATCCTCCTTGGCGTTGTTCGTGCAATAATAGCCGGCCTCGCGCAGCAGCTGCGGGAACATCTTTTTGCCCGGCGGAAAGGCGACCAGGCTGCGCATATGCTCGCTGCCGGTCGAGGGCGGGTACATGCCGGAAATGATCGTCGTGCGGGCCGGGGCGCAGACCGGGGCGTTCGACCAGGCGTGCGTGTAAATCATCCCGCGGGCCGCCAGCCGATCCACGTGCGGCGTGGTCGCGTACCCGTCGCCGTAGCAGCCCAGGTGCGGCCCGTGGTCTTCGCTAGTGATCCAGAGGATATTGGGCGAGTCAGGCTTGGCGGCTGGCCTGGAAGTAAAGATCAAGGCGCTCGCCACCAGCAGCAGCGTGTAAGAGAATTTCCGAGGCATAGGCTTAAGTTACTCCCTCGCTCACTTTCAGTGTCGGCCGTTGCTGGCGGGAAAGGTCACGGCCGGCGCCTGTTGACCTTTGAGATCAAGCTGCTATTCTGAACGCGATTCGCGCTGGCAGCAATAGCCATGCTGAATCCATGAAACGGTAGAAGTAATAAAGAAGCTGCTGAAGCCGTGGCCGGCAGCGCCATGACGACGCCATGATGAAACAAGCGAAAAAAGCAAAGACCGGAAAAGCTCAACCGCCGCCAGCCCGATCATCGCAGTGGCTGCGGCTGGGAATGATGGCACTGATCGCCGTGGCTTTGGCCGGGGCGATCTACGCGTTCAAACGCAAAAAGGATCAGGCCGCCAGCAATCAAGCCAATCAGCACGCCACTCATCAAGCCGGTCATCCGATGTCTGCCGGCAGCAATCAGCCGAACGCCGCTGGCGTGGCCACCGGCATCAATCCGGCGCTGCCGCCAGGCCCTGCCCCTGAAGGCATGGTCTGGGTCCCCGGCGGGACATTTTGGATGGGCTGCGACGAATGTGACATGCCGGACACGCTGCCCGTTCATGCGGTCACCGTGGACGGCTTCTGGATGGACAAAACGCCGGTCACCAACGCGCAGTTCGAGAAATTCGTCAAGGCCACCGGCTACGTGACCGTCGCCGAGCGGAAGCCCAACCCGAAAGACTACCCCGACGCTCCTGCGGAAAACCTCGTCCCCGGCTCCGCGGTCTTCACCCCGCCCCCGCAGGCCGTCCCGCTCGACGATCATTTGCAGTGGTGGCGCTACGTGGCGGGCGCCAACTGGAAACACCCCGAAGGGCCGGGCAGCACGACCAAAGGCCGCGAAGATCACCCGGCAGTGCACATCGCGTGGGAAGACGCCGTAGCTTATGCGAAGTGGGCCGGCAAGCGTTTGCCCACCGAGGCCGAATATGAATTCGCCGCCCGCGGCGGGCTGGACCGCAACCTATACTCCTGGGGCAATGAGTTGAAGCCGGGCGGCAAGTGGGCCGCGAACATCTGGCAGGGACGCTTCCCCGTAGCCAACACCGGCGATGACGGCTACCTGCGGACCTCCCCGGTCACAGCTTTCCCATCCAACGGATTTGGCCTATACGACATGGGCGGTAACGTCTGGCAGTGGTGCGCCGACTGGTACCGCCCGGATTATTACGAGAAGCTGGCGGGCCACACAGCGCGCAACCCGCAAGGGCCGCCGGACAGTCTTGACCCGAATGAACCCGGCATCCCGAAGCGCGTGCAGCGCGGCGGGTCGTTTTTGTGCAGCGATCAATACTGCTCGCGTTATCTGGTCGGCAGCCGCGGTAAAGGCGCGGTGGACAGTGGCAGTTCAAACGTCAGCTTCCGCTGCGTCAAGCCCGCTTCTTAACTCGTGTCGCGGGCAAAGGTGGGAGAGGGGCGATCACGGCCGGCGTTTCTTTTGCATCAGTTGATATAGCCGGCTGATTTCCGGGGTTTCTTCTAACGTTCCTAAAAAGATCCGCAGCCATGCTTTAGCTCTTCCCTCTCTGCCGGCGGCGATCTTAACCAGACTGGGATAATGGTACTTGAGCAGCTCTTTGGGAATGATCCCTTCGTCGCCATAAATCACTTTGAGTTCCTGCGCTGTGACGCTCGACCTGCGCCGGTCAAGCACAAACTCTTTCGAGTCCCTCAGCTTGGTAAAAGAGGCTGTCTTTCTCTTGGTCCATAACGTATACTCTGGGCCTCTACCTTCGTCCCACCCATAACGCACGGAGAAACGAATCGTAACCCTCGGCTTGCCAGACTCGATGTTGACACCGAGAATACGGGAGGATGAGTACACATGAGGGAAAAATGTTATGACCTTCCTGGAGGTATACCTCAAGACCGGGGTTACTCCTCGGTGATCAATTTCATACCAGACATCGTGGTAGATCCCAACATTTGATCCATGATCGGCGAGTAGAGTGAGCACTAGCCAGTGTCGATTTCCTATCGTGATGACCCGTTGGCTTGGTACGTGGTCTCTTTGGTCTTCAAAATCAATGAACCCGAGAAGCTCCCACACCGGTTTACGGTGTAGCTTCCTCAGTTTGAAGATTAAGTAGCGAGTGTCTCCCCCCCACTCCCATCCATAAGGGATATACAATCTGAGCATCACCTCGGCGCCAGGCTTACTATCAAGCTGCAACCTGAAAATATTAGCCTTACATTTATGATACTTACGCCACTGCTCAGTCTCAATCCCCAGGCGCTGCCAAAATTCTTCCAAGGAGACTACTTCTTCTCCTTGATGCTCGGCAATGTATCGCTTGATGGTGAAGGGTGAGACAGGCCCCCTCTTTGGGTTTCCCGATGCTGGCGAAGGCTCAGGAGGCGCAGGTACGGGTTGAGAGGTGATCGGCGATGAATTGGCGGGGGCGGGACTGAGGATCCTGGATTGGGAGCGACAAGCCATAAATGCTAGGCAGACTGCAATGACTGGTAATCCAGCCATCCATAGGATGGTGCAAAACTTCATGCCAAGGCTCCTCCCTTCATCCAACTCTGCGGAGAAGTCTTAAGACTAGCGGCGGTGGCGTTTGGAAATCAGCGTGATGGCCACAGTGTACCCCTGTGGCATCTCCCTCCCATCAGGCATAAGTGGATGGCGGTAGGCCCTTGGCGATTACCGATTCACGGACGTTTTCTCAAGTCTCAAGGGCCTGATCAGACGATCATTTCTGAATTCCGTGGACAGCGGCTAGCGCTTCGGCCCGGCGCTGTAAGTCCGCAGCTTTCGGTGCCCCAATGAAGGCTCCAGTCCCAGCGTGCAGATAGGCATCACCGACGATTCCCAGGGAGCCGGTTGAGCCATAGGCCAGATAGATCGGGAGATGCCAACAGAAAGTTTCAGGGTTGAAGATGGCGGTGGACACATTGAGCGCCATTCCGACTCACGGTGGAGCCACCGGTTGACAATCGCAATGGCCTCCTCGTCCGTAGCAGCAACCAGATGCGGGACCGGATCAGTCACTAACACCTCAGGCATGATCTTTCCTTTCACCGTTGCCGGGTTAATGGGAGTCAATGGATTCACGCAGTTCTCCACGTTATAATCGCGGCTCATTGATAAAGCAAAGGCTCAAGCAACAGACTAATACAATCTTCAATCCGGAAGGATCGTGAATATGGGGCGCTGCCTGTTGGCTGCGATTGTCTTCCGGACCAGCTTGTTCATCAATGCTGGAACCCTGTGTGCCCAGGAACCTATTGACCGCGAGGTGATCGCCAACATCCGGGATGAGGGGCTGAATCACTCACAGGCGCCAGAGACCTTCGCCCATTTCACCGAAGTGATCGGCCCCCGCTTGACGGCCACGCCTGCTTACAAAACGGCGGCTGAGTGGGCGCGGGATAAGCTCAAGGAATGGGGACTCGAGAACCCGCACCTGGAAGCTTGGGAGTTTGGCCGCGCTGCTTAACTCGACGGTTATAGTCAGGAGCTCACGACATGGAGGAAGAGTTTCATTTTCCATATTCCAGATTAGATTTTTCATCGGTCATTGCAGAAGTGGCGGCGGTCGTATGCAGAGCTGATCTCAGGACAGTGGCCGCAGTTGCTCTGCCATGACCGATGATAAATGTAGTATGGAAAATGGAAACTGAAACCTGCCTTTTCTCCCGGCAGTTCGTCATCTCCTGGGGTTGCTGATGGAGGTGCCAAGTTGAAGAAGAGCTTGGAGCAACGGATTGAAGAGGCCGTTCGTGAGCCAATCTCGCTGGCCCCGTATGATCCCGAATGGCCGAAGCTTTTTGAGAGCGAAGCCGACTTCCTCTGGCGGACGCTGCCAAGATCGCTGGTTAAGCGAATCGAGCATTTCGGCAGCACGGCCGTCCCTGGATTGGCTGCCAAGCCGGTGATCGACATCTTGGTAGAGGTTAGTAGTCTGGAGGAAACACAGAAACAGATCGCGCCTCTATTGGAAGCGAAGGGGGTATGACTACTTTTGGCGCACCGATAGCGAGCCTCCTTATGCCTGGTTCATCAAACGTAATCCTGAAGGTCAGCGCACGCACCATCTGCATCTAGTCGAAGCGGACTCAAGGCTCTGGGAGCGGCTTTATTTCCGGGACTACTTGCGGCAGTTCAGCGATGAAGCCAGGCGGTATGAGGAATTGAAAAGGTCGCTGGCCGAGAAATACCCGAATGATCGGGTAGCCTACACGGAAGGCAAAACCGAATTTATCATCGCTCTGACAGAGCGGGCTCAACGATACTTCAGCACAACCTGATCTGAGCTTGCCGTGGACGCCGCAAACAGCGCGGCATGGCTGAAGCTCAGTTCGGCCGATGCCCGAACCGAAGCCACGTAGCATCCGACGCGATTACGAGTGCAGCCAGGCTGCTGATTGCTGCCCACAGATTGAGATGACAGCCGCGAGGCCGTCGTACTTTTATTGCGCCTGGTTCCATCCGACGCCGCAGCGACTCGCGCCGAGTGCCAGGTCATTTTGCCTCGTGGGGGCCGAATTGCTCAGCCCCCACGAAGTTGCTGTCCCGCGAAGTGGACCCGCAGGCCGAATGCTATCTGCTGCGGGTCATTGGTCCTAGAAGTGGAGCCGCAGACCGAATTCCAACTGCCGCGACGCATATTGCTGACCGGTGATCCTACCGAACGTCGCCGGGGTGGTCAGAGTCAGAGTCGGGTCGCTCGGCTGGAAGTGGTTCAGGACGTTGGTGAACTGGAAGCTGAAAGTGGCGCCCACCCGCTCCCTGAACTTGAAGTCCTTGGAGACCGTCGCATCGAGGTTCCACCGCGGCAAACCTCGCATCGTGTAATAGCCACCGCAACTGGTGTCGACGCCCAGGACACACTTCCGGAATTGTGCCAGGATCGCGGCCGGGTCGGTGAACATGTTGATGCCTTCCGGATTGTTGGTGCCGACGCCGCCCGAACCGGTCACGCCGTAATGGGCTGAATTGCCGCCCGTGAACTTCGTTGCGAAGACCGCGTTCTCGGCCGTCGAACCGGACGAGGCAGGCGGGGTGACTTCGCCGAAAGCCTGGCAGCCGCTACAGCTTCCTTCGCTGTAGCCCACTGAATTCCCGTTGCCGCTCTGGGCAGTGAAGAGCGGAGCGATGATCCAGCCGTCCAAGGCGTGGCCCAAGAATCCCTTCTTGCCCTTGAAGAACGGCACCTGATAGTAGAGGGCAAAGTTGTAGAGAAACTTGATGTCGAAGTTTTGCGGCCCGTAGTTGGCTTTCAGGTTAAAAGCGTCGAGGGCGGTATTGGAGCTGTTGTACTGCCCCAAGGCTGCCGTCCCCAGCGCCCGGCCCCAGGTGAAGTTGGAGATGCCGGTCACGCCGTGCCAGTCGCGCATTCTCAAGGTGACGAACAAGGCGTTATAGTTGCCGAAGCCCAAGCTGGCGTTCGTGTTGATCGACGTCGCCTGGGCGGGATCGGAGCTGAGCATGGTGCGGCCCAGGATCCACCCATTCGCCCGGTTGAGCGCGGCCCAGAAGTCGGATACGGCAGTGTTGAGAATCGCGTTCTTCATGGCCGTAGTCGAGGCCACCGCCGCGGTGCAACTGGGGAAAGCCTTGCAGAAGGCCGAGCTTGCTCCGCCTAGCGCCGTCTCAAAGAATGGTTGCACTGGAATGGATGCGGCAGCCGTGCCGGCGTTCAGTGCAGTGTTGAGAGTCGCGTAGGCGTTGGCGAAGGTCTGGCCTCCCAGCGTCGTCATGTAAGGCACGGCATCCAGGTTGTACTCCTGGAATTCGTTGTGGATGATCCGTCCGATGTAGCCGACCTCAACCGTCATCTTCGTCGAAAGCTGGCGCTGGATCGTCAAATCGAAGTTATAGGTCTTCTCGGGCCGGTAATGTGGATCAAGCACCGTGGCGTCTGCGGCGAGAGCGTTGCCGCCAACGCCAGTCAGGAACGGTTGTGTCAGCTTCGGCGTCACCGTCGGGAGCGGGGCGACCAGGCCATCCGTCCCGATGCGGAAGGCCGTGCTCGGGTCGACATTACCACTCCCCAAACATTGCCCGGTCTTGCTCGGGCCGGGACAGCTCACGGATTGCAGCAGGCCGACGCCGAGCAGCGGCACCAGCACCTGGCCCACGCCGTTCACCCGGCCATAGATGATGCCGAAGCCGGAGCGGATGACCGTCTTGCCCTCGCCGAAGGCTTTGCCGAGGAGCCCCTTCCTGAAATAGGGATTCCACGCCGCCGAGACGCGGGGGCTGAATCCGCCATAAAAGGGTTCATAGGGATACTTGAGGCCCTTGCCCACGTTCCGGACGAGCGAAAATCCGAGGGTCGGATTATAGACCTGCCCGGCGAGCGCGGCCTTTTTCCGCTGGGCGAAGTAGTCCTCTGTGGAGACGAGGTTGCCACCGGAATCCACGAGCGCGACCTGTTTCCCGTCGAGTTCAAAGGGCGGCATCTCGATCGTGTATCCAAGGCCATAGTTCAGGGTCAACGTCGGCTTAATCCGCCAGGCGTCGCTGAAATAGACGTTGTAGTAGGGGATGATGCTGCGATCGAAGGCCGAGTTTCCCACCGGCTGCAGGGTCAGATCATTCCCGACGCGCGTATAGACCACCTGAGGCAGGCTGACCAAGCCCAGCACTTCTGAGTAGAGGTTGCGATAGATGCTCTGCTGGCTGGTGATCTGGGCAGCGGTGCCGGTGAAGGCCGGATAGGTGGAGCTGGGAAAGCTGATAGTTGAACTCGAGATCTGGTAGATGAGCTGGTTATTGTTTCCTTGTCCGTTGTCGGTGCGCGAGTGGAAATTGAAGTTGCGCTGGTACATGCCACCGAACTGGAAGAAGTGATTGCCCTTGAGCATGGTGACGTCGTCGCGAAACATCTTGTCCTGACCGTCCCAGATGCGCTGGCGGATGCTTTGCGTGTTGACGTTATACGGGATCAGCGCGCTGGCGCTTTCCGCGCCAGTCGCGTTACCAGGGGCGATCTCGATCGCGCCTCCCAGGCCGGGGAGTTGCGGAGGAGCGTTGCCGCTCGACCACTGCCACCAGTTGTACTGATAACTGAACCGGAAGTCATTGGTGACATGGGGAGAGATGGTGGTCGTCAGCCCCGCCACCAGGAGTTCGGCCACCTGTGGCCGTGGAGCCGTGGCCTTCGGCTGCCCAAAGGTAGCCCCCGGCAGCACCCCGCCGAGGTCCACTTGGTTCGTCGTGACATTGGTGACATGTTGAGCGCGCCAACTGGTAAAGAAGCGCCATTTCGAGCCAAAGTCATGGTCGAGCCGGGCGACGTGAAAGTCGGAGGTGAGCGGCGCTCGAATGGTCGCGAGATACCCCTGCGTATTGAAATTGTCGCCGAACAGCGAGTCATTGGCCCGGGGCAGGAACTTCGACCAGATCTGGTCCACGATGGGGTTCAGACCAAGGCCCCGCGGATCGCACAAACCACCAGCGCATTGTGCCGGCTGGTAGGTCACGCCATTCACTGTCTTCGCCACGGGGTTGAGGTTGTAGGCGATGTATTTCCCCGTACTGTCGGGGACCTGAATGATGCCCGCGCGCATGAGGTCTGAGGGCACGATTCTTTCGTAGGTCGAGGAGTTCGGGAAGCGTGAGCCCTCGTAGTTGACGAAGAGAAAGGTCTTCCCACCCAAGAACTCCGGCGCGATGGGGCCGCCCAAGGCGCCACCAAAGCGGCTCCGGTGGTTGGGGACGATCGGCGTATAGGGCAGGGTGGTGCCACCGCCCGGCGGAGTAAACGCCGTGTGATTGTTCTTCCACGTGTTGGCGGCCCCGATGTTGGTCGCATAGTAGTACATGTAGGCCGCCCCGTGCCATTGATTGGTCCCGCGCTTAGTGACCATCGCGACTTGGCCGCCGATGGAGCTGTTGAAGTCGGCCGTCTGATTGAAGGTGTTGACTTTGAATTCCTCGATGCTCTCGATCGGGGTCATCAAGATGCCCGAGACCGTGCCATTGGTCTGGGTGCCAGCGATCCCGGTGAAGTTGGTGATATAGGTGGTGGTGTTGCCGGCCATGTCGTCGGTGTTGTTGCCGCCATCGATCGTGTAGGTGTTCTGGTCACCGTAGGCCCCGGCCGTAAAGCCGCCCGGCGTCGTCCCCGGCTGCAGCACGGCCAGCGTGGTGACGTCGCGGCCGAGATTGGGCAGATGCTGGAGGGCGTCTGCGGAAAGCGTCGTCCCGACTGCGGCGTTCATCGTCTGCAACTCGGTCGCCGCCGCCGACGTAATGACGACGGCCTCCGCCACCGAGCCGACCTCCAGCGCGACGCTGACGGTCAGCACCAGCCCGACCGTCACCTTCTGTCCGGGGATCTTCGCCGCTTTGAAACCCGTCCGACTGACGGTGATGTCGTAGATCCCGGGATCCACGTTGACGAAGGTGTATCGCCCGGCCTCGTTGGTGACGGTTGTGAGTGAAGTGTTCGTCGCGACATCGCGCAGAACCACTTCCGCGCCCGGCACCGCTTCGTTTTGCTGGTCCGTCACCTGGCCGGAGACGGTCCCTGCCGATGTTGATTGCGCCCGGACTTCAGTCACGCTGAGGCTAAGCAAGACCCCCAGACAGCCGACCAACAGCCCGAAGATAATCGCTGCACGTAGCTTCATTTTCCCCTCCTAAGACAGCATTTGGTTTGAGAGAGACAGGAGCTAGTTGCCCCTGCGTATGGTTCCAACGTTGAGGCACTGGCTATAGCTTTTAAGAAAAAGATTTCTGCGCCGAGGCCAATGAGGCAGCCTGGACTCATTCCATTAGGGGGCCTCACAGCGCGAGAATCTCTTCAAGAAATGCTTTTTCGTAAAGTCTATAGCTGTAGAGCAAAATGCCCAGCTTCTCGGACTCGAAGGAATTGAATGAATTCAGCCGCTCTGGTCGGCGGCTGAGCATAACTGCCGGTTTAGAAAGAGTAGGAACTGAAGCAGCAAAGCCGCCGCCACGCAGGATTATTCTTCGTTATTGACTTATCTAGTTAGTTGGAAACCCTGCCAGGCAACATCCAATATTGTGGACATCGGCGCCCGCAAGTATAACGCCATAGTTTCTGTCGTCAAGGGTTTTTGTCGCTTTTCCACTTTTTCCAGTCACTTCAGCCCGAGCGCAACATGCAATTCATCCAGGCAAGTCCGGCGGGGCGGCTGGAGTCGAGTGCGTCTTCGCTCGTGCGAAAGTCTCTTGAACGAGATGAGGAGCTGACCGGCCGCATCAAGTGACGCCAGGGGCCGCCCAAACCTGGCTGTTTTCGCCATGACTCGGCGAAGCCGCCTTGCTGTCGATCCCCGTCTTCGCTAGAATCTCGTCCATCTCGTCACCACCGCAGGGGGTGGAACCCAACATTTCAGGAGGGAAGCGACACACCATGTCGATCAACAGACTATCCCGCATTCTGGTGCTCATTCTGGCTTCGGCGACTGTGTTGCTGGCGCAACCTGCCCGCCATCCGCTCAAGCTCGACGACCTGGCTCGCCTGCGCGAAGTGCGCGATCCGCAGGTCTCACCCGACGGCCAATGGGTGGCCTATGTCGTCGCGACCATCGACGTCAAGGAGGACAAGACCAACTCCCACATCTGGGTGGTCGGCTTCGACGGCAAAAGCGACCGCCAGATGACCTGGAGCCAGGAGAGTGAAGCGTCGCCGCGGTGGAGCCCGGACGGGAAATACCTCTCCTTCACCTCGTCGCGGCCCGGCAAGGCCAAGGGCAACCAGGTGTGGCTGCTCGACCGCAACGGCGGGGAGGCGATGCCGCTGACCGAGTTGAAGGGGCGCCTGCAGAGCTACGAATGGTCGCCGGACTCGAAGCGACTGGCGCTCGTCGTGGGCGATCCCGATCCCGAGGCTGAAGCCAACGCACCGGCGGCGCCGGCATCTTCTACTGGACCTGCAGCTGGGGGGGAAGGCGGCGCGAGCGGCGGCGCCAGGCCGAAAGCCCCCAAGCCGATCGTGATCGACCGCTACAAGTACAAGCAGGATGGGCAAGGCTACCTGCTCTCAGGCCGCCACAGCTACATCTACCTCTTCGACCTCGAGACGAAGAAGTTGGACCGGCTGACCGCCAGCAAATGGGATGAGGCCGTGCCTTCCTGGTCGCCCGACGGCACCCGCATCGCTTTCATGAGCAATCACGCGGAGGACCCGGACCGCGAGCCGTCGGCCCAGGTCTTCGTCGCCGAGGCGAAACCCGGAGCCACCGAAAAGCAGTTGACGCAGGGAAACAGCCGCGGGGGCCGCGCGCGCCTGGAATGGAGCCCCGACGGGAAATGGATCGCGTTCCTTGAGGGCGACGAGAAAAAATACGGTGCCTACAACATGGAGCATTTGACGGTCGTAGCCTCCGACGGCAGCAGCGCGCCTACACGGGTGAAAGCCGTGGAAGACCTCGACCGGGGCGTCTCCGCGCCGCGCTTCAGCGCAGATGGCAAATCGATTACCTTCCTGGTCACCGACGACCGCTCCGTCTATCCGGCGCGAGTGAGTCTAGCGGGCGGCGGCATGGAGCGGCTGATGGCGCCGCCCGTCGTGGTGTCGAGTTGGACCTCGGGCGGTGAGCACTCTGCGGTGCTTTCGGGCGGCGACACCAGGCACACTGAAGTTTATGCCCTGGAAGGCGGCGCCCTGCGCCAGCTCACGCATCAGAACGACGCGCTGTTCGCGGAGCTGGAGATTGCGCCCACCGAAGAGGTCAGCTTCAAGAGCAAAGACGGCACGGAGGTGCACGGGCTATTGACCAAGCCGGTCGGCTACGTGGCGGGGACCAAGGTCCCGTTGTTGCTGCGCATCCACGGCGGTCCGAACGGGCAGGACGCACATTCGTTCAGCCTGGAGCGGCAGTTTTTCGCGGCCAACGGATACGCGGTGCTGGCCGTGAACTATCGAGGCAGTGCCGGCCGCGGCCAGAAGTACTCGCGCGCCATTTTCGCCGACTGGGGGCATTATGAAGTCGAGGACCTCAAGGCCGGCATCGATCACGTCATCAAGCTGGGTGTGGCCGACCCGGACCGCCTTGGCGTCGGCGGCTGGAGCTATGGCGGCATCCTGACGGATTACATGATCGCCAGCGACCCGCGTTTCAAGGCGGCGACCAGCGGAGCCGGCACGGCGTTTACGGTCGCCTTCTACGGGACCGATCAATACATTATTCAGTACGACCACGAGATCGGCCCGCCGTGGGATGCGAAAGCGTGGGAGACGTACCAGAAGATCTCCTACCCGTTCCTGCACGCCAACCGGATCAAGACGCCGACGCTCTTCTTAGGCGGCGAGCGGGATTTCAACGTGCCGGTCCAGGGCGGCCAGCAAATGTACCAGGCGCTCAAGAGCCTGGGCATCGAGACGCAGTTAGTGATCTATCCCAACGAAAATCACGGCATCATGCGGCCGAGCTACCAGCGGGATCGGCTGGAGCGGTATCTGGCCTGGTACGACAAGTACGTTAAGCCGTTACGCGTGGATCAGTCTAGCCCCCAGCCAGCCCGGCGGTAATTTGGCCGCTGGACGTTCATCACTGCTGCGGTGACACAGATCGCCGTGAATGATGCGCTCACTGGTGGCATCGCTCGGCACTTCCGGGAAAGTGTTTCACCTCCAGCCATCCGGGAGGTGATGGCGTCATAGAAAGAAGCGCTTGATCCGTTGGACATAAGCCTGCCCGGTACGTATACTCATGTACCGAAGCTGCATCGCCACACGAGCTTCATCGAGCAATTTGGGTTTAGGTAGAGAATCAGGGTTCAGGGCACTAGCTTTGAACTCAGCAAGTTTCCTCAGTCGAGCTGGACAGTAAATTTCGGCGTAACCCAATGATGAGCGAGCTTCGGGATGTGATGAGACTGCGGACCCGCCTGCTTTCCCACCGTTGAGTGCCGCCTTTCCGGCCGATTTTTACCGTCTGCCCGAGATAATATCGGGGGCGAGCCTATGCAAGCCCGGCTCAAACTAAAGCCAGGACAAAAGGGACCAAGCAATTGCTTGAGACCTATGCGGACCGTCTCGTCTGCGTGCGGTATCGCTACGATGAGCAGCGGAAGAAACGTTTCAAGACGGTCGAGCTAATCATCGCTGAAGTTGACTGGAGCCCGCCCCCTCCACCGATCCAAGCCGAGACCATCGTCGGCGTGCGTGTGGGTTTGAAGGAAAGAGAGATGCAAAGGCAGGTGAAGCGCGCGGGAGGAAAATGGAATCCGGAAAGACGTGTCTGGGAGCTATGCTACAAGTATGTCAAGGCCCTCGGCCTGGAGAAGCGGATTGTGGAGCCCAAAGTCACTATATATAGCGACTCCTGATGTCTCTATATATAGTGACTTGGATCAGCAATCGAAAACCCTGTTAGGGTGCGCCACGAAAGCGCGAAACTGGAATGAGCGAATGACACAAATCTGTAGCTCCAGAGCTTGTATCAGGCAAGCGCTGAGTCGTTGGGTCGTAGCATTCACTGGATGCAAGGTGAGTGTGAAATAGCTGACCCTGAAAGGTAACCTTGCGGCGCGATGCAGGCCGCCAAGAAGAGGTGCTTGACTAAGAGATCATATGGTGAGTCCAAACGAAGCGGGTTTCAACCTACGAGAAAGGTTTCTCCTGCTCCGAAACCTGCATAAAGTGTACGGGGCAGCGACCGAATCTGTTATAGGTTACCGAGGCTGGTCACGCCTAACTACCAGCCCAAAGGATGAGACAGGTTACCTGATCTACCCTGTCTCCGGTCGGGATACCGCAAAGAGCGGGATGGGTTGTGTGGGTAACCGCCGCCTAAGTGATCTCGCAGGAGTCCAGTTTCGTGAACGTGGGAGGCTCAAGCTGGAATGCCAAGATGAGCAGTCCATCAATGTCCGGCTTGAGCGTCGGAGCGTCCATAGTAGTCAGAGGTTGGGAAAGCCAGCCACAGGGCGAAGGGACGCAGTTGATCGGGATTCCTGAGCCCAAGTAACCGAATGATAACCGGGAGGAATCTCTTGGAATGTCGGTGACAAGCAAAGGAAACTCAGTGGCTCAAGGCTGAGTCAGACCGAGCAATGGAGAGCCGGATGCGCTGAAAGGGTGCCAGTCCGGTTCGGAGAGGGGAGTGGGGAAACGTGCTTGGCTCCGGGAGAGCCGGAGATGACAGCCATCGCAACGCGCTCTGCTCCTACTCTACCTGCTTACACAAACAACGCCTCAAAGGATGGTAAGAAGATGAACGTAAAACGCCAGACATTCTTGTTCCTAATAATTGGATTTCTTTTGCTATTCATTTCCTATTTTTTTCTCCCGGCAGAAAAAAAGCCGGAGTTCTTGAGTGCAGCAGTCATGAACGGGTCCTTTGTAATCATCGCTGTTGGATTATTGAACATTGTTTGGTGGCTTGCCGGAGGTGAGCCAATTTCTACAACACTCGATGAATCCAATAGTAAAATTCAGAAATCGCTTCAGTTTCTTGAGGAAAGCCGAAATACAGGTGTAGCAACTCTAAATGAATTGCGTCACGCGTTTCGCCTAGTTGAGGACAGCCGCGTAACAGGAGTTCAGCGAATCTTGACAGTAAGTAGGGAGTTTGAACTTCGTGGCGGCGACTGGATGCAGCGCCTGACCTCAGCACAACAGAAAATTGATCTTATGGGATTTAGCCTACTGGTGTGGACAAAAGGGCAGAACTTCAAAGATGAAATAATTAACCTTGTTCGTCGAGGAGTAGCCATACGCGTTCTTATTATGGACCACGATCAAAATGACTATTTCCATAGTTTCGTAAACAAGTATCAGATTGCAGCCCTAAAGGATGATACAGCCGTTGTAGGTGAGGTAAAAGCAGCGCGCCACGTTTTCGAAGACATTGGCCAGGAGATTGACAAGGAAAGTAAGCAGCACCATGGTACCTTCGAATTCCGAACAGTCAAAAAGGGTTTGGTTGTTTGCCAGATATGTCGTATAGACGATGAGCTGATTGCTATTCCTTACCTGTTCTCAGTTATTGCTTCTGAAAGCCCCTTGATAGTCGCCAAGGGTGAAAGCTCAGGGTTATACCAGTTATATCAAAAAGAATTCGATCAGCTTTGGAAGCTCAATGAGCCTGAGCGAATTAGGACAGAAGAAAAGTAATGGAACAGCTGGCGTATCCAGAATTTGAGGCGCGCCTGTTTGAAACAGCAGCCTAACAAATGCATGCAACGGAGCCGCGCGAGCGAGTTTCTGATGGTAGATTGAGGGTAGTGCGCGCGGCCAGTTGATGCGAAGCGTTAGGTAGCCCCGTCTCATTGAGGACGCATTGGAGGGATAATATTTCGGCAACTTCACTAAGTCTGGGGATTCATGGGTCGTCTTTGATAATCCAACTTATTTTTGCCGTAGAATTGTTTGGTCTTTTGCACTTATATTTTTTCTGTTGCTCATCTTCACAAAGTATGGATACATCGAACAAGCCGAAGGTTCTCTTTATCGACGATGACCCATACATCTCTTCGTTATATGTTCAAATGCTTAAAGCCCAAGGCCTGCGCGTTCACTACATAAAAGACGTCGATGAGGCTATCTATTTAGCTAGCCGCACGCGCTTCGACGCAGTGATCATAGATATAATGATGCCTCACGGGAGTTATTTTGATGAAATGGAAACTGCTGCCGGATTTAAGACGGGTATCGCCCTTGGCATCGAGATCACTGACATGCAGCCAGATGCAGTATTACTAGCGTTAACCAATAGCCAGGAAGCAGATGTTGAGGCTTGGTATACTAGTCAAGAGCAATTCGGCTACTATTATAAGGGCGATGTTAGCCCCGAGGAATTCGCGAAAATTGTATGGAACAGAATACAAGGAGTCACCGAAATGCCAAAGATATTCATCGTCCACGGTCATGATCGAGATGCGCTTCTCTCACTGAAAAATTATGGCTCTTTGTTACTCGTCGTAAAAGCCCACAATATTTTGTGCAGTCAATGAGCAAAAGCATCAATCCCGTTCAGGTCGAGCCAGATGCGACGAAACAGGCTCGCCGGACTCTTGATGC
>Ga0070707_100001028_pt1 | contig 27644 bp, 25 predicted proteins | sample KBSK5502metaG_FD_65468 | JGI IMG/M metagenome (GOLD analysis project Ga0070707, IMG submission 65468) | Corn, switchgrass and miscanthus rhizosphere microbial communities from Kellogg Biological Station, Michigan, USA - KBS K5-50-2 metaG | ecosystem: Host-associated > Plants > Roots >...
CACGATGTTCGGGTCGGCCGCGAAGTGCGCGATCCACGCCGGGCTCAGGACGGCCGACACGCCGTGGGCGATGGGAACTCGCACCGCGCCCTTGATCCCGCTGCGGCGGAGATCGGAGAAGAGCCCCTCGACGTCCTGGCGGGCGACCAGGATGACCCGCACGGGTCGCCCCGCGCTCATCTGCTGGATCACCGGCCGGTCGATGTGCGCGCTATTAGCGTCGCCGGCCAGGGCCGGGACGGCGGGGACGGCCCCCAGGGCAAGGCTGAGCGCGAGCAGGACGGATCCAAACGAGCGGACCCAGGTGACGGCCGGACGGGCCGATGACAGCTTGCGCATTTCGGTGACGCCAACGTAACAGCCCCGTGTTACGGTCTCTGTTTCGGCCGGAAGTCGTTACAGCCAGCCTCGCCGGGGCCGCTACGCCGGGGCGGGGCGGGAGCCAAAGACGACCCACCAGCCGCAGCGGCGATCGGGGGCCCGGTTGCAGGCGCAGCTCGGGGCCTGCCTGTCGCCGGTCAGGCAAATGCCCGAGGCGAAAAGGGCGGGCAGTCAGTGCACCCTCGCTGGAGACCAAGCAGATAGGATGGGATCGAGGGTGACATCCTCGGCCGGATTCCTCGAATGGAGGGTACGGAAGCCTGAGCACGTCTGGTTCCAGCGAACACGTCGTCCCCCATTCGCTGTTCATGGCCTCCGTCCGGTTCCGCGACTTGCAGGTGGCCGCGGGTCGCATCCTGAGTGGCCTCGACCACGCGGTCGCTCCGACCGGCGGTATGGCCGGCAGCGATGACGCCGGCCGCGTCTTCGCCGAGCGCTATGACCCTGCCGCGCAGTCCGTGTGCAGTGGGCTGGTCCGTGCCCGCAAGCAGCTCGCCGACGCCGCTGATCGGCTACTGGCGATGGCCTGGAACTGCCTGCAGGCTGAACAGGGATCGAACTTCCGGGTGCCCCAGGTTTTCGGCGACGTCCCGGAGCGCAGCCGCCCGGCGGATGATCCGCTGATAGCCGTCCCGAGCGCGGCCGGTGCCGGGGAGCAGTCGGGCCGGCCGCTTATCGGGCAATTCTGGCCACACGGCGATCCCGAGCGCCTGCGTCCGGCCGCCGCCGCCTGGGGCAGGGTCGCCGAACTCACCGAGGAACTGAGTCGGCGCAGCACCACCATCGTCGCCGAGATGGCCGACGCGAACGGCGGCGCCGCTATCGACGCGTTCGCGGAAAGCTGGACGCCCTTGACGACCCTTTTGACCGAGGTCGCGACGACATCCCGCAAGCTGAACACGGCATGCGATTTCTTCGCGCGGCGGATTGAAGACCAGCGGCATACGATCGAGGCCGTCGAAGAGGACGTGACGCGAGCAAGCCAGGTCGCCGCGCTTGCCGGCGCCGACACCGCCATCGACAACTGCATCCGGAATCTGCCCGTGATCACCCCGATGCCCGTGCCGGAAGGCGTCGCGCTCTTCCGAAGTGGTAACCAGGACGTCGAGGCCGCCGGCGATCCGCCTTAGACGCCGTTCGGGCGTGAGAGTAGCGGCAAGCTCGCCCTCGCCCTTGCCCGTGTCTTCAGAGTAGCCGGATGGGCGGCCGGACCCGGCCAGGCGAATAGATCCAGGACGGTGACGGCGAGCACATCGAGCGCGGCGCATTGCATCGGCGCTGAGATCCGCGGCGGAAGCCCGGGCAATGTCCTCATGACGGCCGAGCTCCTCCCAACACGGGGTAAGTGGTTAACGGGCAGGTCGGCTCCTTGCTTGCCGAAAACCGACTCCTAGCCGTGACCGCCTCGTAGTCGCGCGTCGCTACGTGGCGTTGCTTCACCCCCCTTGACGCCGGACGTAATCAGATGGCAGATACCTTGGGGGTTGCAATCGGCTGGATCGAGGTGACGAGCGCGCCTGGTCAGCATCTGGAGTTCTCGACTCAGCCTCTGTAGGTCCTCGATTCGTTCATTCAGCTCTGCGGTGCGTCGCTGCAAGAGCCGGTGGACGTGATCGCAAGGAGGCTCGCCGCGGTCGCGCAGCGCAATCACCTGTCGGATTTCCCCGAGACTTAGACCAATGGCTTGACCGGCCCGGATGAACCCAAGACGGTCGAGGACGTCCGGGCGATAGTCGCGATACCCTGAGGCCGAGCGTGAGGGCGCGGGCAGAAGGCCGATGCGCTCGTAGTAGCGCAACGTCTTGCTCGTCACCCCGGCTTGGCCGGCCAGCTGACTGATCCGCACGCAGTGAAGGATACTACTTGACCTTCCCCTATAGAGGAAGGTTTAGGATCTGGTTACGAGGCGCCTGGATGCAAGTCAAAATCCTCTACTTCACTGGTTGTCCGAACTGGCAAACAACGGCCGACCGTGTCCTCACCGTCCTGGCCGAGCTCGGTCGAGCCGACGTCGCGGTGCAGGCTGAGGACGTCCAACGGGCGTCACCGCTCTCATCCGCCTGGGCCGGCTCGCCGACGCTGCTACTCGACGGCCGGGACCCGTTCGCGGCAGCCGACGGACCTCGAGCGGCTATCGATAGTGGTCTGAATCTGGTTCCATCAGCGGCCAGGGACGCGTGTCGAATGTATGTGACACCCAACGGACTCGAAGGCGCGCCGAGCGTCGATCAGCTGCGGACGGCGCTAGTCTTGGCACTCGGGAGCTAGACGACATCGAAAGGAGTTGATGCGCAAGCCGGAGCGCTTGTCCCGGCCTGAGGGCATCCCCCTGAGACGCATGAGTCAACACCTTTCCTCGCAACCTAAGACGCAAGAGGAGGAACGGCCGTGACGACAACCGTTGATGTGATCGTGCTTGGAACGGGTTCGGCTGCACAGAGCGTCGCTTACGCCTGCCGTGAGGCTGGCCGGAGCGTGGCCGTCGTCGATTCGCGTCCTTTTGGAGGGACCTGTCAGCTGCGCGGGTGCGATCCCAAGAAGGTGCTGGTGGGCGTTTCCGAACTGGTGGACTGGAGTCGTCGAATGCAGGGCAAGGGCGTCTTCGCGCCCGCCTTGTCCATCAGGTGGCCCGATCTGATTCGCTTTAAGCGTACCTTCACCGACCCGGCACCAGAGGAGAACGAGCGGAGCTTCCAGCAAGCCGGGATGATCGCGGGACATGGCCGTGCCCACTTCGTGGATCGGACCAGCGTCAAAGTCGCGGACGACACCCTCGTCGGTCGGCACGTTGTGATCGCGACCGGCGCGCGGCACGCCACCCTGGGGATACCCGGCGAGGAGCATCTCACCACCAGTACGCAGTTCCTGGAACTCCCGGAGCTTCCGCGCCGCCTCGCCTTCGTGGGCGGTGGTTATATCGCCTTCGAGTTCGCGCATATCGCGGCACGCGCGGGCAGCCAGGTCGAGGTGCTCCATCGAGGCAGCCGACCCCTAAAGCAGTTTGATCCTGATCTTGTTGCCACGCTTATGCAGGCGACCCAGGAGCTCGGCGTCCAAGTTCATCTGAACGCCCAAGTCATCGCCATCGAGCGCCGGGCCGAGCGCCTGTACGTCCATGCGCGGGCAGGCGAGCAGGAGCAGATCGTCGAGGTCGACCTGGCCGTACATGCCGCCGGACGCGTGCCGGAGATCGATGACCTCGACCTGGAGGTCGCGGGGGTCGCGCACAGCGACGATGGCGTTTCCGTAAACAGCTACTTACAAAGCGTGAGCAACCCATCGGTCTATGCGGCCGGCGACGCCGTTGCCAGCGGCGGCTTCCCGCTGACACCGGTGGCGGGCATGCAGGGAGGCATTGTGGCACGCAACCTCCTGGAGGGCAACCACCACATGCCGAATTACACCGGGATTCCCAGCGTGGTCTTCACCACCCCACCCCTGGCCCGAGTGGGTCTCACCGAGGAAGCGGCTCGCGCAGAGGGCCTCCGCTTTACGATGCATCACGAGGACACCACGGGCTGGTATTCCTCTCGGCGAGTGGCCTTGCGCCATACAGGTTTCAAGACGCTCGTGGAGGATGGCACTGAACGCGTTTTGGGCGCGCATCTGTTAGGGCTGCATGCCGAGGAGGTGATCAACCTCTTTGCCCTGGCGATCCGCACAGGGACTCCTGCGAATGTCCTCAAGGAAATGGTGTATGCGTACCCGACGAGCGCATCAGACCTCAGCTCCATGCTCTGACCCAAATCGCTAGCACGAACTACGGTCACACCCATGGCCGTACCCACCACGCGGCAGCCGAGGCAACCGCCCGCGCACTGCGGCGAGATATCGGGCATAGCCCGGGTACTGGGGAATCGGAGGCGACCACCTGTTGGCGCGTTCCAGGCGACCGTCTGTTCGCCGCGCAAGCTATTGCGGAACCTTTGCACCGGGTGGAAGCGTGACCGCAAGGTCACGACTTCGTAACGACTACTGGCCGCCATAGCTATTGGAGCCCGGATAAGCGTTTCATCTGTAGACGGATCTTTCCTATGCCGCGAAGGAGGTGAGCGAAGTGAAGACGCTACTCGCCAGTGCGATCATCGCCATGACGCTCGCCGCGGGCACCATCGGCGCCGCCGCCGCTGGAGCCTCCACGCCTTCTCCGACGGGCAAGGCGTACGGCTTCCACGCCTTCTTCAAGAAGGACATCACGATGAAGACCCATCGGGGCTGGTTGGTTGCCTGCCTGAATGGCCACGCCCAGCCATGGCTGAGGGCCGCCCACGCTGCAAAGGCCCGCGCCGCCGCCCAGTCGCACCGTCCGGCCCAGGCTCAGGGAACCGGCCAGTCTCAGGGGACGACCCGGGGACAGTCCGCCGCCGTCACGTTTAGCTGCCCTAAGCCATAACCCAGGGGAAGGGACCCGCATGCTGTGGGTCCCTTCCACGCTACAGAAGACACAGAAAGAATGAAGCGCACGATCGTCCTGGTGGCGGTGTTCCTCAGTGGCTGCTCCCTCGCTGGGTCTGATTCGAGCAGTGGATCGCCCAGGGCGAGTGGGGCAGCCTCCATCCTGCCCTCCGCGCAACCGGCGTCGGCAGACCAGGCGGCGGCCGCCAAGCAGGCGATCACGGCGGCGTTGCAGCAAATCCGGCAGGGACAGGGGGTTCTCCTGACCGGGGATTCATACATCGACGATGACGGGATGGATATCCCTACCCGTCTCGAAGGTCAGATTGCGCCGGACGGGGCGCTGGACCTTCACATCAGCGTCGAGTTCAGCCAGGGGACAGACGTCTTCGAGGTCCGGACAGTCAACGGGCACGAGTACACCTGGGACCCCAGTGCGAGCGCCTGGAACACGGCGACGCTCGGCGAGCCGGCGGCCAGTGGCATCTCGGCAGTCGACCCGCTCTTCATGAACTACCCGACCCAGATGAGCACCGCCACCGTGCGGGTCGCCCCCGACGACCTGGTGAATGGCACGGCCACCTCGGTCTACGAGGTCACCGTCACGTCGAGCGATCAGAACGACCAGGTCACCTCGCGCCTCTGGCTCGCCAAAGACTCCGGCGCGCTGCTGCAGGAGGGCGTCAGTCTCAGCAATCAGGTCGAACTGCCCGGCGGTCTGGGGTTCAATGGCAGCTTGCTGATCCAGTTCCAGCCAGCGAACGGGGCGGTCAGCATCAGCCCTCCGCCAGTCGGATAGTCCCTCTGACTCGGCTTTAGCGCCCGACCCGTGCACGAGACTCGCTCCAAGCCCGGCGCGAGTTCTGCGTCCGTTCCAGTTGGCGGACAGCCCAAGCGGCGATTTGCGCCCGGGAGTGCAGTCCGAGCTTGTTTCGGATGTGCTCAGCGTGAGAGTCAACAGTGCGCTCGGCAATCCCCAGCCTCATCGCGATTTGCGCACTGGTAAAGCCCTCCCCGATCAAGGCTGCGATCGCGCGCTCCCGAGCACTCAATCGCCAGCCAACGGCGTCGCTCCGTTCGGGACTCTTTTCGTTGCCGGTTGTTCTCATGGATTGACCTCGACCGAGAGAACGACGGGGGGCGGTTGGACCGGCCCCTTCCTGAATCAGGAACTCCTGGAGAAGACGTTGGTCATCGTCGCTGTGATGTCATCGCGAGCGGGCAGCTTCTTCATATTCCGTTCCTTGCCGGACGGTTCGTAGGGTAGTCAGGTCAAAAGTCGGTGCGCTAGAAAGCGATGTTGTGGACAAACGCCACCCCCGTTCGGATCAGCGGCGTGAACTGGCCGGTCGCCAGATCCACGGTATAGATCGTTGACCCCATCGGATGAAAGGCATCAATCGGCATGAAGTCGCAGGCATACAGGTCGCCCCTCTGATCGAAAGCCAGACCCATAACACGAGTCACTCCGCTCAGCAGCGCCGCTCCCTTGATGCCCGCCACCTTACTGGCGGCACCGGTAGTGGGGTCGATCCGGTAAATCGCGTTCTGGCTCGCGCCGTACAGCCGGCCGCTCGGATCGAAGGACAGACTCATGATGAAGTCCCGCATCGATGAGCCGGAGCCGAATGATCCGACGCGCGTCGGAAGCCCCGTGCTCAGGTCGATGGTGTACAGCGAGTTGAACGTTGGCGACATGGGCATGAAGTCGCCGGCGGCATAAAGGACGCCGTTGCGCGACACCGTCATGCCCATGACGAACAGGTTCTGGCCTAGAGGATGTTTGCCGACCAGAGTGGTAGCGCCGGTCGCCAGGTCGATCCGCGCGAGATGCGCCAGCGCCGGATCCTGCGTCTGAGCAATCGTGTATGCAGCTCGCCAGCCTGGCAAGATCGCCAGCGCGAGATTCTGGGGAGTAATACCTGTAGGTCCTACGTCCTCGACCGTCCTCTTCACGACGTCGATTCGCAGGAGCTCGGCACCTTTCTGGCCCATGGCAAAGAGCGTGGCGTTGGCCTGCGCATGGGCAGTCGACTCATTGGAGGCCGCTCCGGCAGGACTCCCAAGACCGTAGATCGCGCCGATGACGATCACCGCTGCGAGGGCCGATGCCTTCAAATAACGCATATGAACTCCTCCATTCGAGGCGGCTACCCTTACCCCCTCTTTTTCAGTTACGGTGAACGCTAGCCAGTCGGCGGAACACGGGCATCGGTTGAAGAACCTAAAAAAGACCAAAGGCACGCTGAATGTATTAGGGGAGGGGCGCGCGGTGCATTTCGCGGACGGCCCAGGCCGCGATCTGTGCTCGTGAGTGAAGCCCGAGTTTATTCCGGATGTGTTCAGCGTGAGAGTCGACTGTCCGCTCGGAAATCTTCAGCCTGGCGGCAATTTGCGCACTCCTCAGGCCTTCGCCGATCAACGCTGCTATCGTGCGCTCGCGATGGCTAAGATCGACGGCCACTGGCGCCTCCCTCGCCAGGACACTTCGGACGGCCCCGTCAATCGTCATCGACTGACCTTCGTTCCAGTACCGTCTCGCGCGGTCCCGGGATAGTGCCTTTTCACAGCGTGCGATGGCGGCCTTGACCCGGGCCTTGTGCATCGAGGACCAACCGGCGCCGATCGAATGACGGATGGCGTCCGCCGCTGCAAAAAGGACGAGGGCCCGCTGATAGTCGTGTCTCGCTGAAGCCAATAGGGCGAAACCATCCAGGCAGAGCGATACGTCGACCCGTTGCCCGAGTTCCACCGAGACCGGTAGGCTAGCCTGAAGGCTCACCTCCATCGCGGCGAGGTCACCTGTGTCCAGGTCGACGTAGGCCAAGTTGGCGAGCGTGTGGGCAGCATGATTCCGATCGCCGAGCTCTTGGGCCGCATTGTGGCCTTCTTGGAAATACCGCCGCGCCTGCTCAAAATCGCGCAAGTCATGCGACACATGGCCAAGGGTGTCGTAGAGCGCGATTCGCAGCCATACATCGTCAAGCGATCGAACGAGGGACTCAGCCTGGAGTAGGAAGCGCCGAGCCTCAAGGCTCTTTCCGAGTCGCCATCTGACCTGGCCCAGGCCGAAAAAGGCCCGTATCGTGAGCGCTGCAGACCGTTGCTCACGACCGATCCGCAGAACCTCCTGAAGGCGAGCCTCGGCCTCGTCAAATCGCTGGCTCGGCATAGCCAGCATGCCGACTTCGAACAATGCTTGGGCACGACCAGCCTCGTCGTGGAGTTCCTCGTACAGCCGAAGGCTCTCTTCTCCGTACTGGAACCCTTGTGAATAGCGGTTCAGGTAGCGAGCCAGGCTTACTGCGCCAGACAGAAGCCGTGCTCTCGCGGAACTCGGCTCAGGCGATGTGGCCAGCGCTGCCTCCGTCCATTCGAGCCCCTCCGTCCAGTAACCGCGCACGAACCAGAACCACGTAAGCGCCGCAGCCAGCCGGATCATCGTTGCGGGGTCACGCGCGCGGGCCAGGTTCAGCACGCCGCGCAGGTTGTCGTTCTCCAGTTCCGTACGTGTCATCCACTCCTTCTGCTCGCGGCCACGCAGTCGAGTTATTGAGACGTCGAACGCCGCCGCGTAATAGCCGATCAAGCGACGCTCCACCTCAGGTCGTTCTCCAGACTTCTCGAGGCGGTCTCGCCCGTAATGCCGCATGGTGTCGAGGATGTGATAGCGGCGCGAGCCCTGCGTATCAACGCCTGCCGCAACCATGGACTTTTCGACCAGGTGAGCGAGAGTTGGAACGACGTTGGGCTGGCATACGGCGGTAGCGCTTCGCAGGTCGAAGGCAGCAGGAAAGATCGAAAGGCGGCGAAAAATCGTTCGTTCGTCCTGCCTTAGCAAGTCATAACTCCAGTCGATGGTCATCTTCAGGGTGGCGTGTCGGGGATCGGTCCCGCCGGGCACGGCGAGCAGGGTGAATCCCTCATCGAGTTGGGCGCGGATCTCGGACGCCGGCATGACCGCGATCTGGGCCGCAGCAAGCTCGATGGCGAGTGGCATCCCGTCGAGGCGGCGACAGATATCAACGAGCGCCGGGACGACCTGAGTTCCTCCAAAATCACGTTGGATCTGTCGCGCCCGCTCGATGAAAAGGGCAACGGCTTGGACCTCCGGTAGCCCTTGCAGCGGCCACACGATCTCGCCTGGGACATTTAATGGCTCCCGGCTGGTCGCGACCAGCCGAACGGTTGGGCATGCGTCAAGAAGCGTCTGCGCGAGCAGCGCCGTGCTGTCGAGCACGCGGTCGCAATTGTCGAGGAGGATCACGAACCGCCCATGACGGAGGCGGCTCGCCAGTGTCTCAATGAGAGGTTGGCCCGATTCGCCACGGATCGCGAGACTCGACGCGACTACATGCACCACTAGCTCTGGATCGGAAGTGGCCGCCAGTTGCACGACAACGGCACTGATCTGACTATCGAGCGATTGGGACAGTAGCCTGCCGGCCAGGCGACTCTTTCCCATACCGCCGGGCCCGGTCACCGTCACCAGCCGGGCCTCGGAAACGAGCCGCGCCAGCTCGGCAAGGTCTCGCTCACGTCCGATGAAACGGTTGAGCTCCACGGGAACGTGTTGAGCAGGCATTTGCTCCCCTTGCGACTCGCGATCAGTCTATCCGACGCTTTAGCCGGACGCTATGCTCGTACGAAGGGCTCGCGCCAACTTGATCGACATGTGCTGCCTCTGCCCCACTCGTCTGGTCCAGTAGTCGTCTGGCCGACGCTCCGCCGGGCTACCAGGCTCTGCAGCCGATCGGTCGCTCAGCTAGTCAATTTCAATGGATCAACCCATGCTCAATTCCAAACATCTATCGCCTAACGCGCGGCCGTTAGTAGTATCTCCCCAATGCGGACCAGCAACAGGTTCGGTGCTCGCATACGGCGCGTGACGGTCTTGGGGATTGCTTGCTTGTTCCTAGCCAGTTGCGCGCCATCAGCCGCGCGCCCAACTCCTTGTGCCTCGCCTGGCGCGCCAAACGAAGAAATGCGTTATGCGAACGACTGGCCCGCGCCGAATGGTGATTTATACAACAGGCGCGTGGCGCACTCCGCGGTTTCGTCCCTGAACGTGTCGCAGCTGGGAATCGCATGGACGATGCCGCTCAAGGGCAGTGGCAGCGTAGGTCTAGACGTCGCCAATCCCGTGATCGCCGACGGCATCGCATATCTGCAGGATGGGGCGTCGAATGTCGCGGCCGTACAGTCCGCAACCGGCAAGGTGCTTTGGACCCATATGTACAGTTCGACGGCCTATGGGCCCAACGGTGTGACCATCGCCAATGGCAGGGTTTACGGCGTAACGGCCAACGGCGTTTTTGCGCTCGAGGCAAAGACGGGGCAGCAAGCCTGGTACGTGACCGACTTCGGGAAGCCCAAGGCCAGATTCAACCTCCCTCCGCAAGTGGCCGGGTGCAAGGTGTTCGTCTCGTCGTCGATCACGGCTGGCGGCGGCATCATCTATGCCCTCGACGCCAACACCGGTGCCACCGACTGGAGCTTCCAGACCGTGATTGACAAGACCGGCCAGCAACTCCGGGCGACTGCTGGTGGCGCGTGGGATGCCGTTCTGGTCGGTCCCGATGAGTCTGTCTACGCGGGCATCGGCAACCCTTACCTCTCGCTGCAGCAGGCGCAGACAAGCCCCAGCCGCGAACTGTATACCGACAGCCTGGTCAAGCTCAGGCAAGCCACGGGCAAGCTGGAGTGGTACTACCAGGCCTTCCCCAACGATTTCCATGACTGGGACCTGCAGGTCTCGCCGATTTACACGACAGCGGCCGGCCACGCGGTGGTTCTCGCGGCCGGTAAAGGTGGGTTCGTGCTCGCGTTCGACCCTGAGAGCGGCAACTTACTGTGGAAGACATCCGTCGGTTTGCACAACGGGCACGATGATGATGAGCTGGCCCTTGAAGGCAAGCTCCAGCTTCAGGTGCCATACACCGTGCTGCCGGGAGAAATCGGTGGAGTCGAGACCAACATGGCAGCTGCGGACGGCGTGGTCTACGTGCCAGTCGACAACGTTCCGACCACCTACACGAGCAGGGCGTCCGTCGTCGGCACGCCGGACTTGACGAGGGCCGGCGGGGAAGTGGTCGCCCTCGACGTGGCCAGCGGGAAGCAACTATGGTCTACCCAACTGCCCAATATGGCCCTGGGCGGGGCTACCGTCTCGAATGACCTCGTGTTCACGACCACGTTCAACGGCGAGGTATTTGCGCTATCGCGTAAGGATGGGTCGATCCTCTGGAGGTCGCAACTACCAGCCGGCTCAAACTCACCCTTGGCGATTGCCGGGAACACCCTCATCGTGGGAGCCGGCCTCCCGCTGAAGGCGACGCAGCACCCAATGATTGTGGCCTATCAGCTTGGCACCAACCCGAGCACTACTCCCGCGCCGACCGCGTCATCGCCAACGACGGCTTCAACGCCAACGGGTTGACCCGCCGAGGACGAACCTAAGTCCATGGAGACTGCGGGAGGGTGTCCGGTATTCGTCAAACGCGTCCACCAGTGTTCGAGTCAGGCTCATAGACGATGAACATGCGAGCCCTTACCTTCACCCGGTATGGCGGACCTTACGCGATGGAGCTCCGTCACGTCCCCGTCCCAACGCCCGGACCGGGAGAAGTGCTGATCCGAGTCCACGCGGCCGGCCTCAACCCGATCGACTACAAGATGCGCGAAGGACGGCTGCGAGCGATCTACCGGTACCGACTCCCCATCATCGCCGGGAGTGAGCTCTCCGGCGTCGTCGCCGACAAGGGATCGGGAGTCATGAGCCTTAGCGAAGGCGACCGAGTGTTCACCCGGGTGGGTAAGAACACGCTCGGCGCATTCGCCGAATACGCCGTAGTCCGCGAAGACCTGATCGCGAAGATGCCGTCCACGATCGACTTCACTGTGGCGGCAGGAGTGCCACTCGCCGGCCTCACCGCGTTGCAGACACTCCGAGACGAACTGCAGGTGCAGCGCGGCGAGCACATCTTCATCTCCGGCGGCGCAGGCGGCGTTGGATCGTTCGCCATCCAGCTCGCCACGCGATTTGGGGCTCACGTGGCCACGACCGCTTCAGCACGAGCCGAGGAGAAGGTGCGCCGCCTTGGTGCGGACATCGTGATCGACTACACCCGAGAACATTTCGATCAGATCCTGCGCGAGTACGACGGGGCGCTCGACCTGATAGGCGGAGAAAGCCTCACGAAGACATTCGGGGTCGTGCGGCGCGGCGCGCGAGTGGTGTCAATCGCGGGCGTCCCTGAGCCCCAGACCGCGAAGCAAGATCTAAACGCCGGACCGCTACTGGCAATGCTCTTCTGGGCAATCAGTTGGAAGATCCGGCGTAACGCCAAGAAGCATAATGCTTCTTACCGTTACTATCTCATGCACCCGAGTGGGCGCGACCTTTCAGAACTGGCTTCGCTCATAGATCAAGGCGACCTTGAGGTAGTGGTTGACCGCGTCTTCCCGTTTGAGCAAGTCGCCGACGCTTTCGCGTATCTCGAGCAAGGGCACGCCAAAGGGAAGGTGATCCTGCAGATGGTCAACGAGTTTTGAACCTGCGACCGACCGCTGTTGGTGGCGACCTCGCACTCGGGGGTGAACCATCATTGCGGCGATCAGATATACACATCGCGAGCCTGAGCTGACCCACCACTGGGCGTGGACCCACCCAAAGACCGATCTAATGGTCAAGTACGAGCTTGCTCCGACCTCAGGACCATCGACGTAGACGTCAGCTTCGACCACCCACTCGGTCTCGGCTGGACAGTTCACACAAGAATTGCAGGGACGAACGCCTGTTTCCCTTGCGCTAGGCGGAGCCCTCCGGCCTGGCCATGGCCGGTTCGGCCCGGCGTACATGGCCCGCGAGCAGCCGAAGGTGTAAACCGACGACGTTCCCCGCCAGCCCCGCAAAGTCGCTCTTGGTATCGCCTCCCAGCGCCGCGCCCACCGACCCGGCGCCTAAGGAGAGCTGCCGGGTCGCGAGAACTGCGACCATCCGCCGTTGCACATGAGTGGACGGGCCAACCGCCATGTGGAAAGTCGTTCTGCTCGGGATCATCGCCGCCCTGCTGATCGCGTTGGGGGCCGGCATGTCCTTCTTGCCGGACCCATCCAATTCGGTGGCTGCCTACCGGCAGGCGACGCCCTGCACCGGCGTGAGCGTCCCCTCGGACAACTGCTATGCCGTGGTGCCGATCGCCGTGGTCAGCGCGTCCGCCGATCACCTTCGCAAGGGCGGGCCGGAGGAGCACGTCATCGTCCAGGCTCCCAGCGGCCTCGGCGAGATCGTCCTTCCCTGGCAGACCGAGCAGGATCAGGTTCTCCTGGCCGGCGCGACCGGAACCGTCGACGTGTATCGGGGAGTGCCCGTGCTGCTGGCAGTGGGCGGATACCAGTTCGCCACCCTGCAGAACCCGGTCGTTCAGAAGACACAAACCCGGTGGATCGGCTGGATCTTCCTGAGCCTTGGGCTTGCCTTTGGCGGCGCGGTGGTCCTGCAGCTCCGCACTCGGCGGCGTCGAGGGTCCGTGCCGGTACCATCATCGAACGCCCTCCGCCAGGCGATTGTCCAGCTGCCTCCGGACGCGGATCCGCAGGTCGTCGAGAAGATGAACGAGCTCCAGCAGGGTCTCGCCACGATGCAAGTGCAGCCGCACCGGGGCCAGATCACCAGGGGGCAAACCATCGGAATAGTCATCGGCTGCGCCGTCGCCGTGCTCGGGGCGCTCCTCCTACGGGGTCTGCACTAAGGCGCGGTCTACGAGTGAAACTCGCGGGGGCGGGACGGGAACGATCCGTCCGTCGACATCGCCAAGGATGCCGACCAGCGGTTTTGAAGTTCGAGGAGGTTGCAGTCCCGCGCGTCCACGGACGTCCATAGTGGGTTGCACTGTATTCGAGGGACGAGGTCGACAACGTGGTATGTGCTGCCCTGTCCGCGAGTGTCCACGGGCGTTGCTTTCACGGTTGCTGTCAAAGAGCTGGTTTACAGTCGAAAGCCGCTGTCATAATTCCTCGCGCAGCGCAAAGAGAGCCGCCTGGGTGCGGTCCTGCAACTCGCGCTTGGCGAGCCGAGTATGAGGATGTCCTCGCAGCACCGCCGGCATGCCCGTTATGGGCCGCGCGTCGTCTCGACCCCCGCCCTGCATAACGTGACCGCTAACGGGGTGTCCGCTGAGCGGCCTCGCGCAGCAGGTTCGTCAGCAGATAACCCGCCATGAGGAATCGTCCAAGCGATTGGGCTAGGTCGGAAACCAACTTGGGCCGATCCACGAAGGCTTCAGGCGCCGAATGGGATGCTGGGCGGCGATGAGTTGATCCGTCGTCACCTACAGGAAGGTCCCCTGGCGGGCGGTGGTGCCGCCCATGCTGCCTCCGGGAATGAGGTGGAAGACGAATTGTCCGCACTCTTTTGAAGCACGCTCGTTCGCAGGCGCGAAGCCTTTTCATCTGGCTGCGCGAGCGCCCGGGGCCGCATCGGCCCCGGGCTCTCTACTGCGAGATCAGAACGGGCCGGAGCCTGGAGGGCTGGCGGTGACGCACTGGCCGACGCGGTGCCCGTCCACCGTGTTCGGTTCGGGATGGCGTGGAAAGAGGCCCGTGTCAGTGAGCTCCGCGCTGTCCCAGACCATGCTGTTCTGCTGGCAGACCAGGTTTCCCATGATCGTGTTATCGAGGATCTCGACCGCATCCGGGTCGGCGAGATTGTTGTTGACGACCAACACGTTGCGGCCGACGTGATCGTGGTTGACCCCGAGCCAGCAGGACTGGTAGCCGTCGACCACGATGTTGCCCCCGATGTTGTCACCGTCGTACACGCTGAAGCCTGGATGGCGGATGAACCCGAAGAATCCGCTTGTGGGTGGAGCGCAGGTCCCGCCATTGCCGCCCGCGCTCTCAAGCACGCTGCCATCGATCGACGTCGCGTGGACGATGATTCCGAGCGCCCCGTCCCCGACGAGGTTGCCCGAGATGACGTCCGTGCATCCGGGTCCAAAACAGCCCATCACCAGCACGGCTCCTGGCTGGACGATCACGTTGCCGCCGACCGTTACGTTTGCGCGACCCGCAGGAGTGCCGGCAACCGGATTGCCCGGGTAATTGGTGAGGAGCACCGCGCCCGGTGCGACGATGACATTGTGCGCAACGGTGACGTTCCCCGTTGGAACAACCAGGCAGAACCCTTCGATTGTCAGCGATCCGTAGTTGCCGGCTGGAATGAACGCGAAATTGCCCGAACACGTGAAGTTGTTATCGCCCGCGGCGCTGGCCGGCGTAGCACCGCCGATCACAAGCGCTGAGAGCGCGGCGATTACGGCTAACGGACGAATTCGTGCCATGTTCCCACCTCCTCGTGGCCGCCCGGCAAGGGGCGGCATCGGCGCTTTTATACACTAAAGACTCGCCGGTCTGCGACCGTCAGGATAGGGCAACCGGTGCAGTGCCGAGGCGGCGCTTCGTCGCGACGAGAGCCTCGAGGTCGGCGCTTTTCTGGGATCGGCCGACGGCAAAAACTGGCCGTCGAATTTGTAAACCGTGGGACGGATTGCAGTCACGGTTGCTGTCAGAACGGATGTTCATGACTCAAGTTACGAGTCGTGCACGGGCATAACAGCACGGCACTCATATCAGTTTTGAATTGAAAATGGCGGGGGCGCGACGGGAACGATCCGTCCGTCGACATCGCCAAGGATGCCGACCAGCGGTTTTGAAGGTGGTGCCAGAAACGTCCGAAGCGTCCACACGCAACCACGTCGGTCCGTTGTGAATTCGGCCTAGGCGATCGTTTACGGGAAGCCGTCCGCCGTGGTCCGCGCTGGGCCGATGGCTATGCCGTCAGTTGTGCCGTCATTCGCCAGCTGTTTCACGGTGTCGTCTGCCAAAACGAACGCCCAAGAACAAGAGGCGCGACTACGGAAAATGCCCGGTAAATTGACGCTCGCCTTAGCGTCAGGATAAGAACAGCGGCAATTCGGCGGAACCAGATAGTGAATTACTACGGTCACGTTTCCAGTGGGCAAGCGAGAGAGTGGAATGGCGGCTAGCGCATAGCCGCTGCTGTCGCAGTTGGGAGACAAGCCGCCGAATGAACCCGCAAGTTCATCGTTTATGGTCAAAGTTCGTACGGTCAAGGCCGCTCCTTTCAGTGTTCCGTAGACGCACCCCCCGTGGGGACTGAGCAGTACAGCAAGTAGCAAGCTATTCGAAGGGAACCTCGCTGATATCGCAGCACCAGGCTTTCCCTTCCCACGCGTACTGCGGGTGTCCGCATTCGTTGAAGGTCGGCTGCGATGGGACCGCCTGAACCAATCCTGGTGCAGGCATTCTCGTTATGCTTCACTCCCGTTTCGATTCGCTTTCGGTTCCCTTTCGCTTGATGTTCCGAGCCGGCGCGGAACCATAAGAATGCCTCAAATCAGTTGATCCACTCGATGGCAATCGTTTAAGAACATGATCTATCGCTGGCACGCAGCCAGCGGCTCAGATCACCGCCGGTGCGCGGCAGCGGACGACCGGAGCGGGCGATAGAACAATTGCGCGAAAGTCACTTGATCCACGGGAGGCGAACGATTGTTCGTTCCAGCGCTTCGCGCGGACGACCCGTGTCGGTGCATCCTTGTCCAACCGTCTGCGGTTGTTGCCTCAGGTGGTATCGGGTGACCATGAGTGGTTTCAGCCGGTGAGGTGTCAAGTCCTGTCTGAATTTGGATCGCCTTTTGCCGTCCTACAAGACCATGATCTTCCCTTCGCGGATTGTGAACACGGTATGGCTGCTATCGTCCGCCTTCCGTGCGCGGCTGGAATCCGCACGGTCAGCATCACCCGGTAGTCCGTCGCTGCGACCTCCTCCATGCCTGCAGGCCATGTGCGCGCCGGCGCTCGAGAGCGGCCTCAAACTCATGGCCACCGTGGGTTCCCGATCCTCGAAATTGGGATCGAGGTAGCCGCCAATGATCGCGCGTCCGGCATAGTCGACAGGCAGACGGCGGTGGCTTCGAGGAGGGTGGCGGTCAAGGACTGGCGGACTCCGACCCGGTTGCGGTTCGGGAGTATGGGGGCTTTCCTGGACGGCACGCGTGATCAGGCGATCGCATCTGAATCAACTCAGATTTCTCTTCTTGTATTGGCCGGCGAGATGTTTCGGTTGACTCGGAAGAAGTTGTCGGCGTCGTAAGCGGCCTTGACCCGCGCGAGGCGGTCGAAGCTGGCACGATAGGCTTCATGCAGCCTATCCTCACCGTCGTCCGCGTTCTGGGCGTTCACGTAGTTGCCGCCCAGCGAGTAAGGCCGCAGCGCCTGCCAGGCGGACCGAACCCGCCTCAGGTGGTCCGCCGCGTGCAGGTCCTCCGCACGCCACGTGCCCGCGGCCAAAAAGATGTAATGGGCGTCCCGGTTGCCCATGGCCACTGCGTCCTCCAACCGGTCCGAGACGGCTCCCCCGAGTTGGAACAACACCAACTGCGAAAGTGGCGATTCGAGCGCGGCGGCCGAGCTCCGATAGGTCTCGAGGAAGCTGTCGCTCAGCGTCCCCAGGAATTCCGACTTCCAGTACTGGTGGAATCCGGCCGGTTGCGGAAACCCGAGTACGAACTGCTGCTCGACATACGAGCGGCGAGTGACGGCGCCGACGGCCGCGGGGATCTGACGCAGCGGCGCTAGGTCGCGCGAGGCCGCGCTCGCCTCACCCGTGTGGCAGGCCAATATGCCGACGACCGGACGGCCGCGCAGGGCGGGCGGAATCCTCGCCGCCTGGGGCGCCAGTCGCATCGAGAGCGCGACCGAGAGTTCACGCGGCGCTGTCTCCGTCACCCGACGATAGGCCTCGAGCACACGCTCCGCGTCCGCCGCCTTCCACATCATCAGGCCTCCGGTCACGGTCGGTCCGACCTCGTGCAGCCGGAAGGTGAAGCGTGTGACGACACCGAAGTTTCCGCCACCCCCGCGGAGGGCCCAGAAGAGTTCGGCGTTCTCGTCTTCTGCTGCGCGGAGGAGTTCGCCCGAAGCACTGACTATCTCTACCTCGACCAGGTTGTCGACGGCCCAGCCGAAACGCCGGCTGAGCCAGCCGAAGCCTCCTCCCAGCGTGAGCCCCGCAACGCCGGTGTCAGCGTCCGAGCCGAGCACGGTCGCGAGGCCGCGAGCCTGGGTCGCACCGTCGACATCGCCGAGTCGGCAGCCGCTCTGCACGTGGGCCAACCGGCGGTCGGGATCGACGACGACCTGGCGCATGCGAGACATGTCGAGCATCAGGCCGCCCTCGGCGGTGGCCGTCCCACCCAGCCCATGGCCGCCGCCCTTGATGGACAGCAGGAGCCCATGCTCGCGGGCGAACCGGACGGCTTCGCTCACATCGCCCGCGAATAGCGGTTGAACCACGAGAGCCGGACGCTTGACGATCATCCCGTTCCAGAACAACACGGCCTCCTCGAAGCCGGGGTCGGACGGGAGCAGCACTCGTCCGCTCAGCCGCGAGGACATCTGCGCCAAGGTCGCGGCCTCCAACGCCACCATGCTGCCATCGAGGCCACTGATCTGAAGCGCTGGCCCGCCTACCGAAGTGGTTGCTGTCTGAGCCATCTGGCCCTCCTTCTTCTCGGCTTCGAGAACAGCAAGGAAAGTCTCACGAGCTCGGCTCGCTTCGCTAGCGGGTGGTCACCCCTGTCTTTTCTCCCTCCAGCCCTTGCCGAAGCGCGTCGCGGCCGCTGATGTCGAGCTTCGTGTAGACGCGAGCGAGGTATCCCTCGACCGTCTTCGGTGTCACGTACAGCACCTGGGCGATCTCGCGATTTGTACGCCCTTCGGCGGCCAGTCGGGCCACTCGCAGCTCGGAGGGCGTGAGGGCCTCGACTCCGGTGCGCCACTCGCGTCGTGGACGCGCGCCCGTCGTCCTCAACTCTTCGCGCGCGCGCGCCGCCAGCCGGCGGGCTCCACAGCGGGCGGCGAGGTCCAGCGCTTCGGCCAAGGGCTCCCGCGCGGCGGAGCGCCTCCCGGCGCGGCGTAGCGCTGCGCCGTATTCCGTCAGCGAGTGGGCCCGCTCCAGGATGGCCGGCGACCTGCGGTGCACGCTCACCGCCTCTTCGAGCAGCGTGAGCCCCTCGTCGCTACCGGCGACCAGCCCGGCGACCCGCAGAGCCAACCCAAGCGCCCTGGGCGCCCCGAATGCGCGGGCATCTTGCAGCTCCGAGCGGGCCAGATCCGCGGCCTCGCTCGGCTGCCCAAGGGCGATGAGGCCCAGGGCCATGCCGGAGCGCAAGTGCACGAACCCGTTGTCGTACATCCGAGCCCCCCAGGAGGCTTGGCTGAACATCTCCTGGCCGAGTTGGAACTCTGCCAGGGCCTCGGCCGGACGGCCTTGGGCCAGGCGGAGCCGCCCTCGAGCAGGCGGCACGTGAACGGTGCCCAGTCCCGGCGGGACGGCACCCTTCGGCAGGCGGTCGAGCAGCGCCTCGGCCTCGGCCAGATCCCCCGCCTCCACAGCCACATCGGCAAGGACGTGCATTCCGAGCGCAAGCCCCGGTGCGAAGTCCGCCTCTTCCATGACACGCAGTGCCACGCGCGCGTTGGCGTCGGCGTCCGGCAGGGCCCCCAGCCGGAACTGGAGCAGGCTCAGGATCGCATAAGTGACGAACATCCCGCGTGCGCTGCCGGAGCGCTGGACCTCGGCCAGCATGCCTTCGAGGATCGTATGCGCGGCCTCATAGCCCTCGGCAACGATCAGAGCCCAGAGCCCTGGAGCGCGCAGGTCCCAGTTCGCGGGCCGCGGGCCAGCCTCTGCAAAAGCTTGGGCCAGCGGCCGCGCGACCTGTTCGGCGGCGAGGCCGTTGAACCAGAGTCCCTCGATGCCGCGACCCACGGCGTACGCCTCCGCAGGGCCGCCGTCGAGCGGGCACGTGGCCAAATGTTCGAGCACAGGGACCGCTCGGACGGCGCGCCGCGCATCACGCAGGCCGCAGACGACCAGGTTGGCCTCCAGCCGGGTCGCGAGCGCCGGGTCAGCATCACCTAGCTCGGTGAGCGCGCGCTCGCAGGCGTCGAACGCCTCGACCCATCGAAAGGCGCTGCCGTGGGCCTCGGCCAGCTCGAGGCCGATCTCAGCGCGTCCCCGTGCATCGCCGGCGAGACCCAGCGCCTCGACCAGCAGGGCTACGGCCGACTCGCGCCCCGTCAGCGCCTCGGCGACACCGGCTGCGCGCAGCAGCTCTATCCGCTCATCGGGAGCGGGCGGCTCCGCCAAGGCACGTCTCAGCAGCTGGGCACCGGTCGCGGGGGCACCGCTCTCCACCGCAGCAGCGGCGGCCTCTCGCAAGCGGACCACGATCCAGGGGTCCGCGGCCGGGCGCAGGCGCAGGAGGTGAGCCGCGATGATCCCGGGCCGAGCGCCATCGGCATGCAGGAGCCGAGCGGCGGCCAGGTGTTGGGCGTCGCGCCCGTCGCGGCCGAGCGATGCCTCGACTGCCTGCCGGACGATCGGGTGCAGAAAGCGAGGTGGATCGTCGCCGGCGAGGACCTCGGCCCGGAAGAGACCGGCCGCGAGCCGCGCCGCGTCCGGGACGGGGACGCCGGCCAGGGCCGCCGCCAGGCGGAGCTCGCAGCCGTCGCCGAGGATTGCCAACGACTGGGCCACCCGCAGCGCCCGCGGATCGAGTGCGCGGACGCGGGCGGCGACGTGCTCCGCCACGCCCTCGCCGGCGTAATCCAGCAGTGACATGGCGTCGACCGGCACGCCTGCCCTGTCGAGCGCGCCTCGCGGCCGCAGCAGCTCGCTGAGGTAGAACGGATTGCCACCGCTCTCGCGCCAGATCGCGGTGCACAGCTCGTCGTCGGTGGCATCACCCAGCGCGTCGCGCACGAGCACGGCGGCGGCGTCACGGCTGAGCAGCGCCGGCCGGACCGTGGCTTCTAGACCCTGCAGCGCTCGCAGCGGCGGCTCCGTTGAGGTGCGGCCGGTGGGCCTGAGGCCCAGGAGCAGGCTCAGCTGCAGTCCCTCGACGCGGGAGGCGACATAGGCCAGCCAGCGCAGCGACGGAGCATCCGCCCAGTGCACGTCGTCGACGCACAGCACCAGGTGGCGGCGCCCGGCGAGATTGGACGCAAGCCAGTAGAGACCGTGCAGCACCGCGAAGGAGACATCGTCTGCCGTGGTCGCGATGAACCGACCCGAAAGCAGAGGTTGGGCGGCGGCCGCCGGGCCCGCGAAGAGCGCATCGCGCTCCGCAGGTTCGGCCCCGGCCAGCCGGCGTTCGAATAGCTGGCGCACCACGCCGAAGGCGAAGCCCTCCTCGAGCTCCGAGCCCCTGGCGCGGAGAACCTCATGTTGCAGGTCAGCCGCGCGCTGGAGCGCCGCGTAGAGCAGCGCCGTCTTCCCGATGCCGGCGCCGCCCTCGACGACCACCACGCCGCCGCGCTCGACGACGCCCGCGATGGCCGTGAGCTCGGCTTCACGCTCCAGGAGGGGCATCTGCCTCTCGCTCAGCCGCCCCGCCGTGAGCGGGAGATGTCGGTGTTCATCGGCTAAGCCATTGTGTGGTCGGCGCCCGTGAGCAGGCGTCAAGGTAGCCCGCGTTGACAGCCGCACGGATCCAGACCGGCGGCCCTGACAGATCGAGATCTAGCCGTTCGCTTGCGAGAAGCACAGTGCCGAACAGGGAAGGCGATGGTGCCGCCGGGCGGCAGAACCCGCCTTTGTAGAGGTCCTGCGCCAGCGCCGGCTGGTCAAGACAATCCTGCAGGACGTGCTGGCGACAAACAATCGTCGACGGATCCCTGAGGCTAGAGAACAGCGCCCTCGTGGGAATGTCGAAGAGAAACCTGTCCCCATCGGCCATCGCCTGGAGGAGCGTGTTCAGCTCCACATCTTGAGTCAGATCGTTCTGGTTAGTCGGCAGCTCTCCTTGGAGGTCAAGGTCGCGATCCGGATGGAGGACAAAGACCTTCACGGTGCGATTCGCTCCCTTAGGCGATCGTAGGTCACGCCGTACTTTCTTGCCAGGGCTCCCGCATAAGCGATGCCCTTTGGCAGGTTTAGGTTGGAGGTGTGCTAGCTGCGTGCTTCCGCCGACTGACCAGGCGCCCGGACAGCCCCGAGCTGCTGCATCATGCTCCAGATGTCGGTCACACCCCAGTGTTCGACGATCTTACCGCCGGCAAAGCGGACAATATCAATGACGTCGTAGGTCACCTGCTTGCCGGTCGCCGGCTGGCCCATCAGCGATCCGGTATTGGTGCCGCGAGCGGTCAGCCGGGCCCAGATCTTGTCGCGGTCTGCGGTGATGTCCTGCAGCTTATGGGTCAGGTCCGGAAAGGCCGTGTGAATAGCCTGAATTAGCGCCTTGACTCCCTCACGACCTGACGGCAACCCTGGCGGCAAGTTCTCGTGCTCGGCGAAGTCGGCCGAGAGGAGTTCGTCGACGACCGCGACGTTTCCACGGTTGAAGCCCTCTTCCATGAGCCGCCGATATGCCTCTTCGTTCGTTTGAGCTGACATCTTTCTCCTCCTTGCCAGTCGGGGCATCCAGTAGTGAAGCAGAACGTGTCTAATATAGGCCGCCATTTTTCCCCTGGAAACTTTCACGGACTTGTCCGCGGTCGACGTTACGCCGATCCCGTCACATGGACCGTGGCGCCATCCCGGTGGCGTGGTGCTTATGCCGCCTGCGTCAGGATTGGCGTTCTGGATGCCGAGAGGCGAGGCGCCTAGAGTGAAAGAACTCGGCAAGGGAGGTAGGTCATGGGAAAGGTAATCGCCGGGTTCTCGATGTCGCTCGATGGCTGCGTCGCTGATGCGACTGACGGTGTCGAGGAAGTCTTCAAGTGGTACTCCGCGGGAGGGGCCGACGCCGAGGTAATGGCCGGCGACCACGCCATCAAGATGTCGCGCGAAGCGGCCGAATCCATCGAAGAAGCCGGCAAGGCTGCGGGGGTGCTGGTCAGCGCGCGACGCACCTTTGACATTGCCAACGCGTGGGGTGGAAAACACCCGATGAACGTACCGGTCGTGGTCGTCACGCATACTGCTCCGAAGGAGTGGGTCAATCGCAAAGGATCGCCGTTCACCTTCGTCACCGATGGGGTCTTGAGCGCCATCGAAACGGCGAAGAAGATCGCCGGCGATAAGACCGTGGTGGTCGGCGCCCCCAGCGTGATGCAGCAGTGTCTGCAGCTCGGACTGTTGGACGAAATCCACATCGATCTGGCACCTGTCGTGCTGGGAAAGGGGATCCGACTCTTCGACCACCTGGAGGAGCCGATCGAGCTCACCGTCACCGAGGCATCAGGGAATGCCCACGTCACGCATCTGACCTACCGCGTGGTCAAGTCGCCGGTGGCCGCTCGGAGATAGATCATCTGTGAGGAGCCAGATGGTGCTAGCCGGTGCGCCCGAATGGCCAGATGACGCGGCTCACCTGTCCGCCTCCGCATGACTCAAGGGGCCATGAAGGTTTTGCCGAGTGACGCGATCATCTGGATCTACCTGGCGGCGGATCTTTACAGGTCTCACGCCGCCGGTCCTGGAGTGAGCTGCTTCCGCGCTTACTTGCCCGGCCGTCGAAGATCGAAGGCCAGCACCGGGCCCGCACCGATCAATTCAGATGGAGCTCGCATGAGCGGCTCCAGCACGCGTCGAACCTCGGGACCAGCATCGACTTTCACCAGCTTGGTCCGGCCGCGGCCGCCTGCGCGCAACCTGACCGCAGGCGCGGGCACGCCTGTGATTTTCAGACGTGGTACTTGCGCGGGAGTCTCCCGTCTCCCGCCGCCCGTCTGTCAAACGTCCACTAGCCGTCCATGCCACGCGCATGAGACGGTAGAAGCAAGCTTGTCGTAGGGGGCGGACGTCGAGCTGGGATGGACGCCTTAGTGAGCTGCCGCGTACATCACACAGCCTACCCATCGGTCGGTTCGTCTTCGAGCCATGTGAACGCCATCTCGCCGCTCGGCACGACGTTGATCGAGCGGGATGACACTGCGCCGGTGCTGCGAAACCGATGCCGTTTGTTCGCGGGTGCGATGAGTATCTGGCCAGCCAAGGCGGTGATCTCCTCATCATCGACGGCGAACACGGCCTCGCCACTCTCGATGATGAAGACCTCAGGACGAGGGTGCACATGGAGGCGAGCGCTGGTTCCCGGTGCGTAGTCGACAAAGAATATCGACAACCCGACGTCATGCGGACCGCCCTCGAACAGGGACGTAGTCGCGCTCAGCCGGAGCGACTCTCGATCAATCAGCATCAGGCCATCTCCTTGTGGGACCCCGTACCCAGGACGAACGATCGAATCTCAGCGAGAGCCTTCTCTGTTTCATCGTGCACGACGCCGTGCCCAGCTGCTTCGAACCGGCGCAAGCGCGCGACGCCAGCTGATAGCAGTGCCGCAATTTCAGCACCAGTCTCCGCTGGCGCGATGGGATCATCGGCACCGACCATGATCAGCGTAGGGCACCGGATAGCGGCCAATTGCCTATCGATATCCAGGGTTTTCGCCTCCTTTTGACCCCAGTGATCGATGAGCTCTGAATTGACAATGGTGCGCTGACGTATTTCGTCGGCCACGGGTCTCCGTGTGTAGAGGGGGAGGCAGACGCGCATATAATCAGCCAAGTTCTCAGCGGCTGGAGCGGCCCAGAACCGCGCCGCAACCTCGCGCGCTTCAAGGCCGCCAAGTCGTTCGAAGACGGGCAGTGCAAGATCGAGCCGCATGCGAGTGACCGGGCTGATCGCCACGAGTCGGCTAACGCGATCCGGGTAGCGCGCCGCAAACGCGAGTCCCAGCGTGGCCCCGTAGGAAATTCCGAGAAGCACTGCCTGCTCGAGGCCCAGAATGTCCAGCAATTGGCAGAGATCGTCCACCCACGTCTCCAGGTTCCAGCGGTCGCGTGTGCTTCGGTCGCTCCGCCCATTGCCCCGGTAATCGAAATAGACCACTTGGGCGAAGTCGACGAGCTGACTATTGAGGGTCTTCATGCGCGAGTGATCGAAGCCGGGGCCGCCGTGCAATGTCACGATTGTGGGGCGAACACGCATCTCGGCCCCATCCGGGACCAGCCCCATTCCATCGACGTCGACAAAGAGCCGGACATCGCCGACCTGCACCCGCATCGCACCCACCTCCGATGATCCTACGGCACCTTGTTCGCCGCGACTGCACCACGCCGGGAGGGCCGTGCCGGCCCGGCCGAGTTCGCTTCGATCTGATTCTGTCTTATCGAGCGCCCCCGCGGAAGAGCTCGGACAGCTCATCGGCGCCGCCGACCAGGGTTGGCAGACGGCCTTTTCGATCATGTCACCCCAGGCCGCCACCATAGACGGCGGCCCGTCGCGCGCCTACTGCTGAAAACCGAGGTACTGACTCAGTCGCTCAACTGACGTAGGAGCCCATGAAGGTGTGGGAGGGCAAAAGTGAATCGGATGCCGGCCAGCCCACCGACCGGCGATGTTGAGCCAGTGATTATGGGGTCCCTGGCTCTCTCTGCTAGCCTGCCGCGATGACCGAACTCCTTTACCTCCTCTTCGGCCTCTTCCGCTCGTTACTGCGACGACGCGACAGCGATCTGCTCTTGGAGAATCTGGCGCTGCGCCATCAGTTGCAGGTCGCGCTGCGGTCCAACCGGAGACCACGTCTGCTGACAATCGACGGTAGCGCAAGGCGAGCGACGCCACCCCCAGCAGACCGCAGAGGGTAAACGCGGGCAGCGCGAGCCTGGTCAGCCCGAGGGCAGTGCCGAGGGCACCGCTGGTGACGTGCGGGAATCGGATAGCCGGGCTGGCGCCAGGACCGAACGTGTTCCCCAGGTATCCGACGATGACGATGCCGACCGTGATCCCGACGAGCCAGCGCCAGCGGCGCGAAAGCGGCCGTCCATCAGGGAACAGCTGCACTGGAAGCACCAAACCATCGCCACAAAGAACAGCCAGCCGTAGGCGCCAAGACCGGTTGCGAGGTCGCCGCCTGGAATCGCGCGATGGCGTAACGAAATCGCATACGTGCCATAGTCCTGTATAAGTGCGCCGAGAGCGAGCGACACGATCGCAGCTAGCAGCAGCCAGCCGATGCGGTTGCCATCTAGCCCCAGGACGATGATCGTGTCGAGCACCGCAAGCAGAACCATCGGGGCCGCAAAGACGAGGCCGATGGCGCTGCCAGCGCCGCCGTAGGATGCCGACTCGGCGGTAGGAGGGGCAGTCCCGATCGCCAGGTCGATCGGGATCGACGCTCGGTGGGGCGGGGTCGAACTCTCTCCGAGCACAATGAACTCTTCGACGAGTGAATCGATCGGGAGCGCAAAGTTCGAAGGCAGAAATCTTTGATTAACGCGCGGGACTGTCGACTTCACGGTCTGCCTCCCTTCGAGCAGGAGTCCAGCTCCGACTCGTGTCGGGGCACTCAGGCGCCGACCAGGTCGGCCAAGGCCTGCTCGAGAAGAAGGGCGCGGCCGACTTCAGCGCCGGCTCGGAATGCGGGCAGATCTGCGAGCGGAGACAGGATCTTTTCGTAGCGCGCACGCTCGACGGATAGTAAACGGAGGCCGAACCTATCCTCAAACGACTCCGCTACTCCCCAGAGTCGGCCGGCGCGCTCGACCTCGCCCCTGAGACCGGCCACGCTAGCCAGGCCTGCTACGCAATACGCCTGGTTCGATTCATCGCCCAGTTCCAACGCGATCGCGAGGGCTTGCCGGTAGCGCTCGGCCGCCCGCGGGGCGTCGAGCTCGTCAAGCGCCGCGTCGGCAAGGCTGTGGAGCGAGGCCGACGTCATGTGCTGATCGCCAATCTCCCTCCAGATTCCGACGGCTTCTTCGAGCGTCGCGGAGCCTCGCTCGAGCTGTCCAAGGTCTCGGAGAGTCTCGCCAAGGAGGTGCAGCGAGTGTGCCGTGCCGCCGCGGTCACCGAGGCGACGGGAGATTGCGAGCGCCTCCTCCCTGAGCCGGACCGCATCGTCGTTGGCGCCCGTCGCCCAATAGACGCCACCGAGTCCGTTCAACACTCGGGCCTCCTCGCGCTCATCGCCGAGCTTGCGGAACAGGACGAGACTCGCCTTCAGCATCTGTTCGGCACGCTCGTAATCCGCGTGGAAGAAGAGGAGGCTGCCGAAAGCCGTCAGGCCGAGGGCGCGCGCTTCCGCGGGGATCGACGCCGGAACAGCGAGCGCTCGGTCGAACCAGCGGAGAAGCTCCGTCGTCTGACCGCGCATCCGCCAGGGCACCAAGAGCGCTCGCGCCAGCTGGATGCCCAGTGAGATGTCCTCCTCCAGCGCCCAGGTCAGGACCCCTCGAAGATTGTTGGTGTCCGCGTGGAGTCGCGCTAACCAGGCGCCCTGCCCGCCTGTCCGCAGACCGGCCTGCGCCGATCTCGCGAGCTCGAGAAACCATCGTGCATGCCGTCGACGCATCTCGTCGGTTTCGACGGCGGCTTCGAGCCGGGCGAGCGCGAAGTCGCGGACGGTCTCGAGGAGGGAGAAGCGACTGTCGCCTGTTCGCCGAATCAGGCTCTTCTCGACAAGGGCCTGCACTACGTTCAAGTCGGCGTTGCTGACAGTCTCGGCCGCCTCGAGCTCGAAGCCACCAGCGAACACCGCCAGGGCACGGAAGACGCGCTGCTCCTCGGGAGAGAGCAGCGCATAGCTCCATTCAATCGCCGCTCGCATCGTCCTCTGCCGCTCCGGAGCGTCACGGGGCCCACCTGTCAGGAGGTCGAACCGCCGGTCAATACGGGCCAGGATCTGACGGGGAGTCATGAGCTTCACACGAGCGGCGGCAAGCTCCAGCGCGAGCGGAAGCCCGTCAAGCTTGCGGCACAACTCGGGAATGGCCTCGTCAGGCTCAAAGTCGGGCTTCAGCTGCTTCGCCCTTGTCACAAAGAGGGATAT
>Ga0070707_100001032_pt1 | contig 27578 bp, 23 predicted proteins | sample KBSK5502metaG_FD_65468 | JGI IMG/M metagenome (GOLD analysis project Ga0070707, IMG submission 65468) | Corn, switchgrass and miscanthus rhizosphere microbial communities from Kellogg Biological Station, Michigan, USA - KBS K5-50-2 metaG | ecosystem: Host-associated > Plants > Roots >...
TCCCGTGCAGCTCGATCAGGGAGGTGACGGTCTCGGGCCCGACCCAGGTCAGGCGGGCCGGCCAGAGCAGGACACCGTCGGTCTCGACCACTTCCGTTCGGGCGACGTCCGCGCCGCGTGCCATCTGAGCGGCAGGGCCCTCTTCCTGGGGAGCGGGCTCGGCGAGGGTCACGGACGCCCCGGCAAGGGCCGCCCCCACGGCTCCGGTCGGGTCGAACGAGACGACCACGACCGGCGTCGCGCCACCGGACCAGGCGGCATCGGCGATCCGCCGGATCGCCGGGACGCCGTCGGCATCGGCCAGCGCCGACTCGGGCGATGCGGCCAGGAGCACGGCGGCCACGGTCATGCCGCGATCCTAGCCGATACAATCCCGCGCCCATGACCCCCACGCCGCCAACTGCCGCGTCCGCCCTCGGATCCCCGACGAGCCGGACGCGCGACGATCTCAGGAACATCGCGATCGTGGCCCATGTCGACCACGGCAAGACCACCCTCGTCGACGCGATGCTCCGCCAGACCGGCACCTTCCGATCGAACGAGGCGCTGGTCGACCGCGTCCTCGACTCGATGGACCTCGAGCGCGAGAAGGGCATCACGATCCTCGCCAAGCAGACGACCGTCGACCACGACGGCGTCCGCCTGAACATCGTCGATACGCCCGGCCACGCCGACTTCGGCGGGGAGGTCGAGCGGAGCCTCCTGATGGTCGACTCGGTGCTCCTGCTCGTGGACGCGGCCGAAGGGCCGCTGCCGCAGACGCGCTACGTCCTCCAGAAGGCGATGGCCCGTCATCTCCCGGTCGTCGTCGCGCTGAACAAGATCGACCGCGGCGACGCCCGCCCGGCCGAGGTCCTCGACGAGGTCTACGAGCTGTTCATCGACCTGGGCGCCGACGAGCACCAGATCGACTTCCCGGTCCTGTACACGAACGCCAAGACGGGGACCGCCACGCGCTCGCTGGACGCGCCCGGACGCGACCTCCGGCCACTCCTCGACACGCTGATCGCGGTCACGCCAGCACCGTCGTTCGAGCCTGGCCACCCGCTCCAGCTCCTCGTCACGAACCTGATGGCGAACGACTACGTCGGCCGGATGGCGGTCGGGCGGATCTGGAACGGGACGCTCCGCCTCGGGCAGCGGATCTCGGTCGTCCGAGAGGAGGCGGACGACACGGCGGGCGCGGTCGAGCCGGGCCGGACCGTCACCTTGAGCGGGACCGTGACCAGCCTCCAGACCGCGCACGGGATCGACCGGGTCGACCTCCCGCAGGCCGGCGCGGGCGACATCGTCTCGGTCGCCGGGCTGCCCGAGGTCACGATCGGCGACACGATCACCGATCCAGCCGACCCGCGCCCGCTCGACCGGCTCGACGTCGACGCGCCAACCCTGCGGATGACCTTCGGGGTGAACACCTCGCCGCTGAGCGGCCGCGACGGCAAGTTCGTGACGAGCCGTCAGATCAAGGCCCGGCTGGACCGCGAGGTGCTCGGCAACGTCTCCATCGAGGTCCATCCGACCGAGTCCGGCGACACGTACGAGGTCCGAGGTCGCGGTGAGCTCCAGCTGGCCATCCTGATCGAGCAGATGCGGCGCGAGGGCTTCGAGCTGACGGTGTCGCGGCCGGAGGTCCTCCTCCACGACGTCGCCGGCGAGGTCCACGAGCCGTACGAGCGGATCACGGTCGACATCCCGCCCGACTACATCGGCGAGGTCCAGGGGGCGCTGGCCGGCCGCAAGGGCCGCCTCGAGCAGATGTCGACCGACGCCGACGGACGGGTCCGGATGGAGTTCGTCCTGCCGGTCCGCGGGCTGATCGGCTATCGCGGCCAGCTGCTGACCGACACCCGCGGGACGGCGCTCCTCCACCAGATCGGCGAGGGCTACGGCCCGTGGGCCGGAGACGTGACGCACCGCACCAATGGGGTCCTTGTGGCGGACCGCGACGGGACTTCCAATGCCTACGCCCTGTTCAACCTCCAGGAGCGGGCCGAGCTGTTCATCGGCGCCGGCGAGGACGTCTACGAGGGGATGGTCGTCGGCGAGAACAGCCGATCGGGTGACATGGACGTCAACCCGACGAAGGAGAAGAAGCTCACGAACATCCGGACCCACGCCCACGACGAGGCGCTGCGGCTGACGCCGCCGCGGCCGCTCACGCTGGAATCGGCGATCGAGTTCATCGCGGCCGACGAGCTGGTCGAGGTGACGCCGCGGTCGATCCGCCTCCGGAAGCGGACGCTGACAGGGCATGACCGACGGCGCGAGCGTGGTCGAGAAGAGGACCTGCGGCGAACGTCCGACGTGGAGGGCTGAGTGACTCAGGCCGCTCGGGCGGCCTGTAGCCGATGGACCTGCCGAACGGGGACGACGAGCGAGCCGCGCACCGCTCGATCGGGCGGCAGGTCGATCAGCTCGACGATTGTCGGGAGGCGGTCATCCGGATCCGAACCCCCGTCCGGGCCTGGTCGACGCTCCAGGCTTCCACGCCAGCCCCACGGGTCGTCGCTCTCCTGGACGCCGCGCGGCCACCCGAGGGCGCGATCCGGCGGGACGAACAGCTGGGCGACGATGTCACCGGCCGCTCCGACGGAGCTCAGCAGGAGGCGCGGCGCCAGGATCAGGATGACCACGATGACGAGCAGTACCAGCAGATTCGGCGTGTCCATGGACACCTCCGGCGTCCGTCATTGTCCCGCGGTGGGCAAGCGAAGTCGAGGGCAGACCGGCGTCGAGGTTTCGGCGAGGTGTCAGCTTCGCGTGGTCGTCCGCGCGTGCCGGTAGCTCGGCTCCGCCGGCTGCTCGCGTCGCCGGGCCATGTGGAGCCGTCGTGGTCGAGCGAGAGCGAGCGGGCGACCTGGCGGCTCACGACCTCCGGATCTCCGTCGTCGAACATCTCGCCGGTGATCGGCCCGTCGTGATCGCTCTGGCCGGCTTGCACGACGGCGCTCGCCGCCCAGCCCTCCACCGGGAAGGTCATGAGGATCGAGCCGCCGGCCCCGGCCCGGGCACCGAGCCCAGCCGCAAAGCCACCGGCGAAGTCGCGTGCGGTCCCGAGGTCGAACGGGCCGCGCGGCACGATGGTGAGGGTCCGCATCGTCGTCAGTATCGCCGCGCCGCGTCCGGGACGGGGGAGGTCGCGGCGTACAATCGGCGGCCATGGCGATCTATCTCGACCACGCAGCGACGACGCCGCTCCGGCCCGAGGTCCTCGAGGCGATGCTCCCGTTCCTGACGGAGGCGTACGGCAACGCGTCGTCCATCCATGGCTTCGGGCGACGCGCTCGGGGCGCGCTCGACGAGGCGCACGAGACGATCGCGGCCCGCATCGGCGCTGAGGCGCGCGAGATCATCCTGACATCAGGCGGCACCGAGGCGCTGAACCTGGGCCTGAAGGGCGCCGCGTGGGCGGGCAAGGCCCACGGCCACCGGATCGTGATCTCGTCGGTCGAGCATCACGCCGTCGGCCACACCGTGCGCCATCTCGAGAAGTTCGGCTTCGAGATCGTCGAGCTGCCGGTCGATCGGTATGGCCGCGTCGATCCGGACCACGTCGATGCGGCCATCACCGACAAGACGATCCTCGTCGCGATCATGCTGGCGAACAACGAGGTCGGCACCATCCAGCCGATCGCCGAGATCGCGCAGCGGGTCCACGCCCATCGCGGCGTCCTGTTCGCGGTCGACGCGGTGCAGGCGGCTCCCCATCTCGAGATCAACGTCGCCGCGCTCGGCGTCGACCTCCTCGCCATGAGCGCCCACAAGTTCGAGGGCCCCAAGGGCGTCGGCGCGCTCTACCTTCGCCACGGGACGCACATCCTCGCCCAGCAGCAGGGCGGCGCGCAGGAGCGCCATCGTCGCGGCGGGACGGAGAACGTGGCCGGTGCCGTCGGGATGGCGACGGCGTTCGCGCTCGCGGTCTCGGAGCGGGCGGAGACGGCCCGACGGATGCGCCGGCTCCGCGAGCGGCTGCAGAAGGCCGTCCTGGCGGTCGATGGGACCGAGCTGACGGGCCACCCGAAGGACCGCCTTCCCGGCCATCTGTCCCTCATCGCTCGCGACACCGACGGGACGGCCGTCGCGGTCTCGCTCGACCTCCACGGCATCGCGGCGTCGGTCGGCTCGGCCTGCACGAGCGGTTCGACCGAGGTCTCCCACGTCCTGTCGGCGATGGGCTACCCGGAGGAGGAGGCCCGCGGCGCGCTGCGACTGACGCTCGGCCGGACGACGACCGAGGCCGAGATCGACGAGGCCGCGCGGATCATCCCGTCAGTCATCGCCTCGATGCGGATCGGCGCTGCGGCGGTCGCCGCCGACCCGATGGGGCAGGGCGTCCCGGCGTGACCCGCACCCTGGTCGCGATGTCGGGCGGAGTCGACTCGTCCGTCGCGGCGGCGCTCCTCCACGAGGGAGGCCATGAGGTCGTTGGCGTCTGGATGCGCCTCCACGATGTCGCCGACACGTATTCCGAGTTCAAGAAGAGCTGCTGCTCGCTCGACGCTGCCGACGACGCTCGGCGGGTCGCCGCGCAGCTCGGCATCCCGTTCTACGTGATGAACCTGGAGCGCGAGTTCGATGCCGGCGTCATCCAGCCGTTCCTGACGGCCTATCTCGACGGCCGGACACCGAGCCCCTGCGTCGACTGCAACACGTACGTGAAGTTCGGGGCGCTGCTTGGGCGGGCGCGCCACCTCTACGAGTGCGAGGCCGTCGCGACGGGTCACTACGCGCGACGCGCCGTCGATGCGGACGGCCGGCCGCACCTGCTCCGCGCGCGTGATGCGGACAAGGACCAGACCTACTTCCTGTACGGGCTCCGCCGCGATCAGCTCGAGCACGCCCGCTTCCCGCTCGGCGAGCTCACGAAGCCCGAGGTTCGCGCGGTTGCGCGCCAACTCGGCCTGGCGACGGCCGACAAGCCTGAGAGCCAGGAGATCTGCTTCGTGCCGGGCGGCGACTACCGCGACGCCCTCCGCGAGCGCGCCGGGTGGGCACCGCAATCCGGCCCGATCGTCGATGCCGACGGCCGTCATGTCGGCGAGCACCCCGGATCGGCGGGCTTCACGGTCGGCCAGCGCCGCGGGATCGGCGTCGCCTCCGACGCACCGCGCTATGTCAGCCGGATCGATCCGGTCACGAACACGATCCAGCTCGGTCGCCGAGAGGACCTCGAGACGCGGTCGGTGTCGCTGAGCGGTGTGACGTTCATCGCGGACGAGCCGCCGGCCGGTCCCGATGGCGCATTCCGGGCCGCCGTCCGGGTCCGCCACCGCTCGACGCCGGTCCTGGCCACGGTCCGGCCGGCGACCCGGAGCGAGCCGCGCCGCGGTGGCCGCTGGCTCGTCGAGACCGACACGCCGGTGTGGGCGGCGGCGCCGGGCCAGGCGGCCGTTCTCTACGACGACGACGTCGTCCTTGGCGGCGGTCGCATCGAACGACCGGCTGCGGTCGATCCCGGGATGCTTCGCGAGCCGATGGTCGCCACGGCGTGATCGGGCCCGCGCCGATCCTCGCGCTGCTCGTCGGCATCTTCCACACGGCGTTGTTCGTGCTCATCCGCGGCTCCGCCGGCGGCCAGCTGCCGCTGCTGCTCCTCGCCGCCTTCCTCGGTGCCTGGGCGGGCGACGCGGTCGGGGCGCGGCTGGGCCTCGATCTGCTGCGGATCGGAGACTTCCACACGGTCGCCGCCTCGCTGGTAGCGTGGGTCGGCATCGGGGCGGTGTCGATCGTCTCCGTCCTCGGCCCGACCCGCCGATCGAGGGTCGGAGGGTGACTCAGCCCGTCCGCGTGCCGCCGCCCGTGGAGGCCCTGATCCGGGCCGTCGCCGGCGGTTCCGAGGATGAGCGCGATCAGCGGGCATCGACCTTCGCCCGGGGTCTCGCTTTGGGCGCGCTTGTCGGGGCCGCGATCGCCGGTTCGACAATCTGGCAGCGCCGCCAGGCGCGGGTGGTTGCCAGAGGGCCGGACGCCGCACCGCCGCCCGAGGGCCCGGTTGACGCGACGGACACGCACGCCGAGCACGGGACCACCGAGCCGACTCTCTAGCTGCCGACTCGGGCTGGGCCCCGGGGCGGGCTACCCCGTTCGGTACCATTGCGGCCGATGTCGACCATCGTCCCCGAGCGCGATTCCCGGATCAAGCCGCTGCCCGCGGCCGAGATCAGGCGGCGCTTCGTCGAGTTCTTCGAGGAGCGCGGCCACACCGCCGTTCCGAGCGCCAGCCTCGTCCCGGCCGGCGATCAGACCCTGCTCTTCACGAACTCGGGCATGGTCCAGTTCAAGGAAGTCTTCACCGGGGCCGAGAAGCGGAGCTACACCCGCGCCGTCGACTACCAGCGGGTGCTGCGCGTGGCGGGCAAACACAACGACTTCGAGGAGGTCGGACGGACGCCGCGTCACCACACCCTCTTCGAGATGCTCGGCAACTGGTCATTCGGCGACTACTTCAAGCGCGAGGCGATCCACTGGGCGTGGGAGTTCCTGACGGTCGAGCTCGGCATCCCGGGGGAGCGTCTGGCGGCGACGACCTACAAGGACGACGAGGTCGCCCGAGGGGTCTGGCGCGACGAGATCGGCCTGCCACCGGAGCGGATGGCCACCTGGGGCGACGTGGATGCGGGCGACGACCACAACTTCTGGCGGATGGCGGATACGGGACCGTGCGGGCCGTGCAGCGAGATCCACTTCGACCGCGGCGAGCACCTTTCCGAAGGGCCGTACTGCATTCCGGATCACAGCGAGCACTGCCCGCGCTGGCTCGAGGTCTGGAATCTCGTCTTCATGGAATTCGACCAGCGGCGGGACGGCCGCGTCCCGCTGCCGTTCCCGAGCGTCGACACCGGGATGGGCCTGGAACGGATCGCGAGCGTCAGCCAGCAGGTCCTGTCCAACTACGACACCGACCTCTTCGCGCCGATCCACGCCCGGCTGCGCGAGATTTTCGGCCACGATCCGGAGGCGTTCGAGCAGGAGCGGTTCAGCTACCAGGTCATCGCCGATCACAGCCGGGCGATGACCTTCCTCATCGCCGACGGCGTCCTCCCGAGCAACGAGGGCCGCGGCTATGTCCTGCGGCGGATCATCCGGCGGGCCGTCCGTCACGGCCGCCTGCTCGGGCGGCACGAGCCCTTCCTGATGTCGGCGGCCGAGGTCGTCATCGAGACCATGACCGGCGCCTATCCGATCCTCGCCGAACGGCGCGCGGCGATCCTCGCCGCGCTCGAGCGGGAGGAGGCGCAGTTCGCCCGGACGCTGGACGCCGGGACCGCCCAGCTGCGGGCCGCCCTCGAGACGCTCGCGCCGGCCGCCGAGCCGGCGATCGGCCGCAGCCCGGACGACCTATCGGCTGATGCGTCGAGACTGCCGGGCGACGTCGCGTTCCGCCTCCATGACACATTCGGATTCCCGATCGACCTGACGATCGAGCTCGCGGCGGAATACGGCGTCGCGGTCGACCGCAGCGGCTTCGATGCGGCTCTCGGCGAGCAGCGCGAACGGAGTCGCTCGGGCAAGAAGGCCGAGCTTGCCCGGCACGCGGAGCTCGCCGGCCTCTACCAGGCGATCCACGCCCGCGTCGGCGACACGGCGTTCCTCGGCTACGAGACGACGACCGCGCCGGGCACCGTCGTCGCGATCGTCCGGGACGGGTTGGAGCTCGGCGAGCTGCAGGGCCAGGGCGCGGCGGAGGTCGTCCTCGACCGGACGCCGTTCTACGCCGAGGGCGGCGGCCAGATCGGCGACCGCGGCGAGCTCCGCGAGGCCGGTGGCGGCTCGTCGATCTTCACGGTCGAGGACACGCAGCGCCCGGTCGGCGGCCTGATCGTGATGCGCGGCACGATCCACGGCCGGCTGCGGGTCGGCGAGACGGTCGACGCGGTGGTCGACGCCGAGCGGCGCGAGCACACGATGCGCAACCACACGGGGACGCACCTGCTGCACCGGGCGCTGCGGAACGTCGTCGGGGAGGGCGCCCGCCAGGCGGGCTCCCTCGTGACACCGGATTACCTCCGTTTCGACTTCCCGTTCGACCGCGCGCTGACCGGCGACGAGCTCCGGGCGATCGAGGACGAGGTCCGCGCGGTAATCCGCGATGACCGATCGGTCACGCCGAGCTTCATGTCGATGCAGGAGGCGATCGACGCCGGCGCGGACGCATTCTTCGACGAGAAGTACGGCGAGACGGTCCGGACGGTCCGCGTCGATGGCTACAGCCACGAGCTGTGCGGCGGGACGCATTGCCGCGCGACCGGCCAGATCGGAGGCTTCGTGATCACCGCCGAGCGGTCGATCGGGTCCGGCATGCGGCGGATCGAGGCGCTGACCGGCGCGGGCGCCGACGCGTACCTTCGGGCCCGCTCGCAGGCGCTCGAGACGGCCGCCGAGGTTGCCGGCGCCCAGACCCCCGAGGCGCTCCCGGACCGGATCCGCGCCCTCCAGGACGAGCTGCGTGAGGCGCGTCGCCGGCTGAAGGCCGGCGCGGCGGCGGCCGGCGCCCTCCCGAAGCCGGGCGACCTAGCGAGCCGAGCCGAAGATGTCGCTCCGGGGGTCCGTCTCGTCGCGTTCGCCGGCCCCTTCTCGTCGATCGACGAGATGAAGGGAGTGGCCAAGGACGTCCGTGGCGTGCTCGGGTCGGGCGTGATCGCGCTGGGCCTGGACGCAGATGAGCCGCAGCTGTTCGTGACAGTCAGCGACGACCTCGTGGGGAAGGGCCTGTCCGCCGGCGATCTCGTTCGCGAAGCGACTGCGACCATCGCCGGCCGCGGCGGCGGCCGCCCGGAGATGGCCCAGGGCAAGGGCTCCCGGCGCGAGGGACTGGCGGCGGCGCTCGAAGCGGTTCGGTCCCGCCTGTCGGCCTCCTCCTGAGGTGGCGTTCCTCCGCCGGATCTGGCAGCGGGACGGCGGCGAGGCGCTCGCCGCGTGCACCGCGCTCGACATCGGGACCGAGTTCGCCAAAGCCCTCGTATTCGAGATCGGCGAGGACGGCCACGGGACGGTCCGTGGCGTGGGCCGGAAGCGCCAGGGCCTCAGCCACATGTCCTCCGGGACGGTTGCCGACATCGCCGCCGTCGTCGACAACTGCTCGGTCGCCCTCCAGGAGGCCGAGGAGATGGCCGGCTTCCGGCCGAGCCAGGTCGTCATCGGCATCGCCGGTGAGCTCGTGAAGGGGTTCACGACGACCCACAGCCACGAGCGCAAGCGCCCCGATCAGACCATCACCGAGGCGGAGCTCCAGCGCCTGATCGACACCGTTCAGCGCGAGGCGCTCCGCGAGGCTGAGCGATCGATCACGTGGGAGACCGGCCTCCCGAACGTCGATGTCCGGCTCGTCCACGCCGCCATCGTCGGCGCGTCGATCGACGGCTACGCGCTGACGAACCCGGTGGGCTTCCAGGGCCGCCACGTCAAGATCGGGATCTTCAACGCGTTCGCTCCGCTCGTCCACCTCGGCGCCCTCGAGACCGTGGCGTCGCAGCTCGACCTCGAGCTGCTCGAGATCGTCGCCGAGCCGTATGCCGTCGCTCGTGTCCTCGGTGCCGACCAGGTCCGCCAGGCCGGCGCGTTGTTCGTCGACGTCGGCGGCGGGACGACCGACGTGGCGCTCGTCCGCCAGGGCGGCATCGAGGGCACCAGGATGTTCGCCCTCGGCGGCCGGGCGTTCACGAAGAGCCTCGCGGATCGGCTGGAGCTGCCGTTCCCGCGGGCCGAATCCGCGAAGATCGACTACGCGCGCGGGCTGCCGGTCGACCGCCGCGACGAGATCGCCACGATCGTCGGCGAGGACGTCGAGGTCTGGGCTGCCGGCGTGGAGCTCGTCATGGAGGAGCTCGGCGGTGGGGACCTGCTGCCGGGCCGCGTCTACCTGTGTGGTGGCGGCTCGAGGCTGCCGGAAGTGCCGGCCGCCCTCCGCGCCGAGCGCTTCTGGAAGCGGCTGTCCTTCGCCCGGCCACCGGAGGTCGTCGTCATGGCGCCCGACCAGGTCGAGGCGATCACCGATGCGACCGACCTGCTCGTCGACCAGCAGGACGTCACGCCGCTGGGGCTCGCCTACCAGGCGATCGAGCTGCAGACGACCGAGGACCCGCTGGACGCCGCATTGCGACGCGTCCTCCGCGCGATGAGGGTCTAGGCTTCAAGGGCATGGCAGCGGGCATCGTCTATCTCGACGTCGACGACGAGATCACGTCGGCGGCGCAGCGGATCCGCTCCTCGACCGCGATGCGCGTCGCGCTCGTCGTCCCGTACGGCTCCCGGATCGCGACCTCGCGGATGAACTTCCGCCTGCTGTCGCGCGAAGCGATCGTGAGCAACCGCCGCCTGTCGATCGTCTCCGGCGACGCGGCATCCCGCTCACTGGCGGCCTCAGCGGGTCTGCCGGTGTTCTCGTCTGTCGCGGAGTACGAGGGGGCGGTCGAGGCCGGGACGGATCGTCCCGCGGACGACGAGGACGGATCGGCGACCCGCACCGGGGCCGCGACCCGCCGCGGGACGGCCGGCGCGGCACCGACCAGCCTTGCCGAGAGCGAGACCGTCGCCGCCGTGGGGCCGGTTGCAGCGACGGCAGCCGCGACGGACGCCCCGGCGGCCGTCGACGATTCCGAGCCGGCGGCGATCGCCACGCCCGCGGTCGAGCCGGCTCCGCCACCCGCCAAACGCCGCCGGACGCCGCGCCCACCCGAGCCGCGCCTCCCGCCGCCGACCCCAGCCCACCCCGGGCCGCCATCGCGCCCGGCCCGCGACGAGGCGGACCTCCTCGCCGACGAGGATCGGACCGGGGGGCGTCGTCGAGTCGGGACGCCGCTGATCGTCGCGCTGGCCCTCGCCGCCCTGGCGGTCGTCGTTCTCGCCGTCGGCGCCTACGTGTTCCTGCCGTCCGCCACGATCGCCGTGACCCCGCGCCGCGAGCCGATCTCGGTCCAGCTCACCGTCGCCGCCGACCCGGGCGCGACCGCTGTCGACGCCGCGGCCGGTGTCGTGCCGGCGGTTCGTCTCGACGTCCCCGTCCAGGCGGCGCAGACGTTCTCGACGACCGGGGTTCACGTCGAACAGGCCCCGGCGACCGGGCAGGTCACGTTCTCCAACTACAACCCGGTCTCGTCGAACACGATCGCCGCGGGGAGCATCGTTTCCACGGAAGGCGGGATCGGCTACCGGACTCTGGCGTCCGTGACCGTGCCGGCTGGGACATTCGTTCTCCCGAACGTCATCCCGTCGCGGCGCAACGTCGCCGTCCAGGCCGTTCGCCCGGGTCCCGACGGCAACGTCCCGGCCAACGCGATCCGGGTCGTCCCGAAGGGCGAGAACCCCGACTTCCTCAAGGTCAACAACAACGACCCGACCTCGGGCGGCAGCCGGACCGAGACGCCGGAAGTCTCGAAGGCGGAGGTCGACAAGGCGGTGGCCGCGCTCCAGACGCAGCTCCAGACCGCCTTCAATGACGCGATCGCGTCCGGGGCCGGCGCGCCGCCCGAGACGACCTTGTTCCCGAGAACCTCCACGCTGGGCCAGTCGACGCCCTCCGTGGACCCCAAGACGCTCGTCGGCCAGGCCGTCCCGTCGTTCGACCTGTCGCTGACCGCGACCGGCACCGTCATCGCCGTCGACCCCCGACCCGTTCGGACGATCGCGGAGACGCAGCTGGCCGGCCGCGTCGGAGCCGGACATCGGCTGGTCGACGGATCGGTCCAGATCGACGTTGGGGAGGGGACCGTCGAGGAGGACGGTCAGGTCACCTTCCCGGCCACCGCTCACGCCACCCAGATCGCGATTGTCGACCCCGCCCAGCTCCGAGCGCTCGTCAAGGGCAAGACGAAGGCCCAGGCCGAAGCGGCTCTCGCCCAGTACGGCGACGTCCGGGTCGATCTGTGGCCGTCGTGGGTGACGACCGTGACCGGGATGGACGCTCGCCTGACCGTCACGATCGACGAGAGCACGTCCGGGAACGACGCGAACCCTTCGGGGAGCGCCACCGCACCCGGTGCCACGTCCACGCGATCACCGGGCGGCTCGGGGGCAGGGTCGGCGGCACCGTGAGTCGCCTCCTCGGGCTCGACGTCGGGGAGCGCCGGATCGGAGTCGCCCTCGCCGACGCGGACGGCCGGGCGCTGCCCCTGACGACCGTCCGCCGGACGGGCGATCCGGCCCGCGACGCCGCGGTGATCGCCGCGCTCGAGCAGAAGCACGACGTCGACGAGATCGTCGTCGGGCTGCCGCTCGACATGTCCGGAGCCGAGGGCAGCCAGGCGACGCTCACCCGCGCCTGGGTCGAGTCGATCCGGCCTGCTCTCGTCTCGGCGGTCCGCTATCGTGACGAGCGTCTGTCCAGCCATCTTGCCGAGGCACGCGTCGGCCCGATGAAGCGTGGACGGTCAGGGGGGCCACCGACCCGCGACCAACGCGACGCCTGGAGAGCCCGCGTCGATCGCGAGGCCGCCGCGATCATTCTCCAGGACGAGCTCGACGCTCGTGCCGCCCAGGCCCCACCCGACCGACAGACGGAGGCCAGCTCATGACGATCCGCTCCGGCGGCCGCGCCCGCGGAGGTTCGCAGGCGCATCCAGCTGGACGGGGGACGTACGACGAGGGCTGGCAACCGGGTTACACCAAGGAGGTCCACGGGGGACGCGGCGAGCGGAGCGGAGGCGGACCCGGCGCTGGCAACGGCAATGGCTCCGGCGGCCACGGATCGAACGGCCTCGGCAACGGACGGCGCCGCCGGGGCGTGCCCGGGATCATCAAGTTCCTCGCCTTCGCGCTCGTCCTCGGCGCGCTCGTGCTGACGACCCTTGTGACCGTCCTCCGGCCGCTGGTCCGCAGCGCGGTCCTCGGCTGGGCGACGGACAACCCGGCGGCGCTCGGCATGCCGTTCATCGCCGACCTCGTCCGGGAGGACCTCGGGTCGAAGCTGACCGATCCCGCGTCGACCGACACGACCCAGGTCGCCTTCACGGTCGACCAGGGCGCGACGGCCCAGACGATCGCGGCAAAGCTCGAAGAGGGGGGCTTCCTCGCGGATCGCCGAGCGTTCGTGTTCATCGCGACCCAGCGCGGCCTGACCAGTGACCTCCAGAGCGGGACGTTCATCCTCCGCCGCTCGATGACGCCGGACGAGGTGGTCACCGCGCTCCTGGCCCCGGACCAGATCCAGTACGTCCAGATCGCATTGCGGAGCGGCCTCCGACTCGAGCAGATCACGGCGAAGCTCGAGACGATCGACGGCCTGCAGATGAACCCGGCCGACTTCTACCAGCTCGCGAAGCATCCGACGCCGGAGCTCCTCGGCGATTATCCGTGGCTCGCGAAGGTCCTCCCCCCGGGCGCGTCGCTGGAAGGGTTCCTCTGGCCCGCGACGTATCGCGTCCTTCCGGACACCACGGCCGAAGAGCTGATCCGGGACATGCTCGATGGGTTCCACCAGGCCATCGGCGACCGGCTCGACGTCCCCGAGACGCGCGGCCGCGACTTCTACGAGATCCTGACGCTCGCTTCGATGGTCGAGCGCGAGGCGATCGTGGACGAGGAGCGAGCGACGATCGCCGGCGTGTTCGAGAACCGGCTCCACAAGCTCCACGGGATCGCGCCGGTCCTCGCCTCGGACCCGACCGTGATCTACGGGGTCGACACCGTGAACCTCGGGGCGATGGACCAGGCGCAGTGGAAGACGTACTCGTTCTGGAACCTGCCGAAGGACCCGCTCGGTCAGATCGTCCTGCCCGACGACCTGACCGGCTACCAGACCTACACCCAGGCGGGGCTGCCGCCGGGCCCGATCTGCACGCCGACGCTGGCCTCGATCGACGGGGCCCTCGCGCCGGACACGAAGGCCGGTTTCCTGTTCTTCGTGGCGAAGCGCGACGGGTCCAACACGCACGCCTTCGCGAAGACCCTGGCCGAGCACCAGGCGAATCTCCACAAGTACGGTTACACCTGATCGCGGCCCAATGACCGATCCGGCGTTGCCCACCGTGGCCGACTTCGCCGCGCCGCCGTCGGCCGCCGATCGAGCCCGGTGGGCGGAGGCCGACGCCGCCGTACGCCCGCGCCGTGTCGCGCGACTCCGGGCCCGGTTCGAACGGGCCGGGATCGACGCCTACTTCGGCCTCCGCCGCCAGCACGTCCGCTATCTCACCGGCTTCGTGCTCGGCGAGGGCGAGGAGCACGTCGCCGGCACGTCGGGACACTTCCTGATCTCGGGCGCCGACGTCGTCCTGCTGGCCGACTCGCGCTACACGATCCAGGCCACGGCCCAGGCCCCGGAGGCGCGCGTCGTCGACGGGCCACGGGACCTCGCGTCTGGCTGGGCCGACCTCGTCGGCTCCGTCGGAGCGCGTCGGGTTGGGGTGGAGGCGGCGCTGCTCCCGTACGCCGTCTGGCGCCGCCTCGAGGCGGCGGCACCGAACGTCGAGCTCGTCCCGATCGAGGGCTGGGTCGAAGCCGATCGGGCGATCAAGGAGCCGGCGGAGCTGGAACGAGTGGCGGCCGGGTGCGCGATCGCCGATCGAGCCCTCGCGGGCCTGTTGGCGTCGGTCAAGCCCGGGGCCACCGAGCACGACCTGGCCCTCGATCTGGAGTGGGCGATGCGGACGAGCGGCGCCGAAGCGCTCTCGTTCGAGCCGACGTGTCTGGTCGGTCCTAACGCGGCCCTCCCGCACGGATCGCCGTCGGCGTCGGCTGAGGTCCGATCCGGCGCGGTCGTCCTGTTCGACTTCGGCGCCCAGGTCGACGGCTATCGCAGCGACATGACCCGGACGCTGTTCGTGGGTGAGCCGTCGGAGCGCGATCTCGCGATCCATGAGCTCGTGGCCAGGGCGCAGGCCGCCGCGATCGCCCAGATCGAGGCGACCGTCGACGGCGAGCTGGGGCTGCCCTCGGGCCGCGACCTGCACGAGATCGCCAGGCGGTTGATCGAGGCCGACGGGCGGTTCCCGCCGTTCGGCCACGGGCTCGGACACGGGATCGGCTTGGCGACCCACGAGCGCCCATCCCTGAGCGCGACGTCCCTGGACACGTCGCTGCCGACGCCGACGGTCTTCTCGGTCGAGCCGGGGATCTATCTCGAGGGCGAGACCGGCGTCCGGATCGAGGACCTCCTCCTGCTCGACGCCGACGCCGGCCGCGTCGAACGGCTCACGCAGTTTCCCCGTGAGTTCCTCGCGCTCCCAGGCTGAGGCCATCGGTACAATCCACGCTCATGATCAGCACCGGTGACCTCAAGAAGGGCGTCGCCATCGAGCTCGACGGAGAGCTCTGGCAGATCCTCGATTATCACCACATCAAGATGGGCCGCGGCTCGGCCCAGGTCCGGATCACGCTCCGGAACATCAAGCGTGGCCAGACGGTCGAGCGGTCGTTCCAGGCCGGCACGAAGTGGCCGCGCGCTTCGATGGAGAAGCGCCCCGTCCAGTTCCTCTACCGCGACGACGACGACTTCCACTTCATGGACACCGACACGTACGACCAGTTCCACCTGACGTCCGAGCAGCTGGGTGAGGCGGCCCAGTACATGAAGGACGGGATGATGCTCGACCGGACGAGCTACCAGGGCGAGACGATCGGTGTCGAGCTTCCGGTCACCGTCGACCTCGTCGTGTCCGACACGGAGCCGGGCTTCGCCGGCGACACCCAGACCGGTGCCCGCAAGCCGGCGACGACCGAGACGGGCCTCGTGGTGACCGTTCCGATCTTCGTTGAGTCCGGCGACACGATCCGCGTCGACACGCGGACGGGGGAGTACCAGACCCGGGTCTGAACCCGCGGAGCCGCGTTCTCAGGCTCCCGCCACAAACTTCACCCGTCGACCGTGCATTTCGCCACTGGTTGACGTGATTGAGGATGTGACGACCAGAGTGGCCACCGCCGACATGACCGACGTCGCCTACGAGCGCGCCTACGACCGGCACTGGTCCGACGTGTTCCGTTTCGCGCTCGCGTGGACCAACGAGTGGTCCGCCGCGGAGGACCTCGCCCAGGAGGCGTACCTGCGGCTCTGGGACAACCGCCACCGGGTCGACTGGGACCGCCCGGTCCTGCCGTGGCTGCTGGTGGCGACCCGACGTCTGGCAACCGATCGCTTCCGCCGGCTGCGTCGACGGCTCGTGGCGACGCCGTCGGACCCGAACGCGTCGATCGACCCCGCCGTCCACGACCGCTGGCTCGACGTCTCGGCCGCGATGGCCTACCTCTCACCGCTCGAGCGGACCGCGCTCGTGATGACCGCCCTCGAAGGCGCCTCGTACGACGAGGCCGCAGTCGTTCTTGACACCACCGCCGGGGCGCTCCGCGCCGCCGTCAGCCGCGCCCGAACGAAGTTGGAGACCGCGTGATGGACCCGACCCGCAAGACCGACCGGATCCTCGACGAGTGGGACGCCGTCGCCATGACGGCGCGCCGTAGGGCTTCGGCGCCGCGCCGGCGCGGGCTGGCGGGCCTCGGCTCCGCGCTCGGGCTCGCGGGGGCCGCGCTCGTCGCTGCAGCCCTCGTCATCGCGGTGGGCTGGCTGGGCGGCCGGATCGCGTCGCCGGGCGACGTCGGCAGCCGCGGCTCCGAGAGCGCCAGCCTGGCCTCGGTCCCGACAGCGACCCCGGCCGCCTCCACGGTGGCGGCAGCGGCCAGCCCGCGTGCGTCCAGCCCAGCGGCACCCACGACCGGACCGTGCGATCCTGCGAACCTCGCGGCGCGGATCACGGCCTGGGAGGGCGCGGCGGGCAGTCGCATCGCCGACGTGTCGCTGACGAACACCGGCGAGACTCCCTGCCTGATGCCGGAGACGCCCCGGCCGCAACTCGTCGATGGTCGCGGGGCGGTCCTCGCCCAGGGCAAGATCACGACCGGAAGCAAGATGATCGAGGTCGCCACCGGCGAGGTCCTGACGACGCTCGTCGACGTGTCCAACGTCTGCGTCCAGCCGGTCGCGCCCGTCACCGTGGCCTTCGACCTGGGTGGCGATCGTCGGCTCGTGGCCCAGCCCTACAGCCCGACCGACGCGACCGTGCCGCCCTGCAACGGCCCCGGCCAGCCGGCGGAGATCCAGATGCATCCGTGGTCGCGCTGAGCGTGATGACCCGCGGCCGTTCGCGACCCGTGAGCGCCATCGCCGGGACGGTCCTCGGCGCGATCCTGAGCCTGGGCCTCGTTGGTGGACCGTCGCCGGTGGCGGCGACCGGCCCGACGCTGGCCCAGATGATCGGCCAGAAGCTGATCGTCCGGATGGACGGGACGACCCCGACGGCGAGCCTCCTCGCCCGCATCCGCGCGGGCCAGGTCGGCGGCGTGATCCTGTTCGGGTCGAACATCACGACGAGGGCCGCCCTCGTCGCGCTGACGAAGCAGCTCCACGCCGCGGCCGCTGCCGGTGGCCAGCCGCGGCTCCTGATCGCGGTCGACCAGGAGGGCGGGTCGATCAGGCGGATCCCGTGGGCGCCGCCGACGCTGTCGCCGCCGCAGATGGGCCAGCTCGGCTCGACGTCGATCGCTCGGGGCCAGGGCGTGCAGACGGGCGCTGCCCTCAAGGCGCTCGGCATCGACGTCGACCTCGCCCCGGTCGCCGACGTGCCGGCCTCGACGAGCTCGTTCCTCTACCGGCAGGGGCGGACGTGGTCGTTCTCGGCGACCGTCACGACGAACGTCGCGAACGCCTTCGCGAGCGGGCTCGAGTCGGCCGGCGAGATCCCGTCGCTGAAGCACTTCCCGGGGCTCGGCTACGCGACCGCGAACACGGACGCGGCGGTGGTGTCGATCCGGGCCTCGGGGACCGCCCTGACGGCGGGCCTCTTGCCGTACCGGGCCGCGGTCGCGAACCGGATCCCGCTGATCATGCTGTCGAATGCGACCTACAGCGCCTACGACCCGGCCGCGGCGGCGGGCTGGTCGCCGGGGATCAACACGACGCTCCTCCGCGGGACGCTCGGGTTCACCGGCGTCACGATCACCGACGCGCTCGACGGAACAGCCGCCGCCCGCGGCTACACGACCAGCCACCTCGCGTATCGGGCGGCGAGGGCCGGCACGGACATGCTGCTGATCACGGGCTCCGAGGCGACCAGCCGCGACGTGTACGCGACGCTCCTCGCCGAAGCCCGCGCCGGGTCGATCCCGCTCGCCGGCCTGCGGGCGTCGTACGGCCGGATCCTGGCGCTCAAGAGGGCCGACTGAGGTTCGCCCGCCGAGGGTTCGAGCGGCAGGCGCCGCTACCATGGGTCGGATGGACGAGCGGATGCTCCTGCCCGGCTGGGACGCCGCCGCTGGAGACGCCACCAGCGCACCGGCCTCGCCGCCAGCCCATCCCGGCACGTTCGGCCTCCGGATCCTCAACGTCAGCGAGGTCGCGAAGGCGATCCGCGAGGCGGTCCGGTCGGATCCGCGGCTGTCGGACGTGTGGGTCGAAGGGGAGGTCGGCCGGGTCACGGTCAGCAGCGCCGGTCACGCCTACTTCACCCTCAAGGATGCCCGCAGCACCCTCAACTGCGTCTGGTTCAGCGACGAGCGGGCTCGGTCCGTGTTCCAGCCGCAAGCCGGGCTGCGGATCGTCGTCCACGGCCGGGTGGACCTGTTCGAGCAGCAGGGCGCCGTCCAGCTGTACGTCGAGTCGATCCAGCCGGCGGGCTTCGGCGACCTGGCGATCCGGTTCGAGGCGCTCAAAGCGCGGCTCGCCGAGGAGGGCCTGTTCGACGCGGCCCGCAAGCGGCCGCTCCCTCCGCGACCGACGACGATCGCGGTGATCACGAGCCCGACCGGCGTCGTCTGGCGCGACATCGCGACGGTCCTGTCCCGGCGCTGGCCGATGACGCGCGTCCTGCTCGTGGCCTGCAAGGTCCAGGGCGAGGACGCGCCGGAGAGCATCGTCCGGGCATTCAACCGGCTCGAGCGATGGATCGCCGGCCTCGACCGCGAGGGCCGGTCGGCCGAGGCGCCACAGGTCACGATCCTCGCCCGTGGCGGTGGCTCCCTGGAGGACCTCTGGTCATTCAACGACGAGCGTGTCGTGCGGGCCGTCGTCGCCCACCTTCTCCCGGTGGTCTGCGGCGTCGGCCACGAGGTCGACGTGACCCTCGCGGACTTCGCAGCGGACGTCCGGGCGCCGACGCCATCGGCGGCGGCCGAGATGGTCGTTCCCGATCGAGCCGACTGGCTGGCGTCGTTCCGCCGGGCCGGAGAGCGGACGGCGGCCGCGGTGGGGCGCGTCCTCGATGCCGCCCGCCGGGAGCTCGCCGCGGAGCGTCGCGCCCTCGACCGTCTCGACCCACGGGCGCAGCTCGTCGCCGACCGCGAGCGGGTCGGCCTCCTGCTCGACCGGGCCGTGCGGGTGGCGGCGGCTGCGATCGAGCGGCGGTCGGCCGCGTTGCGGGCGACGGCCGCGGACGTCCCGCGCCCGATCCTGACTCGCCTCGCGACCGCCCGGGCCACGCTGGCCGCGAGCACGGCGGCCCTCGGGGTGCTCGGGCCGCAGGCGACGCTCGACCGTGGTTACGCGATCGTCCGCCGTTCGACCGACGGCGTGATCGTCCGCCGCCCGATCGATGCGCCGGTCGGAACGGCGCTTGCGATCCGGGTCGCGGAGGGGGAGCTCGCCGCCGAGGCACGGGGAGAGCCTCCGGCCCAGACGCGAGACGAGTCCTGACCGAGCTGCTCGCGGTCCTGGGTCTCGGCGCCGTGGTCCTGGTGCTCGGGATCGGCATTGGTATGCTCGTCGCGCCGCGGCTGGGCCGCTGGACGGACCGAGACGAGGAGCCCGATGACGACTGAACCCGCCGGCGCCTCGAACGGCACGGGTCCGCCGATCGAGAGCCTGGGCTTCGACGACGCGTTCGCCGAGCTGCGCGCCGTCGTCGCCGAGCTCGAGGCCGGCGGCCTGTCACTGGAGGATACGATCGCCCGGACCGAGCGAGCCGTCGCGCTCCAGCGTCACTGCGAGCGCCTCCTCGGTGAGGCCGAGCTCCGGGTCCAGCAGCTGGTCGCCCGGCCCGGTGGCGGGCTGGACCTCAAGGACATCGCCGCCGACGAGGCAACCGAAGGCTAGCTGCCTCGCGCGAGGTGCCGGCGACGTCAGTCCGGCGGGATGTTGTGGTTGAAGCGGAAGACGTTCTCCGGGTCGTGTCGTCGCTTCACCGCGACCAGCCGATCCCATCGCTCCGGGCCGTACGCGGCCCGGACGCGCTCGATCGGCTCCTCGGTGGCGTAGTTGACATAGCCGCCGCCGGTGAGCGAGCTCGGCTCGAGCATGTCGACGACCCGGCGGGCCCACGAGACCGCGGTCGCGTCGAGCGCGGGATCCTCCCAGATCGCCAGCGCCGACGCGTTCCAGCGCGCGTCGCGCTGGGCGAAGGCCGCGCCGACATCGGACGGCTCCGTCCGGCCCGCGCCGACGATGGCCTCCAGCAGGATGAGCGCGTTGCCGACCGAATCGTCCTCGCCGACCGCGGCCGTGAGACGCCCGAAGAGATCGGCGTCGAGCTCGCGCAGGAAGTGGCCCTTCCAGTAATGGCGGAGCCCGAACGGCAGGGTGCCGGCGAGCGCCTGGAGCTCGATGTACGTCATCGGCCGGATGTCGTCCTCGAGGATCGGGAGATCGCGTCGGAGGAGATCGAGGATCGGCTCGGGATCCGAGCCGTCGACGATCCCCACCAGCAACGTGATCGATGACTCGCCGCCGTCCGCGGAGCGGTGCAGCCCGAAGGTCGGCAGCCCGTACGTCGGGTGCTCGGCCACGAGACGTTCGACCCGGGCGAAGACGGCCTCGGCGGCGGCACCGGGATAGACGATGCTCCCGCCGACGATCGCGTCCACCGGGATCACCCGGTAGGTGAAGCGCGTGACCACACCGAAGTTGCCGCCGCCGCCGCGCAGGGCCCAGAGCAGCTCGCGATCACCGTCGGCTGCTGCGCGGACGACGGTTCCGTCGGCCGTGACGACCTCCGCCTCGACGAGGTTGTCGCACGTGAAACCTGCAAGCGGCATGAGCCAGCCGATCCCGCCGCCGAGCGTCAGGCCGCCGATCCCCGTGTCGCCGAACGTGCCGCCGACGATCGCCAGGCCATGCGCGAAGCAGGCCGCATCGACGTCCTCCCACAGCGCTCCGCCGCCGGCGTGAACGAGGCGCCGCTCCGGGTCCACCTCGGCGCCGCGCATCGGCGCGAGCGAGATGACGAGGGCATCGTCCGCGAGCCCATGGCCGGCCACGCTGTGGCCGCCGCCACGGATCGCGATCGGCAGACCGGCGGCGCGAGCGGCCTGGACGGCCGCGACGACCTCTGCGGTCGTTCCGCACGGGACGATCGCCAGGGGTCGCCGGTCGATAAGGCCGTTGAACGAGATCCGGGCCTCGTCGTAGGCTGGGTGGCCGGCCAGCATCGCGCCCGGCAGCCCTGCGATCCCCGCCGTCGTCTCGATCGTCATCGTGTGGTCCCTCCTGGGCCGACCTTCGGTGGATCGGCGCTCCGCGTCAAGCGGGCGTCTCGCGGCTGCGAAAACATGCGACTTGCAGCGAACACGTTTACAATTCGCCCGATGACCCGTCGCAGCCTGCGGCGCGAATCCGTCTCAAGCGCGACGATGCGCTCACCACGCCGTCCGTTCACCCTGGAGCCGCCGCCCCCGTGACGACCACCAACCCCCAGGATCCCGTCGCGATCCTGCCGACGCTCCGTGGCCCGGCCGACCTTCGCGATCTGACCGCCGTCCAGCTCGACCAGCTGGCGGCCGAGATCCGAGAGACGATCATCGCGACCGTCGCCACGACCGGCGGCCATCTCGGCAGCAGCCTCGGCGTGGTCGAGCTGACGATCGCGCTGCATCGCCTGCTGGAGTCGCCGCGGGACCGGATCGTCTGGGACACCGGCCACCAGGCCTATCCCCACAAGCTCCTGACGGGTCGCTACGAGCGATTCGGGACTCTCCGTCAGCTGGGTGGCATCGGCGGGTTCCCGCGGCGGGGCGAGTCGGAGCACGACGTGTTCGACGGGGGGCACGCCGGGACCGGCCTTTCGATCGGGCAGGGGCTGGCCGCCGCCCGCGACCTTCGCGGCAGCAAGGAGCGCATCGCGGTCGTCGTCGGCGACGCAGCGATCACGAGCGGGCTGAGCCTCGAGGCGCTCAACGACATCGGCCAGCGGAAGACCCAGCTCCTGATCGTCCTGAACGACAACGAGATGTCGATCAGTCCGACAGTCGGTGGCCTGTCGACGTACCTGAGCCAGATCAAGCTGTCCGGGACGTGGCAGTCGAGCAAGACCGCGTATGACGAGCTCGTTGGCCGGATCCCCGGCATCGGTCCGACTGTTCGCGAGCTGAGCCAGCGCCTTCGGGCGTCCGTCGTCAACTTCGCCCAGCCCGGCCGGCTCTTCGAGGACCTCGGCATCACCTACATCGGGCTGGTGCCCGGGCATGACATCCGCGCCCTGCTGTCCACCTTCCAGCAGGCGCTCGAGCTGCGTGGGCCGGTCATCGTCCACGTCCGGAGCCAGAAAGGGCACGGCTACCGCCCGGCCGAGACCGACCAGGTCGCGTTCCACGGGGCCGCGCTCCCGCCGATGACGGTCCCGCTGGGTAATGGGAACGGCAGTGCTCCGGTCGACGTGTCGTCGCCGACCGCGCCGGATGCGGCTGGGGAAACCGCGCCGCGAACGTCCCGGGCGATGCCGACCGAATCGATGTCCGACGACGCCGCGCCCGCTTCAGGGAGGATCCACCCGCCGAAGAACCCGAATTACACCGCGGTCTTCGTGAAGGAGCTGATCGTCCAGGCTCGGATCGACGATCGGATCGTCGCGATCACGGCGGGGATGCCGACCGGGACCGGCCTGTCGAACTTCCAGGCCGCGTTCCCCGAGCGATTCATGGACGTCGGGATCGCCGAGCAGCATTCCGTTGCGCTTGCGACCGGCCTCGCGATGGGTGGGATGCGACCGGTCGTCGCGCTCTATTCGACCTTCCTGCAGCGGGCGTTCGATCAGACGGTCCACGACGTCTGCCAGAACGATCAGCCGGTCCTGATCGCGGTCGACCGGGCCGGGCTCGTCGGCGAGGATGGGACGAGCCACCAGGGGATGTTCACCCTGCCGGCGCAGCGACAGCTGCCGAACCTCGTCATCGCCAGCCCGAAAGACGAGCAGGAGCTTCGGTCGCTGCTCCTGACCGCCCTCGCCCAGGACCACCCATTCGCCCTGCACTACCCGCGCGACCCCGGGTTCGGCCTCCCGCCGGTCGATCCCGCACCGATCCCGGTCGGTCGGGGCGAGGTGATCCGCGATGGCGACGACGTCCTGTTCGTCGGGTTCGGCCCGATCGTCGCCCGCGCTGTCGAGGCGGCCGACGTGCTTGCGGCCGACGACTGGTCGGTCGGCGTGGTCAACGCCCGGTTCGCGAAGCCGCTCGACGCCGAGCTGATCCTCGAGCGCGCCCGACGGGTCCGGCTCGTCGTGACGTTCGAGGAGAGCGTCGTCAGCGGCGGCTTCGGGGCCGGCGTCCTGGAGGCGATCGAGGCGGCGCGGCTGACCGAGCCCGCGCTGCGCGAGGTCCCCGTCCGCATCATCGGCATCCCGGCCGGTGCGTTCGTCGACCACGGGTCCGTGGCCGACCTGCGCCGTGTCCTCCGGCTCGATGCCGCGGGTCTCGCGGATCAGGTCCGCGAGACGATCGAGACCCTCGGCCTGAAGGCCGCGGTCGACAGCCGAGCGGCCTCGTAGCTCGGCCTAGGCGCGCGGCGTCGCTGCTCCCCGAGTCGCGGGAGCCAGCAGGCAGGCCAGGGTGAGGCCCCAGACCACGAGGCCCAGCGCCAGGATGGAGTCGGGCCCGGCGATGATCGTCGCGACGATGAGCAGGATCAGGCCCACGCCCACGGCGACGACACCCAGGGGCCAGCCCCACCGCGCCCGTGACCAGATGCCCGCCGCGGCAAACGCGCAGGCGATCCCGTAGCCGGCGATCCCGGAACCCATCAGCAGGGCGGCACCTCGGACGTCGGCGGCCGCATCCGACGAGCCCGTCACGCTCAGGAGCCCGCCGCCCGCGCCGATCCCGGACACCCCGATGAGGATCAGCAGGCCGATCGCGGCGAGCATGGTCGGTGGACGTCCGGCCATGCGTTCGAAGCCTCCACGGGCAGGCCGAGGTCGCGGTGAGTCGCCGCGAAGTCGGCTGTGCCACGATAGCCGGGTGAGCACCGTCGGCGCCCGTCGCGCCCGTCAGCGACTCGACCAGCTCGTCGTGGAACGGGGGCTCGCGGAGACCCGGGCGCGCGCCCAGGCGCTGATCCTCGCCGGGAAGGTCCGCGTCGGGACCGGCGACCGCGCCCGCCTCGATCAGCGGGCGGGTGACCTCGTGGATCCGGACGTCCCGCTCTCGGTTTCCGAGCCGGAGCCCTATGTCAGCCGCGGCGGGCACAAGCTGGCGGCCGCCCTCGACGCGTTCGGGATCGATCCGGCCGGGCTCGTCTGCCTCGACGTGGGCGCCTCGACCGGGGGCTTCACCGACGTCCTGCTCCAGCGAGGCGCTTCCCGGGTCCATGCGGTGGACGTCGGACGGGGCCAGCTGGCCGATGCGATCGCCCGCGATTCACGCGTCGTCGTCCACGATCGGGCCAACGCCCGGACCTTGACGCCGACGATCGTCGGCGAGCCGATCGACCTCGCCGTCGTCGACGTGTCGTTCATCTCGCTGCGGCTCGTACTCGGCCCGATCGCGTCGACGCTCGTGCCGCGCCCGGGTGGCTCGCCGATCGTCGCCCTCGTCAAGCCGCAGTTCGAAGTCGGGAAGGGCGAGACGGACCGCGGCGTCGTCCGGCACGCAACGGCTCACCGCGCCGTCCTCGAGGCGGTCACGGCGGACGCGTGGCGGCATGGCCTCGGAACGCGCGACGCCATCGCCTCGCCCATCCTCGGGCCGGAGGGCAACCGCGAGTTCCTCGTCCATCTCCAGGCCGGACCGAGCTGCGCGGACCTGCCGGCGCGGATCGCGGCGATCACCGGCACGGGTCCGTGAAACGCGTCGGCTTCGCCTACAACCCGACGAGCGAGGCGGCTGTCGAACTGCGCGAACGCGCGGCCGGCTGGTGCCGGATGCACGGTGTCGACCAATGGGCGGCCCAGGCCCAGGACTTCGACGCGCTCTGTCGCGAGCTCGCGACGACCGATTTCCTGGTCGTCCTCGGCGGGGACGGCACGTTCCTCCGGGCGGCGCGGGCGGTCATCCAGGTCGACGTGCCGCTGCTGGGCGTGAACCTCGGGAAGATCGGCTTCCTCTCGAAGGTGGAGGCGAACGGGCTCGAATCCGTCCTGACCAAGCTGGCGTCGGGCGAGTACGCGATCGACGAGCGGATGGTGTTGGAGGCGCGGCTGCTCGCCGGCGGCGGAACCACGGCCGGGGCCGTCCACCACGCCCTCAACGACGTCGTCGTTGCGCGCGGAGCCCTGGCCCGCGTCGTCCGGATGGATGTCGCGATCGGGCCGAGCCACCTCGCGACGTTCATCGCGGATGGGTTGGTCGTCTCGAGCCCGACTGGATCGACCGGCTACTCGTTCAGCGCCGGCGGCCCGGTCGTGGCACCGGACAGCCGAAACCTCATCGTCACCCCGATCGCCGGCTACCTGTCCGCGATCCGGTCGGTCGTCGTCGGTCCCGACCAGATCGTCCGTTGCCGGATCGTCGACGCGATCGAGGCGATCGTGTCGATCGACGGCCGCGACGACGTGCCGATCGCGGTCGGCGACGTCGTCGAGGTTCGAGCCCTCGAGCGGCCGATCCATCTCGTCGAGCCCGCCGGCAGCCAGCCGTTCTGGGACCTGTTCCGGCGGAAGGTGGAGCTGCTGCCATCGTGACCGGGACGGGCCACCCATGAGCCGGGATCCCCTCGGGGTGATGGCCGGTGATGACCTCATCGAGGACGGCCGGGAGTTCGCCGCGGGGCGCCTGCTCGAGCTGAGCGTCGCCGACCTGGCGCTGATCGATCGTCTCCGGCTGGAGCTGGCGCCCGGCCTGAATGTCTTCAGCGGCGAGACCGGGGCAGGGAAGAGCCTCCTGATCGACGCGCTCGGTCTCGCGATCGGCGCGCGCGCGGACACGACCCTCGTCCGCCACGGTGCCGAGGCCGCGCGCGTCACGGCCCTGTTCGATCGCGTTCCGGAACCGCTCATCGCGACGCGGGAGGTCTCGGCGGGAGGCCGCTCGACGGCACGCCTCGACGACGAGCCGGTCACGGCGGCGCGCCTCGCCGACTCGGCCGGTCGCCTCGTCGAGATGCACGGCCAGCACGACCAGCAACGTCTGCTCGACGAGCGCTGGCAGCGTGACCTGCTGGACGCCTTCGGCGGCCACGACGCGTTGCGCGCGACGATGGCGGGGTCCGTCGAGCGCTGGCGCGAGAACCGGGCGCTCCTCGCCTCCCTCGCCTTCGACCCGCGCGAGCTGACGCGTCGCCTCGAGCTCGCCGTGTACGAGGCGAACGAGATCGCCGCGGCGGGGCTCCGGCCGGGTGAGGCCGACGAGATCCGGGGCCGCCTCGATGCCGCTCAGCACGGCCAGGCGATCGCCCGCGGTGGCTCCGCGCTCGCCGAAGCGCTTGCCGGCGAGGAGGGTAGCGCCCGGGACCGCGTCGGCGTCGCCGTCGGTGAGGCGCGCGCGCTGGCCCGGGTCGATCCGCGGTTCGAGGAGATCGGGGTCCGGCTCGCTGGGCTCGAGGCCGAGCTGGCGGACACGGCATCGACCGTGCGTGGCCTCGCCGACTCGATCGACCACGACCCCGCCGAGCTCGAACGGTTGTCGGAGCGGCTGTCGACGATCTACGCGCTGGAACGCCGGTATGGCGACGATGAGGCCGCGGTCATCGCCCACGGCGAGCGAGCCGCGGCCGAGGCGGAGCGGCTGCGCGGCGTGGACGATGAACGAGCGAGCCGGGAGGCCGACGACGCGAGGCTCCTCGAGCGCGTCGCGATCGCCGCCGCGGACCTCTCCGCCGCGCGGGCGAGCGCTGCGCGCCGCCTGGCCGACACGGTCGACGGCGTCCTCGTCGAGCTCGGTTTCCCGGCCGGCGTGTTCGAGGTGGCCCTCGGGCGACGACCGGCCCACGAAGACGAGGCTGCCGTCGAGGTCGACGGTGACGCCCTCGGGTTCGACGCGACGGGGATCGACCAGGTCGTCTTCCGGCTCGCCCCGAACGCCGGCGAACCAGCGCGACCGCTGGCCCGGATCGCGTCGGGTGGGGAGCTGAGCCGGGTCGCGCTCGCGATCAAGCAGGTCCTCGCGTCCGCCGATGACACGCCCGTCCTCGTCTTCGACGAGATCGACAGCGGGATCGGCGGCCGGAGCGCCGACCCGATCGGCCGGAGCCTCTGGGCGCTTGCCCGGCGCCACCAGGTCCTGTGCGTGACGCACTTGCCACAGATCGCCGCCCACGCCGACGCCCACTTCCGGATCGCAAAGCGCGAGGTCGACGGCCGAACGGTCACGGAGGTCGCCCGCCTCGACCCGGAGGCCCGAGCCGCCGAGCTCGCGGCGATGCTCGCAGGTCAGGAGGCCGGCGCAGGTGCGGCGGCACTCGCATCGGCGCGCGAGCTGCTCGATCGGGCAGAGGCCTGGCGGGCGCGAACGCCGGT
>Ga0070707_100001033_pt1 | contig 27577 bp, 23 predicted proteins | sample KBSK5502metaG_FD_65468 | JGI IMG/M metagenome (GOLD analysis project Ga0070707, IMG submission 65468) | Corn, switchgrass and miscanthus rhizosphere microbial communities from Kellogg Biological Station, Michigan, USA - KBS K5-50-2 metaG | ecosystem: Host-associated > Plants > Roots >...
CTCTTCGAGAAACGGATGCGGATCGTACTGCAGCTTCGTCGATATGAGCCGTTGGATCGCCGTGAGCTCGTCCTCGAGGATGGGCTCCGGCTGCCCGTTGATCGACACGAGGTAGGCCACGCCGAAGACGTTCAGGATGCGGAGTCGCTCGATGAGCGGAAACCGCGCGAAGCAGTAGCCGGGGAACAGTGGGAGCTCGACCCTCTTCTTGCGGTCCTTCCACTGGTGCCACGACTCACACACGGGCAGGAACGTATCGATTTGGCGGTGCACGAGCTGATCACGCACGACCTTCTCGTGCCGCGCCCGGGTCTTGAGCGCGTACCAGCGAGCCTCGTACCGCATCTCGTCGAACGCCACCGCCATGTTACCGTTCGCCGTCGTATCGTTGATCCCGCCGCCTTTCACGATTCCCTCGACGGCTCACGTATTATAGCTGAAGCTGCGCCCCCACCTGCCGTCGGCGGAGCGGCGGGCATCGATAGAGCTCCTGACCGAGGCCACGCCGCGAGACGAATGCCATAGATGACCAGCAAGGCCAGTGTCAAGTTCATTCGCAGGCCGGCATGGACTCGAGCCGCGATGAGGGCGTCGGTCATCGAATGGACAAAGAATGCCAAGAGGACACAGAGAGCCGCGCCGCTGTTCAGTCGACCGAGCCGATCCCCGTCCCGCCACCGTCGAAGCAAAAAGCGCGCGATCGTAAACCAGAGATAGCACCAGGCCAGAAACCCGACCGCCCCTGTCTCCGCGAGCACGTGCAGATGCGTGTTGTGCGCGTGCATGCCCCTCCGAAAGAAGTCCTCATATCCGACGGCGTCATACTGTAGGAATATCACGTCATCGTAGGTTCCGAGCCCGATCCCGGTAAGGGGATGGTCGGCGATCATCCGTACGGTTTCTCGCCAGACGTGCTGACGAGCGACCATATTCGCGATCCGGTCGGGATGGGAGAGGGAGGCAATCAGTTGAATCGGCGGCGTAGGGCTAATGGCAATCAGCCACACCCCGAGACCCATCGAGACGGTGAGCAGGGCGACCCATCGCCGCCAGTAATGGAGGTTGAGCGCACACAGGCTCAGGGTCGTGAGCGGGAAGGCGACGAGGCCCGTTCTCGAGAAGGCCAAGTAGATAGCACCTCCGGCAAGGAACCATGCACCACCATAGACGAGCGTCGTCAAGGTATGTCGTGCCGCGAGGAACCGGGCCAGCAAGAGCGGGGCGAGCAGGTTCAGGACCCAGGAGATTTGGTTCTTTCCGAGCCATGCATTGTTCGGGATATGAAACGGGGGCGGGAACTCCGACCCCTGAACGAACCGCCACATGATGACGCGTATGGCCAGCAACAATGCGGCGACCGCGAGCGCGATGGACAGGCCGGCCAGAACCGTGTCGTCTTCGACGATGCGGGCCACTACCAGGCTGAACCCGATGATCCCAAGAAGGCGGCCGAACGCCCACCAGCTGAACGAGGGAACCTGCGAGAAGACGACCGAAACCAGAAACGCCGTCATGATGAGCGCGATCGGCAAGTACAAGAAATCTGCCGTGGTCGGCTGCACCACACGCAACCGTCCGGCTGATGCCAGGAAGATGAACGAGGCGGCCAGCAGCGTGAGGTAGAGCCACGGCCACGCGAGCCATGGCAGAGGGACGGCCCAGCGGCCGGGGAGAAGGGGGAATCGCGGCCAGTCTCCGGTCACCATCAGAAAGACTCCGACGAGGAAGAACGCTCGGCCGATCGATGTCAAACTCGGAACCCAACGCGGCCGATGCGTCACGGATCAGTACTGTAGCCCAAATCCGAAGTCTTCGCGCGGGACGTAGTACAATCTTGCTTCGTCTTGTAGGGCTCATCCGTGGCAGTGTTTCTTTGACAGATCCGCCATTTCTGGACGAGAATCGAACTGTCATGCTCCTGGCCCTTCCTATATTTCAAACCTCCTCATCGACACCATGAAGGCTCTCGTGACCGGCGGGGCGGGGTTCATCGGCTCCCACCTGACGGAGGTGTTGTTACGCGAGGGGCACGAGGTCGTCGTGGTCGACGACCTCTCGACGGGGCACGCGCGGAACCTCGCCCGTGTCGCCGACTCGCCCTCGCTCCACGTCCACTGGACGTCGATCCTCGAGGACGACCGGATGCAGGAGCTCGTCGACGAGGTCGACATCGTCTACCACCTGGCCGCCGCCGTCGGGGTGCGGCTGATCCTCGAGCGTCCTGTCGAGTCGATCGAGACCAACATCCTGGGGTCGGACCGCATCCTGCGCTGCGCCGCCAAGGGCCAGAAGCGGGTCGTCATCGCTTCGAGCTCCGAGGTCTACGGCAAGAACGACCAGGTGCCCTTGCGGGAGGACGACGACGGGGTCCTCGGGCCCACCAGCAAGCACCGCTGGAGCTATGCGTGCTCGAAGGCGATCGACGAGTTCCTCGGGCTCGCCTACCATCGGACGAAAGGCGTCCCCGTCCTCATCGTCCGGTACTTCAACACCATCGGTCCCCGCCAGACGGGTCGGTACGGCATGGTCGTTCCGCGCTTCGTCCGGCAAGCGCTGGCGGGCGATGCGATCACGGTCCACGGTGACGGCGACCAGTCGCGCAGCTTCACGGACGTCGCGGATTCGGTGCGCGCGACGCTGGCGCTCTCGCGTTACCCTGCGGCGTTCGGCACGGTGGTCAACATCGGCAACGGCCGGGAGATCACCATCAACGAGCTCGCCCTTCGGGTGAAGGCGCTGACGGGGAGCGCGTCCGAGATCGTCCACGTACCGTACGAGCGCGCCTATGCGGACGGCTTCGAGGATCTTCGACGCCGGGTGCCGGACATCAGCCGGCTGCGCAGCCTCGTCGACTTCTCACCCGAGTACGAACTCGACGCGACGCTGGAGCGGGTGATCCGCTACCACCGCAATGGGACGTAGCAGGGGCTGTGGTTTCCGCTCAGCGGCGGGCGTTCTGCGTACGCACGTGAGGGCAGGCAAGGATCCGATCGTCGGCGCTCACCAGCGTCAGTCCGTTCCGCCGCGCGGCGGCAACGAGTAGACGGTCCGCCGGATCCCGATGAAACATTCCGGGTAGCGCATAGGCCTCGATAGCGACGTCATGGCCCATCGCGAGGGTTTGCGCGGCCAGTGCTGCCATGGATTGCGCGATCCACTCGGCGAGGGGGATCGACAGATCTTACGGCTCCGGCGGCGACGAGGCGCGCGATCTCCAATGTCGAAATCGCCTCACTCGATCCAGAGCGAGGCGTGGGTTACCAGGACACCGTGGGGAGCGCACAGGGCCTCCAGCCGATGCACCCGCTCCGGCGGAATCTTTCGCGAGGCGACGATCACCTCCTCGATCTGCTGGGTCGCGAAGATCTCCTCGGCACTGTCGAGGCCGCCCAGGATGGGCAGATCGTAGAGTCGCATGCCGCGCTTGTCCCGGTCGTCGTCGAGGAACCCGATCGGCCGCCGCCCGAGGCCCGCATTGTTTCGCAATTCGCGCAGCGTGAGCGCGCCGCCGTCTCCGGCCCCATAGATCAAGGCCCGGCGCGACGCCGCGGCTGGAGGCCGTAACCGCTCTCCCAGGAGGCGAAAGACCACGCGGCTGCCGGCCAGGAGGAGGATTAGGAGCGCCCAGTCGAGGACGAAGACGGCTCGGGAGAACGCCTCGAAGCGGGTGGCGAAGACGAGGTAGACGACGCTGGCGCCCACGCCGACGGTGGCCGCCCGGACCAGACGCAGCAGATCGGGAAGACCCGTATAACGCCAGAGGCCGCGATAGCTGGCGGACGCGGCCAGGGCCAGCACCTGGACTGCCAGGACCGGCCCCACGCTGCCGATGAATCGGGGCCGCTCCGCCTCGAACGCCGCTTCGAACCGGAGCAGGAAGGCGACGTAGTACGCGAGCACGATCAGCATCGCGTCGATTCCCAGCGTGGCGAGGTGACGCTTGTACGGGAAATCGCTCACGAGACGGAGGGTCGCCGTCGCCATGCCCCCCGTCTGGGACGCGACCACGTGTACGCGCGCGAGGTGCACGCCGAGCAGGGCGAGTCCGAGGAGGAGCAGGGCCAGGAGAACGATGGAGTACTCGAACCCGTGCCGGTACGTCAGGATGGCGAGCACGCCCGACACGGCCGAGATGCTCAGGAGCAAGGTCAGGGCCTGTCGCTCGCCGATGCCCAGCGCGACGAGCCGATGGGACGTGTGATCCCGCCCGCCCTGGGCCACCGGCCGACCGCTGAGCAATCGCGTCACGGTGACGAAGGTGGTGTCGAGGATCGGAACCAGGAGCAGCAGGACCGGAAACACCAGCACCGCCACTACCCCGCGGGTATAGGCATGGTCGCTGACGAGCGTGACGCTCCCCAGGAAGAAGCCGAGAAAGAGGCTTCCCGCATCGCCCATGAAGATCCTGGCGGGCGGATAGTTCCGGATGAGGAATCCGACGACCGCGCCGAGCAAGCCGGCCATCATCCAGGCCCCGTCGCGATCCCCGTCGATGACGAATGCCGCCAGCCGAAAAACGGCCGTGAGCGCGGCCACGCCGGCGGCGAGACCGTCCATGTTGTCCAGCAGGTTGAACGCGTTCGTGAGCGCCACCACCCAGAGGACCGTGAGGAGCACGTTGACCACGGCGAACGGCGTCAGCGGGAGGAGCGTGCCGACCTGGATCAGCACGGCGGCCCCGACGATCTGCGCGGCGAGCTTGGTCTGAGGCCGCAGCGTCTTGGCGTCGTCGACGATGCCGACGGCCCCCATCAAGGCCGAGAGCGCCAGTAGCGGCATGAACCGGGCGAGATGGGTGCCCATGCCGACGCCCGCGACCGCCACCGCCGCCATGATGGCCACGCCCCCCAGCAGCGGGACGCTCTCGCGGTGCCAGCGATCCTGGCGCGGATGCGCGACCAGACCGGCGCGCCGGGCCACGCGCTCACACAGGAGCGTCGCTCCGAAGGAAACGACGAGGGCGACGAGGAAGGGGCCCGCGAGGGGGAGCAATGTCATGGGCGAGGTGACTCCCCTCGAAGCCCGAACGTCCCCTTCCGGATACATCTTGCCGTTTCGGAGAGGGCGACAGTAGCATCGAGCCGAAGACGACCCAGATCACAGCAGAGGCCCTCACCGAGAGTGAGATTCGAGGTCGTTGACCAGATCGCCGATGTGGAAATCATCGCAAGAGGTCCCGGTGTTCGTGCGGTCTCATATCTGCGGAAGTCGTATGGCCGAGGGCACTGGCGAAAATCGAAGGGCGTGGCCACAGTTCGCTTACCAAACGGTGCGCTACGCAAAGTAGAGAGTTGCATTGGTACGAGGCGCATGGTATCGGCAAGAGAGATTTGAAGATCAAGCGTTACCTGGGGTAGGCCGTGAAACCATCAAGAAAGCCGTTTGCCATATGCATCGACGACACCGACTACAAAGCGTCGCTGATCCGAGGCAAGGTCTATCAGATTCTTTCCGATCCGAAAGCGGCGAAGGATGACCTGGTGCGCATCGTCGATGAAAGCGGCGAAGACTACCTGTACCACAAGAGCCACTTCGTCTTTGTGGATTTTCCGGCGACCGTGAAGAAGAAGCTTGGGGTCAGACTTTGACTCTTGAACACTTTCAAGGGAGACCGGAGAAGCGCGGATGACGAGTGGCGCGGCGGACGGGCCCGCGCCGCGAGACGCAGGCCGTAGAACACCAGCAACGCCAGCGTCAGGTTCATACGCAGGCTCGCCGTCACGCGGGCGGCGATCATGGCCTCGGTCATCGACAGGACGAAGAACGCGATCAGGACGCAGAACGCCGCCGTGCTGTTGAGTCGGTCGGCGGTGTCGCCCTCCCTCCAGCGCCGGAGCAGGAAGCGCACGATCGTGAACCAGAGATAGCACCACGCCAGGAACCCGACGCTTCCCGTCTCGACCAGCACGTGCAGGAACATGTTGTGAGCGTGCCATCCGAGGTGAAAGAACGCGGGGTCCGCGGGAGGCCCATAGCGCGCGATGGCGACGTCGTCATAGGTCCCCAGACCGATCCCGGTGATGGGATGGTCGCGGATCATCTGCGCCGTTTGCCGCCAGACGCCCCGACGCATGACGATGCCGGCATCCTGGCTGGAGCGGAGGAGACCGGCGACCAGCGAGGTCGACATCGTCGGGCTGCGGACGATCAGCACGAGGGCCAGGGCCAGCAAGCCGGCGAGCAGGATCGACCAGCGCCGCCAGTAGCGAGGGTTGAGCGCGCACAGGGTCAACGTGGTGAGGGCGAACGCGAACGATCCCGCCTTCGAGAAGAGCAGGTAGACCGCGGCGCCGCTGGCGAGCCAGGCGGCGCCACAGAACAGCGCGGTCCCCATCGCCCGCGCTTCGAAGAGCCGGGCCAGGAGCAGCGGCGCCACCAGGTTCAGCACCCAGGCGATCTGGATCTTGCCGAGCCACGCGTTGTTCCGGACGTGATAGGCGGCGATGGCCAGACCCTCGTCGAGTCTCCACGCGATGACACGGACGGCCAGGCACAATGCGGCGGCCGGGATCACGAGCGAGAGCCCGGCCACGGACGCCTCGTCTTCGACGATCCGGGCCACGGCCAGGCTGAACCCGACGATGGCGAGAAAGCCGCCGAACGCCCACCAGCTCAACGAGGGAACCTGTGAGAACACGACCGACAGCAGAAACGTGGCCGCCAGCAGCGCGATGGGGAAGTGCAGGAAACTCGCGCCGGTGGGTCGCGTCATCCGCAGCGTCCCGCTCGACGTCAGGACGACGAAGGAGGCGGCGAGAAGGGCCGGATAGAGCCACGGCCACCCGAGCCAGGGGAGAGGGACGAACCACCGCTGGGGGAGCAGGGTGAACTGCGGCCAATCGCCGGTGACCATCACGAAGATGCCGGCGAGGAAGAGCGTGCGACCGACGGCCGACAGACCCGGAAGGCCACGAGGCTGGCGGGCCTCCCACGCGAGCGACTGGAGCGTCTGCACGGAGCCGGACGTCCCGATCCTGCCGGGGATCACGTTCGTCGCACGCTGACGGCAGGGATTACGGAGCTCCGGACCCGCGAGCGATGAGATCGGTATAGAGCCGCTCCACGTCGCTCACCAGACGGTCGACCCCGTAGCCATCGGCGACGCGCTTGCGTCCCGCCTTCCCCATGGCGCGCCGCCGCTCGGGGTCGGCGAGCAGCGTGGCGATCGCGTCGGCGAGCGACGACGGATCGCCCGCTGGTGTCACCCATCCCGTCACGCCGTGCTCGACCAGATCCGGGACGCCGCCGACGGCGGTGGCGACGACGGGGCGCGCGGCCGCCATCGCTTCGATGAGCGAGACCGGCGAGCCCTCGTTCGCGGAGGTCAAGACGACGACGTCGAGATCGACGTAGATCCGGTCGAGGTCGGAACGCCATCCGAGAAAGCGTACCCGTTCCGCGAGGCCATGCCTGCGGGTCAACGCTTCCAGCTCCGTTCGCCGCTCGCCGTCGCCGATGACGAGGCATAGCGCCTCCGGATGTCGGGCGAGGACGAGCGCGCTGGCCGCGATGAAATCCTCGTGTCGCTTGATGGGAACGAGGCGCGCGACGATGCCGATGAGCGGCCGGCCATCGTCCAGCCCGAGCTCGCGCCGGAGCTCGCCGCGACGTCCCTCCGACCGGAGAAACCGATCCAGGTCGAGGCCCAGCGGCAGGACCGTGATCTGGCCGGGCCGGCCGACGCCGTAGCGCTCGAGCTCGCGCTGCACCGCCTCGCTGACGACGAGCAGCCGGCTCGTGGAGCGCGCCAGCCCCCGCTCGATGGCCAGGAACAGCCTCACCATGGGCGTCGAGAAATAGCCATGGAAGACGTGGCCATGATAGGTGTGCACGAGGATGGGCACGCCGCTCAACCGGGCGGCCAGGCGTCCGACCGTTCCCGCCTTCGCGGTATGGGTATGCACGATGTGCGGACGAAACCGGCGGAAGAAGCGCGTCAGGAACACCAGGCTCCGGAGGTCGTCGATCGGGGACAGCCGCCGCCCCAGCCCGGGGACGGCGATCGGCTGCACCCCGGCCCGCGCGGCGAGGTCGCGCATGTCGCCCTCGAACGGTCCCTCGCGGCCCGACAGGAGGACGGACTCGAATCGATCGCGAGCCAGCCCGGCCGTGAGGTGGATCACGTGCTGCGCGGGCCCCCCGATGTTCAGGCGCGCAATGACACGCGCGACGCGGACGCGAGACGGCGACGTCACCGGCGGCGACTGACGAGCCAGGCACAGCCGAGGCCTCCCGCCGCGAACAGCGGCAGCAGGGACTCGAGCCGGAGCCGAAAGAGCGTGCCGACGTTGGTGACGACGAGCCCGAGCAGGACGACCATCGTCGTCACGAACACCGCGAGGTACAGGGCATCCGGAGAGCCGCGCGCGACGATGATTCCCAGGCCGACGACCAGCGGGATGATCAGGACGTAGAGCAGCACCGCCTCCATGGCGGAGAGCGCCTTGAATGGCCCGGTGCTGCCGCCCCGGTCGAGCCACTGCGAGGGATACGGGGCGAAGAGGACGTTCGCCACAGCCCGGGGGAGATAACGAAGCATGTCGCCGTACCCGACGAGCTCGACGTCCGCGTCGACCGCCGAGCGGCCGCCCGTGCGCGCAAACCCGCTGCGCATCCGCGCGATCGCGCGGAACGGATCACCGTAATCCGACGTCCGCTTTCCCATCGCGTGGTCGCTTCCCGGTCCGGTGATGGTCACCGGCTCCACGGGTACGGGGATCGGTGCCGCGGTGATGAGCGCCGGGGGCTTCACTTCTGGTCGGCTAGGGACGGGTCGTGCAGTTGCGGTCTCGACCTCGGCTGGGCGCTCGCCCGCGGGCACGCGGTCTTCCTCGGTGCCCTTCGTGGGGACGGCGGCGCCCGCGTCGGATTGGCCGGGGACCGCCTCCTCCGGGGTCTCGCGCGCGGAGCGGCCTGCGCCGGGCTTCGGCTCCTGGTCCGCTTCCCGCGCCTGCTGGGGCGAGGGAGGCGCGATGTCAGGGCGCGGTGCCGGCTTCGCGGGAATGGCGGCGGCCACCGCCACGGGGCGCACGAGGGTGTCGAGCGCGGCGCGCGCCTCGTCGTCCCGAGGCTCGCGGGCCACATACTGCTGGAGGTAGTCGACGGCCCTGGCCCGCTCGCCGCGCGCCAAGGCGAGGACCGCCAGATTCTTGAGCGCCGGCGGGTAGTCCTTGACGAGCGCGAGCGCGCGCTCGTAATGCGCCTGGGCGCCGACGAGATCTCCGCGCGACTGGTCCTGGACGCCGACGTTGACGTGGCCGATCGCCGGGTGGCGAGAGCCGAAGAGATGGTTGAGGTCGATCCGGCGACTGGCCGAGAGGGCGAGGACCATGACGCCCATCACGGCACAGGTGGCCACGATCCGCCACGGCGTCCGACGCGTGGGGCGAACCAGGGCATGCACGATGAACAGGGCGGGCGCCGGGATGAGGATGAGCAAGACGTAGTAACGGAACCGGTGCATGGCCAGAGCCGTTGCGAAGACCAGCACCAGCAAGCCCATCCAGCGCGCCACCGCCCGTCCCGGCGACGCGGCCGGCAGCGGCGGTTCGACCGCACGCATGGTCAGGTAGAGGAGCGCAAGGATCAGCCAGAGGCAGATCGCGTCCTTGAGGAGCTGCGTCGACCACAGGATCGCCGACGGCCAGCAGGCGATCAGGACGGCCGTGGCCCGCGCCCCGGCCGGCCCCGCCACGCGCAGGGCGATGCGATACCCGGCAACGACGGCCAGGGCCCCGAAGAGCGCGTTCGCGAGCACCGCGTTCAAGGGATTGGCGCCGAACAGTCGATAGATGAGCGCCGCGAAGATGAAGTACTGGGGATCGGTGGCCTCGGGAAGCTCGGTGCCCTGGCGCCACGCGATCAGTGTCTCGAGGGCGCTGGTGTGATACCACACCGAGTCACGGGCCACGATCCAGAAGTGATACCCGCTGCTCGGCTCGAGCTGCAGGAGCGACCGGAGGCTCGGGAGGTCGAGCGCGGCGATCCACTGGAAGATGATCGCGAGCAGGGCCCGCAGCGTGAAGCCACCGAGCGCGGCGGCGAGCAGGAAGCGATCGCGGCGCGCCGCGGCGACGGTGAGCAGGGCGCCGGCCGCCGCCACGCACGCGGGCGCCACGGCGTGCCATAGCCCTCCCACGACGAGGATCGCGATCGCGGCCACGAGCAGGAGCGACAGCCGGGGAACGACGCCGTCGTGTTCCTCCGCGAGGACCAGCCGTCGCCAGTTGCCACGCACGGTCATGCGCCGCTCCCCGGCAGCGCGCGCAGCCAGACCTCGAACGTCAGCAACAACCACAGCTGGTGCTCGAGATTCGCGCGCCCGGCGACATGCGCGTCCACCAGGTGGCGCACGTAGTCGCCGTCGAGGTACTGGCGGAGGCGGGCCGTCGGCTCGAGCAAGAGCGACTGCAGCGGCTCGCGCAGCTCACCGCGGAACCACGTGGCGAGGGGGACGCCGAACCCCATCTTGCCGCGCGTGACGATCTCCGCGGGCAGGACCGACCGGAACGCTTGGCGCATGAGCCACTTCGTGGTCCGCCCGCGCAGCTTGAAGCGATCGGGCAGCGCGGCCACGTACTCCATGAGCTCCCGATCGAGGAAGGGCGAGCGTGTCTCGAGGGCGTGCGCCATGCTCGCCCGGTCCATCTTCACGAGGAGATCGTCGGCGAGGTACGTCTTGGCGTTCAGGTAGAGGAGCTGGGCCAGCGGTGACCGCCCGCGCACGGCCCCGAGGTACGGTCGGAAATACCCGATACGGTCGAAGCCGTCGAGGTCCTCCGCGATGGCCGGCCGGAGCAACGCTCGGAGATCTCGGTGGAAGAACGAGATCCAGCTGGAGAAGCGCTCGTGCCACGGCATGTCGGCGTCGCGGAAGAAGCGCGCCGCCCTCCTCAGCGGATGGCGGGGGCCACCGACGGGCGGGAGCCAGGCCGTCGCCGCCCGACCGAGACGGAAGACCGCCCGGGGCACGCGCGCCGCGACCACGCCGGCGGCAAAGCGGAGATAGCCGGCGAACAGCTCGTCGCCGCCGTCGCCGTTGAGGGCCACCGTCACGTGCCGGCGTGTCAGCTCCGAGAGGATGTACGTCGGGATCGCCGAGGAGTCTCCGAAGGGCCCGTCGTAGACGTGGACCAGACGCTCGAGGAGATCGAACGCCTTGGGCTCGACGATGAACTCGGTGTGCGCGGTGCCGTAGCGCTGCGCGACGCGCCTGGCATAGGCCGTCTCGTCGAAGCTGGCGTCGCCGGCGAATCCGATGGAGAAGGTCTTGACCGGGTGGCGCGTCAGGCCGGCCATGATCGCCACCACGATGCTGGAATCGAGCCCGCCCGACAGGAAGGCCCCGAGCGGAACGTCGGCGATCAGCCGACGCCTGATCGCCGCCGTGAGCAGCTCGCGCAGGCGTTCCGCCGCCGCGCGCGCGTCGACCGCGAGGGGGCGCTCGGGGAACGTCCAGTCCCAGTATTGCCGCAGCCGGATCTGTCCTCCGCGCTCGACGGTGAGGGCGTGCGCGGGCGGGACCTGCGCGATGCCTTCGTAGAGCGTCCCGGGGTTCGGGACGTAGCCGTGGACGAAGAGCTGCGGCAGTGCCGGGAGCGAGATGTCGCACGGGATCCGGCCGTGGGCGAGGAGCGCCTTGATCTCCGAGCCGAACGCGAAGAACGACGCCCCGTGGTGATAGAAGAGCGGTTTCTTCCCCGTCCGATCGCGGGCGAGGAACAGACGGCGGCGACGCTCGTCCCACACGGCCAGCGCGAACATCCCGTCGAGGCGCTCGACACAACGCTCGCCCATCTCCTCGTAGAGATGGACGATCGTCTCGGTGTCGCCTTCCGTCCGGAACTGGTGCCCGGCCGCCTTCAGCTCGTCTCTGAGCTCGACGAAGTTGTAGATCTCGCCGTTGAGCATGGCCCAGACGGATCCGTCCTCGTTGGCGAGGGGATGGTTGGCGGCATCCGAGAGATCGATGATCTTCAGCCGCGTGTGCCCGAGCCCGACCGCGGGTCGGGGTGGCTCGGCTGTCCCGGGCGCGGCGGGCACGAAGACACGACTGGCCTCGGGACCGCGGTGGTGCAGGGCCTCCACCATCCGTCGGAGCGCGGCTTCATCGACGGGCCGACCCGAAAACTCGAGGACGCCGCAGATCCCACACATCGCGCGTCACGCCTCCCGGCAGCGACGCAGGATGTCGAGCAGGGCCGGGGCGACGACCTGGGCGGAGTAGCGCGCCTCGACCGTCCGCCGGGCCGCGGCGCCCAGGGAGGTCCGGAGCGTCGCGCTGTCGATGAGCGCCGTGAGCTTGTCGACCCACTCGTCGTCCGTCTTCGCCAGGAAGCCGTTGACCCCATCCTCGACGATCGCGGTGGTGACGCCGACCGGCGAGGCGACCCCGGCGACCCCCACGCCCATGCACAGGAGCAGCTTCGTGCCGCACTTGCCTCTCGTCCAGGCGTCGTCCGGAAGCGGCATGATCCCGATGTCGAACGACTGGAGGTCGCGGACTTCCCCCTCGGCGGTCCAGCGCGTCGACCGCACGTCGACGCCGGGAATGGCGACGTCCCGTGTGCTCACGACGTGCAGGACGAAGGGCCGACGGCCGGAGAGCGTGCGCAGGGCTCCCTGGATCATCAGCAGATGGGGCAGTGTCGTCTCGCTGCCCATCCAGCCGATGACGACGCGGTCACCTGACCGGTGGGGAGATCGCGGCAGGAAGCGCTCCACGTCGATCGTCGTCGGCAGCACGGAGACCCCGCGGGCATGACGCTCGGCGAACCGCCGCAGGTGATCGTTGCCTACCGTGACGTGATGGACCAGGCCGCAGATGGTGCGGATCTTGGGAGCCCACTTGAGCGGCGCGAAGATCCGGTTGACGCCGGAGGTATTCGGCAGATAGATCGAGTCGTCGAAGTCGTACACGACCGGCACGCCACGACGGGCGAGGAGCCGCTCGACCACGGGCGGACCGATGGGCGCGGCCTCGCGGACGAGGAAGACGGCGTCGAATCGCGGGAGGTCGCGCAGGACGCGGAGGCGCGCCGCCACGCCCCGCAACACCTCGAGCATCTTCCGGCCCACGAAGCCCGGTCGGTACAGGACCGCCTCGAGCCGTCGGGTGGCGAAGGGCACGAACGTGAACGCCACGTGCTGGCGCTCGAGGATGCGGGCCCATTGCTCGATGCGGAACCGCTGACAGGGCGCCGTGTCGTAGACGTAGGGCTCGAGCACCAACACCTTCACGGCCGTCACACGGCGACGGCCCAGCAGCAGCCGCCCGCGCGACAGCGCACGACGGTCGTCACCACCCCGTGGCCGCTCCGGTGCGCGGCCCGGTCGGCGCCACCGCAAATCGGACATGCTGACTCCCGGGTCTGCCAACGCACGGTGGCCCCGTCGGTCGATCGGAGAACGTTACTCACGTGCGGTACCGTCTTGCGCTGCGCTCATGAGTGTGCTGGAGCCCGCGCGCGGTGTCGCCGCCCCCAGCCGCGCATAGAGGCTGGCATAACGCTGGACGCCGTCGTCGAGGTCGAACCAGCGCTGGGCGGTCACGCGACAGCGACGCCGGATGTCGGGATCGTCGAGCAGGACGCGGACGGCCGGCAACGAACCGGCGAGGCTCTCCGGCGTCACGTCGGGCAGCACGATACCGGCACGCCCGTCGCGGACGATTCGCCCGGAGTCACCGATCCCGTCGTTGATGATGACCGGCACGCCCGTCGCGAGAAACTCGCCGAGCTTCGTCGCGGCGCTGCCCGCCTTGGACAACGTGGGCTTGATGAAGAAGACGGCCAGATCCATGAGGCGGAGGTGGGCAGGCATCTCGGAGAACGCCGCGCGCGTGATGCGTAAGCGATCGGACGGAAGTCCGGCCGCGATGCCCTCGGCGCGAAGCGAGTCGTGGTTCTCCTGCGTGACGATCAGGACGGTGAGCTGTTCGAGCGCGGCTGTCGCTCGCGCGAGGTAGCTCAGCATCGGCTGTCGTAAATACCAGTTGCTCATGCTGCCCACGCAGCCGATCACGGGTCCCGGGCCGAGGCCGAGCCATGCGGCCAGCGCCGCGTCGCGCGGCCCCGGGGAGAACCGCCGCAGATCGGTACACGTCGGAATGATCTCGAGGGGGACACCGGGGCGAGTGACATAGCCGAGGCGGCGGGCCGCGTCGATCCCCGCCGCGGTCAACGACACGACGGCGTCGGCGGACGCGAAGAATCGCCGCTCATAGCGTTTCGTCATTCGGTAGAGCGCGGAGCCCGCACGCCAGTGACCCGCGGCGACCTTCTCGTCGGGCCAGAAGCCCCGCATGTCGAAGATGAATCGCGCGCCGACAAGGCGTCGGAGGGCCAGCGCGACGAGCGCGGCGACGTATCCGCGGGCGTGGGTGATGTGGATCGGCTCTCGCCGCGCTTCCCGCAGCGCCGCCATGATGCCGTGGGCGACGTCCCACACCGTGGAGAGCACGGGCGGATATTTGTGGTAGCGGAGCGGCACCCACCGCAGCCCGGCCGTCGCGAGCCGGCGGCGAAGGGCGTCGACACGGCCGACGTCCGCCAGGTCACGGCCTTTCTCGAACGACAGCAGCGTGATCGCGTGGCGGCGGGAGAGCAGCTCGAGATAGGCCACGACCTGCGACTCGCCGAGAGGCTCGAGGGCTCCGTCGTAGGACACATAGAGGATGGTCATGGGCCACGTCAGTTCTAGCAACTCGCTTCCGGAGGGTCAACGAGTTTGCGCTCAGAACCCTCGGTAGATGAAGGTCGAGTTGAAGGACGAGCACAACAGAAGGAACACGGCGAGCGCCGCGAGCCCGAGACCGACGGCCAGATCCGTGAGCCACTCGCGCATCACGTGACCGCGAACATGAGCCGGAGCAAACGCCACGCGTTCGGCAGGGTCGTCATGAACGGCACCCAACCCACCGACACGAGGCCGAAGGTGAGGACGGTGCCGGCGACACGGGTGAAGGGCGATCGATACAGGCCGCTGGCCGCCACGACCCGCGGCAGGGAAGCCCGAAACACATGATGGCCGGTCAACAGAGCGCCGTGGTACAGGCCCCACACCAGGTAGTTGGACGCGAGCCCGTGCCAGGCGCCGATGACCAGAAAGCTCGTGAAGTAGCTCAGGCCGGCGATCAGCAGGGGAGCGCGCCGCAGCCGCGTGCGAAACAGCTCGTGGCCCAGGGGCAGAAAGACGTAGTCGCGAACCCACGACGACAGGGTCATGTGCCAGCGATTCCAGAACTCCTGGATGTTCGGGCTCAGATAGGGCCACCGGAAATTTTCCGGGACCCGGATACCCAGCACCCGCGAGACACCGATCGCGATGTCCGAATAGGCGCTGAAGTCGAAGAAGATCTGGAGGGAGTACGCCAGTACGATCTTCCACACGTGCGCGGGGGTCTGGGCGTAGCTGGCCTCGGCCACGGTCAACGCCAGCACGTCGGCGAGAGCGAATTTCTTGACGAGCCCGAGGGCGATCCGAACGAGACCGGCGTAGACGTTGTCGACGGACGCTTCGGCATGCTTCACCGCCTGCTTGAAGTCCGGAAACCGCTTGATGGGCCCGGCGACACGGCACGGAAAGAAGAAGGCGAAGGCCGCGAGGTCGACGAGCGGCACGTCGCCGATACGGCCGCGACGCCGCTCGATCGCAAAATGCATGAGCTCGAACGCGAGAAAGGACAGGCCGAGCGGAATGAGCGCGGCGGCGCTCGATGCGATCGTCGTCCCCGCGGGGACGACATCGGCCCCGCCGGCGCCCGCCTTGAAGTAGCACAGGACCGCCGCCACACCCGCGACGGCCACCCACGCCGACCGTGGTTGCGACAGGATGTACACGCCCAGGACGAGCGCGACGACGAGCGGCAGATAGCGGCCCGCGTACACACCGTAGAACACGACGCCCCAGAGCGTGAGCACATGGGCTCGATACCGCGCGGGGAGGGTGAAGAAGGACACCCAGCAGGCGGCGACGAGGACGATGAAGCGGAGCTCCGTGAAGATCACGACGCGGTCACGGACCGGTCGCCGCTGGCGGCGCGTGGCGTCGCAGCGCCTGCGCCACGGCGCGGGCGCCCTCGGCGGAGAGATGAAGCCCATCGGCCATGCGCAGCGTCCGCGGGATCGACACCTTCACGAAGGACACGTACGGCCGAAAGATCAGATTCAGGTCGGCGCGATCGACCGGCCCGATGTCGACGGAGTAGCCCTCGATCTGGACGATGACGGCGCGCTTCCGGTGCGTCCGTACCAACTCCGAGTAGTCCCAGAGGAAGGGATGGGCCGCGGCCAGCTCACCCCGGCGCGCCGCGGGAGCCGAGGCCGATGCGACCTCGACGTTCACGTCGACGCCCGCCGCCGGGGGCGGCGATACGGGTTCCGAGCCCTGGTGGTCGGACGCGGGTCCGCGCACCGCTCGCCAGATCCTGCTCGGAAGGGACATCTTGTGCTGGTAGACGTACACGCGCGTCGAGGTGCCAAAGAGCGCGGCCTGCAGCCGATACGCGTCACGGTACAGGCTCCAGACACCGAGGAGGTCCGCGAACTGCGCCTCCACGCGATTGGGCGGCGTGAGCGCAAACCGCTCGAGATCCTCCGTCCCGACGCGCACGAGCTGCGGCAGCATGGGATGAGCGGTCCGGCCGACCGTCGACACGTCGGACGGGTCGAGCACGAGATAGACGGTGTCGACGGCGTCGATGATGTTCTTGGTGATGAGGTAGGCGCTGCCGCTCTTGAATCCGTTGATCGCCATGTTGAAGACCTGCACCGCCGGGGTGAGGTGCTGAAACGCCGCCGGCAGACTCTGTTCGGGCTCGAGGAAGTATCCCCACACGATCGAGTTACCGAAAAAGACGACCCGAGGGCGACGGCCCGTCGGGTGCTCCCGCAGGTACTGAACGACGGGTCCGAGGGAGAAGAGGTCCGAATTCTCGAACCGGAAGACGGGGCCCGATTCGTAACGCGCGGTCTCCAGCCGGTGCACGAGGCCGGGAACGAGCGGTTCGATCGCGGCCAGGACGACCGCCGCGACCAGCAGCCGACGCGCCGAGCGCGGAAGTCGCGCCAGGGTCATGCCGCGGTCGGATTCCCGAGGACCTTGACCGCCTCCGAGAGGCAAATCAACCGCCCATCCCCGGCGCGGCGGATCGTGTAGCGGATCCCGATCCGCCGAGGATCGCGGGGTGGGAGGAACAACGAGACTGCGGTGCGTACCGAATCGCCGATCTCGACGTTGCCGTAGTAGGCGATGCGCCGATGCGCAATGCCCCGACCCGTCAACTCCCCGGGCGCGAAGGTGCGGCGGCAATTCGCGGCCAGGGCCGCTCGCTCCGCGGTCTCCATGAAGGCGATGTAGTTCGCGAAATACACGAGCCCCGCGCCGTTGGTATCGCGATCGGGATCGATCGCATAGCAATGCTCGAACCCGGCGCGCCGATCGGCCGACTCCCAGTCGGCACTCAGGAGGCCGAGCCGCTCCGTGTGTTCGGCAGGCTTCGTGAGCCGATAGGGGTTGTCATCGTTGGGCAGCCCGGGGAGTGTCGAGAAGTCCGCGTTCGCTGGTGGCGCCACGCGGAGCTGACTGTTGCCCCCGTGAGGCGTGACGAAAATGTTGGCGAATCGGATGTAGGGGTGCTTCGCGACCGCCGCCGGGTCGGGCAGCGTCCCTGCGCCCGCCAGGGTCGGAGCGAGGCGTTCCTCATGATCGAAGAGGAGCTGACCCTCCACGACGATATTCTTGAAGGCGCGCAGGAAGACACCGAAGAGGAGACGATGATCGAGACCGAAGCCGGTGATGGGCGCGGTCTCGGGGAAGTGTTCCGCGATGAAATAAAACGTCGCATACACGTCACCGCCGTCGATCGAGCGGAGCTCGGACAGCGGGCGGCCGACGGCCCGCGCGATCGAGGTCCACTGGAAATGTCCGGCATGCATCAGGAGCAGATGCTCGGCGAGCCCCCTGTGGTTGGTATGGGGTAATCCGAGGACGAGCTCGTAACGGTCCACCTAGTCCGAGTCTTTCTGCGCGCGCAGGGCCGCCACGAGGATGGCGATCTTACCGACGGTATCGAGGTCGGCGAGATCGTGCCGCGCCGGGTCGATGTCGACGCCGAACGTCTCGTCGAGAAAGGCGATGAGCTCGAGCATGCCGAACGAGTCGATGATTCCCGTCGAAAACAACGGGGTGTCGACGGCGACGGGTCCGGCCAGCGACGCCGGAAAGTGGGCTTCCAAGAAGGCCAGGATCTGCTCGTGAATGGCGGGCGCCATCATAGCAGCATGTATTCGTGATACGAAGGATGCGGGCATGGCTCACGCCATCCGAATTCGATTCATCGGAGCTCATGCTACAGGTCTGGCTCGATGCCGGAGCATGACGCGCAGCGGGTAGGCGGCGAAGTAGCCGAAGTTGCGCGGGTCGTAGCGCAAGCTCTCGATGACGTTGCGCGCGAAGCTGCCGAGCTGGCGGCCTTCGAAGTAGCAGCCGGCCAGCACGCGATGCAATCTGCCGTAGCTGTACCGCCGCAGCGGCTGCACCGCCGGATCCGCGAACGCCTTCTCCAGCGCGATGAGCATCGACCGCTCCATCCGGGCGATGTTCATGTGGATGCCGCTGCCGTGCAGCCGGTAGCGCACGAGCACTTCGGCGACGTAGCCGATCGGATAGCGCGCCGCGATGCGGTAGCAAAAATCCCAATCCTCTGATGGCGGGAGGCGGCGGTCGAAACCGCCGATCTCCTCGGCCATGCGCTTCGGAACGACGATGCTGCTTCCCTGCGGATTAATGACTTCGCGATCGAGGCGCAGCATGGCCTCGGCGACGCGTCCCTCCATGCCGCCCACCGACATCTTCAACGTCCGCCCCGCGGAGTCGATCGTCTCCGCGCCGCAATGCACGAGCCCGAGCGCCGGCTCGGCCTCGAGGCGCGGCAGTTGCAGCTCGAGCTTTCGCGGATACCAGGCGTCGTCGGAGTCGAGAAATGCGAGGTACTCGCCGCGCGCGGCGGCGATGCCGACGTTGCGCGCCATGGCCACGCCCTGGTTTTTCTGCCGAATCACGCGGATGCGGTCGCTGTACGCGGCGAGGACCTCGGGCGTCGCGTCAGTCGATCCATCATCGACGACGATCACTTCGAGCGGCGGCAAGGTCTGCGCGAACGCGCTGTCGATCGCCTCGCCGAGGAAGCGCGCGTAGTTGTACGTCGGGATGATGACGGAAATCGTCTTCACGGCAACGCCATCTTTGCCACGTGTCGGGGTTCGAATGCAAATAGATCTTCGTGGCCGTGGCGCTCCTCGGGCGCGACGGCGGTGAACGCGCGACGGTCTACGTTCGTGGCCCCGGTCGGGAAGAACATCGAGATCACGCGGTACCTGATTGTGTGGGGGGCGGGATTGCTGTGAGCGCCGCCCTGTTCCCGTGCTAGCATCGCCACCCGGCGGGCAGTAGCGCAGCCTGGTAGCGTACCTGAATGGGGTTCAGGTGGTCGCGGGTTCAAATCCCCGCCTGACCGACTAATTTCTTGAAACTAATCAGGAAGGCAGTCAAACAGCTCCTCCGCCGCGCCGGAATCGACATCCGTTTCATCCCGGAGCTCGGCTTCGACGCCTACGCGGACATGCGTAAGCTCGTGGCGACGGATCGTCCGCTCGTCTTCGATGTCGGCGCGAACCGCGGTCAGACCATCGAACAGTTCCGCAACGCCTTTGCACGGCCGGTCATCCACGCCTTCGAGCCGGGCCGCGGCACCTTTGCCGATCTGCAGCGCCGCACGGCCGGCATCTCCGATCTCCACCTCAACAACGTCGCCCTCGGCGCGCGGGCGGAATCGCGGACGTTTTTCCACAGCGAGCCCGATAACATGAACTCGTTTCTCGAGCAGTCGGCCCACGGGTGGGGCGAGATCAAAGATCGCTACCCCGTCGAGGTCATCACCGTCGATGACTACTGCGCGGCGCGCGGCATCGAGCACATCGACATCCTGAAGAGCGACACGCAGGGATTCGATCTCGACGTGATCAAGGGCGCCCGGCACACGATCGATCGCCACGCCATCCACCTGATCTTCATGGAGATCACCTTCTCCGACATGTACAAGGGATTGCCGCGCTTCGACGAGATCTACGCCTTCCTCTCCGACTGCCGATTCGCACTGGTGTCGTTCTACGACTTCTATTACCAGCACGGCCGGGCGGGTTGGACGGACGCGCTGTTCATGGCCGAGACGCCGGGCGGATCGCTCACTTGACGCCCGCCCACCGCCGCGCTTGATGACGACCGACCATTCGTCGTTGCCGTCGGTCGCGCCAGAAACCGCTATCGTGCTGGGTGCTGGATGATCGTCTGGACGTTCATGCGCCGCCCGCCGCCTCCTCGGGACCGCGCCTGAAATGCGATTGTGGAAAGCGGTGACGCTCACCAGCGGCACGAAAGCGTACTGGATGCTCGGGGCGATGATCGGCACGGTCATCACGGCGCGGTTCCTCGGACCGCAGGGGCGTGGCGTCATCGCCGCAGCCACGAGCTGGGTGGCGCTCTTCGTCACGTTCGGCCATTTCAGTCTGGCCAACGTCATCGTCCATCTCCTCGGCGGGCAGGAGCGGGCGCGCTTGCTGCCCGTCGTCACCGGCAGCGTCATGGCCCTCACCGCGGCGATGACGCTCCTCGGCTGGACGATGGCCGCGGCCATGCACCTCCTCACGGACGGGCGCATGTTCCAGCACATTGCGCCAGCGGTGCTCGTCATCGCCTTCGCCGGCCTGCCGTTCCTGCTGTGGATGGAGAACGGCAATTCGCTGCTCATCGTCCTCGGCGATCTGAAGCGCCTGAACTGTGCGCAGGCGGCGGGGACGACGATCGGCATCGTCCTGATTGCGCTCGCCATGGGCGTGTGGAAGGGTGGCGTTGCGGCCGCGCTCGCGGCGACGCTCGTCTCGTACGTCGTGGTTGTCGGCCTCGGACTGACGCGCATCATCGCCGCGAGCCGTCCGCTCTCCATTTCGCGCTCGATCCTCCGCGAACTCCTCGGCGGCGGAGCACGCCTTCATCTTGCGGCCGTCAGTACGTTCTTCTTCACCAACGTTGCGGTGATCCTGTTGAACCAATTCCGGCCGGTGGCGGAAGTGGGCTTCTTCCAGTTGGCGATGCAGTTGACGCTGGCGATGCAGGTCGTGCCGATGGCCATCGCCGTCGTCGCCTACTCCATCGTCACTCGCGACGGCGCCGACGGCGCGTGGCGTGAGCATCGCGTGCTCGTGCTGCAGACGATGCTTTACGCCGCCGTCGCCGCGGTTGTCGCGTACGTCGCCGCGCCGATCGTCGTGCCGCTGCTGGCGGGCCGCGCCTTCGAGCCGGCGGTGCCGGTGTTCCGCATCATGGCGCTGTCGATCTTCGGCATGAGTCTCGCCGCGGTCATGACGCCGCAGTGGATCGCGCGCGGCTACTTTCTGCGCGTGGCGTTGCTGGCGTTCGTCGCCGCCGCGGTTGGCATCGCCGGCAACTACCTGCTGATCCCGCGCTACGGCATGGCCGCGGGCGCGTGGGTGATGGTGGCGAGCTACACGATCCACTTCGCCGGCAGCGCCGCGTTCGCAGTGTGGATCGACCGCCGCGCGCGCGTGGAGCCAGCGCTGGAGCCGCTGCGAGGATAGATGCCGCCGGCGCGCTCGCTCTACATCTGCTATCTCGGCCTGCGCGAACCGCTCGTGCAGACGCAGGTGTTGCCCTACTTGCGCGGTGCCGGGTTCACGCCGAGGGAGGCGCCTTGGGCCGCGCCAGGACGATGAACTGATAGCCGAGCAGCCGGGGAAGATTCCGAGCGATCCCTGCATTCATCCGGTGGGTCATGGCGATCCAGCGGTTGTGCCAGCGCGGCGGGAGCAATTGATAGAGGGGGGCCGGCGTCGCCGTGAAGCGGGAGATCTCGAGTCCAGCGTCCGTCAGCATCGCGCGGAGCGATCGTTGCGTGAAGAATCGCAGATGCGAATGGTCGAGGATCCCGCGGTCGAGATACTCGAAGCGTCCGGCGAGGAGCAAGAGCCGTATCCACAGGTGCGCCACGTTCGGCACCGAGACCACGACGAATCCCTCAGGGGCGAGCACGTGATTCAGCGTGACGAGCACGCGCCAGGGATCGACGAGATGTTCGAGCACGTCGGCGTAGATGATCGCGTCGACCGACGCTTCGACCTCTGGGATCTCGCGGTCGAGATTGACGTTGATCATGCGCTCGCAATGCCGGATGCCCGCCTGGGCGAGCGCCGGATCCTCTTCGATCGCCGTCACCCGCCAGCCCTGCTCCGTCATCTTCCCGCTCAAGAGCCCGTCGGCTGCGCCGACGTCGAGGAGCCGACGCCCTCGGCCCTGCCCGAGCCAACGGAGGATGATGCTGTGACTGCTATGCGGGTCTGGCTTGAGAACGTACCGCGGAACTGTCGACATCGGCATCCTATCATCGGGCACCGCCCGGCTCCCCGTCCACAAGATCATGCGCGGGAGCGCTATCGCGATCGCCCAGACCAAATCGTCATCGATGGCATCAACTTGTCGCCGTCAACGGACGCGCGGTGGTCTCCGTGAGAAGAAGGCCCACGAGCAGGATGACCCCCCACAGAGAGACCGAGGCGGCGAGCAGTCGCTCGGCGAGGAATGATGTCCCGACGGCTCGTTCGACCACGCTGAGGGGAAGTGGCCAGCCCGTGAGGAACCAGGACAGTCCGAGGAGCGAAGCTCTCCACCGGTTGAGACGGGGGGCCGCGAAGAGTTTTCCGAGCAGCACGAGATACGGGATCAAAAGTAGGGTGAGATAGTAGTTTTGGTTGTGAGGCGGCAGCATGATCGCGGCCACTACGAGCAGAGCCCACTCGATCTGCCATTCGGCGGACACCCGCCTGCGCCAGAGATACCACGCCAGGCCCGCAACGAGAATGGCAATCAGCACCTGACTCACGCGAATCCCGAGTGTCGCGTGGCCTAGTCGGACGGCGAGACGAAGAACCGCGCCCGACACAGCCTGGTTCAAGTGCGTTTCGAGGTAGGATCCTTGTACCAACTGCTGGACGACCCAGTTGTGTTGCCAACCGAAGGCGAACTGGGCTCCGACGCCGAGCGAGAGGATCACGCAGACCGAGGACACAAAGGCCCGCCACCGACGTTTGAGCAGGAAGTATGGAACGAGGATCCCCGGAAGGAACTTGGTCATCGCCGCCATTCCGACAACTGCCCCCGCCCAGCCATCGCGCCGCTTCGCGTAGCACGCCATGGCGACGGCGATCAGCGTCAGCTCGAAGATCTCGATGTTGCGCTGGATCAGCGCCTCATAGAGGGGGTAGTAGTTGAGCGTGAGTCCGCCGACGATGGCGAGACGACCTATCGTTATGTGCGGGCCGATTGCTTCTCGATACAGGATGACCAGCGCGAGAGCGAGAAAGCAATAGTTCACGAACAACCACACACGATAGCTGACAGCGAGTCGGCTGGACAAGAGCAGGGGCAGCGTGACGAGGTGAAACACCGGACCGAAACCCCATCGGGGCGGCGGATGCCACTTGTGCGCGAGACTGTCCGCATAGACTGACCATTGTCCCGTCCACCCCGCGACACTCGGGGCCGGGAAGTTGGCCAAAAAGTCTCCGTAGTAATTTTCGTAGGCCACCATCACGCCGGTCTTGAAGAAGTGCAACGCCGTGTAGACACAGACCACGCTGATCGCGACGATCCGGAGGAATGGAGGGGGCTGCCCCATCGCCCGTTGTTAGCGGAGGCCGCCCTCTGTTGTCAAGACGAACGGTCACGCTACTCTGCAACGTCTACGACGGAAGCCGCTGGGCCAATCGCTCGTAGATGTTCCGTCGATGGGTTCGGTGTGGTGACAACGGTGCCGGGCCGGGCATTCGTGATACAAAGGGCGCGCGGATGAAGGGCGCCTTCCTCGTGGCGGTCCTCGTGGTCGCGGCGGCGGGCTGCGGGTCGCCCATCATCGGCCCGGCGCTCGACGGCGCGCCGTCGATTCCTCCACCGCGCGCCGTCTCCACCGGCGAGTATCGGGTGGGCGCCTACTATTTCCCGGGCTGGCCCACGCGCGAGAAGTGGCGGCAGCTCGACGCCTTTCCCGAGCGCATGCCGCTCCTCGGGTACTACGCCGAGGGCGACCCGGCGGTCATGGACTGGCAGATCAAGTGGGCGGTGGAGCACGGCATCGCCTTCTTCGTCTTCGATTGGTACTGGGATCGCGGCCAGCGGCAGCTCGAGCACGCGCTGCACGACGGCTATCTCAGGGCGCGCTTCCGATCCTTCCTCAAGTTCTGCCTCCTCTGGGCCAACCACAATCCCCCGGGCTCGTTCTCGGAGGCCGACCTGCTCGCGGTGGTGGACGACTGGATCGCGCGGTATTTCCGCCGGCCGGAATACTTCACGATCGACGGCAAGCCCGTGGTGATCGTCTTCAGCCCGGACTTGCTGCGGAACGACATGGGCTCCGCCGCGGTCGGCGCCGCCGTCCGTCTGATGCGCGCACGGACGGCGGCCGCGGGATTGCCGGGACTGTTCCTCGTCGCGATCGGTCTCTCCGACGGCGCCGATCTGAGCGCGCTGCGGGCCGAAGGCTATGACGCTACGACCGGCTACAACTATCCCCGGGCCGGCATGCCGGACAGGACCGCGCTCCGGGCGCCATACGACAGCGCGGTGGACGGCTACGAGCGGATCTGGAACAGGATCGCGGGCCTGGGAATTCTCGACTACATTCCGGTGGCGGAGCCCGGGTGGGACTCTCGCCCCTGGGACGGCGAGACCGCCCTGGTCCGCACCGGACGGCATCCCGAGAAATTCAAGCGGATGCTCGGGCGGGCCCGCGAGTTCACCGACCGCCATCCCGTGGCGGGCGGCAAGAAGCTCGTCCTGGTCGAGTCCTGGAACGAGTACGGCGAGGGGGCGGTGGTCGAGCCGCACCGCGAGTGGGGGTTCGGCTATCTCGACGCGATCCGGGAGGTGTTCGGCCGCGCGCTGGGCCGTCATCGTGACCTGACGCCGGAGGATCTCGGACTCTCGGTGCCGCGGGCGCCCTGACCGGCGCGTCACGTCGACGCTCACATCACGACGGCCTGAAGCGGCGAACAGAATGGCACGCCACGCCACTTCGGCACGTGCCGTTGCGAGCGACGGGATCACACCGCGCGTAAGTGGCCGCCGTTGCGCCCGAGCAGACTTGGCCTGCTCGGTGCACTGGCCGCGAGCGGCCCATTGCTGACTGAGTCGGAGGGACCGATGAGACGGCACCATCTCGGGTTTGTCCTGGCGTTGACGCTGTTGCTGCCCGGCCCCGCCGCGGCCCAGGAGTCGACCGGCGAGACATGTCCGCCGACACCGGGCATCCTGGCCAATCAGGACGTCATCCGCGGTCGGTGTCTATTCAACAGCTCGACGATCTTTCAGCAGGACGCGAAGGGGCCGTTCGCGTCCTGCTCGCGGTGCCACTACGGGAGCGAGAAGACCGACCACAGCATCCACCTCGTCCGCGTCACGAACAAGGTAGGCCAGACGATCGAGGTGCTCCGCAAGACGCCGTCGCTGCTCAAGGCCGCCCACAACGCGCCCTTCGGCGCCGACGGGCGCCTTGCCACGGTGCAGGACGCGGCGCGCGGCGCGATCCTGAGCCCGGTGGAAATGCGGGGCTCGGTGGTGACGAACGATCAGCTCGATGCGATCGCGGCATACGTCCTCGGCCTTCCGAACTCGGATCCCGACTCGTCGCAGTTCTGGCAGCCCGGGCCGCCCGATGCCGGGACCCTGGCGCAGATCGCCATCGGGCACGGGGTGTTCTTCGGTCAGGGCACGTGCTCCACCTGCCATGCCGGCTTGGATTTCACCAATCATGGGACCGCGATCAATCAGGTGAATCTGACGTTCAGCGGCGGGACCGATCCCGGCGGTGCCTTCGTCGGGACGGGCGGGCCGAGGACGTTCAAGGTCCAGTCGCTGCTGTTCCTGAACGCCGACCGGCCGGCGATGCACAGTGGTGCGCTCGGCACGGTGGAGCAGATCGTCCGCTTCTACAACGAGTCGCTGAACCTCGGGCTCAGCTCGCAGCAGTTGACGGGTCTCACGTACTGGCTCCGGAACTGCCTGGACCCTCGACGAGACCCTCAGCCCTCCACCTGTTGATCCACACGACGATGGCTCGAGATCTCCGATCGCGTTCGCGAGCGTGCCGCTGGCTCGGTCCGGCCATGGTGGGAATGCTCGTGACGGCCAGCGTGCTGGGTGCGGCCGCAGTCCCGGCCCGCGCGGGCGCCATCACCGAGCTCTCGTTCCAGTCCCTCTATGGCGTCAGTCCGGTCGACATCGCCACCGGCCCGGACGGCGCGCTGTGGTTCACGCTCACGAACGCGGCCTACGGCAGCATCGGGCGGATCACGCCGGACGGGGCCTTCTCCGAGTTCCTGGTTCCGACCGCCCTGGGCAATCCCCGGCAGATCACCGCCGGCCCGGACGGTGCCCTGTGGTTCACCGAGGCCGCTGGCAAGATCGGGCGGATCACGACGGCGGGCGTCATCACCGAGTTCCCGATCCCGACCGCCGACAGCTGGCCTCTGGGCGGCATCACGGTGGGGCCGGACGGCGCGCTGTGGTTCACGGAAGGCGTGGGTAACAAGATCGGGCGGATCACGACCGCGGGCGTCATCACCGAGTTCTCGGCCCCCACGGCGAACAGTGGGCCCGGCGGCATCACGGCTGGGCCGGACGGCGCGCTGTGGTTCACGGAAGGCATGGGCAACAAGATCGGGCGGATCACGACGGCGGGCGTCATCACCGAGTTCCCGATCCCGACCGCCGACAGCGGGCCCGGCGGCATCACGGCTGGACCGGACGGCGCCCTGTGGTTCACCGAGCACAAGGGCCAGAAGATCGGGCGAATCACGACGGCGGGCGTCATCACCGAGTTTCCGACCCCGACCGCGGGCGCCGGGCCCTTGCGCATCACCGCTGGCCCGGACGGGGCGCTGTGGTTCACGGCCTTCGACGGCCAGGTGGGACGGATCGGGCGGATCACGACGGCGGGCGTCATCACCGAGTTTCCGACCCCGACCCCCAACAGCTGGCCCCTGGGAATCGTCGCCGGACCGGACGGCGCGCTGTGGTTCACCGAGTCGGCCACCAATCACGTCGCGCGCGTGCGCCCCGCCGGTGGGGATCGCGACTTCGACGGTGACGGCAAGTCGGACATCCTGTGGCGCAATCCTTCCGGCAGTATGGCGTTGTGGTTCATGAACGGCGGCACCGTCCTCAACAGCGTGGGGTTCGGCGATATGTCGCCCTGGGTGGTCGCGGGCGTCGGCGACTTCAACGGCGACGGCAAGGCCGACATCCTGTGGAGTGATCCCTCCACGGGGAACGTCGTGCTGGGGCTCATGACTGGCGGTGCCGCCGCCGGCAGCGTCGGCTTCGGCAGCATGTCGCCGTGGGTGGTCGTGGGGACCGGCGACTTCAACGGCGACGGCAAGTCGGACATCCTGTGGCGCGACCCCTCCACGGGCAACGTCGCCCTGTGGCTCATGAGTGGCGGTACCGTCCTCGG
>Ga0070707_100001035_pt1 | contig 27552 bp, 29 predicted proteins | sample KBSK5502metaG_FD_65468 | JGI IMG/M metagenome (GOLD analysis project Ga0070707, IMG submission 65468) | Corn, switchgrass and miscanthus rhizosphere microbial communities from Kellogg Biological Station, Michigan, USA - KBS K5-50-2 metaG | ecosystem: Host-associated > Plants > Roots >...
GCCGCCTCCTTCATCGGCTCGGGCATCGGGAAGTCGGGGAAGCCCTGGGCGAGATTGATCGCGCCGTATTGGTTCGCTACGCGAGTCATCTCGCGGATCACTGATTCGGTGAAGCTGCGCGCGCGAGCGGCCGCCGCGGCGCGGACGGAAACGTTCTGTAGGCCTGTCATTTGGCTCTCGTGTTGACTGACATCGGCGTCCTCCGGATCGCGAAGAAACGTTTGACAAATCTGAGCACTTTCACAATCATCCGCGAGCGGTCGCGTCAATCGACGCTGATAGAAAACCGACAGTAGTGTGATAGAAAAACGACATCTCGGCCACGATGCCGATAACGGCAATTGGGTACGCCGGACTACGCGCAGAGCTTGAGCGTCGACAGCCTGAGATATCGGAAGCGAACGCCGCCGGCGTATCCGAGCACCAAAGAGTAGCTACTGCGTCGGATTTACTGCTTGATGATGACTTCGATCACTCCGTTCCCATTGATCACCCCGAATTTCGAGGCAGCAGTCGACGCGTCGTAGTAACGAACCTCTGACACCTGCGTCGAGACGAGCGATCGCAGCGACCCTATGTCGCCATAAGCGCGCCCGTCCACATACACGGCCGCGTACTCGTTGGCGCTCGACCCCGACGAGAGCGACATCGGTCCGCGCGAGCGCAGAAAATTCGGCCGCAGCTTCGATATCAAATCGTAGAGATTTGACGAGGGAACGGCTTGGATCTCCGCGTCCGAGATGATGTTTCGATCGGTGCGCGCAACCACAGTCCCCGCCGGCGCGTTCGGCCCGCTTTGCGATGCGCATGCGACCACCGCCACCAGCGCTAATACATAGATGCCTTTCATACGTACCTCCACATCATTGATCGGAATCTCAGGAGATCACTCGCTTCGCTTGCCACGCCGTGAGCAGCCATCGCCCGTCGCGGCGCACATACACCTCCGTAAATCGAACGGTGAAGCTGTTCAGTCCCGCCGAGTTCCGGACCCGCATCTGCGAACGACCCGTCGCCAGCGCCAGACCGTCATAAACACGCACCCGCACCGCGCTCGGCGTAATCGATTCGTAAACCAGCTGCTGCTTCTTGACGGTGTTAATGAACTGCTGACGGGTTTGAACCATCCCGCCGCTGTGATAGGTCAGACCATCGTCGAGCAGCGTGTCGAGAGCGGCGACGTCGTGATGCATCATCGCCTCGAATCGCTCCCGCTGCGCCGTCCTCACCTCGCTCTCGGCGGTGATCCGCGCCATCGCCCGCCGTGATGGGTGCGTGCACGCGCACACCAAGACCAGCAGAGCGAATCGCGGCGCCGCGCGGACGGCTGCGCTCATTGCCTGAGGGCTGTTTTCATGGAGATTTCGATCACGCCGCTCGATCCGGCTCTGATGCCGAAGCGCGCACCCGCCTGCGTAACATCCCAGTAGCGGATGGAGCCAACGTGATAGGCAGGAATGCCGCGCAGCGTGTTGAGGTCGCCATAAGTCTGCCCGTCGACATAAACCTGTGCGTACTCGGTTCCCGCTCCATTGTTCTGTCCCGAGGTGATGCCGTGCGGTAACAACCAGTTCGGACGCAGCCGCGCAATCGCATCATATGCATTCGTGACGTCGGCGTGGGCGTTTTCGATCTCCTCGGCGCTGAGTATGCTCGTCCTTCGCGTGTTGGCGGTAATGGTTGGATCGGGAATACCGCCGGAGGCGCAAGCGAGCACGAGCGCGACTGCGAGGGGATAGAGGGGTTTGAGCATTATCTTCCTCCCAGTTTAGCCAGTGCTGTACGAATCAATTCTGCTGCGGATTTTCCCCCTCCGCCAGCATCAAGTGCGGCCCTCACTCCTTTTTCGGCCTCCGCATTCGAATAGCCCAGGGACACCAATGCCCGCAAAGCGTCGTCCGCCGCAGCGCTGGCCGGTGCCGCAGCCGTCCCGGTCGTCTCGCCGAGCCCGTCGAGCTTGTCGCTGAGATCGAGTATGAGCCGCTCTGCTTTCTTCCTCCCTACGCGAGGAACGCTCTGCAGTGTCGGAATGTCTTTCTCACGAATCGCGCGGATGAGCCTCGTTGCGGACAGCGCCGAGAGCATGCCGATGGCGAGAGAAGGTCCGATGCCGTTCGCAGTGAGCAGCTTCTCGAACAGCCGCTTCTCGAACACGCTGACGAATCCGAACAGCTGCCAGGAATCTTCCTTTACTACCAGCGACGTGTGCAACGATACCGTTTCGCCGACGCGAGGTGTCGCCTCGAACACGCTCAGCGGAATCGTCAGCTCGTAAGCGACTCCTCCGCCCGTTATCACCTCGAGCGAATCGAGGTCCTTGGCGACGAGCCTTCCCTCGACGCGCGAGATCACGGCACCGTCCTCAGGCGGATCGGCTCGATTTTCGGTAGGTCTGGCATCATCGCGTACGTCAGTGCGGCCGCGACTCCATCCGCTGCATCACTCGGCTGCGGCGCCGATTTCAGTCGCAGCAGGCGCGTCACCATGAACTGGATTTGCAGCTTCGTCGCCGCGCCTGTTCCTGCAACTGCTTTCTTGATTTCCGACGGAGGATATTCGTGGATTTCGAGGCCGGCCTGGGCCGCGGCGAGCAGAATCACTCCGCGCGCGTGGCCAAGTACGACGGTAGTGCGCACGTTGCGGGCGTAGAAAACGTCTTCAATGGATAGAACCGTGGGCTTATGACGCCGAATGAGCTCGAGAACGCCCTCGTGAATCTCGGCGAGTCGCCGCGGCAGCGCGTCCCGGGGCCTGGTTCGAATGACTCCGCACTCGACGAGCGTCAGCGGATTGCGGCCTTCCTTGCGAACTATCCCGTAGCCGGTGATCGCGGTGCCGGGGTCGATGCCGAGGACCGTGACCGGGTGCGCATCACGCACCGGACATTTGCTCGACGTCCATGTCGAAATTCGCCGAGACTTTCTGGACGTCGTCCAGATCCTCGAGCTCGTCCAGCAGTTTCACCAGCGACTCGGCGTTTTTCCCCTCGACATGCACCGTCGATTTGGGAATGAAGGTGACCTCCGCCTCGACGATCTCGATGCCTGCTTTTTTGATGGCGTCCTCGACGATATGAATCCCGTGCGGGTCGGTCGTTATCACGTACTGATCGCCTTCGGCCGTGAAATCCTCGGCGCCACCATCGAGCGCTACCTCGAGAACCTTGTCCTCCTCGTACTTGGTGCCGTCGATGTAGATCTGTCCTTTGCGATCGAACAGATATGACACAGAGTTCGGCGGTCCAAGATTGCCGCCGAGTCTGGTGAGTCTGTGCCGAATCTCGGCGACAGTCCTGGTCGGATTGTCGCTCAACGCCGAGATCAAAATCGCCACGCCACCGGGACCGTAGCCCTCGTAGGTGACTTCGGTATAATGGACGCCCTCGAGATCGCCCGTTCCTTTCTTGATGGCGCGCTCGATGTTCTCCTTCGGCATCGACTTCGCTTTGGCGGCGTCGATCGCCGTCCTCAACCGAGGATTATGGGCCGGATCACCGCCGGCGATCTTGGCGGCCATGGTGATCTCACGAATCAGCTTCGTGAATTGCGCGCCGCGCTTGGCGTCGGTCGCGGCTTTGTAGTGCTTGATCTGCTTCCACTTACTATGACCGGCCATATCAGCTCGGATGAGAATGGGTCACCGGACGCGTATGTCCGACAGTGGGCGACGAGGCAAGCTCGTGGATCAAACCATTGAGCTCCGCCCTTGATGACTCATCTAACTGGGCGAATGCGGCTTTGACAAGGTCCTCGAAGGCGAGTGCCAGACGAGCGCGGTCGTGCCCCGTCAGACCGCCGAGAATTCCGAATGCGGTGGAGCGAACGCCGCTCGGAACCGCGACCGACGACAGCCACTGTTTTGTGTTCTCGGTGCGCTCGAGCGTGATCTCACGCGACAGCTCGTAGGGAGGAAGAATTCCCGCGCAAAGTCGCCCCAGCTGCAGGCAGGCGATCAGGGTCTCGCGGTCTCCACCCAGCGCTGCCCGCCCCGCCGCCGCCGTAAGCGAGCGGAATCGAAAAACAGGGGTGGCAAGTGCGAAACGTGGGAGCTGGCCGAGCACACTCCGAATCTAGGCATGGGCTTCGCCCGCGGCTACATTCCGATTTATGGCCGCACCGGTCCTTAACCCCCCAAAATCGATACTCTGGGTGGACGATGAAGGTGAGCTCCTCGAGCCTCACCGCATCTTCCTTCGCTCCAAAGGCTATACCGTCGAATGGGCGTCCAACGCCGACGATGCCATCGAGCTGCTGAGGCGTCGTCCGTTCGACATCCTGCTGCTGGACGAGCAGATGCCGGGCAAGCGTGGCCTCGAAGTGTTCCGCGATGTGCGCGAGCTCGCGCCTACTCTTCCCGTCGTGATGGTTACGAAGAGCGAGGAAGACTCGACGCTCAAGGAAGCGATCGGCGCCAACGTCCGCGACTACCTGGTGAAGCCGATCAATCCGCGTCAGGTGCTAACCGTGGTGACGAGAATTCTCGAAGGGCCGCGGATTCGACAGCAGGCGATCGCGCGAAGCTTCGTCGAGAGATTCCGCGCGATAGAGCTGGAGCGCGATCGCAATCTCGATTGGCGCGGCTGGATCGATCGCTACGACGAGCTGATGCGGTGGGATGTCGATCTCGCCGCCGCCGGCGAGATGGGTTTGTATGAGTCGCTCCAGGGCCTGTATCCGGACATGCACCGCGAGTTCGCGGGGTACATCAGGGAGAATTATCCGGAGTGGCTGAAGGACTTGAACGGCAACCGGCCGCCGCTCTCGATCGACATTGTCGCTGAGTTTCTGCTGCCGATTCTGGAGCGCGACAAGGCGGCGGTGTTCATCGTCGTCGATTGTCTGCGACTCGATCAGTGGCGCGCGCTGGAGCCTTTGCTCGCCCCATATTTCGACGTCGAGACGACGCACTACTATGCCGTGCTGCCGACGGCGACGCCGTACTCGCGCAACGCCTTGTTCAGCGGACTTTTTCCGGGCGAGATCGCGGCGCGATTGCCCGATTGGTGGGGGAACTCGGATCGCGAGGATGAATCGCTGAACGCCCACGAGCGGGAATTGCTGGAGACGCATCTCGAGGAGCTGTGCGGCAGGACTCCCGTTCGCTATCAGAAGATTTCCACCTCTGCCAACTCTGACGAGCTGGAGCGGCATTTGGGGACCGCCATTGGCCCTGAAGGCGTCAGCGCCTTCGTCTTCAACTTCGTCGACTTATTGACCCACGGGCGGAGTGAATCGCAGATCCTCTATGAAGTCGCGCGGGACGAGATCGCATTGCGACAAATCACGCGGCAGTGGTTCCAGCGGTCGGCGCTGTTCAGCGTTCTCAAGGAAGCGTCGCGGCGGAAGATCTCCGTGCTGCTAACGACTGATCACGGCTCGATTCATTGCAACACGCCGGCGACGGTCTACGCCAAGCGCGACGCGTCGGCAAATCTGCGCTATAAGTTCGGTGAAGATTTGAGGGCAGAACGTCCGGATCAGGCGCTGCTGTTTCCCAGCGAGGACATGCTCCGGCTGCCGCGACGCGGCGCGGGCGGCAACACCCTCCTCGCCACCAACGACTGCTTCTTCGTCTATCCCACCAAACTGCGCGAGTATCAGAGCCGCTACCGCGGGTCGTTCCTGCACGGAGGCGTCACGCCCGAGGAAGTGATTCTCCCGCTGGCGCTGCTTACTCCGCGCCGGTAGATCGATTGCGGGAAGCGGGAGGGGGGAGGCGGGAGGCGGGAACAGCGCACAGAAATTCGCGAATTGGCTTCCCCCAACCCGCTTTTGCGCCTCCCGCCTCCCGCCTCCCGCTTCCCCGCCTGTGAACACCCCAGTCTATAAGAGGCTACTCCCGTACCTGCGGCCGCACGCCTGGCGGATGGCCATCACCATCGTCGCCAACCTGGTCGCGGCGCTGCTCGATGGTTTCGCCATCGCGCTGCTGATTCCGTTCCTCAACATCCTCTTCCATCAGCCTTCGACGTCGCTGAAGTCGGGCTGGGTGTCGAAACTTCTCAACGCCACTGTCGGTAGCAAGATCATCCCCGGCGACGAGATGCACTCGCTGCGCAACGTGATTCTCGTCGTGCTGGCGGCGGTGCTGTTGAAGAATCTGCTGGTGTGGATCGCGGGCCAGTTCGGCGCCACGCTGCAGGAGTACGTCACCCGCGACCTGCGCAACTCGGTCTACCGCCATCTGGCGCATCTCCCGCTTGGCTACTTCACCCAGATGAAGGCGGGCCAGATCCTGTCGCGGGTTATCAACGACACGTTCGAGACTCGCCTCATTTTGACGCAGATCGTGACGCAGTCGCTGCAGAGCGCATCGCTGGTCATCGTTTACATCGCGATCCTGTTCAGCATCTCGTGGAAACTGTCGCTGATCGCGATGATCATCCTGCCGCTGCTCGGATTCTCGCTGCAACCGATGTTGAAAAGGTTGCGCCGCGGCAACCTTCGTCGTGGTAACGTCCACGGCGAAATGACAAGCGTGCTGCAGGAGACGATCAGCGGCATTCGGCTGGTGAAAGCGTCGGGCACCGAGAGTTACGAGGAATCAAGATTCGCCGACGGCAGCAACAAGTACGCGCGCAGCAGTCTCAAGCTGGCTCGTCTGGCTCTGGTGGCGCCGCCGGTGACGGAAATCATTGGCACCGTGATCGCCGTCTTAATTTTATGGATCGGCGCGTGGCAGGTATTGCAGAGCGGGACCATGACCGGCGCGACGCTACTGGCGTTTCTGACGCTCGTTCTGCGATTGCTGCAGCCGTTGAAGCAGCTCTCCCAGATGCGCACCACCGCCCAATCTTCGCTGGCGTCGGCAGAGCGACTGTTCGAGATCCTCGATTCGCCGGCGGAGTTTCAGCGTGACAGTGGCACTCGAGACAAGGCGACGTTCGAGCGGGATGTCCGCTTCGACCACATCACCTTCTCATATGGAGAGGGGCCGGTCCTCGTCGACATCAATCTCACGGCGCGAAAAGGCGAAGTCATCGCACTGGTCGGACCAAGCGGCTCAGGAAAGAGCACGCTTGTCGATCTGATTCCACGCTTCTACGAACCGACCGAGGGGAGAATCCTCCTCGACGGAATCGACACGCGCGAGATCAAGCTCCCGGTGTTACGAGGTCTGACCGGCATCGTGAGTCAGGAGACCGTTCTCTTCCACGACACCGTGCGCAACAACATCGCCTACGGTGCCGCCGAGAAGTACAGCCAGGCGCAGATCGAAGCGGCGGCCAAGGCGGCTAACGCACACGATTTCATCACCGAGCTGCCGCGCGGTTACGACACTTTGCTAGGCGAGCGCGGCACCCGCTTATCGGGCGGACAAAGGCAGCGACTGGCGATTGCACGGGCCTTGCTTAGTGACCCCCCGATTCTCATTCTCGATGAAGCCACTTCCGCGCTGGACACGGAGTCCGAGCGTCTGGTGCAGGAGGCCGTCGATCGTTTGCTGCAGGGAAGAACTGTGTTCGTGATTGCACATCGGCTGTCGACGATCACGCACGCCGATCAGATAGTGTTTCTCGATCGTGGTGAAATAGTGGAGCAGGGGACGCACGCCGAGCTGTTGGCGAAGCGCGGCGCGTACTCGCGGCTCTACGAGCTGCAGTTCGGCGGTAACGGAGCAACGGATCTTGCACGTTCTATTTCTACATACAGCTCGTGAATGGTCGGGCACCGCCCGATTGTTTGCGAGAGCGGGTCGAGGCATCTCCGAGCGCGGGGCGAAAGTCACGCTGCTGGTGACGCCCGACAGCAACGTGCACCTCGCCGTCTCACCGCGGCGAGATCCCGGGCAGCCGCGCCACACACCGATCCCGGAGCCGTTCGAGATCATTCCCTTCGCCACCGACGGCTGGTTCTTCACGGCCGCGCGTCGGCTGAGAAAGATCTTTCGACGCTGGGACGCCGACGCGATTTTCGTCAGCACTGATCGGGAGCACCTGATTGCGGCGACGGCCTGTCGTCTGAGCGGAAACGGCTCGGTGGTGCGCTGGACGCAGGCCGGGAAAAAACTGGAGATGGGATTGGCGGGAAAATGGGCGGGGAGACTGGCGCGAACTGCCTATTTGTTCGCCAGTGAAACCGATCGACGCGGCTCGACCATCCCCAAGAACGCGATCGATGTCTCAGTGGCGGAAATCGGCATCGATGTCTCGACCTATCCAACCGACGGGGCAAAGCCCGCCGCCGCTGAGGGTGATTCCGCCAGCGATCAAAAGCAGACGGAGCCACTGAAGTACATCGTCTGCGTTTATGATCCGACTTCGCGTGGTCGGGCGGCGACGGCCATTCGCACCATCTCGATGCTGTCACCGCGTCATCCCTTTCTGCGACTGATCATAGTCGGACCCGGATCGGACGACGAGGATCTGCGGATGCAGGCCGCCGCACTGCGCGTGCTTCACCTCGTCAGCTTCCTTGGCGAGCGCGACGATGTCATCAACCTGATGCAGGATGCCCATCTGGGATGGGTCGTCGCCGACGCAGATACGGGAGCGTACGGAATCCTCGATCTGATGGCGCTCGGCATTCCAACCGTGGCCAGCGAAGACGGCGTCGCCCGGCGCTACATCGCCAACGGTATCAGTGGCGCACTGTATCCTCCGGATGATTCAGCATCGACCGCGGCCACCGTCGCGGGTATGCTGCTCCGCGAAGACGCGCGTGAAGCGATGGGCAAGGCTGCGCGCACCAGAGTCGCCAGGGAATTCCCGGAGAGCGAGATGATCGAGGGGTTCGACCGCGCGGCCAACAACGCGCGCACCCGGGGCCGTCGCTAGACGGTGAGCGCAGCCAACCGCGGCTCCCCCGACGTTACGGCGGTGATCGCGGCGCACGACGAATCCGCGAACATCGAAGCCTGCATCGCGAGCGTGGACTGGGCTCGCGAAGTCATCGTCGTCGAGAACGAGTCTTCGGATGACACCGTTGATCGGGCGCGCAGCGCCGGCGCGACGGTGATCAGTCCGAGGTTCACAACGATCGGTACGGCGCGAAATCATGGAATTACGCGAGCGGGTACGTCGTGGATTCTCGTGCTCGATGCCGACGAGCGCTGTACGCCTGAGCTTGCGGCGGAAATCAAACACGTGGTTAACAATCCCGGCGATCGTTCCGCGTTTCGGGTCCCGCGCCGCAATTTCTTCCTCGGCAAAGAGATACGTCACGGTGGGTGGGGCAGTGACAGACCGGTGCGATTGTTCAGGCGCGAGCTGCGTTACAACGCCAATCTCGTCCACGAGCACGTCGATGTGACCAAAGGAACAATCGGGGAAGTCAAGAATTCGCTGTTGCACTACACCTACACTTCCCTCGACCAGTACTTTGAGAAATTCGACCGCTACAGCCGCTGGTGGGCGGAGCAGAATTTCGCGAGGGGACGCCGCGGCGGCGCGGCGGGCGTATTTTTCAAGCCCCCGGCACGGTTCGTCGGGATGTATTTCCTGAAGGGTGGATTTCTCGACGGCGCACGCGGGCTCGTTCTCGCCTGTCTCGCCGCCGCGAGTGTGATGGCCAAGTACGCGCGACTCTGGGAAAGATCGATCCGCAATGAACGTTGAGTGGCAGGGCCGGCGGTAGTGAGAGTCCTCATCATCGGCAGCAATCAGCGATGGCGGATGGAGAAGTGCACCGAGCGCGCGCTCAAGAGAGATGACCACAAGACGCTGCTGATCGATGACAAGCGCGCCGCGCGCCTGATCGGTCGCAAGCTCACTCAGCGCTGGGCGCTTTCCCAGGCGCGTCGATTCAAGCCTGATTTCGTCTTCCTCGGCAAATGCCACGGCCTCGATGTCGAAACGGTGGCGACGATCCTCCAGGGCAAGCCCAACGCGATGTGGTACCACGATCCGCAGTGGTACAAGAGCACCTACCGACCGGACATCGCGCACATCATCGCCGTCGGAAAGCTGACGCAGACTTTTTTCGTCTCGGGATTCGACGCCGAGTGGAGGGCGCTCGGTTTACCGGCGAAATTTCTTCCCTCAGCCGCGGATCGTGATATCAAACCAGTTCCACCCAAAAAGAGCTTTCACTCCGACGTCAGCTTCATCGGAACCGGCTACGATTCGTCACGGGCGAATTTTTTGCTCAAGATCGCCAAGAAATACGATCTCAAGGTCTGGGGCAAAGGGTGGGAGGAATGGCGCAAGCCGCTCAACTGGAGCGGACGCTCCGTTCTGGGAAAAGACTTCGCCGCCGTTTGCTCCAGCTCCAACATCTCGCTCGGCATCAATCCCGATCGCGCCAAGGGTGGCAGCACTTACACATCCGACCGAACTTGGATGGTGATTCTTGCCGGCGGATTTTATCTCGGTCACGGCACGGCTGGTCTCACCGAGATGCTGCGCGAGGGTGATCATTGCGCCTGGTACAAGGACATCGATTCCTGCCTCGACAAGATCGGCTATTATCTCGAGAAACCGGCGGCGCGCGAGAGAATCAGGCGGGAGGGGCAGGGGTTCGTCCGCCAGCACCACACCTTCGACCAGCGCATCCACAACCTGCTGTCAGGCGAAGAGTTTCATAATCCGCTCTTAGTGTAAGCGCGGATAGATGCGACACCTGTTCGTCACCCAGGATTACGGGCCCGACCTGGGCGGCATGGCGCGCCGGCACGTCGAGCTGGTGCGGCGCTTCGGTGATGATGACGAGACGATAATGAGCGTCTCCACGGTTGCATCACCCGACGCCGCTGCCTTCGATCAGCACGAGAGCTATCGCATCTACAGGCAGCCATTCCCGTTCGAGCGAGCGAATCGATTCTCGAATCAGCTGCGGTGGGCGCAGTGGCTCACCTCCCGGCGCGCTCCGCGGTTCGACGTGCTGCACTGCGGGAATATCCGGCCTGGTGGCTACGGCGTGCGCTGGACCAATCGCAAGCTGGGCACTCCGTATCTCATCTATGTGAACGGGGGCGATCTGCTACGCGAGCGGAGAAAGGCGGAGCGCAGCGCGATGAAGCGGATGTCGGCGCGATCGATACTCGGCAACGCGTCGGGCATCGTCGCTACATCGAAGTGGGTCGCGCAGTTGGCGTCTGAGGTGATGAACGAGGTCGGCGTCGAGCGACCTCCCCGCGTTGCCGCTCTGGATCTCGGCACCGATCCGGCTCACTTCAGTCCTTCGCGTGACACGGGCGCCCTGCGTCGGCGCTGGGGCGTTGGCGACGCCCCTTTGATCCTGACGGTGGCGCGACTGGTTCCACACAAAGGTCAGGACATGGGGATCCGCGCACTGGCCACACTGTCGCACGATTTTCCGAATCTGCGCTACATAATGGTAGGCGAAGGCCATGATGAGCTTCGCCTGCGCAGCATCGCTCGCGAGCTCGGCGTCACCGACAAGGTTGGATTCGTGGGAGCGATGCGCGACGATGAGCTGCCGGAAGCCTACGCGACATCGACCATCTATCTCGGCGCGTCGCGCGTGGATAAGGAGATCAACGTCGAAGGATTCGGCATCTCGTTCCTCGAAGCTGGCGCCTCGGGCATCCCTTCGGTGGCGGGCGACTCGGGCGGGGTCCGCTCCGCAGTGCGGGATGGTGAGACGGGGCTCGTCGTTCCTCCTACTGACGCCGATGCTATTACTGAGGCGATCCGCTCGCTCCTGCTAAATCCAGAGCGGCGCAAGCAAATGGGACGCGCCGCGCGCCACGCCGTCGAAACCCATTACAATTGGGATCGGGTCGCACGTGACACTCGCGACTTTACCTACGACGTCGTCAAACGCTCGCTCAATGACTCCAAAGGCGTCTAAGAAGGCGCGCCGGCCAAGAAAATCTCGCACCAGGACAGCTTCGGATAAAAGGAAGAAGCCGACGCTCGCCCACCGCGCCGAGTACTACGGGATGCGCGCGACTATTGGAGTGTTGCGGACCATGGGTTGGAATGCCGCCTGTCGCCTCGGCGAGGGTCTGGGCGTACTGGGCTACCGCCCATTCGGCATCCGGAAGCGCGTTGTCGAAAAGCAAATCGCGGCGGCGTTTCCCGAGCTGTCAGAAGATGCGGTGAAGAAGCTCGCCCGGGAGTCTTACTCTCATCTCGGCCGCACGTTTGCCGAGTCCGCACTCTTCGACATGCTTGGCAAGGAGGGTGTCTTGAACCTCGTCGACGAGGTAAAGGACTGGCATCACGTCGACGAAGCGATGGCGGCTGGTAAGGGCATCGTCTTCGTCACCGGACACATCGGAAATTGGGAGCTGGCCGGCGCGTACGTCGCCGCGCGCGGCGTTCCGGTCGACGCGATTGCGCGCGGGATGGCGAATCCTCTCACTGAGGAATACATCACCCGTGTACGCGAAGCGACTGGGATGGTCATCGTCCACGATTCTGACGCGGTCAAACGTGCGCCACGCTCGCTGCGCGCCGGTCGCGGTGTTGCTTTCATCGCCGACCAGGGAGTGCTTGGTCTGGCGTCCACTTACGTGCCATTCTTCGGCCGGCCCGCCAAGACGCCGCGTGGCGCGGCGGTATTCGCTTTGCGATTCGAAGTGCCGGTCATTTTCGTCGTCGCGCTTCGTAAACCGAACGGGCGCTTTCGTGTCATCGTCGAGCGAATCGAGACGAAGCGAACGTCGAACATGGATCGCGACGTCGATGCGATCGTCGCAACTTTTACCCAGCGTCTGGAGAAGTGGGTACGTGACGTGCCCGCCCAGTATTTCTGGCAGCACCGCAGGTGGAGGCGTCAGCCACCGGATACGCCTTCCGAGTTGAGGGATCCGTCGGCTAGTTGAACTGCCACGTACGACTACCGGCTAGGGGCCGCGAGCGGAGCGGCGAGGGGCTCCGGGCGAAAGCATAAAGGTCTTGATTCGCACGTTGCTCCAAGCCGCTCCGCCCAGCGCTCCAAGCCGGTAGTCGTATGTTGCGGTTGCAAGGTTTTCATTATAGAGGGTCATAGATGCTCGATCCCAAGCAGCGACAGCGATTCTTTCGCGACAATCGCGCCCGCATCGGAATTGGGATCGTCATCGTCATGGCCTTCGCTGCGGTCCTGGCGCCGCTGATTGCCCGTCAAAGCCCGATCACGATCGACCTTCTCCACATCCTGCAGCGTCCGTCGGCGCAGCACTGGCTTGGCACCGACATCCAGGGGCGCGACATCTGGTCGCGTCTGGTCTATGGCGCGCGCGTCTCCCTCACCGTCGGCCTGATCTCCCAGGGAATCGCACTCGCGCTCGGCGTCTCGATGGGACTGTTGGCCGGATTCTACGGCCGCTGGGTCGATGAGATCGTGATGCGCCTCGCCGATGTCACTCTGGCATTTCCAACTCTGTTACTGCTGATTGCGATGGTCGCGGCACTGCAGCCGTCTGAAGCTGTCGTGTTCGCGACGATCGGCGTCGTCGGCTGGGCGGGAATGGCGCGCATCGTCCGCGGACAGGTGCTCGTCGTGCGACAACTGGAGTACATCCAGGCGATCAAGGCGCTCGGCGCCGGCGATTTGCGCATCATGGTGCAGCACGTGCTGCCAAACGTCATTGCTCCCGTCGTGATCGCGGCGACACTCGGCGTCGCCGGGGCAATCATGGCTGAGGCTGCTTTGTCATTCCTGGGTCTGGGCGTGCCGCCACCGGCGCCGAGCTGGGGGTCGATGATTGCAGACGGCAGAGATTTGGATCAACTTCGACGGGCTCCGTGGACGTCCGTGTTTCCGGGGGTGGCCATCGGTGCCGCCGTGCTCGGCTTCAATCTGTTGGGGGATGCGCTGCGCGACGCGCTCGATCCCCGGCAGATCTACAAGGTTCCGAAGGCGGAGGAGATAAAGACCTGAGGAGAGATCGAGGGAACGCAGTGCGATGAGTGCGAGAGGAAGAGACGAGTACAGGCGAAGTCTCTTCGACAAGCACGGACCGGAAGCGGCGGATCATATGCGCGCCGTCAGCTCCCTCATCATTCCTGTCGTCGCCGGCGCTTTCATTGGCGGTGCGCTCGCTGCGCAGAAAGGCTATTCCGCACTCGCCGTCGTCCTGTCTGCAATCGCGGGATCAGTCCTATTCGGTACCTGGTGGTGGTTCTTCGTCACCAGACTCTCGTACGGCGCGGGGCAGCCGCGCCTGCGGGCCGCCGAGCTCTATGCAAAATCTGAATTGCGTGAGCGGGCAGAGAAGTTATACCGTTCGGTTCAGCGCCTTCCTCGGCTCACGGCGAAAGACGACGTCTTCGCTTCCAACCGGCTCGTAGACCTTTATCTCGCGTGGCCGGGCCACGAGACGAAAGGTCTCCGCGAGCTCAGACGACTAATCGACACTTATCCGGAGACCGATGTAGCGGAACGTGCCCGTGCAGGTCTTGTGACTCTCAAGAGTCAGCTCGGCGTCGCCGAGTAGGCAATCACCTCAAAACGAGGATGACCATGCTACTGCTCCAGACAACTACTCAAGCACCTGTTCAGACTGTTCCCGCTCCTCCCTCATTCACCGCCACGCTGATGCAGTCGTTCCGTGACGCGACCTCGATGATCCTAAGCGCGATTCCGCGGATACTCGGCTTCATCATCGTCGTCGCGATCGGCTGGTTCATATCGTCGATCCTGGCTCGGGCAGTAACGGGGTTATTGCGCGCGATCCGGTTCGACGAGCTGATGCAGCGCTCGGGTCTCTCCGACTTCCTGAACAAGATGGGGACGGGGTTGGATCCGGCGGCCATGGTGGCGGGGTTGGTGAAGTGGCTGGTGCGCGTCGTCGTGCTGCTGGTCGCGTTCGATGTGCTCGGCTTGCCAGCCGTCTCCGATGTGATGAGGCAGCTGCTGTTGTGGCTGCCGAATCTGGTGGTGGCGATTTTCGTGTTGTTCATCGGCGGAATCGTGGCGCGCGCCTTCGCTAACATCGTGAGGGGCGCGACGGCGGAAGCGGGATTCACGAATCCGGAGACGCTGTCGAACGTGGTGCGGACGACGGTGTGGGCGTTCGCGATCGTCGTCGCCATCAATCAACTGGGGATCGCGACGAACCTGATCACGACGCTGTTCACCGGATTCGTAGCGGCGCTGGCGATCGCGCTCGGCCTGTCGTTCGGATTGGGCGGTCGCGACCTCGCGTCTCGGACGCTCGAGAATTGGTACGATCAGGCGCAGGACAGGCCGTCGAGGAGAAGGCCGAAGGCGGAAGAGTAGAACGATAACCGAGAACTGAAACTACGTGCTGGGCAGGTAGTTTCAGTTCTCGGTGGCAGCAACCTTAGGGGAAGTTGTAATTAAGAACTATCCCCGCCACAGTGGCGGTTCCCAGCGACGCCTGGGCGACGGTGCTGGACGACGGACCGGCATCCTGAAACGCCGCGTCGATCGAGAACGCGGCAGTCAGCGACGCCTGGGCGCACGTGACTCCATTGCTGCCCTGAAATCCGCTGCACGCATTCCCCGGCGCGCCGCCGCTGAGAGTCCCGGTTCCCAGGGCCGCGCGCCAGGAGGAGACCGTGCTGCCATCCAGATGGAACAGGTACCCATTCACGGGTCCCTCGAAGGCGCCACTCGTCGATGTCGGTGGCAGGCCGGTGCCCGACTTGTAGCCATCGATGATGATGATGTCGGTTGGATTCGACGGATCGTTGAACGCGATCAGATCAAAAGTGCTGAACGAGCTGGTCGACACCTGAACCCGGCGCTGCAATCCAACCGCGTAAAACGGTCCCGGCGCCATCGTCGTCGAAATCGGAACGAGATCGGCTTCCGCTCCGGACTTGAGCACCAGGTTCGCCGAGTCGGCGAGCCACGCGATCTCGATGTGAATAGGCGCGATCTGGATGATCTTGTTCATTATCACCGTTGCTTGTGTCGCATCGAGTGTCAACGTGGCGGCGGGCCCGGTCGCGCTATCGCTGCCGCAACCGAGAGCGAACAAGGATGAGACGACCAGTCCAACAGGCGCACGTCTAAGGTGCATAATTCCTCTCCAACGTGGTGTCCCTGGATGATATGGCGCGGGGAAGGGAGTCGGGAAGTACTAGAGGTGCGGCGCGATGGCGGTGGTCGCTTTTTCCGAGGTGATGATGGGGATGACCTCGAAGTCGACGAGGTCGCTCCAATTCGACATCCACTCGTCGAGCAGCATCCGGTCGTCGCAGTCCATCACCTGAAAGCAGCGTTCGAAATCGGTCGTCACCCAGCTGGAGAGGTACCGCGCGCCGTGCGGGCACATCCTGCCTTTGTCCCTGAAGCGGCGATAGGCCGGCTTCGGATCACCATCACGGTACTTCTCGATCACCATGAAGAGCATTGGCGTCTCGCCTCACGCGATAGACTCTAACGTTTGAACGCTGTTGGATGTTTTGGCTGATACAATCCCACCCTAGCTCCACTCGGCAGAGCGAAGCTGGTGACGATTCCCCACGGCGCTTCCTCGACCTTGGAGAAGTGAACTTTTTTCTCCAGAGATTTCATTGTCGACTTCAGGTCGTCGCACATGAGATAGAGCGCCGCACCGGCATGCCCGTCCTCGGTTTTTGCTGGCGCCGAGCCGCGCGAGGGATGCACGGCCAATTCGCCCGGCGGGAGCGCGAAAATCGGCCAGCCTCCGCCGGCGTCAATCGAATCAAGCCTCAGCGCGTCACGCAGAAACGCGCGATCCGCTTCTGCCTTCTTGCTGTAAAGGAGAAAGTGCGCGCCGAAGATCATGAGTTATTTCCGTACTCGCAGCAACCCGTAATCCCGCGCTCCCTTTCTGATCAGGTAGTATCGTTCGGCTAACGGTTTAGTGGTCGCGAGGTTGGTGTCGGCGCTCGTTCGCTGCCCGTTCAAGTAGACGCCTCCCTGTTCGACGAGCCGCCTTCCCGCGCCTTTCGACGCGGTGAGCTGCAGTAGCACGAGCGCGTCGAGCAGTCCTGGCGTCTCGGCTACTTCGGCGAACGGCACCTCCTGACTCAACGCCTTCAGCACAGCCTCAGAGAGCGTGGCGGGGTCTGCTTTTCCGAAAAGGACTTTCGACACTTGCTCCGCCACTCGTGCCGCGTCCTCGCCGTGTACGCGCGCAGTCACGTCGCGGGCCAGCGCCTGCTGCGCCTCGCGCTTCTCCGGACCGCTCGCGATCAACTTGTCGAGCTCCTCGACTTCCTTTCGCGGCAACAGCGTGAAGAACCGCAAATACTTGCCGGCGTCGCGATCGTCGACATTGATCCAGTACTGATAGAACTTGTATGGCGACGTGCGCTCCGGATCGAGCCACACCGACCCGGCTTCGGTCTTCCCGAACTTCGATCCGCTCGCCGTCGTCACCAGCGGCAGGGTCAGCGCGTGCACTGTCTTTCCTTCCACGCGCCGAATCAGCTCCATCCCCGCCGTGATGTTTCCCCACTGATCGCTGCCGCCCATCTGCAGCGTCACGCCTTCCCGCCGATACAGCTCCAAAAAATCGTACGCCTGCAGCAACATGTAGGAGAATTCGGTGAACGAGATTCCGCCCTCGATGCGCGCCTGCACCGATTCCTTGGCAAGCATGTAGTTGACGGTGAAGTGCTTGCCGACATCGCGCATGAACTCCACTGCCTTGAGCGGACGCAGCCACGCCGCATTGTCGCGCATCCTCGCAGCGTGCCTGCCCTTGAAGTCGAGAAAATGCGAGAGCTGTTTCTCTATCGCCCGCGAATTGGAGTGTATCTCCTCCTCGGACAGCAGTTGGCGCTCCGAGGTTTTGCCGCTCGGATCGCCGATCATCCCGGTGCCGCCGCCGACGAGCGCGACGGGTTTGTGCCCCGCGCGCTGCAGATGTGCAAGTCCCATCACCGGCACGAGGCTTCCGATGTGCAAGCTTGGCGCAGTCGGGTCAAACCCCACATATGCGCTCACCGCACCGGTTGCGAGTGCGTCGGCCAAACCGTCCGTGTGTTGGTAGACCATCCCGCGCCACGACAGCTCGTCCAGCAATGAATTCTTCGTGCTCATGCGGGGAAATTAGGGACGCCCGACCGCGGTGTCACCTTGGGTGTATCACAGTTATCTTTTGACACTCCGCATGGCCTCCGCCTCCGCTTCTTCTTCGGCACCAGTCACCAACAACAAGATTCCATTCCACAAGCGTCACCCGACGCTCGTCAGAGTGGTGCTGCTTTCGCTCACGTTTCTCATCGCGATGGGTGCCGGCGCGCTCTATGGCACCTGGGCTCTGATCTGTCGCGGCAGTCAGTGCCCTTCGATCGAGATCCTCGGCGAGTACACGCCGCACCAGACATCGAAGCTCTACGCGATCGACGGCAGATTCATCGCTGAGCTCGGCCTCGAGCGACGAACCCTCGTCAAAATCGACGAGATCCCGAAGATCGTGCAGGACGCGTTCGTCAGTACCGAGGACAAGCGCTTCTACCAGCACGCCGGCATCGACTGGCACCGTGCCGCCGCTGTTGTCCTCCGCTCGCCTATCCACGGATACTCGCAGGGATTTTCAACGATTACGATGCAGCTCGCGCGCAACGTCTTCCCCGAAAAAATCTCGCGCGAAAAAAGTCCAATCCGCAAAATCAAGGAAGCGAAAGTCGCCCGCCAGATCGAGGCCAAGTACGACAAGAAGAAAATCCTCGAGCTCTATCTCAATCAGATCGATCTCGGCCACGGCGCCTACGGCGTCGAGACCGCATCACAGCGCTACTTCGGCAAGTCTGTGCGCGATCTGAACCTCGCCGAAGCAGCGACTCTGGCTGCGCTGCCCAAGGCACCAGCCCGCTACAATCCCGTTCGCTTTCCCGAGCGCGCGATTCAACGCCGCAACACCGTCATCGAGCTGATGCGCCAGAACGGGTACGTCACCGACGCCGATGCCAGCCGAGCGAAGGCATATCCCCTCCAGCTCGCCAACAAGAGCGTTGCCGCGGGCGAAACCGCGCCCTACTTCGTCGAGTGGGTGCGTCAGCAGCTCGACGCTCAATTCGGCAAGCAGCTTTACGAGCAGGGCCTGAAGGTCTACACCACGCTCGATCTCGATATGCAAGGCGCCGCCGAACGCGCGCTGGAACGTCAGGCGAAGGCAATCGAGGCCGGCCGTTTTGGCCCGTATCAGCACGAGACCTACGAGCACTACATCGCGCATCGCGAAACCGACGAGGGCAGCGGCACCTCGCCGTACCTCCAGAGCGCTTTCCTGGCGATGGATCCACGCACGGGTGCGGTGCGGGCGATGATCGGCGGCCGCGATTTCGATGACTCCAAGTTCAATCGCGCCGTCCAGGCGCAACGTCAGCCGGGTTCGACGTTCAAGCCGATCGTGTATTCAGCGGCGATCCAGAACGGCAGGCCAGCGTCGTACATCGTGAATGACAGTCCGCTCGTGTTGCAGGTGCCGGGACAACCCGAGTGGGCGCCGCAGAACTACGATCTCAAATTCCTGGGCGAGATTCCGCTGCGTGAATCACTCTACCTCTCGCGCAACGTGTCCACCGTCCGCCTCGGCATGGAACTGGGCGAGCAGACCGTCGTTAACGAGGCGAGGAATTTTGGCATCACCACTCCAATTCCTCCGTATCCATCGATCCACATCGGCGCCGCCGAGGTCTATCCGATCGAGCTGATCTCGGCTTACACCGCTTTCCCAAATCTCGGCGTCCGTGCCGCGCCCAACGCGATACTCCGCGTCGAGAATCAGAAAGGGGAGATTCTCTGGCAGCCGACGCCCACGCGCGCGCAGGTGTTGTCGCCGGAAGAAGCGTGGATCATGGTCGACATGATGAAGGACGTCATTCGCCGCGGAACGGGCGCCGGAGTTTGGGAGTCCGGATTCCACTATCCCGCCGGCGGAAAAACCGGAACCACCAACGACGGCACCAACGTCTGGTTCGTGGGCTACACCGCCGATCTCATCGCCGGGGTCTGGTACGGTCTCGATCGTCCGCAAAAGATCAAGGACAACGCCCAAGGCGGTGTGCTCGCCGCGCCGGCGTGGACGGCGTTCATGAGCGAGGTCTACCGCCGCAAGCCGGCGCCACCAGACTGGCCGCGGCCGACTTCCATCGTCACCCGCGAGATCGACATCAGCAGTGGGTTGCTGGCGACGCAGTATTGTCCGCGCAATCTCGTCACCACCGAGTTCTACATTTCCGGAACCGAACCGACTCGCGATTGTGACAAGCATGGTCCGTTCTCGAACCCGGGCGGTGCGTATCCAGTGGATACTCTCAGCACGGTGCCATTCACGCGGGCACAGCCGACGACAAGCGGCGGGCAGCCGATCAACGTCACGCCGCCGCCGGTCCAGCCTGGTTATGAGCCGGTACCGTCGCGCACCCAGCCTCCGCCGCGACGTATTCCGACGGTGTTCGACACCTCACGTCGCGACACAGTCCTGCGTCGACCGACAGGAGCGGATACGTCGATCCGACGCGTCCCGCGTCGCGACACGGTGAGGCGCGACACGACCAGACCACGAGCCGACACCGCTCCGTTGCCGGCCCGCCCGCCGACTCCGATTCCGCGCTGATGCGCTATCACGCGCGTTGGGTGCTGCCAATCACCCAGCCGCCGATCGAGAACGGAACCGTCGTCGAGACCGACGGAAAAATCACCTACGTCGGGCCAAGAGACGCCGCTCCTCCGGGTAAGGACGTCGATTTACAGGCCGCGATCCTGCTTCCCGGATTGGTCAACACCCACACGCACCTCGAGCTCACCGCGATGCGCGGTTTCCTCGAGGATCTCGACTTCGCCGATTGGATCGACAAGCTCCGCCAAAGCCGCAACGAGATTCTCGACGAGACGAAGCTCCTCGATTCGGCAAAATTCGGAATAATCGAGGGACTCGAGGCCGGCATCACCACCTACGCCGACACCTGCTCGAGTGGCGTCGCCATGCCGGCCATGCTGACGCTTGGTGTGCGCGGGATCATGTACCAGGAGGTCTTCGCACCCGATCCGTCCAAGTGCGATGCAGCAATGCGAGATCTCGAGGAGCGTCTCGGCAATCTCGTGCCCGCGCAAACCGATCTGGTGCAGCTCGGCGTCTCGCCGCACGCCCCGTACACCGTCTCCGATCCGCTTTACGCTGCCACTGGCCAGCTCGCTCGAAAGCGGAACCTCCCGTTGGCGATGCACATCGCCGAGAGCGCGGGAGAGGAGGACCTCGTTGTGCGTGGGGAAGGTGCCTTCGCCGAGCGCTGGCGTCGCCGCGGTATCGAGGTGTCGAAGCGCGCGCGATCGTCGATTGCGTTACTGGAAAAGCACGAGGTTCTGGAGCCCGGCTCGCTTCTCATTCACTGCGTGCGGGTGGATGACGCCGACATTACCACCATCGCGCGGCGCGGCTGCTCGGTCGCGCACTGCCCGGCGTCCAACGCCAAGTTCGGCCACGGTGTCGCGCCACTCTTGCCAATGCTTGCCGCCGGAATCCCGGTCGGCATCGGCTCCGATTCCGTCGCCAGCAACAATCGCATGGACATTCTGGACGAGGCGCGCCTTGCCGTTCTCACCCATCGCGCCGCCACGCGCCGCCACGACGCATTCGGCGCGCATCAGGCCCTCGCGCTCGCCACCGTCGGCGGCGCCCGCGCCCTCGGGCTCGATGACCGCATCGGATCTCTCGAAGTGGGCAAGGACGCCGATCTCGCCGCGTTTCGCATCGACATCGCTCGCACCACCCCCATCGGCGATCCTTATTCCGCGGCGATCTTTGCGCTTCCCGGCCGATCAGCCGAGCTGGTGACGGTGCGCGGCAAAGTCCTCGTGGAGCACGGCAAATGCAAAGACTTCGATCCCGCGCTCAGCGAGCGTGTTAAATCCGCCGGTGAAGCACTAGGCAAATGGGCCGTTCGCTCGGTATCTTGAAGCTCCTCTTCGAAGGAAGCCTGCACAATGGCGGTAGATAACCACCACCGTATCTGGCGCGACGGTAAGTTCGTGGACTGGGAAGACGCGACCATCCATGTGATGAGTCACGTCGTGCATTACGGCTCGAGTGTCTTCGAGGGCATTCGTTGCTACGAGACACCGGGCGGACCGGCCGTCTTTCGACTCGGCGCCCACATGCGGCGGTTTGCGGATTCCTGCCGCATTTACCGCATGCCGCTCAAATACTCGATTGAAGACCTCTCCCGGGCTGCAGTCGAAACAGTCGCAGAAAATGAGCTACCGCACTGTTACCTGCGGCCGGTTGCTATCCGAACCGGCGAGCAGATGGGAGTGCTGCCGCACGACACGCCTCTCGAAGTCTTCATCATTCCGTGGACCTGGGGCACTTACCTCGGTGCGGATGCCTTGAAGAACGGGGCCGATGTCTGCGTTTCGAGCTGGAGACGTCCCGCACCCGATACGATTCCAACGATGGCAAAAGCCGGCGGGAATTATCTCGGCGGGCAATTGTCCAAGATGCAGGCGCGCGTCGACAACTACGTCGAAGGCATCATGCTCGATTCCTTCGGCCACGTCTCCGAGGGAAGCGGTGAGAATCTCTTCCTGGTGAGAGACGGTAAGCTTTTCACATCGACCATTGCTGCCGGGATCCTGCACGGCGTGACACGCGACTCGGTGATTCGCATCGCACAGGACATGGACCTCGAGGTTGTCGAGGGGGCGATTCCACGCGAGATGCTTTACATCGCCGACGAGCTGTTCTTTACCGGAACCGCGGCGGAGATAACTCCGATTCGATCGGTCGATCGCATTCCGGTCGGCACTGGCAAGCCCGGCGTCATCACTCTGGAAATCCAGCGCGAGTACATGGGACTGGCGACAGGGACGCTGGAAGATCGGTACGGCTGGCTGACCCCCGTGCCGCCACGCAAGACGATGTCGGCGACGCGCAGCAAGGTCGCGCGGGAACCTGTCGGAGATATGTCAGCATCGGCCATCTAGCCTCGCTCGGGTCGGCGTTAACCGGGCCCGGACGGGTAACCGAGGCCTGTCGCTAATCGTCGGTTTAGTAGTGCCAGAGACAGCACTTTTCGCCCGGCGTTTTCGCTCTGTTCAATGCAACAAACGCGTCTCTGCCGGGTGGTAGTGTTGTACCCGTTGTATATTTTGGTGGGTTTGCCCAGGAGGAGTGCTTGATCGTCGGTTGTCTGGCACTGAATGCTTCGTTTGAGCCGTTGACGATGGTCCCCTTACGCCGCGCCCTGCGGTTGGTGATCGATGGAAAGGCGGAAATCGTCGAGGCAGATTCTGATCGCGTGGTTCGCTCCGAGAAGTTAACGCTTCCGCGCCCCGCGGTAATCCGGCTCATGCGCTTCATCCACGTCCCTCGCCGTTTCCGCCGCCAGGTCACCAACACCTTCCTGTTCGCGCGCGATCGCTACCGCTGCCAGTACTGCGGCCGACTTCAGATCGAGCTCAAGCCCCGTGAGTCGCTTACGCGGGACCACCTGATTCCTCTCTCACGCGGCGGCGCCAACGATTGGACCAACGTCGTGACTGCCTGCAGCCCCTGCAACACGCGCAAGGCGAACAACCTGCCGAGCGAGATCGGGATGCACCCGCTGCACGTGCCGGTTGAGCCCCACTTCGTTCATTTGAGCTGGGCGGTCCGCCGCCTGACGCCTACTCAGGCGAAATACATTCGGATCTTCTACGGCGAAGAGACCCTCCACCATCTCGAAGATTTGGAGCATCGGCACGCCCAGAATGTCCAACACGGGAACGGGCATCGCGCGCATCATAAGGTTGGGTAACTGCGTCGTACGTTGCAGTTCAGAAACTCTACGGCCTGAAGGTGCCAGTCCTCGCCTCGTAGTGGCGCTTCTCCCCGCCGAGTAGTCGAACCACCAAAGTCCGCAATCCTCGCCCCACGGCCGTGCCCGGATTCTTTTTTCCGCTCACCGCTGGTTTGAGCTCTCCCCGAAGCCACCGCTGCACCTCGTCGAGATCGCTCAGCGAAAGGGTCTCGACGTCCAACAACAAATTGTAGTAGCCTCGCTGCCCCTTCTTCGGCAGAGCGATCCCCACTCGATACGGCGCTTCAATCGCATCCTCCGCCAGATCCGCCGTCGGATACTCTCCCAACGACTCCGCCTTGCTGTTCACCACCCGCACGACCTGATACTTCTTCCCCAGCACGTCATACTTGAGAACGACATCCCACTCGAACGCCGCCTTCAGGTCGTCGAACCATCTCCCCGACGCCCAGCGCTCGAGACGATAGTGCAGCCGCGCCGGGAATCCGTTCGCCAGCAAATCGCGCATCGATCCATCCGCAAGCAGACCGGCGGACGAGATCGATGGCGCGGTGTCCGCCCACGCATTCTGCGGCGGCGCCAACACATCGACGCGCACTTTCTGCGCACCAACCGGAGCCGCGATCACAATCGCGGTCCACACGATCGGGAACTTCAGCACCGCCGAAGCTCGGTGTCGTCGTTACAGATTCCGCGCGGTATCGACCTCACTAGAATCGCCGGCGCACTCGCAGAAACACGTTCGCCGGTTCTTTCGGGCTGGAAACCGCCTTCGCCGCGTACAGTCCTATCAATCCGAGGTCGAGCCCGAGGCCAACATCGGTCCGGAAAGTCCCGAATCGTGGGAAGCTGTGATTGGAGTACTGCAGCGTTCCCGACGGCTGCCCCACCAGCCACCCGCGACCAGCATCGACAAACGCCACCGCGGTCGGTTCCACCGTGAAGCCAATGCCGCGCAGACGGATCGCGCGCGCGTTGAGGAAATCCAGGAGCGACGAGTGCAGCTGGTTGCGGTACTCGAGCTGACCGAGCGCCACCCGCTCGCACTGCGCCGGATTCCCGGGCGGAGGTTGGCCGCCGTTGCTGCACTGCGAAACGTCCACCGTACCCGGCTCGTACCTCCGGAAATCGAAACCGGGTACCGTGCCGATTCCGCCTACTGAAAAGCGTCTTTCCAGCGGGAGCTGGTCGCCGTGCAGCCAGCCGCCGAGCACCAGCCTGGCGTTGAACCACGTCGTCGGAGAGAGTCGGTTGTAGCGTCGCAGATCGAGCAAGCCGCGACCGTAGCTGATGCGCGGCGACAAGATGGCCGGTCGCGCCAGCGGTGATGTCAGCCCGAAGTCGGTCGCCGTGCCCGTTCCTCGTTCGTACTCGGCGACGATGAGCCAACCCGTCGATGGATTGTCTTCGTCGTTTCGCGTATCGATGTTCGCGCGGAGAACTCCCAGGTGAAACCGACCTGCATCGACGAGGGGATTCGCGCGCCACGACTTCCCGTTGCCGAACACCGAGAACACTCTGCGAGCGTCGACTGAGGCCCATCGCTCGTCGCTCCAGTCGAAAGCAAGACTGCTGCGGGGGCTCATGTTGAACGTCGCGGTTGCCTTTGCTCCGTGTCGATTGAAGTGATCCCGAAAATCGCGGTGCCCGAAAAAGGCAGCCAGCGCAGCGTCAGGATCCGGCAACTGCCACGGCTCGACGGGCGTCATCGCGTCGTAGGTCGAAGCGCCCAGCGCATACCCTCGGCCGCGCCCAACGCGCATTTCCGCCGTAACGCGGTGCCCGAGATTCTGATCGTCCCAGTGAAAAGTGTTGGCGCTCCTGATGATCCCCATCACCGACGTGTTCAACTCGGCTGACTTGAGGCTGTCGTGGAAGACCGGACCGACCATCACCGGCAGTCCTTCCACCCGGTTGTAAGTCTTGCCGGAGGTTACAATGAGCCCGCTCTGTCGGCTCGACCTCGCCCACCAGCCCGGATGCTGATTGAGAGTATCTCTGGCAGTAGTGTCTGCGCCCTGCGCCCGCGCGAGAACCGGAGCGGCACACGCGGCGAGGACGCACATCGACGTGACTCTGATCACTGTATTTGTCATGGCGCACTTATACCCTCGTCGCGTTGATTCCGAGCCGTTTCATTCGTCGATAGAGATTTGGCCGGTCCGTCTGCAGTCTTCGCGCAGCATCGGCGACGTTGCCGCCCGCCTCCGCCAGCGCTCGCGCGATCACCGTCCGCTCGAAGCTGTCCAGTTTCTCGGCCAGCGATGTCGGTCCCTGGGGAACCGGTTCGCGCGCGCCGGCCACCCGCTCGCGAGCGCGCGTTGGAGTAGTGATTGGTAAATCCGAGTCCTCCCCGCGATCGACGATCAGCACGTCTTCCACCTGCTGGCCCGTGATCTCGGCGCCCGGATGCAGAATCGCCAGACGTTCGATGATGTTCACCAGTTCGCGCACGTTTCCGGGCCACGGATAATCGCGCAGCAACTGTAAGGCATCACTTCTCCACCGCGGCTTGGCCTGCCCGCTTCGCTGCAGGAACTGCTCGGAGAAATGCTCCACCAGCTCCAGAATGTCGTCGCCCCGCTCGCGCAAAGGAGGAATGGCGACCGGGATCACCTGCAATCTGAAAAAGAGATCCTCGCGGAAAGTTCCCTCGCGCACCGCGCGCTGCAGATCTTGATTCGTGGCGGAAATGATGCGCACGTCCGCACGAATGACACGATTACCGCCGACGCGCTGGATTTCCTTGGCCTCGATTGCGCGCAGCAGCTTAGCCTGCGCGTCGGGACCGAGATCGCCGACCTCGTCCAGGAACAGAGTCCCGTGATGTGCCAGCTCGAACCGACCGATGCGCTGCGCCGTGGCGCCGGTGAACGCGCCGCGCTCGTGACCGAACATCTCGCTTTCGACCAGGTCGCGCGGGATGGCGGCGCAGTTGACGCGCACGAATGGCTTGTCACGCCGCGGACTGGCGTCGTGAATCGCGCTGGCGACGAGCTCCTTGCCCGTTCCTGATTCTCCGGTGATCAGAACGCGCGCATCTGTCGGCGCCACGCGCGCGATCATCTGCCGCACCGTGTTCATCGCGGCGCTGGTGCCGACCATTTGTCCAGCGAATCCGAGTTCCGCTCGCAGCGCCCGGGCAACGCGCCGTGTCTGACGCAGCTCTAGCGCCGATGAAACGGCCAGCAAAACTCCTTCGGGTGTGAGCGGCTTCTCCAGAAAATTGAACGCGCCGAGCTTGGTCGCCTTGACCGCGTCGGCTAGTCCGGCGCGACCGCTCATCATGATGACAGGGAGGTCCGGGGCCGATTCACGTAGCCTCGCCAGCGTCGCCATTCCGTCCAGCTCGCCCGGCATCATGAGATCGACGAGCGCGACGTCGGGCTCGCCCTCTCTCACCCGCGCGACCGCTTCGACTCCGCTCGGAGTCTCGGTTACTTCGTAGCCTTCACCCGCCAGCAGCGCACCGACCATCCGCCGAATGTTCGGCTCGTCGTCGGCGATGAGGACTATCGGCACTTACGTCGTGCGATCCGGCGTAGCAGAAGAGGACTGAATCTGCCGCGCATCGCCGCCCCTTCCTTCCGAGAGCAGCTTGGTGGTGAAGCGCTGTCCCTCGGAGATGCGCTCGATCTCGATTGCAACCGAGTCAAGCGCCTGCTCCATCCGCTCCAGACGGTCGGTGACCTCGGTCGGAAGACGTGGGTTCTTCGACTCCGCGTCCATACGGCGTGAGTAGGCGCGTGCCAGCGGGACGCCGATGGCGAGGATGATAGCGCATGCGAAAGCGCCGAGCGGAACGACGATCTCTGGCCCCATTTCAACTAGTCCTCACGGCGCTGGCGCCGTCTGCGGGTATGGTAAACTGTATCTCGGTTCCACTACCCAACGTGCTGGCGGCGTTCACAGTTCCGTTATGCGCCCAGATTGCTTGTCGCGCGATAGACAGACCGAGCCCGGTTCCGCCGGGT
>Ga0070707_100001042_pt1 | contig 27430 bp, 28 predicted proteins | sample KBSK5502metaG_FD_65468 | JGI IMG/M metagenome (GOLD analysis project Ga0070707, IMG submission 65468) | Corn, switchgrass and miscanthus rhizosphere microbial communities from Kellogg Biological Station, Michigan, USA - KBS K5-50-2 metaG | ecosystem: Host-associated > Plants > Roots >...
GGTCGCCCGGCCGATCAACGACCTGGAGGCGCTGGCCTGCTGCATCCTGGGCCCGCAGCGAGCGCTGGGCGAGGACGAGCTGCGCCGCTGCCAGGCGCCCGTGCTGGTGTGCACCGGGGAGCTGGACCCGCTGGCGCGCGGCGGGGACGAGCTGGCGGCGGCGCTGGGCAACGGGCGCCACCAGCCCATCGCCGGCCGCAACCACATGAACGCCGTGCCCGCGCGCCAGTTCAAGGAAGCGGCCTTGGAGTTCCTCGGCTAGTCGCGAACGCGAAAGCGGCGCCGGACCCGGTGCCTGGTGCGCCCCGTATCGGCGTCCTTCGGCACGATGCTGATCGACCCGTCGGGCTCGAGCACCCCGAGCTTGACGTCGGACACGGCATCGATCCCGTGCTCGCGGATGGCCATCTCACAGTCCTCGAGATCGACCCCCTCGCGGCGCATGACGTCGCGCAGGTACTTGCCGGCCTGGATGATCACCGCCGGGTGGGGCGTGAAGAAGCGGTGGAAGAGCGGGATGGTGTCCAGCCTCGCCACCGCCAGGTTGAGCAGGATCAGCGTCGCGATGAGGATGAAGCCCCCGAGCAGTGAGGCGTCGGGCCCGGTCATGGCCGGCTGCACCGCGTTGGCGACCAGCAGCACCAAGACCAAGTCGTAGATCGTGAACTGGCCGACCTCCCGCTTGCCGAAGATGCGAAACGCGATCAGCAGCGCGGCGTAGATGCCGACCGCCCGGACGACCAGCTCCCACCAGGGGACGCTGAGGTGGAGCGTGGAGCCCTAGCCCTTGGCCTTGAGGATGATCAGGATGGCCGGGCCGAGCAGCACGATCCAGAGCGTCGGGAAGATGCAGCCGACCATCGGCAGCATCATCTTCAGCGAGGCCTGGGCCGCCTTCTCCTGCGCCCGCTGGCGGCGCTTGCGCCGCATCTCATCGGACTGCAGGCGGAGGATGCGGGCCACCCCGACACCCATCTGTTCGGACTGGATCACGGCCTGCACGAAGTTGTGCAGGTCCTCGACCCCCGTGCGGCGACCCATCTCGTCCATGGCCTCCAGCCGGGGCCGCCCCAGTCGGACCTCCTGGAGCACGGTCGCGAACTCGTCCGAGAGCGCGTTCCGGAACTTCTCGGTCACCCGCTGGATGGCCGCGTCCAGGCCGAGGCCCGCTTCGACCGCGATCGTGAGCAAGTCCATGGCGTCGGGCAGCGACTTCTGGATCTCAGACCGCCGCTGCTCCACCTTGGTCCGCAGCCAGTAGAGCGGTCCGAAGAAGCCCAGGATGCCACCGACCGCGGCGCCGACCGCGATGAAGGTCGGGTTGCCGCTGAGCAGGCCCAGCAGCAGGCCGATGGCGAAGAGCACGACCGCGGCCACATAGCGCACGGCGATGAACTCGGCCGGGCCCAGGTTGCCCGGGCGCCCGGCCAGGTTGAGCCGGTTCTGCAGGTCGTTGCGAGCCCTCTCGGGCGTGCTTCGGCTGAAGCGGTTGCCCAGGCCCTGGATGAAGGGCCGCAGCACGCGCTCGCTGAACGGCTTCTGGAGCACGATCTCGTCTTCGGTCAGCGCTTTGCCACCGGTGCCGCCGCCGTACGCCTGCAGACGCTCCTGCACCATGTCGGCCGCGCTCGAGCTGGGCGTGCGGGCGAGGCCAAAGAAGACCAGCAGGATACCGCCGGCCGCGATCAGAGCCAAGAGGATGGTCTGGCTCATGCCTCAGACCTCGATCGAGGTGATCTTGCGGATGATCAGGTTCCCGATGAAGATCAGGAACAGGGCGACCCCGATCATCGCCCAGCCGATGAAGTTCTCGGTCATGGGCTTGAAGTAGGTCGGCGTCACGAAGTAGAGGAAGATCGCGAGGCCGATCGGCAGAATCGTGATCAGCGTGCCCGACGCCGACGCCTGCGCGGTCAGCGTCTTGATCTCGCCCTTGATGCGGATGCGCTCGCGGATCGTGTGCGCGATGTTGTCGAGGATCTCGGCCAGGTTGCCGCCCACGGTTCGGTGGATGGCCACCGCGGTCACCACGAGGTCGAAGTCGGGGCTCTCGATCCGCTTCAGCATGTTGTTGAGGGCCTCCTCGACGGAGCCGCCGAGGTTCATCTCGCGGACAGCGCGCGAGAACTCTTCAGACATCGGCGCCACCGCGTTCTTGGCCACGGTGTCGACGGCCTGCGCGAACGAGTAGCCGGCCTTCAAGGCGTTGGACAGCAGGACGAGCGTGTCGCCCAGCTGGTCGTTGAACGCCTTCAGCCGCTTGCCCATCCGATAACGCACGTAGAAGCCCGGGATGAAGTAGCCGACGACGCCGGCGATGAGCGCCTGGATGATGCCCCAGCGCACGAAGGCGATGAGCGCGAGCGCCGCCACGGTGCCGAACTGGATGGCGATGAACTCGGACGTGCGCAGCTTGAGGTCGGCCTTCTGCAGCTGCTCTGCCAGCGGCTTCTTGCCCCGCTTCACGTTGCCCTGGCCCAGGCGCTTGGCGGCGGGTTCGAAGATGCCGGCGATGACCTCGCGCGGCGTCCGCGGCGCGGTTCGCGCGGGGGCGGCCATGGGCGCCGAGCCGACACCGTACTGGTAGAGCCGGTTCTGCACCTCTTCGGCGCCCTCGCTGGCGCGGCGCGAGCTGGCGATGCCGACGAAGATCACCATGATCCCGGCGGCGCCGAACAGACCGGCGATGAGCATGATCGGGTTCACAGGCTGCTTCTCCTAGGTTGCATCTCTAGTACATCTTGTCGTGGGGAGGCTCTTGGGAGGGGTTGAAGATCCCGTCGGGAACCTCCTCGCCGCTCGCCTTCAAGTGGTCGAGCCGCATGGGTCTGATCCCAGTGGCGGTGTGGTAGCCGATGGCCTTGCCGGCCTCGCTCACGCCGATCTGCTTGAACACGAAGATCTCCTGGTAGTGGATCTCGCCGTTCTCGATGCCGGTCACCTCGGCGATCGACACGATCTTGCGCGGGCCGCCGCGCAGGCGCTGCTGCTGCACGATGAGGTGTACCGCCGACGCCATCTGCTCGCGGATTGCCCGCGAAGGCAGGTCGGCGCCCGCCATCAGCACCAGGGTTTCCAGGCGGCCCAAACACTCGTGCGGGTTGTTGGCGTGGAGCGTGGACATCGAGCCGTCGTGGCCGGTGTTCATGGCCTGCAGCATGTCCAGCGCCTCGCCGCCACGACACTCGCCGACGATGATGCGGTCGGGCCGCATGCGCAGGCAGTTCTTCACGAGGTCCCGGATGGGCACCGCGCCCTTGCCTTCCACGTTGGGCGGGCGCGATTCCAGCGTGATCACGTGGTCCTGCTGCAGTTGAAGCTCGGCCGCGTCCTCGCAGGTGATGATCCGCTCCTCGGGCGGGATGAATCCGGACAGGATGTTGAGCAGCGTCGTCTTGCCGGAGCCGGTGCCACCGGACACCAGGACATTCAGGCGGCCGCGCACGCACGACTCCATGAACTGGATCATGTTCGGGGTCGCGCTGCCGAAGGTGATCAGGTCGTTCGGCTTGAGCTTCTCCTTGGAGAACTTTCGGATCGTCATGCAGGGCCCCTTCAGGGCCAGCGGCGGAATGATCACGTTGACGCGGGACCCGTCGACCAGGCGCGCGTCGGCCATCGGACTCGATTCGTCGACGCGACGCCCCACCGTCGAGACGATGCGGTCGATGACCAGCATCAGCTGCTTGTTGCTCTCGAAGGTGACGCTGGAGAGCAGCGGAGTGCCCTTCTTCTCGACGTAGATCTGCTTCGGGTGGTTGATCATGATTTCGGTGACTTCCGGGTCGTCGACCAGCTGCTGCAGCGGGCCCAGGCCGAGCACGTCGTCGAGCAGCGACTCCACGAGCCGGTCGCGCTCCGACTTGGTCATCGTGACCTGGTTGGTCCGGAAGTACTCGTCGGAGAGCTCCTGGATCTTGTCCCGCACACCCTGGCGGTCGGTCACGACCAGCTTGTCCGCGTACTTCTCCAGCAGCTTGGCGTGCACGTGAACCTTGGCGGCGGTGAACGCCGGGCTCATCGGGTCGGCGCCCGGAGGCGGCGCGATCCGAGGCGGGGTGGGTGGTGGCGGGGCCGGAGCCGTGGCCGTGGCGGCGGGGGCGGCGGGGGCGGCCCGCATCACCTGGGCGGTGTCGCTGACGCCGGCAGGTGCGGGGCCATTGCTTGTCGCCGGAGCTCCCGGTGCACCCGGTACCTGGCTTGCCTTGACCCTATCGAGTAGACCCATGCTCTGCTAGCGCCTGGAGAAGAGCCCGCGGCGCGCGCGTCGACCCGCCTCCTTTCCGGCGTCGGGCAAGGGTACCAGAGTGCCGCCGAGTTCCCTCACACTTAAGGCGAATTCGGACTCGGGTTCCATGAGCACGGCGGGCACGGCCCGCTGCACCGAGCGCAGCACCAAACCACCCTCGCTGGGGACCTTGACGGCCACCTTCCAATCCAGGTTGGCCTCGATCTGGGCAACCGTCACGTCGGAAGGCGCGTCGGCCCGGTTCAAGACCATGACGACCTTCCGCCCGGGAATGCCAAGCGTGTTGAAGAGCCGGAAAGCCAGCTTGGCGTCCTTGATGGCGGGCAGGTTGTTGTCGATCATGAGCACGATGCGGTCGGCTCGGTCGAGTGCCGTCAGTGAGACGTCGTCGAGGTGCTGGCTGAGATCCACGACCACGTACGAGAAGGCGGTCTTCAGGGTGTCGATCACCGTCGCGACGTGCTCCGGGCGGACAAGGTCTGCCAGCTCGGGGCTCAGCGGCGAGCAGAGGACGCGCAGGTTGCCTTGGGCCTCGGGCATGATGCTGGCCAAGAACGACGCGTCCACGCGCTGCGCCGCCGGGACGTCGGCGATCGTGTCCACGGGCTGGAGTCCGAGCAGGACGGCCAGGTCGCCGAACTGGAGGTCGAGGTCGACCAGCGCGACGTCCTCACCGGTCTCGACCCCCAGCGTGGCCGCCAGGTTGATGGCCAGGACCGACTTCCCCACCCCACCCTTGCCGCTGAAGATCACGATCACGTGGCCGGGTTCGCCCTTGCCGCGCGGCCGCAGGGGGGGCGCCGGTGGCGGAGGGGGCTCGGGCGCGGCCGCCTCCTTCGCCGGCACCGCCGGCTCCTCCTTTGCCGGCTCCTTCACTGGCGGCTCCTCGACCTTGGGCGCCGGGGCGGGCGGCTGCGTGTCCGTGGGCGCCTGCCGGGCCCGGGCCACGGGCAGCTCCTGCGTGGAATCGGCCTGGGGGCCGCGCCGGCGCGCCGGGGGCGGCGCGGCGGGGGCGGACGCCGGGGCGGTCTGCTCGGCAGGGACGGCAGCGCGGACCGCAGCCACCAGCTCGGCGCCGGCGAAGGGCTTCACCAGGTAGGCGGTGGCGCCGGCCTGCCGGCCGCGCCGCTTCAGCTGCGGGCTCTCCTCGACCGAGATCAGGACCACGCCCAGATCGGGCTGCTCACCCCGCAGCTCTTGGGCCAGTGCGATGCCGTCCTGGTCGGGCAGGTTGACGTCGACCACCAGCACCTGCGGGCGCAGCCGCTGGACCTCGGTCCGGGCCAGCAGGGCCGTGTGGGCGGTGCCGGCGACGGTCAGCCCTGGCTCGAAGGCGAGCAGACGGCTCAGGTTGGCCGCCGTGCGGTGGCTGTCATCAACGATGACGACCCGGATCAGCTCCGGGTCGTCACCCTGGCCACGGGACAGGTTCGTTTCGGGCTACTGCACCCCAGAGAAGTTCCAGCGCTTGTCGGCCGACGCCGCGCCCACGCCGTGGGCGGCGCTGGCGTCCTGGCACGTCGGGTCGGGCTTGGTGTCCTGGGGCTTGTAGTCCTGGTAGGAGCCGAGCGTGTAGGTCAGAGTCGCGTTCAGCTGCAGCCAGCGCAGGAACTCCCAGTCGCACTGGGTCATGACCATGGTCAGGCTGCTGGCCACCCCGCCCGTCTGCTGGGACTGGGGCTGGCCGCCGGTGGTGACCTGGCCGGTGGCGGCCCCCACCTTGAGCACGTGCACGTTGGTGAAGACCGTCTTGGTCACCGTGCGGGTGCCGCCTGCCTGGGTTGTCTGGCCGGTCTGCTGGGTGGCGAAAAGCCCGATCTGGGCGCTGGCGATGATGTTGATGTAGTCCCCAGCCTGGATGAAGCCGGCCACGCCGGTCTGCTCGCTGGTCGGGATGGTCGCCGCCTCGAAGCCCTTCGGGATGGGCAGGTAGGCGGGCTGGACCTGCACCGCGTCGATGCTCTGGGCCAGCATGTTCTGGGTGACGGGCTGGCCTTGGGTGATCTTGATCTCGGCCACCGCTCCGGTGGTGTTGACCTGGCTGCCGCTGCCCGGGCTGGCCTGAGAGGCGCCCTTGCCGATCACGTCGTCGATCGACCTGAAGGTGCCGGGGGGAACGTCACCGCTCCAGGCCTGGACCTTGAGATCATCGCGCGTGAGCGCGGACCGGAAGGGGATGTCGCGGGCGGCGACCACGACGTTGGTGGTGCTTCCCCCAACGACGCCGCCGCGTCCACCGCCACCGAGGAAGACGATGAGGATGAAGGCCAATGCGGCCAGCGCGGCGCCCGCGATGATGAAGATGCGACTGGTGTTGGCACGCGGTCGTGCTGGTTGGGCGACTGCCAAGCTGATAAATCCTCCCGCTTAGAGGTCCGGAAAAACGCGGACATTATATGGACGGCACTACCGGGTGTACCCCGGGTCGGAGATCGGTTTCTTGAGGTCGGGGACGGAGGTGGAGGAGACGCTCGGAGGTGCCTCCTCCGCTCCTCAACGGCCTCGGGCTGCTCTCAGTGAGGCGGCAGCACGGCCACGATATCGGAGAACATCGAGTTCAGCTGACCCCCCATGGCAATAAGAATGAGGATGGCCACGATGGAGACCATGATCAGGATCAGGGCGTACTCGACCAGACCTTGACCTGACTCTCCGCGACGATGTCGCTCGAGCACCCGAGGCTCCGCGCCCCGAGAAAACACGCTGTGCATCACCTCCCTCAGGGTGGACTGCCTTCGGCATGGATCGGCCAACGGGACTATGACCGCTTTATTGCCTCCGTGCACGGCCGGCAACGAGAAGAGGGCCCCCCGGAGGGAGCCCTCTCTGAAGGTTCTTCGCTGAAGCTACGACTAGGTGCCCAGGGCTTGGACGACGTTGGAGAAGACGTTCTTGATCTGGTTACCCATCGTAAGAAGGATGACGATGACCACGATCGAAACCAGCACCAGGATCAGAGCGTACTCGACCATACCCTGACCTTCCTGGCGGCTGAGAAGGCCGCGAAGCTTGAAGTACAGGCTCAACATTTCTTGCTTTTCACCTCCTTCTGTTGAGATTGACCTGTTGGGGTCGAGGCATACAACGCGCCTCTCGGCGGTTTCCTGCGCCCTTTCGGTCGGCCCGGGATGTTACGCGGCGCCGGCGCGCTCCGCAACGGGTTTGAGCCGACTTTTTCGGGTCATCAGCTGATCGGAATCTCAGCCTCGATGTAGGTTCCGGACCCCGGCCGGCTCCGCACCTCGAGGGTCCCACCGGCCGACAGCACCCTCTGGCTCATGCCCAGCAGCCCCAGCCGCGGTGGGTCCCCGCCGGGCACGACGGAGGTCACGTCGAAGCCCTTGCCGTCGTCCCGGATCCGGATCCCCGCCCCCTGGCCGCGGATGTCGACGTCGATCGCCACCCGGCGGGCCTGGGCGTGCCGGCGCACGTTGGCGAGCGCCTCGGCGACGATCCAGTAGAGCACCTGCTGGACGGGCTGCGGCACGTCCAGGTCCTCCCCGGCCACCTTCAGCCGGCACTCGGTCCCGGTCTCCCGCTCCCAGTCCGCGGCCAGGCGCCTCAGCGCCGGCACCACGTCCTCCGCCTCCAGGGCGGCCGGGCCCAGGTCGGCGAGCTGCCGGCGCACGTCGGCCACGATCCCACGCACGACGTCCTTGAAGGTGCCGAGCTCGACCGCCAGGCCCGCGGGGTCGCGCTCCAGCAGCCGCTCGAGGATCTCGGTCTCCAGAACCAGGTTGGAGAGCGCCTGCAGCGGGCCGTCGTGGAGGTCGCGCGCCAGGCGGTGCCGCTCGGCCAGGCGCGCGACCAGCTCGGCCCGCTCCTGCACCAGCTGGTCGGCGCGCTCGAAGACCGCCTCCCGCTCCTCAGCCGAGAAGTGTTCGGGATTGCGGGCCAGGTGGCTGCGGATGACGCGCGCCTCCGCCAGCTGCTCCTCCAGCGCGGCAACCTCCGGGGAGCGCGTAGCGGGGTCGTCACTCACGGCGCTCACGGTAGGATGCCCAGCGAAGTGGCGGCCGAGAGCATTCCCGCAAGCGCAAGCGAGCGGCGGCGGGGAGGCTCGTACTGGTTCGACATCGTTTTCGGGCGGCTGCTGCCCGCGTCCTTCTTCAGCGTTTTCATCGTGGACAAGCTGCTGCTGGTGGCGTCCAGCGTGAGCCGCCTGCAGGCCCCTGGCGCGCAGGCGTCAGATTACCTCGCCGCCGCCAATCAGCTACTCGGTTTGGCGTACTTCACGCTGCTCGTCGTGCTCTACACCGTCCGGCTGCCCAAGCGGGCGGGCGACGCTCGCCCCTGGATCATCGCCACCAGCTTCTTCGGGTCCTTCTCGGTGATCCTGGCCAGCTTCCTGCCCGGCGTCCCGGCCCGCCAACAGCTGCAGCTGGCGTCCGTGCTGCTCGCCCTGGTCGGGCTCTGCTACACGCTCTGGGCCCTCGCCTACCTCCGCCGCTCCTTCTCGATACTGCCCGAAGCCCGCCGCCTGGTCACGGGCGGACCCTATGGCCTCAGCCGCCACCCCCTCTACCTGGGAGAGGCGGTGGCCGGCTTCGCCCTCTACGTGCCCACGCTGGCCTGGCCCGGAGCCACGCTGCTCGCCCTCTACCTGGTCGCGCAGTACCTCCGGATCCGGGCCGAGGAACGCGTCCTCGAGAAGGAGTTCCCCGAGTACGCGGAGTACCGGCGCCGGGTGCCCCGCTACCTGCCGGACCCGGTCCGCATCCTGCGCAACCTCAGAAGCACCTGAGCACAGCGCTGCGCCTGCTGACGCCGCGGACCCTGCTCCTGGGCGGGGTGATGATCTCGCTCCTGGCCGCGTTCACCTCCACCGAGGCCGACCCCGACTTCTGGTGGCACCTGCGCATCGGCCAGTGGATGCTCGTCCACGGCTTGCCCAAGACCGACATCTTCACGTTCACGGTCCCCGACCACGTTTGGACCGACCACGAGTACCTGACCGAGATCGCGATCGCCCTGGTCCAGGGCTGGGGCGGCCTGCTCGCGATCTCGATCGCCTTCGGGCTCCTGACCTGGGCCGGCTTCTGGCTGATCTTCCTGAGCGCCCGCGCCCAGCGCGCCCCGTACGTGATCGCCGCCCTCGGCCTGGCCCTGGGCGCGCTCGCCGGCGCTCCGATCTGGGGGCCGCGCGCCCAAATGATCACCTTCTTCCTGGCCTGCCTCGAGCTGCACTGGCTGCGCCAGTACCTGGCCGGGCGCAGCCGGGCCCTCTACTGGTTCCCGCTGGTGATGGTGCTCTGGGCCAACCTGCACGGTGGCTGGGTGATCGCCTTCGGCTTCTTGGGGGTCGCGATCGCCGCCGAGGCCGTGAAGCTGGCCGTCGATCGTCAGGACCTGGCGGCCCGGGCGCACCTCCGCCGCCTGCTCATCATCACCGCCGCCTCCGGGCTGGCGGTGCTGGCCACCCCCCACGGCCCGAGCCTGCTCCTCTACCCCTTCCAGACCCAGGGCAGCGTGGCCCAGCAGAGCCTGATCGTGGAGTGGTTCTCACCCGACTTCCACCGCGGCGACCTGAAGCCTTTCGAGGCCATGGTGTTCCTGCTCTTCGTCGGCTTTATGCTGCGGCGCCCGTCGCTGTACGACCTGCTGCTGTCTCTGACCGTGCTGGCGCTGGCCCTGCAGTCGGTGCGCCACATCGCGCTCTTCGTGGCGGCGGCCACGCCGATCCTGATCAGCACCTGGTCGGCGGTTTGGCGGGAGCTGAGCGGCCGCCGCGGCTGGCGCCTGGCCACCGGCCCGCCCCGGCCGGCCCTGGCCGCCGTCACGCTGGCCGCACTGCTGGCGATCGCCGGCGCCACGGTCGGCGTGATCGCCTCCCATCTGGGCCAGCAGGATGGGATCACCCGTTCCGAGTACCCGGTGGCCGCGGCCGACTGGCTGGCCATCCACCCCGAGGTGGGGACGCGGATGTTCAACCAGTACGGCTATGGGGGCTACCTCGCCTACCGCTTCTACCCGGACCCGAACCGGCGCGTCTACGTATTCGGCGAGGCGGAGCTCATGGGCGACCCCCTCCTCCTGCGCTACCAGGCCGTGGCCTCGCTGCGCTCGGACTGGAAGTCGATCCTGGACCAGGACCGCGTCGACTACGTGGTCTTCAACCGCGGCCAGGCGCTGCCCAACGTGCTCGCCACCGAGCCGGACTGGGAGCGCGTCTACCAGGACCCCTACACGGAGATCTACGTCAGGCGGTAGATCTTGGCGTTGGGGGTGTCGTAGACCAGCCGGCCCTCCGTGGGCTGGGCCGCGCCCACGTCCGGAGTCCAGACCAGGTAGTCGATGTGCGCGCCGTCCGAGAGCTGGCTGACGCTTTCAGAGCCGCTGAGGACGGCGAACGCCTCCCTCTGCTTGGCGAAGTAGTTGTAGGTCTCGCTGTACTGGCCCACGTAGGCCGTGTCCGAGGAGTAGGCGGGCACGTAGATGCCGAAGTGGCCGCTCGAGAGCACCGTGCCCCGCGGCTGTGAGTCCAGCCAGCTGAGGGCGCCGACCTCGTCCGTGGTCAGCGAGTACTGGGGGGCGGTAGCGAAGAGCATGGGCGCGGCAACCAGGTAGAAGGAGCCCACGGCGGCGAAGGAGACATAGGCGAAGGGCACGAGCCCGATCGCGCCTCCGCGCAGCCGGGGAATCACCTGTTCGTACAGGCCGCGCGCGGCCAGCACCACCAGGGGCAGGTAGAGCCCGTCGAAGAAGCGGCGGCGGAGGTTGCCGGCCGGGTTGGGGGTCCAGAGGATGAGGGCCAGGAGCACCAGCCAGGCCAGCAGGAAGACGTCGCCCCGGGTGCGCCGGCGCAGGGCGCCCGGCAGGCCGAGCGCGGCCAGCAGCAGCTGGGGCGCCAGCGCCAGGGACAGGCTGAGGCCGTCGGGGGGCAGGTTGTTGCGCCACTGCAGGCTCCAGCGCACGACCTCGGGCACGTGCGACGAGCCCCACCAGGAGTACGCCACGTAAGGCAGCGCGATCCCGAAGGCCAGCGCGGTGGCGGTGTAGCCGCGCAGCGACACCCGCCGGTAGAGCAGCGCCACCGCGAAGGCGCCGCCCAGAAGGATCGGCATCTGGGCGTGGATCGAGCTCAGGCCCAGCCAGGCCACGCCCCCGGCCAGCCCGTAGCGCAGGCTGCCGCGCTCGGCCGCCCGCAGCGTGAGCACGCAGGCCGCGGCCAGGAAGGCGGCCGCCCACGCGAAGTGAGGCAGGGCGAGCACCGAGTAGAAGGCGCTCAGCTCGGGCATGCGCCAGTCCAGGGTGTCGGTCTGCTGGCCGAAGAGGTAGGGCTTGCCGATGGCCTGGACCACGTAGCCCATGCCCAGCCCTAGGGCCAGGAACCAGATCCCGAACTTGCGGGCGCGGGGGTCGTCGACGAACTCGCGGATGAAGGCCCAGGCCGCGCCGAGCAGCGCGAAGGCGCCGGCCACCCGCATAGCGTGGAACGCGAACATCAGGTTCAGGTGGAGCAGCCCGGCCAGGTGGCCCAGCGCGATCCACCAGGTGAAGAAGTAGGCGCCGGTGCCGGGCTCGGTGGAGTAGCGGTTGGTCCAGATCCAGCTGCCCTCCCAGCCCTCGCGCATCTTGGCCAGGTAGGTGTTGGCGTCGTCGGCCAGGAAGAAGAAGCCCATGAAGACGCGGCCTGTGGGTTGGTTGGTCCAGGCGTAGACGTACGGGATCATGGTGATCACGGCCAACGCCCCGGCTAGGGCCAGCGGGGTGGCCCATGCCCCTGAGCGGGGCATGGCCCGCATTCGTGCCACTGCCCGGGCAGCCCACCCCCCAGCCCCCCTCCCCGTCACGGGGAGGGTGGTATGTGGCCCGCCCACGGCGGCGTCGGGTTTCCCTACGGCCATTTCATGAACCTGAGTCGGACCACGTTCCAGAGCGCCTTGCGGATCTCGCCCTCCGAGACCTTGGAGCGGCCGGCGGTGCGATCTTCGAAGCGGATCGGGACCTCGGCCACGTGCAGGCCGAGCCGGTGGCAGCGGTAGAGCATCTCGATCTGAAACGAATAACCCTGGGAAAGGATGCGGTCGAGGCCGATCGCCTCCAGGGCGCGGCGAGTGTAGCAGCGGTAGCCCGAGGTACAGTCGCGCACCGGCAGCCACAGGATCAGGCGGGTGTAGAGGTTGGCGCCCCAGCTGAGCAGGTAGCGCAGCGCGCCCCAGCCGCGGATGCCGCCGCCCGTGACGTAGCGCGACCCCAGCGCCAGCCCGCCCGCGGCGCGCGCCGCTTCCACGATCGGGAGCAGGTGCTCGGGCAGGTGGGAGCCGTCGGCGTCCATCTCGACGAACAGCTCGTAACCCCGCTCCAGCCCTTGTCCGAAGCCGGCCAGGTAGGCGCTGCCCAGGCCCAGCTTGCGCGGCCGGTGCAGCACGCTGACACCGGGGTCGGCGGCCGCCAGGCCGTCGGCCAGCTCGCCCGTCCCGTCCGGCGAGGCGTCGTCGACCACCAGGACGTCGCACCCCTGGGCGCGGACGCCCGCCACCACCCGCTCCAGGTTCTCCCGCTCGTCGTAGGTCGGCAGGACGACCAGCACGTCGGACTGGCGGGTCACCGGGCCGCGGCGCGTCTCGGATCGCGGCTCTGAGACGCGAGACGAAGGAGCCGCGGAGCACGCGAGGGAGCGCGCCGCCGGCGCGTGACCGAGCGCGCGCACAAGGCGACACACGTATCGCGGCTCAGAGGCGATGAGACGAACGCGACGTGGCCTGGGGACGCGCCTGCTATGGACGGAACCTCATGGCGACCACGTCGCGGATGATCTGGAAGGAGTGCCGGAAGGGCGACACCCGCGAGTCTTCCATGTGCCGCCAGACCACCGGGACCTCGACCACCTTGCAGCCCGCCCTGCGCGCCCGCCAGAGCACCTCGACGTCATAGGCGAAGCCGTCGGTGTGCAGCTTCCCGAAAACCTCGCGGGCGAGGTCGCCGCTGAAGAGCTTGAAGCCGCACTGGGTGTCCCAGAGCCCGGGCAGGGCCAGAGCCTGGATGGCGATGTTCAGGGCCCGGCCGCCCAGGACCCGGTAGAACGGCTGCGGAATCTCGATCTGAGACCCGGGCCGCGCGCGGGACCCGATGGCGACGTCGGCGCCGGCGTCGAACGCGGCTTCCAGCTTCGCCAGCTCCTGGATCGGTGTCGAGAAGTCGGCGTCGCTGACCAGCACCCGGGCGCCCACGCTGACGGCGACCCCGGTCGCCAGCGCCCGGCCCTTGCCCCGGTTCGGCCGCTGGTAGACGACGCGAATCGAGGGGTACCTGGCCTCCCAGGACCGCATCACCTCCAGCGTGCCGTCCCGGCTACCGTCGTCGACCAGGATCAGCTCGTAGGCGCGGCCGGAAGCCTCCAGCCAGGCGACCACCTTCTCCAGGCTGCGGGGCAGGCGTTCGGCCTCGTTGTAGCCGGGAACCACCACCGAGAGCTCGAGAGCGCCGGACACGGCGCGAAACACTACCCCTCGCGAAGAACGGCCAGTGCGAATCCAGGCAAGACCGCCATGCGCCGCGCCCGCCAGGGCTGCAGCGCCAGCCGGAACAGCCATTCCAGGTGGGCCCGGCGCATCCATTCGGGCGCCCGCCGCACGCGACCGCTGGCGAAGTCGAAGGCGCCGCCCACGCCGATCGCCACGGGCACCGGCAGTAGCTCCCGGTTGCGGGCGATCCAGCGTTCCTGGCGGGAGTGGCCGTAGGCGACCAGCAGGAGGTGCGGCCGTGCGGCCTGGATCCGCGCCAGCGCTTCGGCGTCGCCGGCCGGGCCTGCCTCGCCCGCGTAGCAGCCCGCGGTCCGAAACCCCGGGAAGCGCTCGGCCAGCCGGTCCGCGGCGGCTTCCGCCACGCCGGGCCCGGCGCCCAGGAAGAAGGGCTGCCAGCCCCTGGCCGCGCACAGCTCCGCCAGCCGCGTGACCAGGTCGATGCCGGCCACCTTTCCGGCCACCTCGCAGCCCTTCCGGCGGGCAGCCCAGAGCACCCCCGAGCCGTCGATCACCGCCAGCTCGGCCGACTCCAGGATGCGCGCGAACTCGGGGTCGCGGCGGGCGTGCATCACGAACTCGGGGTTGACGGTGGCCACCAGGCGGCAGGGGCCGCCGGCTTCGATGAGGCCGGCGATCCGGGCCAGGGCCGCCTCCATGTCGACGCAGTCGACCCGCACGCCGAGCACCCGCATCGGGCTGATTATCGTTGCGGCCTGATGGGCCTCCGGATCGCGCTCGACCTGCGGCCGCGCGGCCCCAACGTCTGGGCGCGGGCGCTGGCCGGCGCCCTGGTCGCCGCCGGCCCGGAGCACGAGTGGATCACCGACGGGTGGAGGGACGCCGACCTGGTCCTGGCGCTCACCGGCGCCCGGCCGCGCTTCGGGCCGCCGGCCTGGACGGCCGTCCACGACCCGCGGCCGGGCTGGTCCGCGGCCTGGACCACGCGCCAATCCGAGCGGGTGATCGCGCCCTCCCAGGTCGTCGCCCACGCGCTGCGGACCTACCTGCGCGTGCCCGAGCGGAGGCTCGTGGCCCTGCCGCCGATCGCGCCGGCCGGCTTCAGGCGGGCCCGCCGCGCGGAGGTCGAAGCCTTCCGCGACCGCCGCGGGCTGCCGCCGCTGTGGGTCGTGTCGCTGGGCCACCCGCCTCGGGTCGGCGTCGCGGTGGTCATGGCGTGGGAGCTCCAGGAAGCCGAGCTGCCCGTCGCTATGAGCGGGGCGGTGGCCGTGCTCGACCCCGACCCGCGGTCCGGCAACGCCGCCGGCGTCCTGGAAGGGATGGCGTGCGGAGCGCCGGCGGTGGTGGCCGCGGGCAGCGCCGGCGCCGAGGTCATCGGGGGGGCCGGCGTGCTCGTCGACGCCCGCGATGCCGAAGGCTGGGCGGCGGCGGTCAGCTTCCTGGTCCAGCACCGCGAAGAGCGCAACCGGATGGCGGCCCGCGCCCTGCGCGCCGGCGCTCAGTTCAGGGCAGAGGTCGCTGCTCGGCGGCTTCTCGAAGAACTAGGCGCGGCAGCTCCAGCGGGTACACGAGCTGCAGGCGCGGGATGACCGGGATCCGGGAACGCTCCGGCTCGGCCGGCTTCATCATCACCGTCGGCTCCTGCGGGCTCAGGTCGGCGGCGAACCTGTCGATGCCCTCACCACCGTGCACCCGGACCCGCGTCCAGGTGTAGCGGTCGGCGACCGTGTGCAGGGTGCCGGGCTGGGTCGTCGTCGCGGTTTCGTAGCCGGCCGTCTGGACGGCGGCCACGACCCGGTTGTCGAAGCGCCCGCTCGGATAGGCGAAGTCGACGACCGGGTGCCCGACCAGGCTCTCGAGGTCGGCCCGGCTGTCCACCAGCTGGCGGCTCAGCTCCGAGTTCGGGGTCTTGGTGAGGTCGACGTGGGAGTACGTGTGGGCGGCGATCTGGATCCCCCCGCGATCCAGCTCCACGACCTGGGCGCGGGTCACGTTGTTGGGCGCGTCCAAGAAGCCCGAGACGAGGTAGGCGACGGCCTTGAAGTTGTGCGCCCTGAGGATCGGCCAGGCGGCCGTGTACAGGTCGCGGTACCCATCGTCGAGGGTGATGATCACGGGCCGGCCCGGCAGGGCCGAAAACCCGAGGTAATAGGCGCGCAGGTCGTCGAAGTCGACCGGGTGATAGCCGTTGCCCTGCAGCCAGTCCATCTGGTGCTGGAAGTCCTCGGGCTTGACCGACAGGTCCGCGCCCATGCTGTCGCGCGGGTCCGGGTTGACCCGGATGTAGTGGTACATCAGGATCGGCACCTGGATCGCGCCCCGTCCCAGGGGCACCATCGGCCGGGCCTGGTCGTTCACGGGCGGCGCCGGGGCGCGCGTGTACGACAACGTGACGTCGTTGTTGGCCGGGAGGGTGTCCAGCTGGGCGTGAAAAGTGGAGGTCGAGCCGTCGGCCATCGCGCCGGCCAGGGCCAGGGCCGCGACGGCGATCAGCGCACCTGCACCCACCCGCCCTAGGTTGGGGCGCTTCGGCATCTGCTGCTGAGCCCGTAGCTTACGCGGGATGGCCGGAAGAGTCCGGGTCGCCGTGGACGCCAACCCGGTCACCAGGCCGGCACTGACAGGCACCGAGGTATACGCGCGCGAACTCGCCCGCCGGCTTCCGGTGGCGGCTCCGGACATCGAATGGGTGTTCTATGCCGCGCGTCCCGCCGAGGGTGCCGAGCTGGACCTCACGGTGCTGCCGGCGCCTCGGCTCTGGTCGCAGGCGCGGCTCCCGGTGGAGCTCTGGAGCCGGCGCCCGGACCTCTTCTTCGCCCCCTCTCACGTGGTGCCGTTCGTGGCGCCCGGCCGGACCCTGAGCGTCGTCCACGACCTGGCCTACGAGCGGTTTCCGAGCGCCTATCGCGCCTTCGACCGCTGGTATCTCCGCCGGACCACCCGCTGGGCGCTGCGCCGGTGTCCGGTGCTGATCGCGGTGAGCGAGTCGACCCGCCGTGACCTGGTCGAGCTGTACGGGGCCGACCCGGCGCGAGTCGTGGTGGTGCCTTCGGCCGCCACGCCCCCGCCGCCCGGCCTGCGGGTGCGCGAAGCACGCCTGGCCGAGCTGGGCGTGGCGCGCCCCTTCGCCCTCCACGTGGGCCGTGTGGAGCAGCGCAAGAACCAGGGCGCGGCCCTGGCCGCGGTGTCTCGGGTGCCGGGGTTGACGCTGGTCAGCGCCGGGCCGGTGGTCGACGCCGACCTGGCCGAGCGGCTGCAGGCGTCGGGCCGGGCGCGCGTGCTGGGCCCGGTCGCCGGCGGCGACCTCGAGCTGCTCTACCGCACTGCCTCCGCCCTGGTCTTCCCCTCGCTGTACGAAGGCTTCGGGCTGCCGGTGCTGGAGGCGATCCTTCGCGGCCTGCCGGTGGTCACCGTCCGCACCTCGTCGCTGCCGGAGGTCGGCGGGGAGGCCGCGCTCTATGCGGAAGGGCCGGACGACGTCCACGGTCTGGCCGAGGCGCTGCGCTCGGTGGTCGGCGACGTGGCCGTGCGCAAGCGCCTGGTGGCCGCCGGCCGCCGCCAGGCGAAGGGGTTCAGCTGGGAGAAGACGGCGGCCGGGGTGGTGGAGGTCATCCGCGGGCTGCTCGCTCGATGACGCGCCACGTGCGCTCGGCCGCCGAATCCCAGGTGAACTGAGCCGCGCGCAGCAGGCCCTTGTGCCTCAGGTCGGAAGCCAGCTCGGGAGTCTCCAACAGCCGCTCCAGCGCCTCCCGCCAGGCGTTGGCGTCGCCGGGGTCGACCAGGAGGGCGGCGTCCCCCACGACCTCCGGCAGCGAGCTTGCGCCCGAGCAGACCACCGGGGTGCCGCAGGCCATCGCCTCCAGCGGCGTCAGGCCGAACCCCTCGTACCAGGCCGGGTGGGCGAGCGCGATCGCCAGCGAGTACAGGGCGGGCAGGTCGGCGGGCTCGACCTCTCCCAGGTGGTGGAGGCCGGCGTTCGCCAACCGCAACATGCGCTGCTGGGTTTCCTCGAAGCGCCAGCCGAAGCCGCCCGCCACCACCAGGGGCGGCCGGTGCCGCATCTCGGCCCAGGCTTCGAGCAGGGTATCCAGGTTCTTGCGCGGCTCGACCGTGCCCACGAAGAGCAGGTAGCGCTCGGGCAGCCGCAGCTTGGCCTTGACCAGCTGTGTGCGCTCACCTTCGAGCGGGCGAAAGCGCGTGCTCACGCCTTCCGGGATGACCTCCAGGCACTGTTCGGGGATGCTGAAGATGGCCTGCGCGTCGGCGGCCGTGTTGCGGGACACGCAGATCACGGTCCGGGCCCGGGCCAAGGAGCGCGGCACCACCAGCCGGGTGCTCAGCGGCTGGCGGCTGGGGAACCACTCGGGATGCAGGTAGATCGCCAGGTCATGGGCGGTCACGACCGCGGGGGCGCCGAGGTCGGCCAGGGGCATCTGGCCGGCGGGGCCGAAGTAAACGTCCGGGTGCTGGCGGCGGACGCGCCGGGGCCAGCTCCAGTGGCGGCCGAGGAGCCGCGTCGCCGGAATCTCGCGGACCGCCAGGCGCGGCGACTTGATCGGGGCCTCGATGCCTGGGGGGAGCCAGAGCGTGAGCCGGTGCCCGGGCCGGGTGCTGAGCAAGGCCGTCACGATCTCGCGGGTGTAGGTGCCGATCCCGGCATGGGGCCGGGCCAGGCCCGAGCCGTCGACCGCCACGTGGAGGCCTATCGCATGAGGTCTCGGCGGCGGCTGAGCCATCAGATCCGCCGCCGAGACGCGCCTAGCGCAAGGAACCGCGGAGCACCGGAGGGAGCGCAGCCCGGGCTGCGTGACCGAGGAGCGCACAAGGTGACGCCGCGATCGGCCGTATTCGGCGGCGAAGCTATGAGCTCCGTCGCCGGCGCTACCTCAGGTAAAGCTGGTTGCGCTTCAGGACCTCGAACTGCTCGAGGGCGGTGCCGGTGCCCCGGACCACGCAGGTCTGGGGCTGGTCGGCAACGATCGCGGGGATCCCCGTGTGCATCGAGATGTAGCGCTCCATGCCCCGCAGCTGGGCGCCGCCGCCAGTGAGCACGATGCCGCGCTCGTAGATGTCGGCGGCCAGCTCGGGCGGGGTTTGCTCGAGCACATCCCTGACCGCGCTCACGATGGTGGTCAGCGGCTCCTGGAGGGCGTCGGTGATCTCGCCCGAGGTCACGACCACGTTCTTGGGCAGGCCGGAGACCAGGTCGCGACCCTTCACCTCCACGCTCAGCGGCTCGCGGGGCGCTACGGCCGCGCCGACGGCGATCTTGATCTCCTCCGCCGTGCGCTCGCCGATCAACAGGTTGTGGCGACGCTTCAGGTATGCCATCACGGCCTCGTCGAGGCGGTTGCCGCCGCTGCGCACCGAGTGGGCGACCACCATGCCGCTGAGGGAGATGACGGCGATCTCGGTGGTGCCCCCGCCGATGTCGCAGACGGCGTTGCCGCGCGGCTCGCTGATGGGAAGGCCGGCCCCGATCGCCGCCGCCAGCGGCTCGTCGATCAGCCAGGCCTGGCGGGCCCCGGCGCTGATGGCGGCCTCGGTGACGGCCCGCCGTTCCACGCTGGTCACGCCGGAGGGGACGCAGATCATCACCTCGGGCTTGAACAGGCGGTTGCGCCCCTGGACCTTGCCGATGAAGTAGTGGAGCATGCCCTCGGTCACCACGAAGTCGGCGATCACGCCGTCGCGCATCGGCCGCACGACCTGGATCGTCTCCGGGGTGCGGCCGACCATCTCGAAGGCCAGGCTGCCGACCGCGAGGATGCGGGTGCCGTCGCGGTTGACGGCCACCAGGCTCGGCTCGTTGACCACGATGCCCTCGCCGCGGACGTAGATCAGCACGGTGCTGGTCCCGAGGTCGATGCCGATCTTTTTGGAGAGCATCTACTCGGGCGCGAGCATCCGCCGGCGGATGCAGCGGTCACCGGCTCCAGAGTGGGGCATTCGCCGGCGGATGTGCCGGGACGGGCACCGCACCTACTCGTAGCTGCGGTCCGTGGCCGGGGCGCCTTTTCTGTGCTGCGGTTTGCGGCGCTCGATGTGGGCGCCGATCTGGCTGAGCTTGCCGGCGAGGTCCTGGTAGCCGCGATCCACGTGCCAGGCATGGTGCAACTCGGTGACGCCTCTTGCGCAAAGGGCGGCGATCACGAGGGCGGCGCCTGACCGGATGTCGGGCACCACGACGTCGGTGCCGTGCAGCTCACTGGGACCGTGCACGAAGCAGGTGCGGCCCTGGACCCGGATCCGCGCTCCCATGCGCATCAGCTCGGGCACGTGCTGATAGCGGTTCTCGAACAGGTACTCGGAGATGACTGACTCGCCGTGCGCCTGCGTCATCAGCGCCAGGTACTGAGCCTGGAGGTCGGTCGGGAACCCGGGGTGCACCCAGGTGCCCATGTCGACGGCCCGCAGCGGCGAGCGCCGCGACCGGCGGACGCGGAACTCCCCGGTCCCCACCTCGATCTCGGCGCCGGCCTCCTCCAGCTTGAGCAGGACCTGGCGGAGATCCTCGGGCGGGCTGCTCTCGAGCACCACGTCGCCTCCGGCGGCCGCAACGGCGATCGCGTAGGTGCCGGCCTCCAGGTAGTCGGGAATCACCTGGTGCTCGGCGCCGTGCAGGCGCGGGACGCCCTCGATCACCAGCTCGTCGGTGCCGATCCCATCGATCCGGGCGCCCATCCTGACCAGGAAGCGGGAGACGTCCTGCACGTGGGGCTCGCGGGCGGCGTTGAAGATCTCGGTGCGACCGTCGGCCAGCACCGCGGCCAGGATGATGTTCTCGGTCCCGGTCACGGTCGGCAGGTCGAAGACCACGCGGGCGCCCTTCAGGTGCTTGGCGCGGGCCACGAAGTCGGTCTTGGTCTCGTGGATGTCGGCGCCCATCGCCCGCAGGCCGCGAATGTGCTGCTCGACCCGCCGCGCGCCGATCTCGTCGCCGCCGGGCTTGGGCAGCCGCGCCGCGCCCGTGCGCGCCAGCAGGGCGCCCAGCAGCACGATCGACGCCCGCATGCGCCGGCCCAGCTCGTCCGGGACGTGACTGGTCAGGTTCTTGGCGCTGAGGCTCAGGGAACCCGCGCCCAGCGAGCGGGTGCGCCCGCCCAGGTGGTGGATGATCTCCCGCAGCAGGTCGGTGTCGGCGACCTCGGGAACGTTGTGCAGCCGCACCGGCTCGTCGGTGAGCAGCGCCGCCGCCATCACCGGGAGCGAGGCGTTCTTGGCTCCGCTGATGCAGACCCGCCCATGCAGCGGCCGGCCACCGTCCACGTACAGCACGGTGTCGCGCTGGCGGTGGAGGGGCTTGCGGGCCGGCACGGGTCTACATCGTAGGGGCGGGACTTGCCCCGCCCGGCGTAACGCCGGCTAGCTCCCGCCCCGGCGCATCCGGGCCACCCGCAGCCGGGCCTCGGCCATGGCCAGCGCGGCCCCCATGTCCAGCCTCTCCTGCGCGGTCAGCTCGCGGGCCGCGGCCAGGCGCTCCTGGATCTCCTTGCGGGCCTGCTCGGCGCGGTCGAGGGAGATGTCTTCCGCGCGCTCGGCCACATCGGCAAGCACCGTGACCCGGTCGGGCAGCACCTCCATGAACCCACCGCCCACGAAGATCTCCTCCCGCTTGCCCTCGGCGTCGATCCGCAGCAGCCCGGGTGCCAGCGTCGTGAGCAGGGGCGCGTGCCGGGGCAGGATGCCCAGCTCGCCCTCGCCGCCGGTGGCGAGCACGAAGTCGGCGTCACCCTCGAACAGCGAGGCTTCGACCGACACCACGCGCAGCGCGAACGGCATCAGCTCTCCTTGGCCAGGCGCTCGCCCTGCTCCCGCGCCTCCGCGATGTTGCCGACCATGTAGAAGGCCTGCTCGGGCAGGTCGTCGTGCTTGCCGTCCAGGATCTCGAGGAACCCCTGCACGGTGTCCTTCACAGGCACGTACCGGCCCTGGCGGCCCGTGAAGCGCTCGGCCACGAAGTTGGGCTGCGAGAGGAAGCGCTGGATCTTGCGCGCGCGGGACACAATCACCTTGTCGTCCTCCGAGAGCTCCTCTATGCCGAGGATGGCGATGATGTCCTGCAGTTCCTTGTAGCGCTGCATCGTGCGCTTGACCCCGTTCGCGGCCTCGTAGTGGTCGCGTCCCACCACGCGCGGATCCAGGAATCGCGACGTCGAGTCCAGCGGGTTGATGGCCGGGTAGATCCCGATCTCGGTCAGCGCCCGGTCCAGCGTCACGATGGCGCCGAGGTGCGCGAAAGTCGTCTGGATGGCGGGGTCCGTCATGTCGTCGGCGGGCACGTAGATCGCCTGCACCGACGTGATCGAACCCTTCTTGGTCGACGTGATGCGCTCCTGCAGCGCGCCCATCTCGGTCGCCAGCGTGGGCTGGTAACCGACCGCGGAAGGCATACGGCCGAGCAGCGCCGACACCTCGGAGCCGGCCAGCATGTACCGGAAGATGTTGTCGATGAAGAGCAGCACGTCGGCGCCTTCGGTGTCGCGGAAGTACTCGGCCATGGTGAGGCCGCTCAGCGCCACCCGCGCACGCGCGCCGGGCGGCTCGTTCATCTGGCCGAACACCAGCGTCGTCTTGTCGAGCACGCCGGCGTCCGACATCTCGTGGTACATGTCGTTGCCTTCGCGCGTGCGCTCGCCGACTCCCGCGAACACCGAGCGTCCCTTGTGCTCGTGCGCGATGTTGCGGATCAGCTCCTGCACGATCACCGTCTTGCCGGTGCCCGCGCCGCCGAAGAGGCCGATCTTGGAACCTTTGACGAAGGTGCAGATGAGGTCGATGACCTTGATGCCCGTCTCCAGGATCTCGTAGGCCACCTGCTGGTCTTCCAGCGTGGGCGCCGGGCGGTGGATCGGCCAGCGCTCGGTGTCCTCGGGCGCGGGCTCGTCGTCGATCGCCTCGCCGATCACGTTGAAGAGGCGACCCAGCGTCTCCACCCCGACCGGCACCGTGATCGGCGAGCCCGTGCGCCGGACCTGGTCACCGCGCCGGAAGCCGTCGGTGGAGTCCATGGCGATGCAGCGCACGGAGTTGTCGCCGATCTCCTGCTCCACCTCCATCACGACCTGGCGCCCGTCGCGCGTCTTGACGATGATCGCCTCGTAGATCTCGGGCAGCTCGCCGGCCGGGAACTCGACGTCGACCACGGCGCCGATCACCTGGGCGATCTGCCCGACCGCCGCGCTCTTCTTGCGTTCCTTCGTCTTGGCCATGCGGCTGCTCCTTAGCTCTGGGTGCGCAGCGCTTCGGCGCCGCTCACGATCTCCATGAGTTCGGTGGTGATGGAGGCCTGGCGCACCTTGTTCATCAGCAGCGTCAGGTCCCGGATGAAATCGCCGGCGGCGTTGGTCGCGTTCTGCATCGCGATCATCTGCGCCGAGTAGAAGCTGGCCTGGTTCTCGAGCACGGCCTGGTAGACCTGCGTCTCCACGTAGCGCGGGAGCAGGGTGTCGAGCACGGCTTCAGGATCGGGCTCGTAGATGTAGTCCGCGGCGGGCGCCTCCTTGCCCGGCTCTCGCGCCGGGATCTCCACCGGCACCAGCGTGCGCACCACGGGCTCCTGGCGCATGGTCGAGATCCACCGCGCGTAGGCCAGGATCACGCTGTCGGTGCGCCCTTCCAGGTACTCCTGGAGCGCGACTGTGACCGCGGGCAGGATGCTGTGCAGGGGCGGCCGGTCGGGCAGCCCGCTGGCGTCCGCGATGACCTCGCGCCGGTAGCGGATCAGGAAGTCGCGGCCCTTGCGTCCCAGCGTCACCCAGCGCGGGTGATCGGCGTGGTTCTGGTTCATGTAGCGCACGGCGGCGCGAATGTTGTTGGTGTTCACGGCGCCCGCCAGACCCCGGTCGGCGGTGACCAGGATGAGCACGCCCCGCTTGCCCTCGCGCTGCTCCAGGAACGGGTGCCGGTACTCGGTCGCCAGCTCCGCGGTCGTCTGCAGGACCTCGATAGTCTTCTCCGCATAGGGCCGTGTGGCCTGCACCGCGGCCTGCGCGCGGCGCAGCTTGGTGGCCGCGACCACCTGCATGGCCTTGGTGATCTTCTGTGTGTTCTTGATGGCGCGGATGCGCGCGCGCAGGTCGCGGACTGAGGGCAATGGCTACTCCTTCTTGGCCCCGTCCTCGACGCCGAACTGGCGGTTGAACGCCTTGATCATCTCCTCGGTCTGTGCGCTGGTCGCGTCATCCCACTTCTTTTCCTTCTCGATGGTGTCCAGGTAACCCCCGTGCTCGGCGCGCACGAAGCGCGAGAACTGGGCCTCCCACTCGCGGATCCGGTTGATGGGCACCTTGTCCAGGAAGCCGCGCGTGCCGGCGAAGATCGCCGCCACCTGGAGGCCCACGGGCACCGGCTCGTACTGGTCCTGCTTGAGCAGCTCGGTCAGCCGCTGCCCGCGATCCAGCTGGCGCCTGGTGGCCGGGTCGAGGTCAGAGGCGATGCCGGTGAAGGCCGCCAGCTCGCGGTACTGCGCCAGCTCCAGCTTCATCTGGCCGGCGACCTTGCTCATGGGCCGGATCTGGGCGGCGCCGCCGACCCGCGACACCGAGATGCCGACCGAGATCGCGGGCCGGATGCCCGCGTTGAAGAGGTCGGTCTCCAGGAAGATCTGCCCGTCGGTGATCGAGATCACGTTGGTCGGGATGTAGGCCGAGACGTCGTTGGCCTGGGTCTCGATCACAGGCAGCGCGGTCAGCGACCCGCCGCCGTGCTCCTTGTTCATGCGCGCCGCGCGCTCCAGGAGGCGGCTGTGCAAGTAGAAGACGTCGCCGGGGTAGGCCTCGCGCCCCGGCGGCCGGCGCAGGTTGAGCGACATCTCGCGGTAGGCCCAAGCGTGCTTGGTCAGGTCGTCGTAGCAGCAGAGCGCGTCCTGGCCGGCGTCGCGGAAGAACTCGCCCATGGCGCAGCCGGTGTAGGGCGCCAGGTAGATGAGAGGCGCCGGCTCCGAGGCGCCGGCGGCGACGATGATCGTGTAGCTCATCGCGCCCGCCTCCTCGAGCGTGGCGGCCACCCGAGCGATCGAGGCCTGGTTCTGGCCGATCGCAACGTAGATGCAGATGAGGTCCTTTCCCTTCTGGTTGATGATGGTGTCGACCAGGAGCGCGGTCTTGCCAGTCTGGCGGTCGCCGATGATCAGCTCGCGCTGGCCGCGCCCGATCGGGATCATGGCGTCGATCGCCTTGATGCCCGTCTGGACCGGTGTGTCGACCGGCTGCCTGGTGATGACGCCCGGCGCGATCACCTCGACCGGGCTGGTCTTGTCCGACTTGATCGCGCCCTTGCCGTCGATCGGCAGGCCGAGGGCGTTGACCACGCGGCCGATCAGCTGTTTGCCCACCGGCACCTCGACGATGCGGCCCGTGGTGCGGACCTCGTCGCCCTCCTGGAGGTTCTCGTAGGGGCCCATGATCACGGCCCGGACCAGGTCCGCTTCCAGGTTCAGGGCCATCCCGTAGACGTCGCCGGGGAACTCCAGCAGCTCGCCCGCCATGGCGCCCTGCAGCCCGTAGATCTGGGCGATGCCGTCGCCGACGGTGATCACCTTGCCGACGTCGGCGGAGACGATCTCCGCGTCGAAGTCCTCCAGGCGCTTCTTGATTACCTCTCCGATCTCGGTGCCGCTGGTTCCCAATTTTCTCGATCTTCCTTTGCTTACTTGGACGTCACTGCGTCACCAGCTGGCGGCGCAGCCGCTGCAGGCGGCCCGCCACGCTGGCATCGATGACCCGGTCGCCGAACTGGAGGACCACGCCGCCCACGATGCGCGGGTCGACCCGGGCCTGCAGCCGCACCTCCTTCCCCAGCCGCTTGCCCAGGTCGTTGCCCAGCCGCCGGCGGTCGGCGTCCGAGAGCTCGACCGCCGTGGTGGCCAGCGCCCGCACGCGTCCGGCCGCATCGTCGGCCAGCCGCTCGTACTCCTCGACGATGGCGTCGATCGCGGCCACCCGGCGGGAAGCCACCAGCAGCCGGGCCAGGTTCAAGCCCTCCTTGCCCATGCCCCGGGTGCCCAGCCCCTCCAGGACCTCCAGGCGCTGGGCGGGCGGGATGGTCGGGTTGCTGAACACCGCCCGCGCGCGCTTGTCGTTCAGCACCGCCAGCACCGCCTCCAGGCGCCGGCCCCAGGCCTCGATCTCGCCCTGCTCGCTGGCGAGCTCGAAGATGGCGCGCGCGTACCGGCGGGCAGTTGAGCTAGCCACGCTCGGCCGCGACTTCCTTTATGGCCTGATCGATCAGCTTCCTGTGGCGCGCGCCGTCCAGCGACTCGCCGATCACCTTCTCGGTGGCCTCGACGACGAGCTCGGCCACCTCGCGGCGGACCGAGTCGAGCGCCTTCTGGCGCTCGGCCACGATCTCCTCTCGTGAGCGCTCCACCAGCCGCTTGGCGTCCTCCTCGGCCTTCGCCTTGAGGTCCTCGCGCAGCTGGTCGGCCGAGCGGCCGGCGCCGGCGATGATCTCCTGGGCCTGCTGGCGGGCGTCGTCCAGCTGCTTCTGAGCCTTCTGCAGGCGCTCCTCGGACTCCTTGCGCGACTTCTCGGCCTCCTCCAGCTCGGCGGCGATCGCCTTCTGCCGGGCCTCGGCGGCCTCGATCACCCGCGGATAGACGTAGCGGGCCAGGATGCCCAGCATCAGCAGGAAGGCGGCCACCTCGATCCAGAAGGTCGCGTTGATGTTGAGCAGGCCGGCTTCGGCGAGGTACATCGGCCTCAGCTGACGCCCTGGGCGACCGCGAATATGAACACGAAGGCCAGGGCGAGGTTGATGAAGTACATGCCCTCGACCAGGCCGATGATCAGGAACATGATGGTCGAGAGCCGGCCCTGAGCCTCGGGCTGGCGGGCCGTGCCGCCGATGGTGGCGTTGCCGACGAGGCCGTCGCCGATGGCGGCACCCATTGCGCCTCCGGCCAGTGCCAGGCCCCCGGCGATCAGGGCGCCGGCGATCGCGATCGCGTGATTCATCCGTTTCCTCCTAAATCCGAAGTCAGTGCGCGTGCTCCTGGGTGCCTTCGACAGCCTGCCCGAAATAGATGATCGTGAGCAGGAAGAAGATGAAGGCCTGGAGCGTGCCGATGAAGAAGACGTCGAACAGCTTCCAGACGGTGACCAGGAGCGCCGAGACCCCGTACGGCACGTAGGGGATCGGCAGCTGGGTGATCATCACCGTCAGCACCCAGAGCATGATCAGGCCGCCGAAGATGTTGCCCATCAGCCGCAGGGCAAGCGTGATCGGCTTGGCGATCTCCTCGATGATGTTGATGACCGTGAACCCGGCCCGGGCCGGGATCGGCAGCTCGAACGGCCGCGTCAGGTGGTGCAGGAAACCGACGACGCCGCGCGTGCGGATGGCGTAAGCCTCGGCAGCGATGAAGACCACCGCGCCCATCGCCAGCGTCTGGTTGAAGTCGGTGTTGGCGGGCGCCAGAGGTTCGGGGATCGGGAAGAAGGCGATCCAGTTGGCGACCAGGATGTAGATGAAGAGAGTGAGCGCCAGCGGCAACGCGATCGCCGGTGGCTCCTGCCCGATCGTCGTCCGGAGCTGGTCGCGGGTGTAGCCGGCCAGCAGCTCGAACACGATCTGCACCTTCCCCGGCCGGCGCGGGTCGAGGCGAGAGGCCACGTAGAAGCCGATGGCGATCGTGATGGCGATCGACACGAGGGTCGCGATCACGCTCCCGTAGTTCACCGGGCAGAGAAAAGGGGAGCCGGAGCAAACGTCCACCGCGGGATGGGTGACCGGCGGCTGCTGGATGGCCAGGTAC
>Ga0070707_100001044_pt1 | contig 27421 bp, 23 predicted proteins | sample KBSK5502metaG_FD_65468 | JGI IMG/M metagenome (GOLD analysis project Ga0070707, IMG submission 65468) | Corn, switchgrass and miscanthus rhizosphere microbial communities from Kellogg Biological Station, Michigan, USA - KBS K5-50-2 metaG | ecosystem: Host-associated > Plants > Roots >...
GAACCCTCGAAGCCATTCAATTCCTAGGTGCAAGAGTCCAGATTCAAAATAGCCGGATCGTGTCTTACGGAACAGGAAGACTCGCCTCAACCACTACGCCCATAGACTGCGGTGAGTCAGGTGCAACTCTCAGATTTCTAACCGCCATCGCCGGAACGTCTCCGACGAGAACCACGCTCGTGGCTGGTCATGGACTTGCCAAGAGACCATTGGAGCCATTACTGAAGGCGATGGAAACGCTTGGTGCCTCGACGACGAGAGCCGAGAACGGAGAAGGTTGTGAAGTAAAGGTTCACGGCCCTCTCAAGGGAGGGGAAACGTGGATACGGGGTGATGTCAGTTCACAGTTCATCTCTGGACTCCTCTTCGCAGCTCCACTTGCGGCGAGTGATGTCACTATCCACTTGAACGGTCGGCTAGAATCACGCCCTTACGTTGAGATGTCTCTCCATGTTTTGAAGAGACACGGAATCTCGATTGATGTAGGGGACAATGATTTTCACATTCCCGCGCCGCAGAGATATACTGCTGCCTTCCATGATGTTCCCGGAGACTTTTCCTCTTCCGCCTTCCTCATTGCCGGTGGGGGACTTGCTGGAGAAGAGATTACTGTTTCTGGTCTAAATCCGGGGTCAGGGGAGCCCGACGCAGTCTTCCTGAAAGTCGTGGACCAAATGGGTCTGGATGTCAGAAATGTGGGTCAGACCCTGGAGGTCCGAGGAAGCAAGCTGGAAGCCTTCGAGTTCGATGCGATGAATAACCCCGACCTCGTCCCCCCGCTCGAGGTCCTAGGATGTTTCGCTAAAGGAATCTCTGAAATCCGTGGCGTGAGGAGGCTGCGTTACAAGGAAACCAATAGGCTGCAAACGATCCCGGCCGAACTCGGAAAGATGGGAGCTAAGATCAGGGTCAATGGCGACATTGTGAAGATCCGAGGAGGAGGATTGGTCGGTTGCGAACTCGACTCGAAACATGATCACAGGGTGGCAATGTCTTGTGCCATCGCAAGCATTGGTGCAACAGGAGACTCGTCAATTCATAATGCAGAAGCTGTCTCAAAATCCTATCCAGAATTTTTCCAAGACCTCAGTACACTCGGGGTGGACCTCAATGTGGAGTAACTCCCTCGGCAAAGCCTTCACCGTCACATGTTTCGGTGAAAGCCACGGTCCCGAAGTAGGAGCTACGATAGACGGCTGCCCAGCGGGCCTTTTGCTATCGATCGAGGATGTGCAGCAAGCATTGGACCTGAGAATCCCGCAGGAGATAGAAGTTGTTTCTAGCCGACGAGAGCCCGACGTCGTGGAAATATTTTCAGGCGTTTTCCAGAACTACACCACCGGTGCCCCGATCACGTTCAACATTAGAAACAGAGACACGAAATCTTCGGACTATGACCAGTTGAAGGATGTTGTTCGGCCCGGACACGCAGACTATCCAGCTAAGGTGAAGTACGGCGGTTTCAGCGACTATAGGGGAGGCGGACGGCTCTCAGGCCGAATGACAGCGGTCTTCGTCGCGGCGGGAGCCATTGCGAGGAAGTTACTGTCCCAGTCCAGGGTGGAGGTCCTTGCGTACACTCGGGAAATCGGTGGCGTGAGGCTTGAGAATTCGCCTAGTCCGGATGATGCTAGGAACCTGACCTATCAGAATTCCATGAGGTGTCCGGACGCTGTCGCTGCGGAGAAGATGCGAGATGCTGTGTTGAGCGCGAAAGCAGACGGAGACAGTGTTGGAGGCGTGGTCGAGTGTACCACGCTAAACCTGCCGGTCGGCGTTGGTGAGCCGCTCTTCGACGCTCTCGATTCCGAGTTGGCGAAGATATTGTTCGGAATTCCCGCCGTCAAAGGCGTAGAGTTCGGAGCTGGCTTCCAATCCTCAAAACTGAGAGGGTCTGAGAACAATGACCAGTATGAAATCAAAGAGGGTAAGATCATGACTCTAACCAACAATTCTGGAGGGGTCCTGGGGGGAATGTCAAGTGGGATGCCTCTCCTTGTACGAGTCGCTTTCAAGCCGCCCTCATCGATCGCGAAAGCGCAGAAGACGGTTGATGTGTCGCGAATGGAGGAAGCAAGCCTCTCGGTCAAGGGCAGACATGACCCTTGCGTGGTCCCGAAGGCCGTCCCGGTGGTCCAAGCGATGGTGGCGATAGGGCTCGTTGATCTGATGATCCGCGGCGGGATCATTCCAAGAGTCTTGAAGAGCTAGCACTATTGGACGAGATTCCAAGGATTCGCGAAAGAATAGACGAGATAGACCAGAAACTAGTCTTACTACTCAAGGACAGATACGAGAACGCTCGACTACTAGGTCAAATAAAGCGGGCAAGAGGCATCCCGTCCCGCGACCCAGAACGCGAGAAGATCATCCTCCGAAAAGTGCAAGATACTGCTGCTAGACTAGGTTTAGAGCCGCAGCTCACACTTCCAATATTCAAAGCAATTTTCAATTTCAGCGTACAAGCTCAACAAGCTACAGCCAATAATGATGCAATCGGCCTTGAGAGGAAGAAGATCCTCATCGTCGGCGGAACCGGAGGCATGGGCCGTCTCTTCGCGAATTTCGCAAGTGTTCATGGGGCATCAGTGAAAATTGTCGGCCGAACTACTCAGCGAACCCAGAAGACAGCGAAAGAGATGGAGGTGGAAGCTGCTTCAATCTCGGATGCAAAATCGTGCGACATTGTCGTCGTAGCCGTTCCAATGGAATTGGTAGTAGTAAGCTCGATCGAGGTCGCGCAGACAATGCGGGACGGAGCGTTGCTCACAGACTTGTCGTCTGTTAAGACTGGAATCGCCGACAGAATTGCATCTAAAGTACCAGCGAGTGTAGAGTATGTGAGTATTCATCCACTCTTCGGTCCCGGCATCGTTCACTTAGAAAAGCAGAGTATTGTCGCAATACCTTTCAAGACAGGTCCGCAGTGGAGAAGTTTCTCGCGATTTTTGAGAAAGGCCGGTGCAAGAATCAGTCTGATGTCAAGCGAAGATCATGACAGAGTGATGGGATATGTTCAGGCCTTGCATCATTTTGCGCTTCTTTCTCTGGGGGTGGCTTTGAGGGAGTGGGATGGCGGGCATAGGACAACCTCGATCGCTGGAACCCTAGACAGAATTGAGGGTCTCTTCCGTAACTGGAACACGGTAGTCGGGATTCAGAAGTTGAACCCTTCTTCAACTGTTGTCCGTCGGGAATTCATTGAAACATGCCTGCAACTGGTCGGAATGCAGCCAGCAGACGTCTCTAAGATGGAGAGGATTCTGCGGTCTAATGTACAGAAGTGGACACGCAAGCTATAAATGCGACTTACATGATAGAAAGCGCGGCGAGTCCCATGGGGTATAGCCTTTGGACAGCAGCTCTCGACGACACGGTCGTCAAAACTGAACTATTTTCCAATCGCGACTATCAAGCCGCCTATCGAACTCTTCTCATCTATCCTACGCAAGTCAGAGACAGCCTTCATACTGGAATCAGTTGAAGGACCACGCCGACTAGCCAGGTACACTTTCCTCGGATTTGACCCGCAGAAGACCGTTCGGATAAGCAAAAGACGCGTCGAACTGCTGGATAGGCGAAACTCGGAACGCCGCATCGAAACCTGCAAGGCCCCACTCTCATATTTGGAGAAGCTGAATGCTCCTGCCAAGGACGGGAACAGAAGCGAGAGATATTCCGGGGGCCTCGTTGGATACGTATCTTACGACCTAGTCCGGTCTCTTGAAGAGATTCCGAGCGTTGGCCCGAAACGCGCCGGATTCCCAGACGCTGAGTTCGGATTATTCCAAGATGGCATTGTCTTCGACCACATCAAGGGTGGATCTTACTATTTCTGCCGGGACGAAAACAGAATCGATCGAGTGAGGAGCTTACTCAAAGAGTCTGGAGGTGAGGCCCGGCTTGTTTTTGGCGAGCCCAAGTCGAACCTAAGCCAGGAAGAGTTTTGCGTGCGCGTTGGACGAGCTAAGGATTACATTCAGTCCGGCGACATTTTCCAGGTAGTTCTCTCAAGGAGATACAAGATTCCCTTCAAAGGTTCCCTACTCCGGTTCTACCGGGCGCTGAGAAAGATCAACCCTTCTCCATACATGTACTACCTCAAGTTCGGAGACAGAGAGGTAGTCGGATCCAGTCCTGAAATGCTCGTCAGGAAGACTCGAAGTACTGTCGAGACCTTTCCTATCGCCGGAACACGGCCTTTCACGGGCGATACAGCAAGGAATAGAGCACTCGCCGCCGAATTGTTGCAAGATGAGAAGGAGAAAGCGGAGCATGTCATGCTGGTGGACCTTGCAAGGAACGACCTTGGTAGAGTCTGCGAGTACGGGACGGTCCAAGTTCCCGAGTTCATGAAGATTCAGAGCTATAGCCACGTCCAACACATCGTTTCGAGAGTCATCGGACGTCTACGACCAGACTCAACGAGCACGGATCTGTTCAAGGCAGTATTTCCCGCCGGGACTGTGACAGGGGCGCCGAAGGTGAGAGCAATGCAGATCATAGAGGAGCTTGAAGTTGGTGCCCGTGGACCGTATGCAGGAGCAGTTGGCTACTTCTCATCCAACGGAAACGCGGATTTCGCAATAACCATCAGGACACTATTCGCGGAGCGCGGGATCTGCTACCTCCAGTCTGGCGCGGGAATAGTGGCGGACTCTGTTCCTGACCGGGAATGGATCGAGTCTGAGAGAAAGACCGCGGCACTATTCACAGCCATGGACCAGGCACAGAGGGACTCGCTGTGAAAGTCCTCATCCTCGACAACTATGACAGCTTCGTCTACAATCTGGCCCAATACGTGGGCGAGATCGCGGAGGAAATAGTTGTGAAGCGAAATGATGAAGTGAATATCCCCGAGGTTCGGAAACTCTCTCCGGACAAGATCATAATCTCTCCTGGACCTGGAACACCAGTGGACCGTCGATACTTCGGCATCTGTACGGAAGTCCTCCGAAAAGTGAGTTGCGAAACTCCGACCCTTGGAGTATGCCTAGGTCATCAGGGGATCGTTCACTCTTTCGGAGGAAAGATAGTCAAGGCGAAACGACTTCGCCACGGCAAAACCAGTCCGATAAAACATGACGGGAAAGGAATTTTTCGAGGACTAAAGAACCCATTCGAGGCCACAAGATATCATTCTCTCGTTGCTGATCGCAGAACCCTCCCGCACAGCCTCGAAGTGTCCGCACAATCGGAGGACGATCAGGAGATAATGGCGGTCCGACACCGAGTATTCCCCATTGAAGGGGTCCAGTTCCACCCAGAATCGATCCTTACAATACACGGTCATCGCATCATCGAAAATTTCCTGGAAGCCTGACGAGAATGATCAGAGAGTATATTCCGGTTCTTCTCGAAAACCACAACCTAACGCGCGAACAGGCGGAAGCGGCAATGATGGACATCATGACGGGACGAGCTACGCCATCGCAAATCTCCGCATTTCTGATAGGATTGAAGAAGAAGGGCGAAACAGTTGACGAAATCACTGCCATAGCCCGAGTGATGAGAACTTTCAGCAGAACAGTAAGCCCGAAGGTTGATGGCTACTTACTGGATACGTGTGGTACCGGTGGGGATAAGACAAAGACCTTCAACGTTAGCACAACGGCGGCCTTTGTAATAGCCGCAGCAGGAGTCCGAGTCGCAAAACATGGCAACCGATCTTTTACGAGCCGGTGCGGCAGTGCAGACCTCCTAGAACACCTCGGCGTTAAACTGGAAATCGAGCCTGCGCTGGTTGAGAAAGCAATTGAGGAAATCGGAATCGGGTTCATGTTCGCACCCAACTTCCATCCCGCTATGAAGAACGTGGCGTCGATAAGACGAGAAATAGGAGTACGCACAGTGTTCAACATTCTAGGCCCCCTGACCAACCCAGCGGAAGCAAATGCTCAGCTCATCGGCGTCTACGACAGAGAACTCCTAGAACCGATGTGTAACGCCGCCTACAACCTCGGAGCAAAGTCGGTCATGACAGTTTACGGCCTTGATGGGGTCGACGAGATTTCCTTAACGGGAAAAACTGCAATCGTCAGGCAGCAGAACGGGAGAACAGTCCGGGAGGAAGTTTCACCCGAAGACCTCGGCCTAAACAAGACCACTCCGGAAATGGTGGCAGGCGGAGACCCCGAGCAGAACGCTCGCCTCACAGCCAGGATACTTTCCGGCCATTTGAAACAAAATGACCCCCGCGTCCAAATAGTTGTGGCAAACGCCGCAGCTGGGTTGGTCCTGTGCGAAAAGGTCCATGACATGAGGTCAGGCGTCGAACTGGCCCTAAAAGCGGTACAAGACGGAAAAGGACTCAGAATTCTGCGTCAGCTAATTGAGCTGTCCGGTGGGAATCTTGAGCGACTAGATAGCATGGCATGAGCGTCGATGGTCGACTACATTGCCGATCTGGCTGCAAAAGCGGAGGCTAGGATCGTACGCGGCTACTACGACAACATCCCGACAGGAAAACGTTCCAGCAAGAGCCTAGTAGAAACGATTCGGAGACTGGAAAATACTCCGGTTATCACCGAAATAAAATTCGCTTCTCCGTCAGCCGGCAAGATAAGGGGACCTGAAGACCCGCTTCGGATTGCGACGGAGATGTTGAAGGGCGGAGCTTGCGCGATCTCAGTCGTCACGGACCCTGATGACTTTCAAGGAAATTTGGACACGCTGGCAAACCTGAGCCGATTAGCGGACGTCCCATTGATAATGAAAGACATCATTGTATCCCCTATACAGGTCCAAGCCGCTGCCAGAGCCGGGGCCAGAGCAGTCGTGTTGATCAGTGAATTGTTCAGCAGACGATTAACTGACGAACCACTTGACAGACTGATACAAGAAGCTGGTCGGCTCGGAGTTGAGGTTCTCTTGGAGGCAAATAGCCCGCCTGAATTCGGAAAACTACCCGGACATCGGCCGGACCTGTACGGAATCAACAACCGAAACATGTCTACTTTCAAACTGGATCTGTCAACTACGGAACGAGTACTGGCCGTGAACGGTCACCTTGATCGCCCGGTCGTGTCCGAGAGCGGTATAGAACATCCGAGAGACATTGTGCGGTTGAAAAAAGCCGGGGCGAATGCGTTCCTCGTTGGAACGTCGATCATGAAAGCCTTAGACGTCGAGTCGAAAGTGCGGGAGTTGGTTAACGCTTGACGAGCCTGGCGAAGTTGGGCTCAGCATACCCGGCTGGCAGGTTTGGAAAGTATGGCGGACAATATGTCCCTGAAACCCTGATGGAGCCACTGAAAGCACTAGCAGATGCCTATCGTATTTTTTCTCGAGATCCCTCATTCAAGAAAGAGTTGGCGAACTGGCTAGAGCAGTACGCAGGAAGACCGACCCCTCTGTATTTCGCGGGTCAGCTGACCAGTCATGCTCATGGAGCCAAGATCTACCTCAAGAGAGAAGATCTCTTGCATGGTGGCGCTCACAAGATCAACAATACTCTCGGGCAGGCTCTACTCGCAAAGAAAATGGGCAAACGCAGGATCATAGCCGAGACAGGAGCAGGACAGCACGGAGTCGCCACTGCCATGGCTTGCGCGGCTCTCGGCTTGAACGCCGAGATCTTCATGGGCAGCGAAGACATTGAGCGACAGAAACTCAACGTATTCAGGATGAAGATGCTCGGAGCGAAGGTGCACCCCGTTGACTCAGGTTCCAAGACACTCAAGGACGCCATCAACGAAGCGTTGAGGGACTGGGTCACCAACGTCGAGGACACCTACTACCTCCTCGGGTCCGTAGTCGGCCCACATCCATACCCAACGATGGTTCGCGACTTCCAGAGCGTTATCGGTAAAGAGGCACGGCGACAGATCCTGAGGCAAGAAGGCAAGCTCCCAAATGCTGTGGTTGCCTGCGTCGGGGGAGGAAGCAACTCGATCGGCATATTCCACTCCTTCCTAAATGACCCAGAAGTGAACCTGTACGGAGTCGAAGCCGGTGGACACGATATGTCCCCAGGGAAACACGCCGCACCTCTCGTCGCAGGCAGGGAAGGAGTCTTGCATGGAATGATGACCTACGTGTTGCAGAATGCGGAGGGTCAGATAGAAACCACGCAGAGCATCTCAGCCGGGCTTGACTATCCCGCGGTTGGCCCAGAGCACTCCTATCTGATGAGCATACAACGGACAAAATACGTTACCCAGACAGACTCGGACGCCGTCGACGCCTTCAAACAACTCTCACAACTGGAAGGTATAATGCCGGCGCTCGAACCTGCTCATGCAATCAGCTACGCGACAAAACTGGCGAAGACTCTCGAGAGAGAGAATTCGATTATCGTAAACCTGTCAGGTCGAGGAGACAAGGACGTGGACACGATTGCAAAGCATTTTCCGCAGTGACGACATTATTGAACAGAAATTCCGGGAACTAGGTAATCGTGCTGAGGGAGTATTAGTTGCCTATCTCATGGGTCACGATCCGGATCCGAAAGCGTTCTTCGCGAACGCTGTATCGTTGATCGAAGGCGGAGCTGACATTCTCGAGGTAGGCATCCCATTCTCCGACCCTGTGGCAGATGGTCCCGTTATCCAAGCAGCAGGCACGCGAGCCCTGTCCGCGGGAGCTACACCCCGGAAGATCCTTGATACAATCGGGGAACTCTCATCACAGTTTGCAATACCCTTCGTGATCCTGTCTTACTACAATCCCATTCTCGCAATGGGCATCGAACAGTTCATGAGGAATGCCAGTGAGAAGGGTGTCAACGGTATCGTTGTTCCCGACCTACCGATGGAGGAAGGCGACAAGTTCCGCGACATGGCCCTCAAACACAATATTGACAGCATCTACCTAGCGGCACCGAACACGTCAGCAAAGAGGCTACTGAGCATCGTTGAAAAGTCGACAGGATTTGTCTACCTCGTCTCCCTGTATGGAGTCACAGGCCCACGCGACACACTCAGCCCCCAAGCATTAGACACGGTCAAGAAAGTCAAGTCGATAGCAAAAGGAAGGATTCCAGTCTCCGCCGGGTTCGGGATCAGTCAGCCCCAACATGTGTCAGCGCTGTTGCGCGCGGGAGCAGACGGAGCCATAATCGGTAGCGTTCTGGTAAGAACAGTCGCCGAGCATCTAAACGACCCCGGAGAGGCTCCATATTACTTGACGAAAACTATCACCGCCCTGAAGCAAGCGTCGAAGCAACGTACCGGCTAGGGTAGAGAGGCCCAAGAAAGGGGGCATGCGAAGAAGCCTAGCTTAATTCCCTTCAGTATATCGCAAGCTCTCGTCACTCCACAGCAGGTTTGATCCGTGGGCGCATCTTAGATGATGAGATGGATGAGCGTACTTTCTTGGGGACGGTCTCTTCCACGCGATCTTCGCCTGCTTTTCTTCTCTTTGTTCTTGTGGACGTTTGGTCTTGGCGTCTACAACTATGTCTGGTCCCTCTATCTCACAGAGCTCAACGCAAGCCCAGAACAGGTCGGCCTCGTCTCCTCCATAGGCTTCTTCGCCGCAGCCTTATCGATGATTCCAGGCGGGATTCTCGCCAACAAGTACGATAACAGGACCCTGCTCATCGTAGGGTGGGCGATGAGCATCCCTGTCCCCATCATGTTCTACTTCTCACGCACCTGGTCAGACGTCATTCCAGGACTAATCATCCTCCAACTATCAGCCTTCAACTTGCCTGCAATGAACGCGTTCATCGGCCAATTAGGCGACCAGAAACGGATGTCGTCAGCCTTCGGGGCCGTCTACTCTGCCTTCCCACTTGGTCTAGTCCTCTCTCCAGCTGTCGGAAGCCTGCTTCTCACTTGGTTGAGTATTCGGGACCTATTCTGGTTCTCGCTAGCCTTCTGGACCGTTTCGACCGTTATCCTCTTCTCGGTCAAGCGTCAACCACCGAGAGAAGTGGACTCGAGGGCGCCTCTGTTCGAGGTTCCCAGGTCCCGCCAAGAACTTACCATTCTCGTATTCCTGTTCGGAGCAACAACGGCCATCAGCATCACTTCACCATCCTTCCTTCCACTGTTCCTTAAGGATCAACTGCATCTGACCGATGCTCAGATACAACTACTAGGTGCCGTTCAGTCTATCGGCAGCGCAATCTTCGTTATCCTCCTAGGTCGCTGGGCAGCCAACAAGGATCCAGGCTCAACGATGGCGAAGGAACTTCTGCTGGTTGCAGGAGGAGCGCTTGGGATCATTTTCGCAGGATCTCCACTACTGGTGGTGCCTATGGTGTTCCTGCTCGGCGGAGCTAGAGCTCCGAGCTTCATTTCCTACTCTCTTCTCTCTAACATGAGACAGGGAGGATCTAGGGCCGGCCAGTGGGGATTCTATTTGACCTTCGAACAGTTCGGGTTTGTCGCTGGCTCATTTATCGGCGGTTTCCTCTACGCCACCAACCACGCAAGTGTCCTCCTCACAACAGCCCTACTCTTTGTTGTTCTGGCAGCACTGGCCGGATTCGGCATTAGACGACCCCCTGCTACTGCCCCTCAGCCAAACGGCCCCGTGAATGAGCCGTAAAATCGATCTGCCGGGTTCTTCCTGATAGCTCTTTGAGCAGTCTAGGGCGCGGGCGGTGCCGGCCCAGGTCCGAGACCCGGCGATGATGTCGGTCCCGAAGTCATCGGTAGTGGCGTCTTCGTCGCGCGTCTCCTTGCCATATAGAGAACTACCGCGGCAACAATTGCGATCGCGATAATTGCCTCGATGGCGATTCCAGTTGGGGATATGAGGAAGGCGAGGAGACTGTTTGGTAGGGGCTGGACTTGAAATTCTACGGCTGAGAGCGTTGAGGCGTCTTGGAGGTTAGTCCACGTTGCGGAGTTTGAAGCCTTGCTGTTGGGCTGGGGCGAGGTGCTTGACGGGACGACGATCTTTACTTGATTGCTGCTGTCCGACCCACCGATCAGTGTAAAGTTCACTCCTGGCGCTGGCGTCTTGCCCAATGTCTGGAAGAGTCCAGGTATCGTAAAGTTCGTGTTGCTTCCAACCGTCGGGGGTTTTAGAATCAATCCCTTAAGACTCATCGAGGATGTTCCAGTGCCCAAGTCAATGTCGCTCGTTGTCGACATCTGGCTGAGCGTCACGGATGTAGAGTTTAGGAACAGCAATAAGGCAGGTATGACTGTGCCTGCTGGCACCAGCGAGAAGATTAGCTGGAAATACTGGCTCTTCAGTTTGTTCACCTGCGTGTCAAGGTCAGCAACATAGTTTGTGGTGGAGTTGATGATGATAGTTGGTGTCGAGCCTCCAGTATAGGTGAGGTTCAGGGTCTCGCTTGTCTCTAGATTCAAGGCTGACCGAATTATCGAGTCCACTCCCGCAGGGAGCGGAGTGCCGGTGGTGGACAGAAGTGTTTCGAATGCTGTCACAAAATCGGTCGAGGGTTGATATGGTATCGCCACAAATCCCAAGGAGATACTTACCGAGTTGGTATTGATTGAATTCAAGGTGCCGTTGAAGGCTGTGACTTTGATCGCTTGGCGGGTCCCGTTCTGGATCTGGCCGACAATGTGATCAGTCCAAGTATTGTTTGCAAATGTTTTGTTCCATATTTTCTGGAAGATCGTCTGGTTCGCAAGGACCGTTCCCGCAAAGAAGGTGGAAGAGAAGTAGAGGAGAGCGGTGGCGTTAAGACGAACTTTGGTTGTGCTTGTTGAGAAGGTGCCAGTGATGCTGCTCTGGGGAACATTCGTGCTAATCGTCAGAGAGCCTTGACTCGTCAGGCCTGTCTGTGTGGCGGTGAGACTGATCGAATTGAAGAAGTTGATTGCCTGAGGAGGCAGTTGATACTGGACCTTCGAGGTCTGAACTACGGCGTTTGACTGCTGGGAGAAATTGGAAGAGGAATGGATCGAATAACCAGGCGTGAAGAAGGTGCTAACATTCTGCGTAAGGCTTCCTAACGATGATGCTGTGGTCCAAGAAACTCCCACGCTCCTATCAGGGTTGACAGTCAAACTCAGTGCATCATGCTGAACTGAGAGGTTGGTGGTAACCGCGCCATGTCCTGATGGTCCGACTGAGGAGAGAAGGGCCACAAGCATAAGCCCTGAAGCGAGAATACGGGCTATGTCGCGTCTTGAACCATTCAATGTCGTAACGTAGCGAAGGCGAGGAGTTTCAATTGTTAAGGGTTATGCAACCCACCCCGTATTGACGACCAGGAGCTCTACCTCAGGACTTTGGTAGTCAGTCCGCTAGTTTTCAGGACTTTGTTCTGAATGATTCTACCAAGGCATCTGCCTCAGCGGGACCATCATGTCTCACACCGTTGATGTAGAAGGTTGGGGTTCCGTTGACTCCGCTCCGCACTCCCCCAGTGAAATCATCTTTGATTCTCTTCTCGTGGACGTGTTGTGCTATTTCTCGCTCGAATCTCTGGGTGTCGAGTCCTACCTTCTTGGCGTATCCGAGTGCTATTGTGGGGTCTCCAAGCGTTGCTTGGTGTTCGTAGAGGAAATCGTGCATCTCCCAGAACTTTCCCTGCGCGCTAGCAGCCTCAGCCGTCTCAGCCGCCACCATGGCAAACTCGTGAACGTTGGTCAGTGGGAAGTTGCGGAAGACGAAGCGTAGTTTTGGTCCCAGCTCTTTCTGGACCTTCTTAACTTCGGGATACGCGGCGCCGCAGTATGGACACTGATAGTCGCCATATTGAACTAGAGTGAGTACGGCCTTCGGGTCTCCTTGAATGTGGTCTCGACTAGGGTCGACTGGGACCTGCAGTTTAGGAGGCTCGTAGGTCTCGGCCTGGTTGCTGGCAGGGTCTAGTAGTGTTCTGCGTGCTTTTCGGCTATGCCTTGCCGTTGTGGTGGTCGCCATGGTCGTTGGACCCTCATTCAGCCTTAGGCGTTTTAAGCTGTTCGAGAGCGGAGAGAATTCCCTCGGCCCCAGGGTTGACGCCATCGGGCGAGAGGTGGCTCCATCGGACGATCCCCTGATCATCAATGACGAACAATGCTCGGGCTGATTCGCCGATTTTCTCTTTGTATGCTCCGAACTGTCTCGAAATTTTGCCCTTGGGCTCGAAGTCTGAGAGAACGGGGAAGTTGAGTTTACGGTCTTTGGCAAAGGCCAGGTGGGACCAGATGTTGTCGACTGATATGGCGAGGAGTTCGGCGTTGAATTTTTTGAATTCTGGCATTACCATTGCGTAAAGTGAGAGTTGGTCTGTGCACACTGGGCTCCAGTCGGCAGGATAGAACGCGAGAATTACTGGTTGGCCACGGAAATCTTTGAGGGATACTTTCTGGTCGGGTGTACTGTTCAGGGAGAAATTCGGGGCCTTTCTTCCGGGGTTGAGAATCGAAGAACTCTTTCTCTCTAGCTTCTTTCCTACACTCTGTTTCCTAGTTTGGGCAGTTCTTTTCCGTCTGTTTCGTTGCATCGTAACTGTCTTCACGGGAGTCCCGTCCCAATCGGTAGAATGTCTAACATTACTGGTGCCAATCGGTGATTGAAGTATTTAGACATGGCTAGTTTTCTCCGCCCTTTTAGGTCACCAGTTCAATCGGTACATTTGGGACAGTTGGGAGATAGTCAATGTCCACGAGTTCGTAGGCGGTATCCAGCTCAAGGAGCTCTGCGTTGGTTAGGAGCTGTCTGGTCGAGTCCACATTCTCTTCGGCTTGAGCTTCGTTCTTGGCGCCGGGAATTGGGACAACTATTTGGTTGGCCAGGAGCCAGCTGAGTGCTACTTCGGAGACCGAGCATTCATGTCGCCGGGCGATTTCAGAGAAGACAGCGTTGACCTTCTCTATCTGTGCAATGTTCTTCGGTGCGAAGAGTTTGTTCTCGTCTCTGATGTCCCCCTTTGGAACATGTCCACGGTCATATTTCCCTGTCAGGGCTCCTTGCGCTAGCGGACTGTACGCGAGAATGGTGATGTTGTTCTTCCTACAGTAAGGAAGGACCTCCTCTTCGATCTCTCGTTGCAGAAAGTTGTACCTTACCTGGTTCGAGACTATGTCTGTCCGGGATAGGTGGGACCTGGCCTCTTCGAGGTCTCGGACTGCAAAGTTGCTGACACCGATCGCTCGGATCTTTCCCTCAGTGTAGAGCTTCTCAAGTGCCTTCATCGTCTGCTTGAGAGGGACCTGCTCCCAAGGATCAGGCCAGTGGACTTGGTAGAGGTCGATCTCTTTGACCCCTAGCCGGTTCATGCTTGCCGCGGCAGCTCTCTGAAGCTCATCAAATCTTAGATTGGCCCCGTGGACCTTCGTGGCCACGACAAACTCTTCTCTGCCAATGTCTCTCAGGACTCGTCCCACAACCTGTTCACTATGCCCATTACCGTAAGCCTCGGCGGTGTCAACAAGGTTCACGCCCAGTTCGTGACTTCTCGTGATCGCGCGAACGATCTGCTCGTCATCACCCTTCCACAAGTCGCTAGCTTGCCAGACACCTATTCCGATTCGAGAAACTTTCGGACCATTCTTTCCTAGAGTTCTGAATTCCATTCCAAAATCCTCACATTAAGCAGGTTGAGTCGTGTCACGTATCTTATTGATACGCTTTTTCAGGGCTTCACTCTGGTCTGAGGATCAGTGTTTCTTTCGATCGGCTGGATTCTGCCGACGGCCGAGTTCAGAGCCTACAACTTGACGAATGTTGCTACCAGAGCTATCAAGGCGCCGATGAAGACGAGTATCCCTCCAAGGCTCCCGATCAGGAGGAACCCTAAGACCAGGAGAATGAAGCCCCATGCGGGATTAGAGACTCGTCCCGCCCCTATTAGGGCTAGGACCCCCACGATGATGCTTACTATTGCGCTCGTGAAGAAGTCCAGAGATGGGACCCGAGGCGCTAAATCTATGAGACCTCTGAGGTCCACACCTAGCTGGAGAACAGCCTCAAGAATCAGCATTATTCCCCCAATTAAAAGAAGCAGTCGAGCTATCGAGCGAAGTGTTGCTTTCGTGGTCATTTGACGTCCGGTCCTCTTCGATCAGGTCGGGTACTTAACTCAGGAATTTGAACGCAGCGCACCAGGTCCTCTAACTCTCTGGAAAGAGGGGATTGTCCTTGGTTGCTGGGACCTAAGGGGCCTGTTCGATTGTATCATTCTTCGATAATGTCGAAACTCGATAATATCTGGAAACGAAAATATTGGTTTCAGACATTTCCCTTTTATGTCTAGGCTATGCGGTTGCGCCGGAATCCTAATTGCTAAAGGGAGGGCATCGAGTATCTATTGATATCTCCCGGTTCTTCCTCTAGCGAAGATGGCCGATCCTCAACGGTGCTTCAGATCTGACTCGCAAAACGGTGCCTCCCGATTGCCCGAAAAGAGGTTGTCAGGGGAAAATGGAATTGCGTAGACACCGGTGGACCAAGGTAGAGCCTTGGAGCTTGGAATGGTTTGAGTGTCCGGTATGCGGGGCAGTTCACTCAGGTCCTACGCTCGTCATCGATGAGCCGTGAGACCTCAATAGGAACCGATTTTAGCGAGACTGGGAATGATTGCTAGGCCCAGTTGTTTCATCTCTGACCGAGACTATTTCTGCCAAGCCCAGTTTTCGTCGGGTCCTCTCTAATCGCCCCTTCTCTCTTCTCTGGGCCGGCCAGCTAGTCTCTCAGTCAGGCGACTTCATCTTCGACGTAGCAGCGATATGGTATGTCCTCCAGCTTACAGGCGACCCGTTCAAGGTGGGAATCGCTGTCGCGACCATTCTCCTTCCCGCCATATTCATTGGACCCATTGCCGGCGTCTATCTTGACCGATTCAATCGGAGGGACGTGATGCTCGCCAGCAACCTCGTCCAGGCGTTTATTGTTGGAATGATCGGGATTCTCTATTCTCTTGGTTCTTTGAGCTTCTTGGTCTTGCTTGCGATGCTTTTCGTTTTGAACTCGGGAGCACAATTCGTCCGGCCCGCCGTTACAGCGATGATTCCGGGAATCACGGAGAAAGAGGATCTGTCCACTGCCAACAGTCTATTTTCTCTAAGCTCATCCGTCAACCAGGTCGCGGGCTATGGCATAGGCGGCATCGTAGTCCTCGCTCTGGGTGTTGCGGTTCCATTCTACTACGATAGTCTTACTTTTCTGTTTGCGGCGGCGATGCTGTCCCTCATCACCCGTTCTCTGGGAGCAATTCCAAATAGCGCTAGTAACCCGTCCCTTCTGGATTCTGCCCCTGTATCATTCAGGGAGAAGTTCATGCAGGGCATGAGATTCATTCGTGGCTCCAAGTTTCTTGTCCAGCTAGTCCTGGTCGGTCTCGTGCTGAACTTTTTCGGGGCAGGAATCTTCGCCCTCCTCGCCCCATACGCTAGGAATGTCATTAGTGGCAATGCTGGCACTTACGGGGCCATACTGACCACATACTCCTTGGGAGCTGTCATGGGCAGTGTCCTTGTCGGAAAACTCCAGCTCAGAAACTACGTCGGGAAAATGTTGTTCGCCGGCGTCATGGGACAGGGACTAGTTATTGTGGGATTGGGTCTCACAACGATACTCTTCTTCGCCCTGGCGTTCAGCTTTGCGGTAGGAGTCTTGCAAACGATGGTGAATGTTCCAATGACGGTCCTTGTTCAAGCGAAGGTTCCTGGAGATATGCTCGGGAGAGTGTTCAGCTCCCTAGTTGCTCTGCTCACTATCGCTCAACCGGTTTCATCTACACTCGCTGGCGGTCTAGCTACGTCTATTTCGATAGGCGGGACTTTCCAGCTTTTTGGGGGGTTGATCGTGCTGGCTTGTGCAGTAGGATATCTGTTCTTCAGAGATCTCAGAGACGCAAGCTACTAACAGCTAATTACCGAGTTGAGCTTTGAGCTTCGACTCGATCTGATACTTTGGCACCGCTCCGATAATCCCGTCGACCGGTTCACCATCGCGGAAGATAAGGAGCGTGGGGATGCTCTGGACCTGAAACTCGCTGGAGGTTAGAGGATTCTCGTCCACATTCAGCTTGCCGAACGCCACACGGCCAGAGTATTCTTTCGCGAGCTGTTCAACGATGGGTGCGACCATTCTACAGGGGCCACACCATGCAGCCCAGAAATCCACGACCATCAGTGGATACTTTGAGATCTCCGAGGAGAATGTGGCGTCCGAAAGGATGATCGGTTTGCCGTCGTATTTTTCCGCGGACTGAAGCTGAACCCGGGTCCTCCGCATCATCTCCACTAGCTTTCTCTCTCTTATGCTCTGGATTTCTGCATCTTCGTCAGACAAGTGCAACTACCCTCTGTTCTGCTTCGTCACCATATGAGAAGTGATTTCGCTCTCTTAAGGTCCTCGCTTGAAGGGGACCTGCTAGGATTTGCTGCTCGTCATCTCCGTTGTCCAGCGGCCCATCTTTGCTTGCAGAATGTCCAACGGTAAGGCTCCATCATTCAAGAGTTCGTCATGGAATTTTCGAATCTCGAAGAGTCGCTTCAGTTTTTTCTCGGCCTCGGTTCGAAGTTCCCTGATTTTCAGTTCGCCCAGTTTGTAGGCTAATGCTTGACCGGGCCAGGCGATGTACCGGTCTACTTCTGACACGATGTCTTGTTCAGAGCTTGCTGTGTTGTTCTTGAGGAATCTGATGGCTTGGTCTCGGGTCCATTTCAGACTGTGAATACCCGTATCGACTACTAGTCGTGATGCTCGCCAGGCTTCGGCTGTTAGCCGGCCGTAGTCTGAGAGGAGGCTTTTGTAGAATCCCATTTCCTTGCTCAGGAATTCTGCATAGAGAGCCCAGCCTTCGACGAAGGCAGTGTAGCCACCGTTGCGTCGGAACTTGGGGAGGTTTGTTAGTTCTTGTTGGATTGAGATTTGGAGATGATGGCCTGGGACTGCTTCGTGGTAGGCGAGAGCCTCCATCATGTATTTTGGCCGAGTTTCGGGTTTGAAAGTGTTCACGTAGAAGTATCCGGGTCTAGATCGGTCTTCTGGAGGTGCGTAGTAATATGCAGCCGGAGCAGCGTCGGCTCGCCAGTCTTCAATTTCCCTGAAACCATACTTGGCTTCGGGAAGCCGTCCGAAAAACTCGGCAAGTCTAGCGTCCATCTCTTGGAGAATTTCTTTGAATCCATTCAGGAGGTCTTCGCCAGTCGAGTAGAAGTTCGACTTGTCCTTACGCAATGCTTCATTGTACTGCTGGAGTGAGCCTTTGAACTGGACCTTTCTCAGGATCGCGCGGATCTCTTTACTGATCCGAACAAGTTCTCGTTTGCCTAAACTGTGGATCTGGCTCGGTGTGAGACTTGTCGTGGTGTAGAGGCGGATATTGTACGCATACATTGCTCGACCGTTCGGAATCGACCAGATGCCCGGGTGAGTCCGTGACTTAGGTAGATACTCTTCTCTGACAAATTTCAGAAGCTTAGTGTAAGCGGGGATAACGTAGTTCAGTATCGCGTCGTCTACATCCGTTGTTATTCTCTGGGCCTGGTCCCCCGGAATCTCTGAAGGAATTTGGTCGATTGGCTTGTGGAGTTCGCTCTTGTCAGGTGTGGAAACAATCTGGGCTTCTAGTTGCGGTACGATCTTCTCGACAACATTTCGAGGCTGGACAGTCTTCTGGTCTATTCCAGCTTTGAGATTCGTGATTGTCTGATCGAAGACTCTACGAAACTGCGTTAGACGGCTGACATAGTTCACGTAGTCTTGCAGGGTCTTGAACGGATGATAGGTAGTGAGTTGGGGAAGGTCGATGTGCGGTCCAGTCTGCTGGGTCAGCGCCAGGAGGTATGGGTCGTATTTTGCACCCTCAATCTGTAATGCGAGTTCGCGTTTGAAGAGGTCGTAGTTGAGCTGGTCCTCCATTGTGGTAGGTTTCTTGAACCTCTTGAGTTCGGATAGGAATTTTCTGAATCGATCAATGCGCTTTTCAAAGGCTTCAGAAGAGACATCCTCCAACCAGTTGTCATAGCGGTGGTCTCCTAGATAGGTGGCGAGGGTCGGATTCTCTTTGAGGATAAACTCCCAGTAATCCACGTACAAACGATTGAGAGGCGCAGCGTCGTTTTCGGAACTAGCCATTAGCTCACCCTGACGAACTTTGATGGATCCTCTCTAAGGAAGAATAGAGGAACAAGTAGTAGAAAGCACATGGCCGCGCCTGCTACCCAGGCAGCCGAGTAGTTGAATGATCTTGCAAAATACGAGAAAACCAATGGGGGCCAGAAGGACCCGGTTAGAGAAATGCTGTTGACCCAACCGATCGTGAGCCCTTCATACTCTTTCTCGACTCTGCTAAGATCCTTCGCCGCGGCGAAGTTGATCGTAGAGGCGGGTCCGACAGCTATCCCGCCTAACGCGGCACCCGCAGCAGCGGCAGAGAGTGTTGGAGCTGCGGCCACCAAGAGCGCCGAGGTCATTCCTAGACCTGAGAGGATCAGCAATCGCCTTGGCTTCCTAGTGCGATCATAGACTCTCCCTCCCCAGAGAGATGTATAGATGGGCAGGACAACAATCATCGCAGCGACTATGCCTGCAACTGCGTAGGTTTCTCCAAGGCTTGCTTGGAGGTAGTATGCCATGAAGCTTGAGATCAGGACGCTGCCTAGGTTCGAGCCCAACGAGCCAAGCCCCAACACAACCAAGTTCCTATCGCTCAGAATTCTGACAAGCTTGTCACTGGAAAACCTGAACTGACTATTTTCCCCATCTTTCGGGACGAGAGCAATTACCATTAGCCCTGTAAGCACTCCGAGTCCTCCGCTCAGTACGAGGGTTGAGCGCCAGCCGGTGACCGATGCGAGTAGAATCCATCCGAATAGGCCGAATATGCCTCCTATGTCGAATGCGGAATTAATGAGTCCGACGCTAGTCCCTGACTTTCCTCCGAGAAATCTTGTCACCATCACTACCGACGGTGCGAATACAAGCGCCATTCCAGCGCCTACGATGAAACGCAAGATTGCAACCAGAAAAACGGCCGACGATACAGAAGTGCCTAGTACAGCCAAAGACGAAACGAAAATTCCAAGTGACACGGTTCTCTTGGGACCCCATTTCGCCGCGAATACTCCACCCGGCACCTGCATAATTCCCACGCCCAGGTAGAAGCTTGAAGTCAGGGTTCCAAGACCTGAGACGCCGCTGTTGAGATCGGCGCTCATCAGATAGAAGATCGCGCCGATGTTCAGCCAGTTTACAGCATAGACAATTCGAGCGGCGACAAGGGCGATGACTGCCCGCTGTTCCGAAAGACGAGCTGACAAATGTTCAGGAGGAAGACAGTCTGCTATTCGGTCGAATTTGGAGGTATCAGGGGATTATCGTCATGCGAGTCTTCTCTTCCACTTTTGTCCCGATGTAACGGTCGCTCCACTTCTGGCTCATTTCGCCATGCGTCCCGAGTCCTACAACGACGTCGATAAGGAGCAGGACCCAGTAGATCTTGCTAATGTTCCGTACGAAACTACTGCGCATGTCCATCGGCTTCCCATCAACTCTCTGTACTCGTAGACCCATGATTTCCTTGCCCAAAGTCCTCCCGTAGAGTCCTTCAGCGAGGAAGAAGTAAAGGAAGACGAACAGAGGCCCTAATCCACCGATCCAAAAGCCCGACCATGCTCCCCACCAGGCCGGGAACGCGCCAACGGTCGTGGATGAGAAGCTCAGACCGACGAGGTAGGGAATCGATACGACGACTGCAATGATTACGAGTGCAACCGTGACGATGACTGCGTCGATGACGAAGGCGATTAGTCTCCGGGCCCAGTGGTTCTGGACAGTCTTGTCATCCCTCAACAGTTCGAGGCCTGTGGGAGACTGGACACCCATGGTGCCTCGAACAGAAGCGCCACATTTGGGACAGAAGCCTGCGTCTTCTCGGAGCTCGTTCCCACACTTCCAGCAATATACCAAGGGATATTCTCAGGTTCGAGCATCGTGTCAATCGCTTAAACTTGACGGCTCCAAGCGAGAAGCACTTCCTCACGGATGCGTCAATGGAAGCTCCATCGAGCCTCGGATAATGCTGAATTCGCGCTTGTACTCTGCTGGTTTGAGGTAAGGTTACTATCATTCTAAACGGTCAGAAGACCGCCGGGCGGGAATAATTCAATGGAAGAGTCAGCCTTGAGACTAGTGGTCGTTTCCAATAGGCTTCCTTTCACAGCCAGTGGCAAAGACGACAAGCTAGTCTTTCGCACAAGCCCGGGAGGACTTGTCTCTGGATTAACCGCGTATCTAGAATCGTTGAGACAAAACCCCTCTAATGGAGATTACTTGTGGGTCGGCTGGCCCGGCATTGAGGTCGATGAAGGTTCTCAGGAGAAACTGAGGTCAAAGGCAGCCAAGCAGCACGCTTGGCCGGTCTTTCTAGATGCTAAAACCATGGACGGATTCTATCACGGATTCTGTAATAGCACGATCTGGCCGCTATTCCACTACTTTCCTACATATGCCAAGTTTGACGAGGACGACTGGGCGCAGTACGTTAAGGTAAACGAGCTCTTCCGAGACTCGTTGCTAAAGGTGATTCGGCCCAACGACACTATCTGGGTCCACGACTACCATCTCATGCTTCTCCCACGACTCCTCAGAGAAGCAATGCCCGACGTGCCCATCGGCTTCTTTCTGCACACACCATTCCCTTCGTATGACGTGTTCCGCACCCTCCCGACAAGATGGCGCAGGGAAATATTGGAAGGTATGCTTGGAGCCGATCTGATCGGATTCCACACGATCGACTATACACAACACTTCCTCAGATGCATACTCCGTATCCTCGGAATCGAAAACAACTTTGGCCAGGCAATCGTAGATGGCGAAAGAGCAGTGAGGATCGACACATTCCCAATGGGCGTAGACTACAGGCAGATTCGCGATAATGTGAAGACTGAGAGCGTACAGCAGGAGGCCCAGGCCCTGCGCAACAGACTTGGCGACCTCAAGATCGTACTATCCCTTGACAGGCTGGACTATACCAAGGGGATCAAGCATCGGCTAGAGGCCTACGCGACTTTTCTCGAGCGATATCCTCAATGGCTACGAAAAGTAGTCCTCATGCTTTCAGTCGTCCCGTCAAGGCTAGGATCAGAGCACTACGAGCAAATGAAGGAGGAGATCGACAAACTCGTAGGTAGTATTAACGGAAAATTCGGAGCCGTCGGTTGGACACCGATAGTCTATCGGTATCGGTTCCTGCCCTATCCTCAATTGTTGAGCCTCTTCGCCATGAGCGATGTGGCGCTAGTGACACCTCTCAGAGACGGGATGAATCTGATTGCGAAAGAATATGTCGCGTCGAGGGCCGATCAAAAAGGAGTCCTGATTCTCAGCGAGATGGCGGGAGCCTCTAGAGAACTAGGCGAAGCCCTCATCATAAATCCAAACGACCAGTCCGAAATCGTAGACGCACTCAAGAGTGCCCTGGAGATGCCTGAAGAGGAACAGGTACGACGCAACCAGGTGATGCAGAACCGCTTGGAGCGTTACGATGTTATCCGTTGGGGCCAGGACTTTACCGGCAAACTACGTTCGGTCAAAGACCAGCAGAGAAAGTTCAGCGCGCGACTCATGGACAAATCGACCAGGGAACGGCTGATCAAAGACTATGCGAGTTCTCAGAACAGAATCCTATTCCTAGACTATGATGGAACGCTTTCGCCCTTCAAGGAGCGTCCAGAGACCGCAGTTCCCGGAGCGATCCTCCTAGCCACACTCAACGCGCTCGCCGATGACCCACGAAACAACCTCGTAATTGTAAGCGGACGCCATAGAGACCTCCTCCACAAATGGTTCGGACCTCTAAACATCGGAATCGTTGCAGAGCATGGAGCGTGGATTAGGGAGAAGGACAAAGACTGGCTCCCAGCGATCAAAGTCGAGAGCAACTGGAAAGAGAAGGTCCGCCCAATTCTCCGAAGCTATGAAGATCGACTTCCAGGCTCTTTCGCCGAGGAGAAAGAATTCTCCCTTGTCTGGCACTACCGGGCCGCAGACCCCGAACTGGCCTCTGTGCGCTCGAAAGAGCTTGCCGATGAACTAGGATACTTCACAGAAAACACCGAGCTCCAAGTATTACAAGACAGCAAGTCGATCGAAGTCAGAAACGTCGGAATCGACAAGGGAATGGCTGCGAAGCTACTGCTCTCCGAGAAGACGTTCGACTTTGTTCTAGCCGTAGGCGACGATCTGGCTGATGAAGAACTCTTCAAGGTTATTCCTGAAAAATCCTATTCGATCAAAGTAGGACTCACAAAATCCTATGCCAAATTCAACCTAAGAAACCATCGAGAAGTCGTTCAACTGCTCACTGATCTTACGAAAACCGTCAAGTCCTGAGATCCATAACATTCAATCATCGACCACTAATCTTGTTCGATATCGCCTTAGCATATCGTATCAGTCCGCTCTTCCGGCGTGCCTCTTCAAGATGCACGCTCGCGGTTATGAGTCCCATGTGAGTGTAGGCCTGTGGAAAATTCCCCAGCGCTTCGCCGGTTTCTGGATCGATCTCCTCAGAATACAGTCCCAAATGGTTGCTACGTTTGGTCAACTGGTTCAAGAGCCCCTCGGCCTCCCGTAGCTTTCCCAGTTTTGTTAGACAGTCTACCATCCAGAAACTACAGACCGTAAAGGCGCCTTCCTTTCCCATCTGACCATCGTCTATTTTGTATCGGTAAACCAGATCATCTTTGGATAATTCTTCTCGAATCCGCTCGATCGTCGAGCTCATCTTTGGGTCCCTTGCTGGTAGGAACCCCACAAGGGGCATGAGCAGATTTGCAGCGTCCAGGTCCTCTCCTCCAAAGACCATCGTGAAGGCTTTCTTCTTCTCTGACCATCCCTCGGAGAGGATCTGACTCTTGATCTTCTTCCTAACCGGCTCCCATCTCTGCCAGTCTTCGTCGTATCCGAGTTCCTTTGCTATTTTGATGGCGCGGTCGAGGGCGACATAGCACCACATTGTAGACTCTACAAACGTCTTCGGCTGCCTGAATTCCCATATTCCGCTGTCAGGGCTCTGCCATTCCTTCATCGCTTGGTCGGCTGAATATCTCACGAGGTTTTCGTACACCTGCCCTGTCGTCCATCCTAATGTGTGGAGGAAGTAGACGTAGTCCGCCAGTATTCCGTAGACGTCCAGTTGCAATTGTTTCGAGGCTGCATTGCCCACTCGGACAGGGCTTGAACGCCGATATCCTTCAAGATGGTCGAGTATGGTCTCAGGTATTTCTCTCTCGCCGCCTATGCCCATCATTATCTGCAATTTCTCCTTTGAATGCGTGCGAAGATTGATGAGCCATCTTGCATAGTCGAGGGCTTCTCTGCTTGCTCCAGCCTCACTCAACGCAAGAACCGAGAGAGCATTGTCCCTGATCCAGGAGTATCGATAGTCCCAGTTTCTCAAAGTGCCGACGCTCTCGGGGAGAGAAGTCGTGACTGCCGCGACCATAGCTCCCGTTGGAGCGTATTGCAACAGCTTCAACACGAGACAGGATCTTACAACATTGGCTCGGAAGGGCCCTTGATACTTTACATGGCCAACCCAGCGCTTCCAGTACGATAGAGTTCTGGAAAGCTTCTTACTAGTCTCGTATCGTGACGCAGGGATAGTCGTGGTTCTTCCCCATTTGAGGACGAAGACAGCCCTCTGACCTTTCGATAATCTGAACTCGCTAGCCAGAATATCCTTGTCCGCAACCCGGAGTTTCACCGATGATGCGAGATTGACTTGATGTCCCTGATTCTTTGCAGTGCACCCTTCTCCGGTTTCCAGTATGGTCGTTTGTCCCCGAGCATAGTCCAGGCGCGGTTGGAAAATTATTCGAAGTCCAGGTTCGCCTTCGACGCAATCTACAATTCTGTGAAGCTCTTGGAATCCTTTCGGTTCGCCTTTCTCCATGAAGCAGGGCATGAAATCTGTGAGCTTGATCCTGCCTTGCTTAGATTCGAAAATGGTTGAGAGCACGTTCGTGTCGCCCTCGTAGCTCTGTTTGGTGGTGAAACTCTCACTAGGCGATAACTGGAATCTCCCACCTTTCCGTGCGTCAAGTAAGGCTGCGAAGACGCTCGGAGAATCGAACCGTGGGGCACAATACCAGTCGATAGACCCGTCTAGTCCCACAAGAGCTGCAGTGTGCATGTCGCCAATGACCCCGTAATCGCTGATTGGCTTGTAGTCCGATGCCGAATCTGATCTGTCAGACATGAGTCATTGACTGCCGAGGGTTCAAGCGTCGAAGAATCGAGTCTCAAAAGTGCTTCGAGACGCTTATCATGATTCACGAGGCGCCTTTTGCTAGTTCTACCAGTCCTTGGCCTGTGATCTGCATGATTTTCCAGCCGTCTCGGAACTTTGAGCCTAGATGTTGGTACACGTCAATCGCCGGTTTATTCCAGTCCAACACCTCCCATCGAACACCGTAACAGTGTTCCGCAATCGCTGTCTTCGCAAGATACGACATCAGAGCCCTGCCAATGCCTTTGCTTCGAAGCTGGGGTCGCACGAACAGATCCTCGATGAAGATTCCAGGTCGTCCCTGCCAAGTCGAGTAGTTGTAGAAGAAAAAGGCCATGCCAGCAGGCTTCCCATCCCACTCTGCGATAACAACTCGAAATTTCGGGTTGGATCCGAATCCGTCGCGGCGCAAGTCTTTCTCGGTACAGAGTACGGCATCCGGAGCCCGCTCGTATTCGGCCAACTCTCGAATGAACGATAATATCAGCGGAATATCTTTGGCGATTGCTTTGCGAAGGTTCAACATAGCGATCGATTGATGAACAGCGAATTATGTAAGATTGATCGGTAGCCGGGACAATCCAGCAATCACGTGTTCAGGTCATGATTCCCGAGTATCAGACTTCTTTTCATCGTTAGACCGTGAATACAGGAAGACCAGCCAGAATCTCGAAGCCTGTTTTCGAAGTCGATTGAATCCCGAATCTCGTAAGGTCTTGTCAAGAGTGCTTAGCGGGTGCAAGTAGAACAGCACTCCTCTCCTCCTTTTCTGAAAGTAATTCACTACTCCCAACCCAATTCGAAAGGGCACTTTGGCGATGCCCTCGTCTCGGGGAACAGTGAAGCCGACCATCACGCTACTCGCTCCTATTGCGTTCTTCATGAGAGGTTTCCATTCGGAATAGCAGCAAAGTACCTTGTCCATGATCACAATATCCGATCGAGGGAGTTCGCTAGTCGCGCCATTTCCCAGCTGAAACTTGGCCTGTTTGTCAAACCCGGTCGCTTGGGCCAGTTCGGTGGCAGCCTCGATCATCTTCGGAGAGTGGTCGAATCCAACAGTGTTAGTCGCACCTTCCTTCAGTAGCTCCATGGACAAGCCACCCGCACCGCAACCTAGGTCGAGAACCGACCGATCACGGATCGCGTTATCGAGAATGAATCTCAGTAGTAGCTTGCTGCTTCGCGATAATCCCTTGTTCTTGTAACGTTCGCAGAACTCGCATGCGTCGCCATCAAATTCTTGGGCTATCTTGTCTATCTCGACTGAGCTTGGTTCCAAATGAATCGTGACCTATCCAGGTCCGTTGCGTGCGCTCTTCTCTAAGGTTTCCTGAAATCTACACAAGACCCATGTATCGAGCCGTCCGAATCTTTTGTCAAGAGATGAATAGAAAAAAGAGAAGAGGGAGGGTCTGTCCTGGTCTACGATGTCTGGTAGGCAACCGAAACTTGGGGAAGCGGCGAGCCGTTGGACTGGGTTGTCAAAGTGTCGTCTGTGTAGATTATTGCTGCCATGCCGTTTGTCGGGCTTATGGCGTCTTGGAAGAGGTCTAGAAGATTGCGTGTTCCTGGCTGGCAGGCAATGCCGTTCGTGCATATGACTCCTACATGGTTGGGATGACTGGTGACAACTGTCTGTGTGAAGTGGACTGCTGCATCAGTGCTCTGGGCCATGTACACATTCCAGACTGCGCTGGGATCATCCTTGCTGGAAGCAGTCGTCCCGTAGTAGACATAGTCGACCGTGCTACCTCGAGCGGCAATCCATGGAAAGACCGCCGTTACGGCGGGAGCAACATTGACAGCTATGGGGCTAGTCCAGGTCTGGGCCTGGTCGGTTGACTTTGAGAGGAAGACGTGGTGGGCATCGGACCATCCCGCGTAGAGGTTCCCGTTCAACGGATCTGCTGCGAGGTCAGGGAAGACATTATTCAGTGCAACATTCGTGGTTCCTGAGAAGACAAGCGTTGGCGTCCAGGTCTGACCCATGTCGGTGCTCTTCGAAACGTAGATGTTGTTGAAGTTGGCAGTCTTCGCCTTCTGCAATCCTCCGACACCTGACGCGTAAACATCGTATACATTGTGGGTTACTGGATTTGCAATGATCTTTCCTTGGTCGTTGTCGAATGTCGAGTTGCTTGTCGCTCCGGCCTGGCCGACAATCGGGTCACCTACTCGATGGAAGGTGATGCCGTCGTCATCTGATCGTTGAACGTGAATCGTCGTACTGGAGCCTGAGTCATGATAGGAAATGTAGACATGGACTCCATCAGACGTAATCCAAGGCCGGTCAGCTTGCGTTGTATCGATGATCTG
>Ga0070707_100001052_pt1 | contig 27288 bp, 24 predicted proteins | sample KBSK5502metaG_FD_65468 | JGI IMG/M metagenome (GOLD analysis project Ga0070707, IMG submission 65468) | Corn, switchgrass and miscanthus rhizosphere microbial communities from Kellogg Biological Station, Michigan, USA - KBS K5-50-2 metaG | ecosystem: Host-associated > Plants > Roots >...
TAGGGTTGATTGAGTTTTTGTCCCGCTCGCTACCGCGAGCGGTTCTGTAACCGCTTAGCCGACTCTTGGGGCAAAGTGCGTGGTTGTGCCCTCGACTTATGGCAATAGCTGGGGCAATCACTGTTGAAAGGTCATACCATTAGCCCATCAAAGCGGGTTTTGACTAACATAGTTCGGCTCAGGGATTTCAACTACAAAAACCAGCAATTGGAGCGGGGATGGAGCACAGAAATGGAACTCGGCGAGTTGAAAGAGGTCTTGTAATCTCACAGACTCTGTGGTAAAAATCTACCCTTGATCTTGGAATGGTAAAACCAGTTACGTTAGCGTCCGATGGGATGCTGACGCTAGCGGGATCGGCAGGGTAGAAAACTCCAGGTGTCAGCCCCAGTTCAGCAGCCAACGAATCATCGCTCGATCGGCGGTCGATTTTGGGTTCGCAGCAGCAAGTCCGCCGCGGAAAACAATCCCTCTAAGCTTAAGGCCTACCCGATAAGACCTGAAGTATTTGAAAGCGAAGAAGAGATTGGCCGGGTTCAACTCGACGAGATCCAACAAGCGGCTGCCGGCAAGGACGGCGATCTCGTGATCATTCTTTTGGGGGGCCGCGGCGCGCAGGCCATGTATCGCCTGGTGGGTCAGATGGCGGAAAGCTCAGCCCTTGATGCTTTGCTTGGTCGCCTTCACGTTTTCACGCAGGATGCTTTGGCTCCGCTGCGCATGAACAATGGGTTGAGTTTCGTCCGTGATTTTGAACGGTTGCTCGGCGCCGCGTTTTTCAAAAAGATCAAGAGCTTCACGCCGATGCGCACGGACACTGACAATCCGGAAGACGAGTTGACTCGTTATACTGAAAAGTTGGAATCGCTTGGCGGCATCGACATTTTCTTCCTCGGCCTTGGTCCTGAATCGGGGGCCGCTTCGCACCTCGCTTACATCAAACCCGGTTCGGGGGCGGCGTCTGCGGACATTGCGGGAGTAATTTCGATTTCTCCAAGTATTCTTGAGCACCACATTAATAAGTTCAAAGTGGGCGGCTCCACAGTTACCGAAGCAGACGAGGTAGAGTGTCGAGCTGCGACTCATATCATGACGCTCGGCCCGGCAGCCATTCTGGGTGCGAGAAGGATCGTTCATTCGATCGTTGATGCCGACACGGCCCCGGCTAAGCGAGAAAGTTACCGGCGGGTGCTGGACACCGAACTCAGCGAGGACAACGACACTCGTGCGGCCCAACTTGATGCAAATCCCGGACTGTGGTTGCGACTGCACCCGAGCGTGAGGTCGCTGGTATTGCCCGACGTGCTGGCTGCCTAGCAGCAAGTCCAAAGAGAGAAAACATGTCAACTGTTCTATCAGAGGCTGCTTCGCAAATCAGCGATTACGCGATCATTGTTAACCCGAACGATGATGTCGCGGTAGTGAAGAAGCAAACGTCATCCGGTCTGGAGTTGACTCTGCCGGACGGACGTAACCTCTGTGTCCGAGCAACCGTTCCGCCGGGACATCGTTTCGCGATTCGCGACATACCTGCAGGTGAGTTCGTGCGTCAGTATGGTCAACCGATCGGCACCTCGCTCGGTGTCAAGGAAGGCGATCGCCTTTCGCACGACAACATGTCTGACGCCGTCCCCATCGTGCGTGAGCTCTGCGAAGATCTTTCCACTCCACCGCCCGACTATTTTCCCGAGGACAAGCGGGCGACGTTTATGGGTTTTCGCCGTCGTGACGGCCGCGTAGGAACCCGTAACTACATCCTGATTGTGCCCACCAGTATGTGCGCCAGCCACGAAGCGCAACAGATTTCAATGATCGCAGAGTTCACCTTATACAAGCGAGAGAAGTTTCCGAATGTTGATGGGGTGGTGGCGATCCCGCATAACAAGGGTTGCGGCTGTCAGGATGGCTCAACCATCGACGTGATGCTGCGAACGCTTTCGAACTATGCCGATCACCCAAATGTCGGTGGTGTGATTTTGATGGATCTCGGTTGTGAAAAGACAAATCTGGCCAAGGTCGAGCAATACCTGCTGAAGCGCGAAAAGACTTTCGACAAGCCCGTAGCCAAAATCGGTATCCAGGAGATCGGAGGAACTGAGGCTGCGATTGCCAGAGGTCTGAAAGAGGTCGAGTGGATGCTTCCGCAAGTCAACGAGGCCACGCGCGAAGAGTGTTCTATTGGCGAACTTGTGCTGGGTGTGAAATGCGGTAGTTCTGATGGCTTCTCAGGCATCTCAGCAAATCCTTCGTTGGGACAGGCCGCCGATTTACTGGTGCGCTCAGGCGGTACGGTCCTGATTACGGAAGTGCCCGAGTTCTGTGGAGCCGAGCACGTGCTGGCCTCTCGGGCCAAAGATGCCAAAACGGCGCGCGAGATTTATCGGCTGGTGGACTGGTACAAAGAGTACGCTTCAAAATTCGGAGCAGTGCTAAATCAGAATCCAAGTCCGGGAAATGTGACCGGTGGGCTCCTGAACATTACCATCAAGTCGCTGGGCGCTATCGCCAAAGCGGGAACAACCCGGATTGAGGGTGTTGTCGAGTATGCCGAAACACCAACCCAGCGCGGCCTGAATCTGATGCAGGGTCCCGGCTACGATCAAGAGTCTACCCCGGGACTGGTTGGGGCTGGAGCGACACTGATTGTATTCACGACCGGCCGGGGCACCACTATCGGCAACGCAATAGCCCCGGTGGTAAAACTCGCGTCAAACGCGCGCAGCTTCGAACGAATGTCACGGGACCTTGATCTCTCGGCAGGTGGAGTCGTCGACGGCACTGAAACGATCGAAGAAGTAGGCGCCCGCGTCTTTGAACACATGCGCCGGGTAGCCAGTGGCGAGGTGCTGGCCAGAGCTGAAGAGCACAAACATCGTGAGTTTCAGTTTTGGGCAGAGCAAACTGTTTCCTTATAGCAAGACCTGGAATCAACCCTGGAATCAACATTAGAACAGCATGCGATTTCCGAGAGAGTGAGAGCGTATGGACGAAGAGCTTAAGCTGAATCCCATCTCGTCGGACACCTGTTTCGTTTCTGCTACCAACCGGGGCAAGGGTCGCAGGGCGGCGGTGGTGCCCGGTCAAACAGCGGCGCGCTATTTACATTACGGCCGCATTACCATCGATGCCGGCGAGCCGCCGTTAGCGTTTGAAAACCACGATCATGAGACCGGTCTGATATGCCTGAACGGCGAGGCGGAAGTCACCACCGGCGGCGAGAGCTATCGACTCGGCCGTTACGACTCGATTTACATTACCCGGGACTCTCGAATTGAAATTAAGCCCGGCGCTCCAGGTTGCGATCTGGCTGAGATCTCGGCGCCGGTTTCCGGAAAGTATCCGGTCAAGTTCGTTTCCTACGCAGAAGTTCGTACTAATCCCAAGCTCCACATCATAGCTGGTAAGCCGCCGGCTGAGCGCGATCTGAATGTTTTGATTGGCGCCAATGTTGATGCCGGCCGAATCATGGCGGGAGTTACCTTTTCAACGCCAGGCAACTGGACTTCATGGCCGCCCCACGAACACGCGCGAATGTTGGAAGAGGCCTACCTCTTTGTCGATATGCCTGAGCCCGCGTTCGGCGTGCAGTTTGTCTACACGGATCCGGCCAGGCCGGAGTTGGTACAAGTGGTGCGCGAAGGCGATTGCGTTCTGATGCCGCAAGGTTATCACCCGAACGTGGCCGCGCCCGGGACGCAAATCAATTTCGTTTGGATGATGGCCGCTATCCGCGAAGGCGAAGATAGACAATACGGCGTCGTTAATGTGCAGCCAGAATTTGCCGCCGGCGGGTCGGGATTAGAAGCCGCGGCAGGAAAGTAGTTAAAGAAGCCAGCAATGTCTGCCTCAGAATCGAATCAAACCGCGACCGCAGTTCTCAGTGCCGCCCAGCATCTTAACTGGCACGCCATTCCCGTCGAACACCCAGCCGAAGGCATCGAGCGCCAGATGGTGGTCGGCGAGAGAATCATGATCGTGCGGTTTAGGTTCATCCCTTTTCTAGTAACACCCGAACACACGCACCCGCACGAACAGATGTCATTAGTGATTAGTGGCCGCGTTCGTTTCTTCATCGAAGGCGAAGAGCGTATCGCATCCCCGGGTGATGTCCTGCATTTCCCATCCAATTGTCTTCACGGCGCAACCATGATGGATGAGGAAGTTGTGCTGATTGATATCTTCTCGCCTATCCGCGAAGACTTCCTGACGAAGTGAAAGCTCAAAGCTGTGCGGGGTTCCCCTGCCGGAGCCTAGCCAAGCCCTCTTCAAGACTTATTCAAAGTTCAGGTGCGCAACTAACTGATCGGTTGTGACTCGTCCGCAACCTTGTTTGAAGACGACACGAAACAATTCAGGTGACCAGTCGTTCTCCGGTCTGCAGAGACTTTTGTTGAACTCGCTAGTTCAAGCATCTGATGTGACAATTATCAGCACTTAATGCGCCGACGTGCACCTTTCCCAGAGCCTTCTCACGCGCAAGGCGAGTATTCCCTTGTGTGAAATTTATTAGCTGAGCCATTTTTCCCCTGTTTGTCGCGTACTGGTAATAGAGGCGGAATTTGCTTCAGCTATGGAAGAGGTCATGCGCGGATTGATCCTAACCAAACGAAAGTTGAAGCAGTGGGTAAGTTCATTGACTTACCCGGCAGGCGAAAATATTATGGCTGCTCAGCCTTCAAAAGTATCGCCAATGAATTCCGCCTCACCTTCTCGCAATGAGATAACGGCCATGCTTCGTGCATGGAGCGACGGTGAGCAGCACGCGTCAGACGATCTGATACGAGCGGTTTACGAGCAGCTTAGGCGGCAGGCGCGCCGCCAGCTCAGACGTGAGCGGCGTGATCATACTCTCGACACGGCGGCACTCATAAATGAAGCTTATTTGAAGCTCGTCGAACAACGTTCGGTCAGGTGGCAGGACCGGGGCCATTTTTTCGCCCTGGCAGCGGAGTTGATGAGACGAGTCCTCGTCGACCATGCACGCACAAAGCACAGGCAGAAACGAGGGGGCCGGGATGAAGCAGTTGAGCTTAACGAGTTGCATCTGACATCCGCACCCATCGACTTCGATATGATCGCGCTCGATGAAGCCCTCGACCGTCTCGCCCAACTCGATGAGCGACAGGTCAGGGTGGTTGAGCTGCGTTATTTCGCCGGCCTGGGAATCAACGAAACAGCCGAGCTTCTAAAGGTCTCGCCTGCAAGCGTCAAACGCGATTGGGCGGCGGCAAAGGCATGGCTTAAGCACGAGCTGACCCGATAAGAACTGGAGCGCAAGCGTCCCGCTGCCACCGTCGCAATGAACACACAAGACTGGCAAACGGTAAAACAGATCTTCGGCGAGGTACTCGCACTCACGCCCACAGAGCGCGCTGCTTACCTTGATCGCACATGTTCTAGTGACGAAGAGCTCCGATCTCAGGTCGAAAGACTCCTCGCCTCATATGACAGCGATTTTCTCGAAAACAATATCGTCAACTCTGCAGAGCTGTTGATCCAGACCGCTCTCACTGCCGGACAGGCAATCGGCCGCTATCGAATCAGAGAGCAGATCGGCACCGGCGGTATGGGCCAGGTCTTTCTCGCCGACGACACTGAGCTTGATAGGCCTGTGGCATTTAAGGTGTTGCATCGTGATGTGGCAGAGGATCAGGAGCGCGTGCGGCGATTTATCCAGGAGGCCCGCGCCGCCTCGGCCCTCAATCACCCGAACATCCTTACGATCCACGAGATCGGTTCGTTTGAAGGGGCTCGCTTTATCGTTTCGGAGTACGTCGACGGCTTGACGCTTCGAGAGCATATGCATCAGGGGTTAACCGCCGCCGAGAGTATCGATATCACCTGCCAAATTGCTGCTGCCTTACAAGCTGCACACTCGGCCGGCATCGTGCACCGCGACATAAAGCCCGAGAATGTAATGCTTCGTAAGGATGGCCTCGTTAAGGTATTGGACTTCGGCCTTGCGAAACTCACCGAGGCTGATGACCTCCCGATCGATCCTAAGGCACCCTTCACGTCTCGTATTCACACCAGCCCCGGCCTTGTCATGGGCACCGTCGCCTACATGTCGCCCGAGCAGGCGCGCGGCCAGGCTGTCGACGCACGGACCGATCTGTGGAGCGTCGGCGTCGTCTTTCAGGAGATGCTCACCGGGCGTCCGCCATTCGAAGGCGAGTCGGTGACCGACCTGATCACGTCGATCCTAAAACCCGGCAGCGGACCCGCAAACATGGACAGCGTGCCGCCCGATCTGCGTCCGATCTGCGAAAAGGCCCTGGCAAAAGACAAAGATTCAAGATATCGATCCGCGCATGACCTCCTTAAAGATCTGAAAGGAGAGAAAAAGAAAATGGAATATGCGATCGAACCTATGCCTTATGTCAGTTTTCCCGGAAGGACTGACGAGCTAAAGACACAACTCATCCGACGGCGTCCGACTTTGAGTGCCGAATATATCGTCACCGGGCTGGAGCGGCACAAGTATGCGACGCTTGTTGCGATAGTACTTGTCTTAAGTAGCGCAATCGGTTTGTCGGTCTACAAGTTCAAGGGCGCCACGCCGCCCAGTTCGGCGGAACGATTAGCCCTTATCGACGCCTCAACCACTGAGAAAGACCTCAAATTCTCAAGGCTTCCGATCTCAGGCCAGGCCAACGGGGTTGTCATCTCACCTGACGGCCGGTATGTCGCGTATAGATCAGCGACAGGCATAAACGTAATGGAACTGGCCACATCTGCTGAAAAAGAGATCCTGCGCGATCCTAAGATCTGGGACATACGGTTTTCGCCCGACGGTAAATTCTTGTACTACTCCTTCGGGGGCGCGAACAGTACCGACGGGTTTATGAGAATCCCGGTCGAAGGCGGCACGCCCGTTAAGGTGGTGAACAATCCAAACGAAGGAATGACGTTTTCACCGGACGGCTCAACCATGGTGTTCACGCGGGAATTGACTGGCGGAGGAGGATCGATCGTTTTCGCTGGGCTCGACGGTTCGAAGGAGCGGACAATTGCCAGCTTTCCCGATAACGCCGTCGTAGGTATACCTGTCTTCTCGCCCGATGGAAAAACGGTCGGGTGCGCGATGCGTTACAAAGACGGCGGTGGCGGTTTCCTGAAGATCGTCGGCGTTAGCGCGGCTGATGGTAAGCTGCGGACGATAAGCGAACTAAAATGGAACAACTTCTTTGGTGCCGTGTGGCTGTCGAACGGTAATTTGGTGATATCCGCAAACGTAAATATTTCCGACCCGTCACAGCTGTGGTCGATCTCGCCGACCGGAGAAGCGAGGGCCATTACCAGCGGTTTGGTTTCGTATCGCGAACTGAGCGCGACAAGGAACGGCGATGTTCTGGTGACCATGCAGTTCAGTAACACTCGCGACCTGTGGCTGCTGCCGAACAATGACCAAAGCAAAGCAAGACAGCTAACGATATCCGGTGAATTTGTGGGCAAGTTCAGCTGGATGCCGGATGGCCGCATCCTTACAAGTTCCGAGATCGGCGGGGCTCGCGACATATGGGTGATGAATGCTGACGGTAGCAGCCGACGACAACTCACGCATGACCAGGGGGCCAATATGCAGCCTGAGATCTCGTTTGACGGTAAGTACATTGCGTTGGTGTCCGATCGCGTGGGCGGCGCCAACCACATCTTTCTAATGGACAGCGATGGAAACAATGTGAGGCAATTAACAACCGGCGCTAACGACCAGCTCCCGTGCTTTTCGGCGGACGGCAAGTGGATCTACTATATCGATGCCAAGGATGACCCCTGGAAGATTGTGCGGCGGGTCCCGGTCAGCGGCGGCGAGTCATCAGTTTTCGCGACCGCGCCGGAGGGATGGAGCTTGAATGGAATCGAAGCCAATCGAGTGGACGGCCGGCTGCTCTACGGTCTTGGGCGATTTACTGATCAGTGGAAGTACAAGATCGGGATCGTGCCCGCCACTGGCGGAGCTCCAAAGATAATCGACCTACCCGCGAATTTTACGTCCATCCGACCACATTGGAAACCGGACAATCGCAGAATCGCTGTGCGTTCAATGGATGGCGGTCCGGGCCGTACGATCGACATATGGACCGTGTCGGTTGATGGCAATGGTAAACCTGTACGCCTGACTGATTTTCGAACTCCTTCGACGAATTATTTTACCTGGACCAGGGATGGCAAGCAGTTGCTTGTGAGCCGCGGAATGGTAAAATTCGATCCAATCCTCATTCGAAGGTCTGGCAACTAGCTCTTCAGATAAACAAGATCGAAAAAGCCCGCGAGATTTCTCCCGCGGGCTTTTCGATTTAATCCCGGATTCAACCAGCAAGCTGAGGGAGTGACGATGACGGAAGTTGACGCGATGCAAAGCGTAGTAACCAAAAGAATTGAAGATTGGTGCCGAGGGTGGGAGTCGAACCCACACGACCTTGCGGTCAACGGATTTTAAGTCCGTAGCGTCTGCCATTTCGCCACCCCGGCGTGGCCGCAACAAGATATCATAAAGCAGAAAGCAGAAGGCAGACGGCAGTAGGCAGTAGGCAGACGGCAGACGGCAGAAGGCAGAACACGCGCGTCAGCTGTTCTAATCATCCCTCTGCTCACCACCCTCCCTCTAACAGTCACCTCTCCCTTCGTTGGCTAACTCTCTCAATGATAGAATGCAACCGTCTTTCCCGAGTATGCCGTCTGGCTTAATGCCTATGACTGAAGAGCAGGAAGTTTTTCTCAAACACATTCAGAAACAGGGTCTGAAGCGCACCTCGCAGCGCGATCTGATTCTGGATGTGTTTCTGCGCACCGAAGGTCATGTCTCAGGCGAGGACCTCTATCGCCTGGTAAGCGAGCAGGATTCCAGTGTCGGGCAGACGACCATTTATCGCACGCTGCGGCTGCTGACGGATGCCGGCCTGGCTCGCGAAGTCCGTTTCGGCGACGGGCGCGCTCATTACGAACACAATTACAAACATCAACATCATGACCACATGATCTGTTCGAAGTGCGGCAAGATTATCGAGTTCTATTCTCCGGAGCTGGAAGCTATCCAGGACGCAATGGCCGCAAAGCACCGGTTTGAGCTGACTTCACACTTACTGCGTATGATTGGAATTTGCGCGGAATGTCGCCGTCAGGGGCGCGATCAAAAGCGAGAAACTGCTAAGCGGCCGGCAGCCCGAACTGCTACGCGTGGAGCGCATCGCTGAGACGGAGAGATCTTAATGAGTGTCGAAATAAAGTTTGAGCCCGATGGTCCCAGTGGTCTGGTCGCTGAGGGAACCAACATTCTGGACGCGGCCAAACGTCTCGGGTTTCATATTCCGGCGGACTGCGATGGGCGCGGAGAGTGCGATACCTGTGCCGTCAAGATCATAAACGGCGCGGCCTTGCTTTCCGCTTTGACCGAAGGCGAGCGGAAACAACTGAGCGCTGAACGTTTGGCGGGCGGAGAAAGACTCGCTTGTCAGTGTAAAGCCGAACACGGCGGCGAACTTTCGCTGCGTCTGGTAGCGCAAACTGAACGCACGCGAACCGCGGAAGAGAAAACAGCCGACTTGAAAAAGGAGTTCACAGAACTACCTTTCGAACGCAAGATGGCAACCCTGCTGCAACTGGAGACCATCGCAGTTACTGAGGCCCTGGACACGATCGCAGATCGCTCAGTGACTTTGGGTAAGAAAATCTTCGACAGTGTCCTGCCTGATAGTGACCGCTCAAAAGCGGATCAAAAGTAGGGAACGCGAGGGCGAGCTAGTTTGATTACACGACCGCCGCAGAATCGACCATCTCATCTATGACCACCGACCAAACGCCCTCATTGAAAGCGTCACCGAATCATTCAACCCGTTTTTTGGCCTTCGCTTTTGTGTTGTTGGCGCCGCTGGGGATGCTCGGATGTCCGAGTGGCACAAACAAGCCGATTGACGCGCGCCCACCGGGTCCGTCTGAGCCGGCCAAAAACACCACCGAGTTTGATGGCGACCGCGCGTTCGACCACGTGCGCAAACAGGTAGAGTTCGGTCCCCGGCCAGCGGGCTCGGCGGAACTCGAGAAAACGCGAAACTATCTCATCGAGCAGTTAAAGTCGTACGGCCTGAAAGTCACCGCCGACGAGTTTAACCCCGCCACTCCGCAGGGTCAGAAAAAGATGGTCAACGTCATCGCCGAGCTTCCCGGTGATTCCACTGATGTCATTATTCTTTCCAGTCATTACGACACCAAGTACTTCAAGGACTTCAAATTCGTGGGCGCCAATGATGGCGGCTCGTCCACCGGCGCGCTGTTGGAGATCGCGCGGGTGATGGCCGCGTACAAACAAAAGCCGCGACTGACTTATTGGTTTGTTTTCTTTGACGGCGAAGAAGCGTTCTGCCGCGATTGGGACGAGTGCGAGAATCCAAATCCGTCCGATCCAAAGAACCCACTGCCCGATCACACTTACGGCAGCCGTCACATGGCGGCGCAACTCGTCGAGAAGAATGAATTAAACCGAGTTAGGGCTTTGATTCTCCTGGACATGGTTGGCTATAAGAACCTTCAACTCGGCCGTCCCGAGGAACTCAGTTCACGCTGGTTGATTGATCTGGTCTGGCAGACGGCGAAGCAACTTGGCTATGGCGGGCAGTTCGTTAACTCCGCCGAAGGAATTGGCGACGACGATCACGAGCCGTTTATGCGCGCCGGGGTAGAGGCCCTCGACATCATTCAACTCAGCACCTATGCGCAGTACTGGCACACAAAGGACGACACGCTGGATAAGATCTCGGCGAAGAGCTTGAAGATCGTCGGAGACACCGTGCTCACGAGTTTGCCGAAGATTGAAGAGCGGCTGCAGAACCGCCCGCGGTAGCAAGCGGAACCGTTAGAGAACCCACAACGAAGCTATTCATCTTATGGCTTTGCCACTCTGATGCGCGGCAAGTCTTAGACTCAATCTCATTCTCAACCCGAAGCGAGGCCACTGTGGTTTTGGCTCTGCCACGCCGATGCGCGGCAAGTCTTTGACTTGCCGAGAAGCCCTCTCTAAGTCTGCGGTCTATGACCGCCTCAGGGTCGCAGACCCTGAGAAGAAGAAGAGTTCGCTCCCGGCAAGTCAGAGACTTGCCGCGCATCGGCGTGGCAAAGCCAAGGTGTGAGTGCTCAGCTTTTCCTGACGATCGGGTTCTTCTTTTCTGGTTTCTGCATTCAGGAAATCAACCGCAGTTTCTCTTCCACCGCCGCGCCCACTTCACTGCAGGGGGCCGCCTTTACCTCTCCAATCAAATCATAGGTCAGCGTCCTGCCTTCGCTCAGAAGTGCGGCCACCGCAGCTTCGACTTGCTGTGCTGCCTTTTGCAATCGCTCGTCCGAATGTCGCGTGCCCAGCCAGTCAAGCATCATCTGCACCGCCAGAATCGCCGCCATCGGATTCGCCTTGTCTTTTCCGGCATGCTTGGGCGCGCTGCCATGAATCGGCTCAAACATCGCGTGCTCATCACCGATATTGCCGCCGACGGCAAGCCCCAATCCGCCCGCCGTGGTCGCCCCGTTGTCGCTGATGATGTCGCCCACCAGATTCGGACCAACCACCACGTCGTACCATTCGGGGTTGCGAATTTGCCACTGACAGAAGGCATCCACGTAGGCGTAGTCGAGTTTAATATCCGGAAAATCCCGCTGACCAACCTCGCGGAACACCTCGCGGAAGAAGCGATGGGCGCCGATAATGTTCGACTTGTCGACGCACGTTACCTTGTTCAGCTTCGCGCGGCGTCGCGCCAGATTGAAAGCGTAACGCACCACGCGTTCAGTTGCCTCTCGGGTGATGCGGATCGGCGTGACTCGACCATCGGGAATTGAATTTGTCTCGCCGGTGTAGGCATCCTCGGTATTCTCGCGGATGACGACATAGTCGACTTTGTCCGCGTCCCAAACCTGTTTCAACGTGCCATGAATCTTATGCTTAACGCCCGGATACAGTTTCACCGGACGGACATTTGCGTACAGACCGAGTTTCTGCCGGTTGAGAATTACCTGAGCGAACCCCGCCAACTGTGGCTCGGGGTAAGGTTTGCCGGGCTTGGTGAAAACGGTCTTGCCGTCGACCTCGTGTCCCACAGCACCCAGCACGATCGCGTCGGCGGCTTCGCACTTTTCAAAAGAACCTTCGGGCCATTCGATCTCGTGCTCAGCGTAGTAATGTCCGCCACACGGAATCTCTTCGACCTGGAAATCGATGTGAAATAACTCGCCCGCAGTGTTCAAAATTTTCAGGGCACAGGTTAAGACCTCAGGCCCGATGCCGTCACCCGGCAGAGCTACGATGTAATAGCGTGTTTTCGACATGATTGCTCCTGATTGAAAAAGATTGACTATAAGCGAGTTGAAGAAGGATCGACAAGAAGGCCTGGAGTAGCCGCGTGCCGGTGCGGTTTCAGTTAGGATTTTCATTCGCTGACAGGATCGGCTCCGCCGTTCTGATGCGCGGCAAGTCTTTGACTTGATGTCATTCTTCAACCCGAATTGGAGGCCACTGTGGTTATGGCTCTGCCACGCCGATGCGCGGCAAGTCTTTGACTTGCCGGAGGCGAACCCTCATCTTCTTCTCAGGGTCTAAGACCCTTTCTTTCCGGTCATAGACCACCAGGTTTAGAAGAGGGCTTCGCGGTAAGTCAGAGACTTACCGCGCATCGATGCGGCAAAGCCATTGGGTCAATAGCCTCGCTCTTGGGGTCGCTTCTTGCCGACAAGTCAAAGAAGACTTGCCGCTGTCACCGGCTACGTTTCTTCCTCTGTGCTCTCTGTGGTAATAATCGTCGTTCATGCTCTCAGCAGAAATCATCGCCGTAGGTTCGGAACTTCTGGCAGCGGATCGAACGGACACCAACAGTCTCTGGCTCACCGATCAACTCAACCGGATTGGTATCGACGTCAAGCTCAAGACGATTGTGGGCGACGACGATGCGCGCCTGGAAGAACTGGTTAAAGACGCAGTGAAGCGATCGCGCGTGGTAATTACGACCGGTGGCCTGGGCCCGACGGAAGACGACATCACCCGCAAGGTTGTGGCGCGCGCGCTGAAACGCAGACTGGCCCTGGATGAAGCCGTGCTGGTGGAGATTCGCGAACGATTCAAGAGTTATGGGATGAACATGCCCGAACGAAATTCGCGTCAGGCGATGGTCATCTCCGGAGCTGAAGTGCTGCCGAATCCCAATGGCAGCGCGCCGGGACTCTATCTTGAACATGAAGGTTGCGCCGTTGCTTTATTTCCCGGCCCGCCGAGGGAGATGAAGCCGATGTTTGAGAATCACGTGCTCGCCCGCTTAGGGAAGCTGGCCGGCGATACTCGATTCGCGCGCCGGGTGCTCCGCGTGGCGGGCATGGGAGAGTCGGCGGTGGATGAAAAGATCGCGCCCGTCTATACAAAGTATGAGAATCCGCAGACGACCATTCTCTTCAACAGCAGCGAGATCGAAATTCATCTGCGCGCGCACGGACGCACGGAAGCTGACGCTGAAGCGTTGTTGGACGACTTGTCTCTAAAACTTGAAAGGGAACTGGGCAACGCAGCCTTTTCTTTTCGTGGTGAAACTATGGAAGAAGTTGTCGGCCGGCGTCTGGCGATTACCGGCTTCACGCTCTCTGTGGCTGAAAGCTGCACGGGCGGATTGATAGCTCAGCGTTTGACCAGCGTGCCCGGCTCTTCAAAGTATTTCGTAGAAGGCCTGGTTACTTATTCAAACGAATCAAAGACGCGCCTGCTCGGGGTCGACAAAAAACTGATTCGCGAATTCGGCGCCGTCAGTCAACAGGTGGCACGCGACATGGCCCGCGGCGTTCGTCATCGCGCGAAAACTGATTTCGGATTAGCAGTGACTGGCATCGCCGGACCAGATGGCGGCACGGAAGGGAAGCCCGTCGGTCTGGTCTACATCGCGCTGGCCGACGACGCGCATACCGAACATAGGAAATTGACGCTGCCCGGCGATCGGGAATTAGTGCGGTGGCGCGCGTCACAGGCGGCGTTGGATATGTTGAGACGAAGGTTGATTTGAAAAGTGATTAGCCGGTTTTTGTTTCTTTAGCAGCAAAGTTATCTGATTTTTCGCGATTATCAGAGATTCGATTTGCTTCAATCGTTTCGTACAATTCACGCGGAGTCTTAGATCCAAGTTCCTGAAGGTCGCGATAGTTAGCCAAGAAATCCAAGATTGCCGGTCTGGGACGCGGGTCATCGGCTAAACGACACGCGAGCTTTCGCTGAATCTCAAGCTTCGTAAGTTCAATCGCGTGACTACGCCATTGTGATTCGCGATCCTGTAAATCACGGGCGCGCGTATATCGACGTGAAATGATCGTGCCAGCGATTCCTACGATTAGCGCGCCGAGAATTGTTCCTACCGCGGTTATCAGACCAGCAACTACCTGAGGTTGAGCCAGCAACGAAGAAGTGTCAGGTGCTTGCATGAGATCCCTAATTACTCAACGATACTCTTCCAAGTACGCGGCCCATCTGGATCATTCCCTTCCAGAAGTAAGTGCTTACCTTTCGAATCGGGTTTTAGTTCGATAACAACTCTCTCATGACAGGGCGGGTCGGGACAGGTAAAGCGTTTTTCAAACAACTTTTCTCCGTTGAGCAGCACTACAAGGAATGCCCATCGGTTTCCAACTTTAACTTCAATTTCGAGTGGCTGACCAGCGATCGGCTTAGAGTATGTGATGTTCATGCTCTTCTTTCTCCGCTGCTTCGAATGAGGTCGGCTTTAGAGTTATCGGCGGCCAACTTTCGACCTCGCGCATAACATATCTTTCTGACCAATTAACAGAAAGTTTTTTGCGAACCTTTTGCCTGCACCGCCGGGTTCGAGGTTATTGCGCAATCAACGGAAACCCTGCCGGGTCTTCGATCGATTCGACCGCGAGATCGATATCCAGATCAGGCCAATAAAGATGATTCGCATTAAGAAGGCTCACATTGTGGATTGCTGAGACGGCAGCATTCTTGAACCACGGAAAATTGTCGAAAGAAAGAAAGAACTCTCTCTCTCCAAGAAGCAACCAAATCCCGTGCTTGGAGATTTGGGTGACCTCAACTTCCAAAGTGTCTGTGCCAACCGTCTCTGATTTCATCCTCGTGTTCCTCGATCAATCTTCGGGCGGTCTGAAGGTCAGGACCTCTCAATCCGTAATTCTCCTCCAGTTCGATGGTCGGTTCAATCCAGAATTTCGCCTCGCCGTGGGCGCAATAAACATGAACATGCATTCTCGGTTCTTCACGAGAAAAAAAGAAGAACCGAAAACCAAGTTCGCGGAATATTGTGGGACTCATCTCGCGCTCTCACTTGAAAGAGTCTAAGCGTCCAAATCCGGAAACACAAGACTCTTGCAAAAGGGCCGTCTGCGAATGACGGCGTGAGCGACCGCGGGCTTTAGCCCTTGTCAAAAATAATGGAACCGCGCTAACAGACAACCTTGGGTGTCGGGAGCCCTCCTTCACGGTCGGGCTGCCGCGCTTCCGCGCAATCGGTATAGCCAGATTTCCATCCGTAGAAATCTTGAACGGCTATGCATCTTAAGTTCAAAAGTTTCGTTGGCCGCTGCGTTCTTCAATTCCGGCAATAATTTTGCGGGCGTCGAGTCTTCCTTGCTCACAAACACCAGATACTCGACGTTCTTCTCTTTCAAATAGTTTAGGAAGCTTTCACGATCACGCGGCGCGTCGGATGAAGTCAAAAACTTCTGTTCGGGAAGTCCGGACATCACCGTCACCGTTCCTTCGTCGCTAAAGATGCGCGCGCTCGAACTGGGATCGAAGTGATCGCGAAGGTAATCGGCGACCACGCGCTGGGCAGAGGTGGCTTTGACTGAACCAATCAGGCCGCCGAACTGAACACTCCAACCGAGAACGCAAATCACTACTATCGAAACCAGGAATCTACGCGCCCACTGAGGCTTTCTTTGCTTCAAGGTCAGAAAACACCAAGCCAGAAGTGGAATTCCCAAACTGAAAAGTATCAGCCCGTAGCGCGGAAAGATCATCGGCTGCTGATGAGTTAGATACGCGGTCGATAGGAGACCGAGAAACGCGAAGAAGAAAACTACCGGCGCCAGAATCGTCTGCGCATCCTCGACTTTCGTGCGCCGGCGCAGAAGGTCAGGAAGCTTGCGCAATAAAAACCAACCCGCAACCAGCGCCGAAATCATCACCGCAATGTCTGTAGAGATAAGGAGAGTTGCGCTGTCCTTGAGGACTCCGGTCAGCGAAAAGTGGGCCAGCGCCGGATTCGCAGCCAGCAGCCAATCGTGATATTGCTGTCGCGACTTGAAGCATGCCAGCCAGTCACCAGTGGCTTTCCACGAGATGTAGAACCAGAACAACGGAGGCAGGAGCATGATTAAAACGGCTCCGAAGGAAATGCGACGCTCTTTAAGGAATTGAATCAACGGAATCAGAAACAGGAACATCCAGCTCTCAACGCGAGTCAGACCCGCGAGCGCCGCAAAAATGGCTGCGGCTACCCATCCTCCTCGCAAGACAAAATACAGACTGGCCAAGACGAAGAAAGCATGCGGTACGTCGGTCATCGCCGAAGCTGAATAGAAAACGTGAAGTGGGTTCAGCGCGATCAGCGCGAAACCCATTAACGCCGCCGTCTGACTGGCTGTTAGCTTTAGTGTGATGCTGTAAACCAGCAGGCAAGAACCAACTCCAAAGAGCGCCGAGACTATCTTGCCCGTATAAAACCCGTTGCCGACGACCACGTTTACGATCGCTGAAATGAATTGATAAAGCGGCAGCCAGAATCCGTAGAGGTCGATAATGGCGAACGTCCGCGCGGAAAGTTTTGTGCTCCATACACCGATGACACTGATGTAGACATAGGCGTCGCCAAAGGCGTTGGGAAGAAAAAAGGCGCCGAGAAGTCTCGGGATTGCTGAGACCAGAACCAGGCTTAGCCAGAAGACTGTTTGATTGAGTTGACGGCGCACAGATTCAAACCAGCGCGTCAGGATACCAGCAAAACTGGGTGGTCTAAAGGAATCGAGGCTTGTTCCTGGTTGGCTCGCTTGTTATAGTCACCTTTCGCTTGGCACAATCTGGTGATGGCAGCAGCGACGGAAGAAAAAGTCCTGGCTAGTAACCGCGCTGCGTTTCACAACTATCACATCTCGGCGAAGTTCGAAGCCGGCGCGGTCTTGATGGGGACCGAAGTTAAGAGCGTTCTTGAAGGCCGCATTCAGCTCAAGGATTCGTATGTCGGTGTGCGCGAGGGTGAAGCCTGGCTTTTCAATGCCCACATCTCGCCGTACTCGCACGGCAACCGGGCAAACCACGATCCGCTGCGCACGCGCAAGCTCTTGCTGCACCGGCGCGAGATCGATCGGCTGGAACAGTCGGCAGCGACAGAGGGCATGACGCTGGTGATTACTAGGGTGTACGTGAGGAAAAGCAAGATTAAGTTTGAAATCGGTGTCGCCAAGGGAAAGAAACTATACGACAAGCGTGAAACTGAAATGCGTCGGATCGTGGATCGCGAGACGCGCGCCCAATTAAAGGAACGTAATCGATAACCCGCAAGAGGAGAAGATGGAAGTAAAAGGAAGCGCTCAATCATTCGACAAGGTGGACGTGCAGGCGTTGGCTGTGCCCGTCTTCAAAGATGAAACAGCCGATAAAGGTTTCTTGAAGTCGCTAGATGCGGCTGTCGGCGGGCTGATACGCAATGTGATCAAAGCCGAAGAGTTTTCGGGCAAAGAGGGAGAGACGGCCTACCTGCTGGTGGACGGCAGACTCAAAGCTCGCCGGCTGCTTTTGGTCGGTTGCGGCGACCGCGAAGCTTACAAAGCTGCGCAGCTAACCCAGATGGCCGGAAGCGCAATTCGCTTTCTGCGGAGCAAGAGCGTCAAGACAATCGCGATCCTGCCCCGTAGTGAGAGCGAGGTTGAGAAAGCCGCGCGGATGGTTGTGGTGGGCGCGATCATGGGCCTGTTCGAACCTGACAAGTACCGCACCAAGGACAAAGAAGAGCGCCAGCTTGAACAAATCGTGGTGCTAATCGAAGGCGCGGATAAGAACGCCCTGCAGTCCGGAGCCGAACGCGGCCGGATCATAGGCGAGTCGATCAATTTCACGCGCGACCTGGCAAACGAACCCGGTGGTTTCCTGACGCCAACAATTCTCGCGGATAGGGCAAAGTCCGTGGCGAAGGAATTCGGCCTCAGCATCGACATCCTGGATCAGAGACGGATGGAAAAGTTGGGAATGGGATCGCTGTTGGGGGTTTCCCGTGGCTCAGACGAGCCGCCAAAGCTGATAGTGATGAAGTACGAGCCGAAAAGGGCGGCGAAGGGATCCAAAAATGAATTGCTGGCGCTGGTCGGGAAGGGAATCACATTTGATTCCGGTGGCATCTCTCTGAAGCCGGGAGAGAACATGGAATTGATGAAGTACGACATGACCGGCGCCGCCACAGTTATCGGCACGATGCAGGCAATCGCCCAATTGAAACCGTCGATTCCGGTGCTCGGCGTCGCGCCGTGTTCCGAAAACCTGCCATCCGGAAAAGCGACCAAACCCGGCGACGTCCTGAGAGCCATGACCGGCAAGACAATTGAAGTCATCAATACAGACGCCGAGGGGCGGCTGGTTTTGGCGGACGCGATTGCCTACGCCAAAAAACTTGGCGCCACGCGCGTCGTCGATATGGCGACGCTGACCGGAGCGGTCTCGATCGCTTTGGGTGATGTCAACACCGCGATTCTCGGCACCGATCAAGTGCTAATCGACGCATTCATAGACGCAGGAAAAGAAGTTGGCGAAAAGTTTTGGCAGTTGCCTTTGGACAACGAATACACCAAGCAGATCAAGAGTGACATTGCTGACATCAAGAACGTCGGCGGGAAGAAAGCGGGAACCATCACGGCGGCGGCCTTCCTGAAAGAGTTTGCCGATGACATCTCGTGGGCTCATCTGGATATCGCCGGCACTGCCTGGGGAGACCCGGCGACCCCGTATCGCTCAAAGGGACCAACCGGCGTTGCCGTGCGGACCCTGGTAGAGTTTATCGAGCGTTCAGCCCGCCAAAGCGCCGGTTGAAAAGCTCGGGCCTGCCTTTCCGGAAGTGCTAAAATCGCGCTGGAAATAGGATAGCGACACGGCATTCGCGGTCGCGATTGCCGGCGTCAAAAGCATTGCCCCCTTGCAATGACTGATTACTATCACGTTCTCGGAGTCAAACGCTCCGCCACTGCGACGGAGATCAAATCCGCCTACCGGAAGCTGGCGCGGAAACGCCACCCCGACGTAAACCGTGGTTCAGAAAAAGCTGCTCGCGAGTTTGCCATTCTTTCACTCGCATACCACACGCTGATTGATCCCCAGGAGCGCGCTTTTCATGATCAGCAGCTCGACAAGGGTCCGCCGACGAGTTCAATTCTCAGCTCTGAAAACCCGCACGCCCAACGCGCCCGAGAAATGCAGAACCGATGGGATCGCGTGGTCAACCAGATTCTCGAGAACGATCGCAGAGAGAATATGGAGCGACAGCGCGCGGTATTTACCACCGTAGCGCTTTTCCTTTCTACATTTTTTGTGGCGATGATTAAGCCGCCGCTCTGGCAGTCGTTTGGAATTGCCGGGCGCGCGATCCTTGTGACTCTCTTCATGACCGGCATCTGGCATCTGGCGCGCCGGCTCCGCGAATACTTCAGGCATTACACCTACAAGCCTGAAGACATTCATTACTCTATAACCAGTGAAGGAAATCGGCCGGCCCAGCCATTCACGCGTTTTTCGGCGTACGCTTTTCTGGTCGGGGGCTATGTCGTCAGCCTTGGTGTGGGTCTTTTCATTGGCTGGCATGCGCAGGATTTCTTTGCTGACCTGACGTTGCTCTTCCGTCATCATGTTCCCGGGCCCGGTGGTGGCGCCGGATCTTATTCAGCGATGGCGCTGGTGATTTCGGATCTGCTGTTCTATCCTCCAATCGCCGTCCTGATTATCGACACGCTGCACGCGCTCGCCTCGCGGATAGATACGGGTTGAAGGGCGCGCATTGTTTTCTTGTCCGTTGGATTGGAGTGGAACCCGGATACGATCTTCGTATGGTGCGCAAAGTGATATTACTGATTGCTCTTCTTGTCGCTGGCTGGTTGGTCGTCAGTGAGATTAGAGCCGGTAATTCGCCGTTGGGGCAGGACGGCAACCGCCTGACTGCGATACAGCGAGAGATTGAACTACAACGCCGGCGTCTGAGTTCAAGTGAAGTTGAAGAGCGTCGCGACGCGCTGACGCGACTGGGGAATTTGCACCGCCCCGACGCCTCGCGCGCCGCCACTGCGGGATTAACTGATCCAATTCCGATCGTTCGAGTAGCGGCCGCCCATGCCGTTCTGTTTTTGCCGCCAGCGGAAGCTGTCACTCTTTTGATTCCACTATTGCAGGACAAATCGGAATTCGTCCGCCGCGAGGCAGCCTACGCCTTGGGCGAGACCCACAACCGCGCCGCTGTCGAACCGCTTGCGAATCTTTTGCTTGTTGATAAGGAAGCCGGAGTTCGAGGCGCGGCCGCAGTCGCGCTGGGTGAAATCAGAGAAGAGTCCGCCGTGCCGGCGCTGTCACAGGTCTTTGGCCCCGCTTCGATTCAAAAGAAGAAAAAATCAAAGGGTGAAGAGAATGAGTTCGTCTTGCGGGCCGCCGCCAGGTCGCTGGGACAGATTCGCAGCCGGGCGGCCGTCGACGTTCTAATTGGCGCGTTACAGAACACCACTTATGCCGGCGATGTGCGGCGTGAGGCGGCGATTGCGCTTGGACTAATTGGCGACTCAGCGGCGGTGCCGGCGTTGCGCGCAGCTTTTTCCTCCGAAGATCCTTACCTCTCCGAAGCAGCGCGCGCAGCGTTGCGTCGACTGCGAGCCCCAGTAAACTAAAACCGTGGCACGGCGCCCCGCCCATGAATCACACGCAAGATCCGCGTGCCACAAAGTAAAACCGTGGCACAGGCGCCCCGCCCATGAATCACACGCAAGATCCGCCTGCCACAAACTAAAGGCGCCGGAGCCCGCGCTCCGACGCCCAATTAATTAAGCACTCTATTGATCCGAGTTTGATTAGCTTTCGGACTTCTCGCCTCGGCCCTGCCCTTTTCTCGCCGCCTTACTCTCTTTGGCTTGCGGAATCGGTATGCCAACGCTGCCCGAGCGGGCGGCAAGTGGCGCCTCATCAAGGACCTCAGGACTAATCTCGTGAATAAGCGCACCACCGGACTTCTTAGAGAAGATCAGTTTCCTCTCCTTCTCGTTGAGGCCAACGTTCACCAAATCACCCAAACCGATCTGGCCTGTGGCCACCAGGTTCGACAACGGATAAACGAGAAAGCGCTCGACAGCTCGTTTCAGGTGCCGGGCGCCGTATTTGTAATCGATGCCTTCCTGCAACAACATGTTTTTGGCCGCATCTGAGCATTGGAACACAAACTTGGTTCCCGCGGACATCATGATGCGATCCTGAACCGCCTGGAGCTCGAGGTCGAGAATGGCTCGCAGGTGGTGCTCCTTCAGCGAACGGAACACGACCACCTTGTCAATGCGGTTCATGAACTCGGGCGAGAACTTGCGCCGCGCGGCCTCGACCGCGGTACGATAGATTTTCTGATCGACTTCGGTGTCGTGCGGGTTTCTCACACCCTTACCAGGAGCGAAACCAATTCCGCCCGAAATCAGTTCGGACATTTCGCGCGCCCCAAGGTTCGAAGTCATGACGACCATACACCTTGAGAAATCAACCCGGCGGTTGTCGCCCAGCGTCAGCGTCGCCTTGTCGAGAATTCCCAGCAACAGCTGCCATAGTGCGTCCGAGGCCTTTTCGATTTCGTCGAAAAGCACCAACGTCACTTTCAGCTCATCGTTGTGCATGCGGTCGAGATTTTCCTGTGTCAGCATCGGAGAGGTCTCGCGATGACCCAGATATCCCGGCGGCGAGCCGATTAACTTGGCAATTTCATGCGAATGCTGGAATTCCGCGCAGTCGATTTTCACCACGCCATTCGGATCGGCGTATAGAACTTCGGACGCCGCCTCGATCACGCGGGTCTTGCCGGAACCGGTCGGGCCCAGAAACAACATGGTGCCGATCGGCCGGTTGGGCGGATTCATGCCGGCCAGAAAAATCTGGTAAAGGCCGCTCATGCGGCGCACCGCACGTTCCTGACCAACGATCCGCGCTCCCAGGCGATCTTCAAAATCCTGCGCTCGCGGGCTCTTCTGCTCAGGGTCCAGAAGGACTGTTTCGTCAATCTGTTTTTCCGGGGCTTGCATCTCTTCTATTTGAATTTCGGCGATCACGTTATTGTTCCTTGCCGCAGCCATCGTCAATACTGCTTTTCGCTGCTGCTGGATCCTCCCACCAGCACTTATGCAAAGAACGATCCGCTGCGACAATTGATGCACGCCAAAGGTGCCGGGTTCGCTTTTCGAAAAAACGGCGCGAAACCACAAACTCGATCGTCGCCTACGCTATATATACGACTCTGGAATAAATGTCACCCAAAATATTAGGGTTCAATCTAACGCAATTGTCACAACTCGGTTACGCCAAATCTACATACGTGACATTTACCGGCATAAAACCGGTGACATTTTCTTGCCGTCGATTGCTGGTTTCTGCGGGAAGTGAAGGACACTGCACCGAAAGAGCAGAGCATGGCTCAAAACGTTGACGAAAGAATTCCTCGGCGCCTGCTGTTTCTCTCAGTCGTAGTATTCAAGCCCCAGGTGGGTGATCAAGTCTTCCCCGCGCAGGTGGCGCAGGGTGTTTTTCAGCTTCATGAGCTGGATGAATACGTCGTGCTCGGGATAGAGCGTCGGCGCGGTCATCGGCGACTTGAAGTAAAAGGAAAGCCATTCCTGAACGCCCTTCATGCCGGTGCGCTGGGCCAAATCAAGGAACAACGCCAGATCGAGGACGATGGGCGCGGCCAGGATCGAGTCGCGGCAGAGAAAGTCGATCTTGATCTGCATCTTATAGCCGAGCCAACCGAAAATATCGATGTTATCCCAGCCTTCTTTATTGTCGCCGCGGGGCGGATAGTAGTTGATGCGAACTACGTGGGAAAAATCCTTATAGAGTTTTGGATAGACGTCCGGCTGCAGGATGTATTCGAGCACTGACAGTTTCGATTCTTCCTTGGTCTTGAAAGAATCGGGGTCGTCAAGGACCTCGCCATCCCGGTTGCCGAGGATGTTGGTCGAGTACCAGCCGTGCAGGCCCAGCATGCGGGACTTCAGACCCGGAGCCAGGATCGTCTTCATCAATGTCTGCCCGGTTTTGAAGTCTTTGCCGCAGACAGCGACACCTTGCTGGTTTGCCAAATCCATCAAAGCCGGAATATCGACCGTCAAATTAGGAGCGCCGTTGGCAAAGGGCACCGACGATTTCAACGCGGCGTATGCATAGACCATCGACGGAGCAATCGCTTTATGGTTTTCGCGCATTGCCTGCTCCAACGTCTTCAGGTTGCGATGGACCGCATGCGGCCTGAGGAAAATCTCCGTAGAGGCTGCCCAGATCATCACTAGGCGATCGCACTTATTCTTTCTTTTGAACTCGGCAATGTCTTCAATCAACTGCTGGGCCAGCTGAAGTTTGTTCTTGCCTTTCTTAACATTCGTTCCCGTCAAACGCTTCACATACGTTTGATCAAAGACCGCCTTCATCGGCTTAATCTTCTGTAAGGGCTTGCGCAGCTTGTTAAGTAACTCTTTTTCAAGCACGCCCGCGTGCGTGGCGGCTTCGTAGGCGGAATCAGGAAAGATGTCCCAGGCGCCAAAGACCAGATCCTTTAAGCTAGCCAGCGGCACAAAGTCCTTTATTTTCGGCACTCGGTTATCTGTCCGTTTGCCCAGCCGAATTGCGCCCATCTGGGTGAGGCTGCCGACGGGATCGGCCAGGCCTTCTTTGATTGCCTCGACACCTGCGATGAAAGTTGTGCTCACCGCCCCAAGTCCCACGAGCAGCACGCCCAGTTTTCCCTTAGCCGGCGCGATTTTCGCGCCCTTCCTTACCGGCATTCCGTTCAGTTACCTCCAGAATCAAAACCGTAGATTAGCAAGACCGTCGATGATACATGAGAGCGGAATGATTCGCACGTCGAGCGGGTTGTAGCGGAAGCTGCCAGCTTGGGCCCAAAGTAAGAGTTGCGTTACTGGTGCATCATCGCTGCGGGATTGTTAGTGATAAGCGCGTGAATGCGCATCTGGCCAGCCCGGCGCAGCCATTTGGGATCGTCGACGGTCCAAACGACCGGGCGCAAGCCTTTTTCAGTGGCCATCTCTGCCAGGCGACGCGTAGCGATCAGGCGGTGCAGAAGAATTTCGTTCGCTCCATAGTCAAGCGCCGTTGTGATCAGCCGGCGTCGGCTAATAATCTTAGCGGCGCTGCGTCTGGGTTCGAACAATGCTCCCGTGCGGATGTCTGGATCCGCATGTTTGATCCGGGCCAGAGCGTTCAGGTTGAAGCTGACAACTACGACACGGTTTCTGACGCCGCAATTACCAATTAGCTGAGCGACTGACTCGGGAAGGCCGGCGAGCTCGTTCGTATCCACGACTTTGTCGAGCTTCATCTCAACATAGGTTATGGTTCCGTTCTGTGCCTTGAGAATACTGAAGACCTCGGCCAGCGTTGGAATCGTCTGGCGACTGTATTCAGGTTGAGCCAATCCGGGATGTGCTCGGTTGAACCAGTTGCCGACTCCCACTTGGCTCAACTCCAGGGAAGTCATTTCACCAACGATTCCAGCGCGAAGCGCGGTGCGCTGCAAAGTCGAGTCATGAATCACAACCGGAACACCGTCCGAGGCCAGCCGCACGTCAAGTTCCAATCCGTCGGCGCCACCTTCAAACGCTTTCGTGAAGGCAGCCAGAGTGTTTTCAGGGGCGATTGCGGAAGCTCCGCGATGGGCGATGATGAGCGGACTGCGTTCGCTGATTAGGTTGGAGTTTGCCAAAGAGAATTCAGGAAGGCCAGGCTATCTCTTCCTGGCGCTCGCCTCTGCCTGGCTGTTAGTGATCTGTTTCAGCTTAATGTCGACTGTGCCGAGGTTAATCTTCACGTGGGCCCAGACCGGCAGGTGCCGAGCGTCATCCGTAATCCAAATCGAAAGCTTGCCATTCGATCGGATCATGCGGCCTTCGCCGAATATTGCCGCATCAACGCGCAGAGCATTTACGCGTCCCAGCACAGTATTAATTCGTTTTCGTTCCATCACTGTCACCGGCAAGCGAAACATGCGGCCGGAGTCAATGACTGGGATCTCAAAGGTTTGTCCCACTTCGAGATTTCGCGTTCGCAGAAAGTAAATCATGGACAAAACATCCTGCAAAGGTTCGGTGAAATCGTAAGATGTTACTTTGGCCGGCTGGTTTTGATTTGGATCGCGCTCACTCCACGTCACCTTGCGTTTCTCGTAATCGAAAAGCGCCTCGCTGATCCGCACGCGCTTGCCCTGCTCGTCGAGTTTGTTGGTTTTCAGTGCGCCAAACGGACTCGGGTCGATGGTAGATTCAACATGCCAATGAAATCGGAAGCCGGCCAGTCTGGTGAAAAAGCCCTTGCTGGCTACATCAGCGACCAAGTGCAGACTCTCGGATCCATCCTTTGCAGTTGATTCAGCAGGCTTGGCGCTGAAGCGAAACTCGCCCACATCAATGCCGCGCAGGAGCGCTCGCTTGAACTCGGCCTGGTAAAAGAGCTCTTCACCTTTGGCAAATGGGAGTGACGTCGCGCCTGAGTTTTGTTGCGCACGCGCTTGAGTGGCCGGCAGAAGCATCACGTACGCGCAAGCGACAACCAGGAAGAACTTTTTCATTGGAACTCGACTAATCAATGCTTCCTCATTTGATGTAGTAAGCCCGGAGCGCCAACAACACCCACGCCAGGATCAATCCAATGGCCGCCTGGTACTCACGATAGCGTTGGTAGAGCCGGGCATCGAACTTCGAACTAATCCCGTCGGAACTTTCATAGCGGGAGAGTCCAGGCAAAAACAGTGGGACAGCCTGCGCGTACCGCTGATAGCGCTCACCGAACAATTCCGTTAGCGTCGCCGATTCGACGCGCATGACCGGCAGATAGATGCCCAGGAAAAATGCGACAAAGATAGCGCCAAGAAACCATCTGCCCGCGGCAATCGTGAAGCCGGCGCCCATGAGAAAGCTGCCGAGATAAAGCGGATTGCGCGTGTAGGCGTAGGGCCCGGTGGTAGCGAGGGCATCGTTCTTTCTCAGGTGACCGGTGGCCCACGCGCGCAGAGCAAGCCCGGGCAAGGCGACCGCGGCGCCGATCACCAGCGTCAAGAACTGTGGCCGTGCGAAGACGAAGAAGAGCGCCGCGCATACAAACCCGAGGGGCACACGCCAACGCTGCATCCATGTTCCGCCTCTAGCCAATCGTTACCAGTTCTGCCGGCGCTGTGCGGTTCGCGCGTCGCAAACGTTCAGTCACGGCGTGGAGTACACGCTCGACGTCAATGTCCATGCAAATCCATTGCGAACACGACCGGCGATGACAATCGACTCGGCACCCGATGTCGTTGCGCTCAACACAAATGTCGTCCGCGTAAGGACTGCCATTTCGCCACCACTCCGTCGGTCCGAATAGCCCGACCAAAGGCGTCCTCGCGGCTACCGCCAGATGGGTGGGACCAGTATCGCCGCCGACGTAAATTGCCGCCTGCTTTGCTAGCGCGTAGAAACCCTTCAGTGAGAGAGAAACCGCTTTAGTTCTCCCAGACTTTGAATTCGATAAGACCCGTTCGGCGAGTTCCATCTCACCGGGACCATAGGTCACCAGGGAATTGAAGCCGAAATGACTCCATAGCTCATCCGCCAGGGCGCCAAACTTTTCGGCGCTCCAGAGCTTTGTTGGCCACCCGCCGGCGGGATTTAGCAGAGCAAAGTTCTTTTCACTCCCATAAGCAGCTGCTTCAGCCTCCGCCTCGTGACTCGGATTTACGGCGATGGGAAACTCAAGATCGGTAGGATCGTCAGAAACTGGAATGGCCAATGCCGTACCAGCCATCGTCAAATTCTTTCGAATTACGTGCAGACCTTCAGGAATTTGGATCTTTTCGTGAAGCAGGAGGCGGCTGGCCGGCTCGCGTAGCGAGTCGCGGGCAAAGCCAAATACCCGTCGCGCCCCCGAAAGCCGCGCTACCATTGCTGATTTGAGTAAACCCTGAAAATCTAAGGCGAGATCGAAGGCCGAGGCGCGTAGCAGACGTAACTGCTGGCGCGGTGCCCGCAGCGTCTCCCCAGACA